>WUUC01197152.1_pt1 | contig 16752 bp, 17 predicted proteins | sample 6278441 | NCBI WGS metagenome assembly WUUC01 (sample SAMN13675441, study PRJNA597444) | soil metagenome | isolation source: soil | place: USA: Washington | collected 2017-10
CGACTCGATCACCGAGTCGGGCTGCCCGTTCCTGTTCCCGATCCCCATCGCGGGCGAGACCTGGTACGAGATCCGCCCGCCGAAACCACTGCGGCTGCGCACGGGCAAGCGCGTCGAGCGCCTGGTCGTGTTCCCCGTGTTCGCCGTCCTCGCCGTGCTGCTCATCCCGGGGGCCTGGCAGCTGGGCGTGGACATCACCGAGCGCATGTTCGTCCCGCCCGCGGAGGCCGTGACCCCCGCGCCACCGCCACAACTCCCCTGACCGGGTCACTTTCCCTGCTGCGACGTGACCCACGGGAACAACCGGACACCACGCCTGGCGCAGCGGCGGTCGGATTGCACACCACGGCACTGGTCCCGTCCACGGAGCTCGTCCGCCGCTTCCTCCCGGATAGTGTGGTGCGGAGGACCCTGGCGGGCTTCGAGCCCCTCTTCGACGTCGCCGGGGCCCACGACCTGCTCGGTTTCCGACCCGAACACGGCTGGCGGTGACGATCTTGGCGAAGCGAGCGCTCCTCGTCCGGGGCGGCTGGGAGGGCCACGACCCGGTCGCGACGACCGACCGGTACGCGGCGTTCCTGTCCGGCAGCGACTACGAGGTGTCCACCTCGGACACGCTCGACGCGTACCTCGAGGACCTCTCCGGGGTGGACCTGGTGGTCCAGTGCTGGACGATGGGCACGATCGGCTCCGAGCAGCTGGCGGGACTGCTCGCGGCCGTGCGCGCGGGCACCGGCTTCGCGGGCTGGCACGGCGGCGTGGTGGACGCGTTCCGCGACCAGCCCGGCTACCACCTGCTGACCGGCGGCCAGTTCATCCACCACCACACGGAGTTCGTGCACTACGTCGTGCACCCGGTCGGCGGTCACCGGATCGTGGCGGACCTGGAGCCGTTCGAGGTGCACAGCGAGCAGTACTACGTGCACGCCGACCCGGGCAACGAGGTGCTGGCGTCGACCGAGTACCTGCCGGACCCCGACCGCCCGGAGATCGGCACGCCCACGATGCCGGTGACGTGGATCCGCAGGCACGGCGAGGGCCGGGTGTTCGTGACGACGATCGGGCACCGCATGGCCGACCTCGAGCTGCCGCCCGTGCACGAGATGATCACGAGAGGTCTGCTGTGGGCGACGCGCTGAGGGTGGGGCTCGTCGGCATCGGCAACATCAGCGGCCAGTACCTGGACACGCTGCCCCGCCTGCCCGGGGTGGCGCTGGTGGCGGCCGCCGACCTCGACCCGTCCCGCACGGTGCCGGGCGTGCGCATGCTCCGGCCCGCCGAGCTGTACGCGGCCGAGGACGTCGACCTGGTGCTGAACCTGACGATCCCGCGGGCGCACGCGGAGGTCGCGCTGTCGGCGATCGCGGCGGGCAAGCACGTGTACGGCGAGAAGCCGCTCGCGCTGTCGACGGCGGAGGGCCGGGAGGTGCTGTCCGCCGCCGGGGCCGCCGGGGTGCGGGTGGGCTGCGCGCCGGACACCGTGCTGGGCACCGGCACGCAGACCGCGCGGCGCTGCCTGGACGAGGGGGCGATCGGGCAGCCGGTCGCGGCGACCGCGTTCATGACCACGCCGGGGCACGAGCGCTGGCACCCGGACCCGGAGTTCTACTACCGGCCGGGCGGCGGCCCGCTGTTCGACATGGGCCCGTACTACCTGACCGCCCTGGTCACGCTGCTGGGCCCGGTCCGCAGGGTCACGGGCCTGTCGGCCACCCCGAGGTCCGAGCGGACGGTCGGCAGCGGCCCCCGCGCGGGCACGGCGTTCCCGGTGGAGGTCGCGACGCACGTCGCGGGGGTGCTGGAGCACGAGAACGGCGCCGTCACCACGATGGTGATGAGCTTCGACGTGTGGGCGGCGGCGCTGCCGCGCATCGAGGTGTACGGCACGGCGGGCTCGCTGTCGGTGCCGGACCCGAACGACTTCGCCGGTGACGTGCGGGTGTTCACCGCGGCGGGCGGCGAGTGGGCGGACGTGCCCGCGTCGGCCGGGTACGCGGACGCGGGCCGCGGCACCGGGGTGGCGGACCTGGCCGCGGCGATCGCGGCGGGCACTGCCCACCGGGCGAGCGGCGAGCTGGCCTACCACGTGCTGGACGTCATGGAGTCGCTGCTGAGGGCAGCGGAGACCGCCCGGACGCAGGACGTGACGAGCACCTGTCCCCGCCCCGACCCGGTGCCCTGAAAGACCCTTCGAGACGCCCAACGCCCTGAAGGGACTCCTTCAGGGCGTTGGGCGGTCGGTCTCAGGCGAGTTTGTTCAGCGCGTCTTCTATCGCGCGGTGGAACGTCGGGTAGGCGTAGATCATCTGGCGCAGGAGCTTCACCGGCACCTCCGCGTGCACGGCGACGACCAGCGCGCCCAGCACCTCGCCGCCGTTGGGGCCCGCGGCGGTGGCGCCGACCAGCACGCCGCGGTCGGCGTCCTCGACCACCTTGATGAACCCGTTGTTGCCGACCTTGTGGATGAAGCCGCGCGAGGACTCGGGGAGCTGCGAGACGCCGGTCCGGACGGTCAGGCCCTTCTCGCGCGCCGCCGCCTCGGACAGGCCGACCGAGCCGATCTCCGGGTCGGTGAACGTGACGCGCGGCGTGGCGCGGTAGTCGGCGGTCTCGGCGTCGCCCCCGTCCTCGCCGAGGATGTCGGCCGCGGCGATCCGCGCCTGGTACATCGACATGTGGGTGAACGCGCCGTGGCCGGTGATGTCGCCGATCGCCCACAGGCCGTCCGCGGCCCGCATCCGCTCGTCGACGGTGACGCCGCGGGCGTCCTCGTCGAGGCCGGCGGCGCCGACGCCGAGCGCCTTCATGTCGGTGCGGCGGCCGGTGGCGACGAGCATGCGGTCGGCGATGATCACCTCGCCGCTGTCGAGCTTGACCTCGAACTGGCTGGTCCCGAAGCTGACGCGCGCGGCCGACAGCCCGGTGCGGACGGTGATGCCCTCCTCGGCGAACACCGAGGCGAGCAGCTCGCCCGCCTCCGGCTCGTCGGCGGGCAGGAGCCGGTCGGCGTGCTGCACGAGCGTGACCCTGGCGCCGAAGCGGGAGAAGACCTGCGCGAGCTCGCACCCGACCGGGCCGCCGCCGAGCACCACGAGCGAGCCGGGCACCTCCTCGACGGTGACCGCGTCGCGATTGGTCCAGTAGGGCGTCTCGGCGAGCCCGTCGATCGCGGGCACCGCCGGGTCGGTGCCCGTGTTGAGGACGACGCCCTTCCGCGCGGTGAACACCCGCTCGCCGCCGTCGGGGGTGGTCACGGTGACCTCGCGCGGCGCGGTGAGCCTGCCCCAGCCGCGCACGAACGTGCCGCCCGCGCCCTCGAACCGGTCGATCGCGGCCTGGTCGTTCCAGTCGGCGGTGGCGTCCTCGCGGATCCGCCGGGCGACGGGCGCCCAGTCCGGGGTGACCTCCGCGGCGCCGGCCAGCACGGGGACCCGGCGCGCCTCGCCGAGCGCGTCGGTCGCGCGGATCATCATCTTGGTCGGGATGCACGCGTAGTAGGGGCACTCGCCGCCGACGAGCCTGCCGTCCACTCCGACCACGTCGAGCCCGGCCCTCGCGAGGCGCGCGCCGACGTCCTCTCCACCAGGTCCCATCCCGATCACGACCACATCGACCTCGGCAACCGGCATGAACCATCACTCCCAAGCGGATCGGCTGGCGACTCCTCGCGCGGCGTTGACGATGCCGCATCCCGAGGGGCCCCGGCTAGTCGGGGTCGGCGCCTCCCACCTGGACGGGTGTCGCGGGCTTGACCTTGGAGCGGGGTCCAAGGTCTACCGTCGGGACATGCGAGTCGCTGAGCTTGCCGCGGCGGCCGGGGTCGCCCCGGACACCGTGCGGTACTACGAGCGGAGCGGGCTGCTGGCCCCGCCCCCGAGGACCGCGGGCGGGTACCGGGCGTTCCCGCCGGCGGCACTGGACCGGCTGCGGTTCATCCAGGGTTGCCGGCGCCTGGGGCTGCGCCTGCGGGAGATCGGGGAGCTGCTGGCACTGCGCGACACCGGCGAGTGCCCGTGCGAGCCCGCCGAGGCCCTCCTGCGCAGGCGCATCGCCGAGATCGACGCCGAGACCGCCCGCCTCGCCGCACTGCGCGCCGACCTGGTGGGCATGGTCGACTCGCTGCCGGAAAGCCCGTGCCAGGACCCGCTGCCCGGCACCTGGTGCCCACCGGAAGGGAGGTGAACCCCATGACCGACGACTGCTGCGACACGGACTGCTGCTCGGCAGGCTGCTGCTGAGTCCCACCCCACCGGCGAGGCGCCCGCCGGTGGCCCGGACAACCCACGATCCCGATCCTCCGAGATCCGCCACCACCACGGCACCGGCACCGCCGCCCTTTCGACTCGCCGCGACCGGAAGCGCCGAACACGCCCGGCAGGAACGGCACCGCACTCGCGACCGTTCATCGTCGACGTGGTGCGGGCAGGCCGACAAACGCCCACGTCATCCATCTCCCGCCGCCCCACGAGGTCGCACCTCCGACGACGACCGTGGCACCTGCTCCAGTCGGCGTGAGCGCGGAACCGAACGCGCGCACAACACATCCGGGGGCCCGGTGCGTGTTAGTGGTGACATGGTTCGGAGCTGGGGGGTCGCATGGCGTTCGAGGAGTTCACCGCTGCCTGTCTGCCGGGGTTGCTGCGGTTCGCGGTGGTGCTCACGGGGGACCGCGGGCTCGCCGAGGACGTCGTGCAGGAGGTACTGCTGCGGGTGTACGGCCGGTGGGCGAAGATCGGTGCGCTCGACTCGCCGGAGCACTACGTCCGCAGGATGGTCGTCAACGAGTACCTGTCCTGGCGGCGGCGGGGGGCGGGTCGCGCCGCACGCCGATCCGCCGGTGGACCGCCACCCGGTCTCCGACCACGCGGCGGTCCACGCCGAACGGGACGCGTTGCGCATCGAGCTGGACAAGCTGCCTCGGCGGCAGCGCGCCGTGCTCGTCCTGCGCTACTACGCGGGCATGTCCGACCTCGAGATCGCGGAGGTGCTCGGCTGCGGGGCCGGCACCGTCCGCGGCTACGCGTCCAGGGCCCTCGCCGCGCTGCGCGTCGAGCTGAGGCCCACTCCGGTCAAGGAGCACAGCTGATGTACACAGAGGAAGATCTGCGCGTCACGCTCGGCGCGCTGGAGCACGAGGCACCCGACGCCGTCGGCGTGCTGGCCGCGCTGGCGCGGGCCCGGCGGCAGCGGACGGTGCGGCGGCGCCTGGTCGGCGTGGTCGCCGCCGGCGCGGTCGCGGCCGCCGTGGCCGGTGGGTCGGTCCTGGTCGGGGACCTGGCGGCGCCGCGGGGCCTGGACACGGCCGCGCCGCCCGCGACCCGGCACCTCGACCCCTTCCGGTACCCGTTCGCGGTGGACGAGAGCTCCGGGTTCCAGGCGGTCTACCGGGCCGCGCGCTTCGCCGGGGGCGCCTCCGCGGAGATCGGCCTCCCCGGCACCGACGCGGGCGGGCAGTACCCGTACTGGCTGGAGGTGCTCGAGACCGGCCGCTACACCCCGCCCGCCGGCCAGGTCGCGGAGCCGGTCCGGCTGAACGGCATGGCCGGGTTCTACCGCCCCGACTTCCAGTACGAGTACGGCGAGGAGAACACCGCGGGGGTCCCCGGCGTGGCGTGGGAGTACGCGCCGGACGCCTGGGCGGTGCTGCGGTACCGGCCGACGGAACCGGAGCTCACGCCGCCCGCCGACGTCCGGGAGACCCTGCTGCGCATGGCGGAGGCCGTCCGGTTCGACCGGACCACCCCGGTCCGGCTGCCGTTCCGGGTCGGTGAGCTGCCCGCCGGGCTCCACCCGGCCGAGGACTTCCCCGCCGACATGCACGCGGGCCCGAACCACCTGAGCGCGCTGGTCCGGCTGGAGGGTGCCGCGGGCTGGCTCCACATCCTGCTGGCGGACATGGGCGAGGGCGACCCGGGACCCGGCGACGTGGACGTGGACGCGGACACAGACGCGGTGCCGGACGACGTCACCTTCGTCAAGGTCAACCTGGGGCAGTTCAGTCTGGTGGTGAGCGGCGAGGGGTTCTCGGCGGACGAGATGAGGCGGATCGCCGTGTCCATCACCCCGGCGGACCTGTACGACGCGGACACCTGGATCGACGCCAGGACCGCGCTGCCGCTGCGCTGAGCCGGGAGAGCGCGCGAGCAGGCCGGTGAGGACCGGGCCCGGGGGCCGGTCCTCACCGGCCCGGTGCCGCTCCGGTCACTTGACGCCGACGCGGGCGACGATCGCCGCGGTGTCCACTCCGGACGGCAGCGTGCCGAACGCGACGCCCCAGTCGCCGCCGAGCCGGGAGGCGCAGAATGCGTCGGCGACGGCGGGGTGGCTGTGGCGGACGAGCAGGGAACCCTGCAGCACCAGCGCCATCCGCTCCACGAGCCGGCGCGCGGAGGCCTGGTCGGGACCGTCGGCCAGGCGCTTGCGCAGGTCCGCCACCGCCGCGTCGAGCCGCGCGTCCGCGCCCGCCGCCGCGTCGACCTCGGCGAGGAACGCGTCCGTGCCGCCCGCGCCCATGGCGCGCAGCACGTCGAGCGCCGCGACGTTGCCCGAGCCCTCCCAGATGGAGTTCAGCGGTGCCTCGCGGTAGAGCCGCGGCATGCCCGACTCCTCCGCGTACCCGTTGCCGCCCAGGCATTCCAGCGCCTCGGCCGCGTGCGCGGGGTTGCGCTTGCAGACCCAGTACTTGCCGACCGCGAGCCCGAGGCGCCGGAACGCGGTCTCCTGCTCGTCGCCCGCCATCGCGCGGTCGGTCGCGCCCGCGAGCCGCATCGCGAGGGCGGTGGCCGCCTCGGACTCGACCGCGAGGTCCGCGAGCACGTTGCCCATCAGCGGGGTGTCGACGAGGTAGGCGCCGAAGGCCTGCCGGTGCGTGGCGTGGTGCACGGCCTGCACGGTCCCGAGCCGCATGCCCGACGCGGCGCCGATGAGGCAGTCGAGGCGGGTCATGTTGACCATCTGGATGATCGTGCGGACGCCCTCGCCCTCCGCGCCGACCGGCCACGCGACCGCCTCGTCGTACTCGACCTCGGACGACGCGTTCGACCGGTTGCCGAGCTTGTCCTTGAGGCGCTGCAGGTGCATGCGGTTGCGGGTGCCGTCGGGCAGGACCCGCGGCAGCAGGAAGCAGGTCAGCCCGCCGGGTGCCTGCGCCAGCACGAGGAACAGGTCGCACATGGGTGCGGAGGTGAACCACTTGTGGCCGGTGAGCAGGTAGCCGCCGTCGGCCCGGGGCACCGCGCGGGTGGTGTTGGCGCGGACGTCCGAGCCGCCCTGCTTCTCGGTCATGGACATGCCCGCGGTGAGGCCGCGCTTGGTGTCCGGCACGCGCAGCCCCGGGTCGTAGACCGTCGCCGCGAGCAGCGGCTCGTAGCGCGCGGCGAGCTCGGGGTTGTGCCGCAGGGCCGGGACGACGGCGTAGGTCATGGAGATCGGGCAGCCGTGCCCGGCCTCCACCTGGCCCCAGGTGTAGAAGCGGGCGGCGCGGGCGGTGTGCGCGCCGGGGCGGTCGTCGCGCCAGGGGGCGGCGTGCAGGCCGTGCCCGACCGCGACCGCCATCAGCTCGTGGTAGACCGGGTGGTACTCGACCTCGTCGACCCGGTTGCCGTAGCGGTCGTGGGTGCGCAGGACCGGCGGGTAGGCGTTGGCGAGCCTGCCCCACTCCTGGGCCTGCTCGCCGCCCGCGAGCTGCCCCAGCTCGTGGAGCTCCGCCTCCGCCCAGCCCGCGCCGTGCCGGTGCAGGCCCTCGAGGAGGGCCGCGTCGGCGGCGACGTCGTGCCCGACGAGCGGCGGGACCTGGTTTGAAACCACGTGGGTAGCCGGCATGGGTCTGATGTTACATTTCGCGGACACGTGGGGCTAGGGCGTAAGGCGGATGTGATGGTGGCGGGACTGCGGCCGCTGACGGCGCGCTCGGCGGTGCTGAGCACACTGCTGGGCGCGCACCCGCCGCGGCTGCCCGCCCGCAGTCTCGTGCGGGTCGGCGAGCTGTTCGGCATCGCCGAGGGCACCATCCGGGTGGCACTGTCGCGGATGGTCGCGGCGGGCGACCTCACCCAGGTCAACGGCGACTACCAGCTGACCCGCAGGCTGCGCTCCCGCCAGGCCAGGCAGGACCAGAGCCGCTCGCCGTCGACCCACCCCTGGACCGGCGACTGGGAGATCGCGGTCGTGACCGCCGCCCGCCGCTCCCCCACCGAACGCACGGCCTTCCGCACCGCGATGACCGAGCTGCGGCTCGCGGAGCTGCGGGAGGGCACGTGGCTGCGCCCGGCCAACCTGTCGCGGGAGCGGCCCGCGCCCGTGGCCGAGCAGTGCACGTTCCTCCTGGGCCGTCCGGAGTCGCCCGGCCTCGCGGCGTCGCTGTGGGACCTGCCGGGCTGGGCCGCGCGGGCCCGGGAGCTGGAGTCCGCGCTGGCCGAGGCCGCCGACCTCCCGTCGACGTTCATCCTGGCCGCGGCCGTGCTCCGCCACTTCCTCGCCGACCCCCTGCTCCCCGCGGAGCTGCTGCCCGCCGACTGGCCGGGCACCCGCCTCCGGGCCCGCTACGACGAGTTCGACCGCCGCTTCCAGTCGGTGCTGCGGGCCCACCTGGACATCGACTGAGGACACCGGCTGACGACACCGGCTGGACCACCCGGTCGGGCAGGATGGTGACCGTGCTGCTCCGACCCGCGCGGCCCGGCGAGGCCGGTCTGCTCAGTGCGCTCGCCCTGCGTTCCAAGGGGCACTGGGGTTACGACGACGCCTTCCTCGCGGCGTGCCGGGAGGAGCTGACCATCCGGCCCGCGGACGTGGCCGCCCGGCGGGTCACCGTCGCCACAGAAAGCGGCGGGGACGGCCGGAATGGCACTGTTCTCGGCTTCTGCACGCTCGACGGGGAGCCGCCCGTCGCCGAGCTGGGGCAGATGTTCGTGGACCCGCCGCACATCGGGCGCGGGGTCGGCGGCCTGCTGTGGCGGCACGCGGTCGCGCGCGCGGCGGCGGCCGGGATCGGGACCCTCACGATCGACGCCGACCCGTTCGCCGAGGGGTTCTACCTCGCCATGGGCGCGGTCCGGGTCGGCGGTGTGCCGTCCGGGTCGGTGCCGGGCCGGGTGCTGCCGCGACTGGAGTTCGCCGTGTCGAGCAGGTGACCCCCTGGTTGGGTAGCGTGGCGCACGTGATCGGCCTCCCAGACGACATCACCACCTGCCTCTTCGACCTCGACGGTGTCCTCACCGGCACCGCCGCGTTGCACCGCGCGGCGTGGAAGGAGAGTTTCGACCCGCTGCTGGCCTCGCGCGGGCTCGACCCCTTCACGGACGCGGACTACAACAACTACGTCGACGGGCGGCCGCGCTTCGACGGCGTGCGGGCCTTCCTGCTGTCCCGGGGCATCGAGCTGCCGGAGGGGTCGCCGGACGCGCCGCCGTCGGACGACACCGTCCAGGGCGTGGGCAACCGCAAGAACGAGCGGGTGCAGCAGATCATCGCGGAGCGGGGCGTGAACCCCTACCCCGGCTCGGTGCGGTACCTCGAGGCGGCCAGGGCCGCCGGGCTGCGCATCGGGGTCGTCACGTCGTCGGCCAACGGCGCGGCGGTGCTCGAGGCCGCCCACCTCACCGAGTTCGTCGAGGCCCGGATCGACGGCGTGGTCATCGCGGAGCGGCAGCTGCGGGGCAAGCCCGCGCCCGACTCCTTCCTCGCGGGCGCCGAGGCGCTCGACACGCTGCCCGGCCACGCCGCCGTCTTCGAGGACGCGCTGTCCGGCGTGCAGGCGGGCAAGGCGGGCCACTTCGGCTACGTCGTCGGGGTCGACCGGGTCGGCCAGGCCGACGAGCTGGCCGCGCACGGCGCGGACGTCGTCGTCACCGACCTCGACCAGCTCCTGGAGGACCACACGTGAGCCACGGGTTCCAGGTCTCGCCGTGGGAGCTGCGCTGGAACGACCTCGACCTGGGGGCGCTCGAGCGGACCGAGGCGATCTTCGCGCTCTCCAACGGGCACATCGGCCTGCGGGGCACCCTCGAGGAGGGTGAGCCGTGCGGTGTGCCCGGCACCTACCTCAACGGCTTCCACGAGCAGCACCCCCTCCCCTACGCCGAGGGTGGCTACGGCTACCCGGAGGACGGCCAGACGGTCGTCAACGTCACCGACGGGAAGATCATCCGCCTGCTCGTGCAGGACGAGCCCCTCGACATGCGGTACGGCCGCGCGGTCGAGCACCACCGCGTCCTCGACTTCCGCAGCGGGACGCTCCGCCGCGACACCGTGTGGGAGTCGCCGACCGGGCGCCGCGTCCGGGTCCGCACCGAGCGCCTCGTGTCGTTCACCCAGCGCGCGGTCTGCGCGATCCGCTACGAGATCGAGCCGCTCGACGACCGCATCCAGCTGGTCGTCCAGTCCGACCTGCTCGCCAACGAGCCGATCGACTCCCAGTCGAAGGACCCCAGGGTCGCCGCGACGCTGAACAACCCGCTCGTGGCCGAGGACTCCTTCGCCGAGGACTACCACGCGGTGCTCGTGCACCAGACCCGCAAGTCGAAGCTGCGCATCGCCGCCGCCATGGACCACGAGCTCGAGACCGACGACGGCCTGCGCTGCGAGATCAGCGCCGAGGAGGACCTGGCCCGGCTCACGGCCGCGGTCGACGTGCCGCGGGGTTCGCGGCTGCGGGTCACCAAGTACCTCTGCTACGGCTGGTCCGCACGCCGGTCCGCGCCCGCCCTGCGCGCGCAGGTCGACGCGGCGCTCTCCGGCGCCATGCAGACCGGCTGGGACGGTCTGCTCGCCGAGCAGCGGGCCTACCTCGACGACTTCTGGGCCACCGCGGACATCGAGATCGACGGCGACGCCGAGCTGCAGCAGGCCGTCCGGTTCGCGCTGTTCCACGTCCTCCAGGCGGGTGCCCGCGGCGAGAGCAGGGCGGTCCCGGCCAAGGGCCTCACCGGTCCCGGCTACGACGGGCACTCCTTCTGGGACAGTGAGACGTTCGTGCTGCCCGTCCTCACCTACACCGTGCCGGAGGCCGCGCGGGACGCGCTGCGCTGGCGGCACACCACGCTCGACAAGGCCCGCGAACGGGCGGCCGCGCTGGGGCTCGGGGGCGCGGCGTTCCCCTGGCGTTCGATCAACGGTGCCGAGTGCTCCGCGTACTGGCCGGCGGGCACCGCGGCGTTCCACGTGTCCGCGGACGTCTCCGACGCGGTAGTCCGCTACCTCGCCGCCACCGGGGACGAGGACTTCGAGCGCGACGCCGCCACCGCGATCCTCGTGGAGACGGCCCGGCTGTGGTCCTCCCTGGGGCACCACGACATGCACGGCGGGTTCCGCATCGACGGGGTCACCGGGCCGGACGAGTACTCGGCGGTCGTCGACAACAACGTCTACACGAACCTGATGGCGCAGCGGAACCTGCGCGAGGCCGCCGCGCTGTGCGAGCGGCAGCCGGCGGCCGCGGCGGCGCTGGGCGTCACCGCCGACGAGACCGCAACGTGGCGCTCGGCCGCCGACAAGATGGTGGTGCCCTACGACGAGATGCTCGGCGTGCACCCCCAGTCCGAACGGTTCACCGAGCACGCGCGGTGGGACTTCGAGAACACGCCGCAGGACCACTACCCCCTGCTGCTGAACTACCCGTACTTCGACCTGTACCGCAAGCAGGTCGTGAAGCAGGCCGACCTCGTCATGGCCATGTACCTGCGCGGGGACGCGTTCTCCCCCGAGCAGAAGGCCCGCAACGTGGACTACTACGAGCCGCTGACCGTGCGCGACTCGTCGCTGTCGGCGTGCGTCCAGGCGGTGCTGGCGGCCGAGGTCGGCTACCTGGACCTCGCCTACGACTACTTCGCCGAGGCCGCGCTCACCGACCTGCACGACCTGCACTCCAACGTGCGCAACGGCCTGCACATCGCGTCGCTGGCCGGCGCGTGGACGGTGGCGGTGGCCGGGTTCGGCGGCATGCGCGACCACGACCGCTCGCTCACCTTCGCGCCACGGCTCCCCCCGGCCCTGACGAGGCTCGCGTTCCGCATGACCTACCGCGGCAGCCGGTTCTCGGTGGAGGTCGACCAGGAAGGCGCGAACTACACGCTGCTGGACGGCCCGGCACTGACGGTCCGCCACCACGGCGAGGAGGTCACCCTGACCCCCGGCTCTTCCGAACGACGGCCCATCGCGGCCCTCGAGCCGCGGGAGGCCCCACCCCAGCCCCACGGCCGCGCCCCCCACCGCAGAACCCCGAAGTACTAGGCTCACCCGCCTCCCCGGGATTTCAAGTGTTGGTTGCGTTCCAGCCCAGGGTGCGGTGTGGGACGTGGGTGGTGGCTGAGTGCCGTCACGTTCCCCTGAGGTGGCTGTTCGTCGCGGGGCGGTTTGTGGCCAGAGAACCTAGGGGGCGAGCTCTGGTTCTGTTGGGCAGGGCATCGGGGTGTGGGACAGGCGCTGGAAGGCCGGGCACTGGGTGAAGTCGTCGGCCGGGCAGGTCAGGGCGTGGTCGAGCAGGTCACGCGATGCCTTGACGCGGGCCAGGAACGCGTCCAGTTCGGCGCGGTGGCGGAGGATCAGCTCGCGGCGGGTGGCCGGGTCCGGGGAGGACGGCACGTCGCGGATCCGGTCGGTGCCCATCTCAGAGCAGCACGACCTCCCGGGAACCCTCGGAGCCCTTCACGATCAGCTGCTCCCGGTTCTCCCGGACGGCGCGGTAGACGAAGTCCCCGTACCCGATGAGGCGCCGCAGCGCCTCGGTCAGGGTGACACCCTCCCGCTCGATCACGTTCTCGAGCGCACGCACGGTATCCGGGGACACGGCGACGTTGATCCTCTTCGGCTCCGCCTTGGCGGAGGTCTCCTGCCCGGCGGGTTCGGTCCGTGCGCCCTTGGCCGACATGGTCACATCCCGTTGCGTGTGGTTGGAGCATTCGGGTTGAGTGTATGTGCGGTGCTACTGCGGATGCAACACGAGAACTACACGTAATCGACACTCACAGAGTGTTGTCATACTGTCTCCCCAGGGTTACGCTCGGGGCGGGTCGACCGGCGCTGACCTGCACGGACGGCCACTGCGGTACCCGCCGGACGAGGGAGCGCCGGGTGCCGGGAAGGGCGAAGCGCAATGCCTGACACCAGCTCCGCCGCGTACCACCGGCACGCGGAGCGGCCCCCGTGGCGCGTGAGCGGGATCGAGCCCGTCGACGGCACCTGGTTCGAGACGGGCGACGAGCCGCCCGCCGACCGGCCGCTCATCCTGCTGGTCCCCGTGGGCCGGCACATCACTGGTCCCGGTCCGGGCCGAAGCGGTTCGGGTTGACGTTCGCGCCGACGCCGAAGAACGCGCCCACGATCGTCGCCGCCGCGCCGAGCAGGATGGGCAGCGTGGTGCGGGCCAGCTCCGTCGCGAACGACGGCGAGATCGCACCCAGCCACAGGCCGACCACCAGCGCCAGGATGGTGAGCAGGATCAGTGCCGCGACCCCGATGAGCACCCACTTCTGCATCCGCAGGTAGTGCCTGCGGGCGGCGTTCCTGGCCTCCATCTCGGCCACGCGCTCCCGCAGCTCGAGCTCCCGGCCGCGCGCGATCAGCTCGCGGTTGCCGGGCGTGGACCGGTCGACCCAGGTGCCGTCGCGGGTGACCTCGCTGTTGCCCTCGCCTCCGCGCCCATCGGCGGCGCGGCGGCGCGCCCGGCGCCTCACGGCAGGTCCGGCAGGGGGATCAGGGCGATCAGCGGATCGTCGACCGACCGGTCGTCCTCCTCGTACCACGTGGCCGTCGGCTCACCGTCGGCGGCGGTACCGGGGACCGGTTCGTCGTCACGGGGGGTTCTCGCCGCGGGGCTCGTGTCCTGCATGACGCCGTTCCTTCGTGGGGCCGGAGTGCGGCGTTCGCATTGCGAACATCACTCTACAGAGCAGGGTAACTCCAGACTGCCACATAAACAACGGTGATTACGTGGTATAGGCCTGTTGCTTCTGTGTATGCGTCGTGGGAAACTCGAAGGACCGGGGCTTGTTCCGAGTCAGGAAGTGGTGTGGCCATGCTGGGTAACCGCCCGGATGTCGAGGAAGCGCCCCACAGCCACCTCGCCACCGAGCCGAAGCGCATCAACGTCGCGATCTCGCCCGCCATGATCAGCGCGCTCGAACGCGTCATCGAACGCGAGGGCGTCACCCTCACCGAAGCCCTGCGCCGCCTGGTCGGCTACGGCGACTTCGTCTACCGCGCGGTCCGCGACCACGGCGAGCAACTACTGCTGACAGGTCCCGACGGCACCCGCGAAGTGGTGCTGCTCTAGGCGCGGGTGGGCCCACCCTGAGTGGGTCCACCCGCGCCGTCCACGTCCGCTACTCCGTCGTCAGGCTCGTGCCCAGGGCCTGCCAGTCCAGGACCGGGGCGGCCAGGTCGCGGATGGTGGCCAGGAGGCCCAGGCGGGCGGCTCGCACGTCCTCGTCCTCGGCCATCACCAGGATGTCGTCGAAGAACGTGTTGATCGGCGTGGTCAGGGTGGTCGCCGAGCGCACGAAGTCGGTCAGGGACGTGGTCTGCAGTGCTTCGCGCACCGCGACCAGCTCCCGGTGCAGCGCGACCTCCGCGGGCTCGGTCAGCTTCGCCGGGTCGTAGGCGGCCGCGGTGTCGGCCGGGACGATGCGCCGGACGCGCTGCAGCGCGGCCACCAGCGCGCCGAACTCGGCGTCGCCCACGCGCTGTTCGATCTCGCGCAGGGTGGACTCGGCCGCGGCCGGGGCGGTGGCCAGCGGGAGCACCGCCGCGACGTGCCGGTGGTCGTGGCCCGCGTCCAGGAGCTGCTGTTCGTAGCGGCGGACGACGAAGTCCTCGACCTCCGCGAGCGTCCCCTCCCCCACCTCGATGCCCTGCGCCCGCACGTGCGCGGCCGCCGCGGCCAGCCCACGGGTCAGCGTGATGTCCGACAGCGCCGGGTGGGCCCGCAGGATGCTGATCACGCCCGCCGCCGCCCTGCGCAGGCCGAACGGGTCGGAGCTGCCGGTCGGGGCGGCGCCCACGGCGAACAGGCCCACCAGCATGTCGAAGCGGTCCGCGAGCGCCAGTACCGCGCCGGGCACGGTCGCAGGCGGCGTGTCGCCCGACGAGCGGGGGCGTTCCATGTCGAACAGGGCCTCGGCCACGGACTGCGGCTCACCGGAGCGGGCCGCGTACTCCCGCGCCATCACGCCCGCGAGGCTGGTCAGCTCGATGACCATCTGGGAGCCCAGGTCGAACTTCGCCAGCGACGCCGCGCGGTCCAGTGTGGACTTCTCGGCAGTGGACAGTCCGGCGCCGAGATCGCCAGCCACGGCGGCGATGCGCGCGGCGCGGTCGGCCATCGAGCCCAGCTTCTCCTCGAACGCGAGCCTGCCGAGGCCCGCCTTCATGGTCTCCGGGGCGACCTTCAGGTCCGCGCGCCAGAAGAAGCTCGCGTCCTCGTAGCGGGCCCGCAGTACCGCCTCGTTGCCCGCGCGCACCGCGTCGTGGTCGCACCGGCCGTTGGCCACCGCCACGAAGTGGGGCAGGAGCTCCCCCGACCCGGTGCGCACCGGCAGGTAGCGCTGGTGCTTGCGCATGACCGTGGTCAGGATCTCCTGCGGCAGCTCGAGGTAGGTCTCCGAGAAGCCGCCCAGGATGGCGTTCGGCTCCTCCACCAGGTTCGTGATCTCGTCGATCAGGCCGGTCTCGGCCTCGACGTCGATCGTGCCGCCGACGGTGGCCGCCAGCTCCCGCGCCGCCGCCACGATCGCGTCCCGCCGGGTGGTCGCCGACGCCACGATCCCGTGCGACGCCAGGAACTCCGGGTAGCCGGCCGCCGAGGCGACCTCGACCACCGGCGTCTCCGCCGTGCGGTGCACCCGGGTCGTGCGGCCCGCGGTGAGGCTCGACGCGGTCACCGGGACGACCTGGTCGCCGAGCAGCGCCACCAGCCAGCGCACCGGCCTCGTGAACGAGAGCTTGCGGTCGTTCCACCGCATGTTCTTGTCGGCCCGCAGCTCCGCGACGACCTCGCCGAGCACGCCGCTGAGCACCTCGACGGCACCGCGGCCGTGGTCGGTGCGGGTCACGCCGACGTACTCCACGCCGTCGACGTCCACCCGCTCCAGCACCGACGGGTCCACCTTCTGCCCGCGGGCGAAACCCGCCGCGGCCTTCGTCGGCTCGCCCGCGGCGTCGAAGGCGGCCGACGCGCGCGGGCCGCGGACGAACCGCTCCGCGTCCGGCTCCGCCGGGGCCACGTCGTCGACCAGCACCACGATCCGGCGCGGGGTCGCGTGCACGCTCACGTCGCCGTGGGCGAGCCGGGTGGCGCCCAGCTTCGCCGCCACGGCCGTGCGCACGGCGTTCGCGCTGCGCGTGACCTCGTGCGGCGGCAGCTCCTCCGTGCCGATCTCGAACAGCAGCGGCGCGGCCGCGGTGACCTCGGCGAACGTCGCCGGGGCCGGCGCGGGCTCCGGCAGCCGCGCCAGGCCGAGCGGGTGGCCCAGCTCCTCGCGGCGCTCCGCCCACAGCGCCGACACCTCGCGCGCGAGCCCGCGCATCCTGGCGAACGCCCTGGCGCGCTCGGTGGTCGACACCGCGCCACGCGAGTCCAGCACGTTGAACGTGTGCGAGCACTTCAGCACGTGGAGGTGGGCGGGCACCGGCAGCCGCGCGTCGAGCATGCGGCGCGCCTCGTCGGCGTAGTCCTCGAACAGGCGCCGCTGCGTCTCGACGTCCGCGTCGTCGAGGTAGAAGCGGCTCATCTCGTACTCGGCCTGGCCGAACGCCTCG
>WUUC01124715.1_pt1 | contig 16750 bp, 34 predicted proteins | sample 6278441 | NCBI WGS metagenome assembly WUUC01 (sample SAMN13675441, study PRJNA597444) | soil metagenome | isolation source: soil | place: USA: Washington | collected 2017-10
CTCTGAATCCTTCAGAATAGTGCGTAGGGAGAGCCTACGACTCACCGGTTGGATCGTCGTGGCATTAAACACTGCAGGGTTCAGGGGTTATTTTTATGCACTACAAGCTCGGACAGATGGCGGCGTTGACCAAGCTCGGGCTGTCCAAGGCTGATTTTCGGTATATGTCGGTCCCTGGGTATGCAAAAAGCATGGGCGCGGGTGCGGTGGCTGGTGGCACCGGTGGGTATCTGGCTGGAGATGATGACAGTAAACTGCAGTCATCGTTGATTGGCGGCGCCGTGGGCGGCGTGCTCGGTGGCGTGGGCAAGCACTATATAAATAAATCAGTAGGGTCCAAGGCCTACAAAGACTTGGACCCTATCTATGCTGACATGGAAACATATCTAGAAAAGGCGCATGAGGCTAGCAAATACAACGACAATGCTTACGCGGAAGCAGCCGACGCAGCGGAGCCTCTCAGTGAGAAATATGACCAGATATACAATGATATGGAAAAGCGCCTCGCCCGCCTCTTCTAGGATTTTCACGCGCCTGCCCACAGCCATAGTGCGTAGGGAGAGCCTACGACGCCGCACTTTGCGTTTCGGTCATTAAACACTGTGGGCAGGCGCGTGGTTGTTATATTTGAGCGTCGAAAATATACCGTTTTTCCGGTAAGAGGACATGGAGTAAATTCATGTCTAGTACGCTCGTCAAGAAATTCTGCAAGCTAGAAACAAAGCTGCAAAAGAAATACAAAGGACTACACGTCGAGGTCGTTGTAACCGGAAGCGTGCGGCTAGTATTTAAAGATGGTAAATTGTGGGTGCATGCCAACTACAACTGGTGGCATGTTAGAACTTGGGACGACATGCTTGCCGACATCGACACGGCGCTGTTACGCGCCCTAGCACAAGCAACGCCCCGCCTGCTAGACCGCTTGGAAGAAATGCATCAGGAAGTGCAAGACACAGGTTTTGAGCAAGCCTGTGCAACGCTAGATGCGCAGCTTGAGCGCTGCTAAGCACCGCGTTCTTGTCCTTATTATTTTTTAGGTTTTGAGCATTTCAACGAGATCGCTCATCGCGCCGCCGTGCTTTAGCCAATCGTGGGCTTGACCCAGTTTCTTGCTAAGTAACCGCGCCTGCTCTTCCGCGTAGGCCGCACGCTGCTTGAGCTCATTGATTTGTTTCTCCATTAAACCCATGGCCAGCATAGACAACGCCTCACAAGGCCTTGGATGGGTAATAGCCAACACCGGCGCTTGGTCAATGCCATGCGCAATGCGCAAGCCCATCCAGTCCTCAAGGACCTCAATATTTTTCTCTTCAGGCCACAGAATCGCAGCATACTTCTGCAAAATCTTGATGCGGGGGTCTTCCATGGTACAGTCCTCGGGCTCTAGAGCCGCTCACACCGGGCGTGCCGAGGCTCCTATCGGTGGTTGTGCAGCCCTCGGAACCATTATGTCAATCCTTGGTCCCAGCAAACACGAAGCCACCGTAGACGAGCGCATCGCCATGGCGGTGGTGATTTTATTCGTGAAGCGGGTATTTGACGACGCGGGTCAAGAAGACCCGAAGTTGCGCACTGCGATTAACCATATTGGCACGTATTTAGAGCGCACAAAACCGCCGAAGACTACAGGTCCTGGCGGGGCAGTTTAATTTACGTTCGCTCAAATCGAACAAGGCGCCCTTCCTCCCAGACGCCGCTGATATATCCGTAGCTGTCCTCGGGGCGCACGCCGAAAAACCCGTTGATAATACCAAGCGCACTAATCGTCCCGTCATTCATCACTTGAATGCTCGGGTGGTTGCGCAATTTGGTAGAGCTAGTAATATGAAACGCGAATATTTTTTGCATGACCTCAGGGTCTGCTTCGAGTGCTTCGTTGAGTATCTCGATTGCGGCGTCAATTTCCACGGCGGGCATGTTCGTAGCTCCTCAGTGAATATTCAACAAAGGCCCGCATGGCTTTCGGCGGCATCGCGGGATAGGCGTGGAGCTCCGCTCCGGCCATGCCTGGTACACCCGTCGGGTGCATCGAAGGCACAATAAGAATGTACTTATCCACTTCTAAGGTTTGCACCTCGCCATCCGGCGTCGTGATTTGAATCTGAATCAGATTAGACTTGGGCGTCACGGTCACCTTCCACTTTCTCTTCCGTAATGACGTAATGCAATAACCGCTGAAGCCACCAATACCCAAGGTCGGTGAGCTTTTTATTCGATACATTGCGATACAGCTCAATGCCGATAGACTCAGCGTATTGCGACAAACGCTCACGGTCGGTGTCTTCGACGTCAGATTTGCGAATAATGGCTTTTACGTACGTATTGAGAAAGCGTTGGTTATTTAAATAAATGCCTTGGAGCCTGCGCAGAAGAATGTAATGCACTCTCGGGTCATCGGCCGCTTCAAAATCAGCGATGAGGCCTTCGACCCGTAGCATAGAATCGCGCAGGTCATCCATTTCATCGCGCGCGGCGGCTTTGGCAGCCTCTTTGCGCTCGTCGAGCAGGCGCTTGGCTTCGGCTAGGCCGTAAGCGGTGACGGTGGCAAATCGGTCCTTAGCTTTTCCCCATGGTGGCATCGGCGCATAATACTGCTTTTAACGCCGCTTCCAGCATTTCTAGGCCTTTGGGGCCCGGAAGTGCCATGAAAGATTCCGAGCTAATGTCAAAGCTGATGGTACTGTTTTTCTCCATTTGAATGGCAACGTGTTCGCTGTCGACATGCACGCCGCCACCTTGGTGCAGGTGGATGGTGATATTGCGCCGCTCGGGGTACATCTGAATGACCATGTCCAGAACGCGCGCCATTTTCTCGCGCAGGCCAGGCGTGGTAATGGGGACCGTGTTGAGGTCGGGGACTTGGAAGGGTTTGTCGGGCATAAGAGTTGATTACAGCATCCCATTTGAGGACATAACGAATCGTTACACCCCATTAAGTGTCTGTTTTTAGTAGGAAAAGCTGACGCATAATTTTTGTGCGTCAGCTTTTCACGGCTCAAGACGCGGTGCCGGACGAATAACCGCTTTGCGCGCATCCATCTTTTCAAAGAGCTTGCGCAGCGGAGCCACGCTTATTCTGAGGCTCGGCTGCAAACTCTCCAGCGCCGCATCAATGGACTCGTCACGGGTCAGGCCCATCCGCAGCGACAAGTAGAACACCCCCTGTGCCTCTTCAAAGAGCCGCATGGTGTTCGCGGTGTTCGACTCCATATGCATCGGTTCCTCCATCGTGACAGGGGCTTCAAGGGGCTCGGACGGGGCGGGGAGCGTGTGGGTCGGCAGGGTGTAGGTGCCGGTCTTACGCAGGGCGGGGAGCACTTCAGAGGTTACAAAGTGCTTGAAAGCTTGCGCCTCGGGCAGTTTGCTTCCCAAGACAAGCGCATACAGTCCTGATTCATTTATGAACCAAATATCGCGGGCTCTGTCCCCCGAAAAGATGACGGAGAATTTTTCTCTGTCATCTTCAACTGCGTGATATTTAATGGCATTGTTACTGTTCGAGTAAGCAAACGCGTCGGTAACATCTCCCGCCAAGAACCACGTAACGTCATTGAGAATCAAGCAACGGAAGTCATGCCCGTGCCACGAGAAGCTCTGCAAGTCCGACTCTTGAAAGCGCACCTTGGTGTCCTTGGTAGTGTCCTCAGGGAGGGTCTTTGGTGCCGCCGTGGGCTGCACCGGGGGTAGCACCTGTGTCGTCACGCGGGGCACGTACAGCGGTGCGCGCGGCGGTGTACGCAATTTCTGTACCAGTCGCGTACCCGGCTCATCGAACTCCCAGTTGTCCGGGGGGATCACCAAGACATACCCATCGCCTCGAATGGCCGTGACGTTGCCCGTCAGGTCCGTGAGCCACGCCTCGAAGTCATCCATGCGCTGCGTGCCGGCATTGCGCATACGCTGCCAATAAATAATGGTTCGTACACCACGTTCGTTTAAGACTTGCTCCTTTTTGGCACCGCCTTCGAGGCGCTCAGGCCAGATATAATCAATGTCCTTCTTCATCACGCCACTGTCCTGCATGGCACTGATGGGAAGTTTCAAGAGATGAACCAAATCTGATTTGAGAAACCGATAGTCCGTGGGCTGCAAACCTAAGTAGTATTTAAAGTGATAGTTTTGAAACTGCGCCGCATGAGACACGCATTTTTCAATCATCTTCTTTCACCGGCTCCGCTTCCACCTGTTTTTCCTGGTAACTATTAATTACTTGCTCGAGGCGTGCAATTTTTCCTTCGAGTTTAAGCGTAAATGCCCGCAGGCACGGAATACACGTAGCCATGGCGGTGTGCATGGCGACAGAGTCATTTTTATCGGCGTTGCCGATGAGTTTTCCGCACATGAGACGGAGGTCATCGATGGGGGAGGGGAGGTCGAGAATGTGAGAGTCAGCCATTAATCAGCTCCATACAAGACAACGTCTTCTTTGTGTGCGTAGAACTGGCCGGGATGCAGGGGCGTAAGACGCTGCACGTACTGCGTGAAAGGTGTTTCGAGTTTCTCCTTGGCTGCCGCTAGAAGCACTTTAACAACAGGACTCTGCGTGCAGTCAGAACCACGAGGACTTGGCAGCTTATTTAAATACTGCAAATTGGCCTTGGGTGTACGCCAGGGCATCCAGCGCTTGGTGATGTACTCCGCATGGCACTCATTCGACGGCGTATGCAGCGTTTCTCCATCGAGTTCCCACTTGGCCACGTACCAGAAAATGAATTTGTCATAGATATTGATGCGAGAAGAGCGTGCGCCCTTTTTATCTTCTACCAAAACATTGCGCTTATTCAGCGACTTTCCTTTGAATCGGAAAAACTCAAAGCGGTCTTCCAAGTTCTGAAGCCGGCGGGGGTAGTCTTCCGTGGCTGCAGAAAACTCATATCGATTGACGTCTGGCGTCGACAGCGGATCGTGAAGCCAAGACACACATCGATAAAAGGCCTTGAGATACCGTAAGTGTTGAATCTCATCCGTGCCGAGGTGCGTCTTGAGCAGGTTCCAAATAGGACTCTTTTGAACCAGCCAGTCCAGATGAATAAAGTGCGCGCCGAACCTTAGAAGTGCCGCGCCCGGTGCCCACGACCCAATTTCTCGCAGGAACTCATGGTTTTCTTGGTTCAAAAACGGAAAGTGGGCAACGAGCTCCGCAGGGAGTGACAAGTAGAGGGCACCGCGATATTTTGTCGTCGACAAGGTCATGGGACAAAACGGCGCATAGCCATTTTCAATCTCGGTGGCGTAATTCAAATGATTGGCGTTGAGGGTAAAATCAACGCGCGGCTCGTAGCTCACGTTCACTGTCGGACGTGGCATGGGCGGCAGCTCGGGGATGGTGGGTACCCCGCCTGCTTCTTCGATAGAGAAGCGCAATATTTTCCGAGTTCGTGACGCAACAGGCAGCTTTGGTGCCGTTAGCTGCTCAATGTGGACAGCTGAGATGCGGCTGAGCGCACCGAAATATTCGGTGATGCTATTTCGTTTGAGCGCTCTAAAGACTACATAATTGTCTTTATTCAGATACATATCCGTGGGGTGCGTATGATTTACCCACAGCATGCTGTTGATCATCGCATGGTGCCGCGCAACATCCACCGCAGGGACTGAATAGATATTCGAAAATGGCGGCAAGCCCGTGATGCGCAAGCTTCGCCGTGTATCGGGCACTGCAAAGAATACTTTTTGAAAATCTTCTTTGGACAGACCCTCAAAATACGCCGGAGGATCATTGTCGGCATACGCTGTTTCCAGTGCTACGCGATAGTTGAAGAAGAGCTGTGTCTTAGCCCAGATCATCCCCCAGCGCGCAAAGCCCGCTCCCGGTGGTTCAAGCGTTGCACGCGTCAATGCCAAGTACAAAAGCCGCAGCCCCATGGGGATATGCAACAAAAGGCGCGTGTCCAAATTGACGAGGTTTTTGCTCGTCAGGGGCGCAAAGCGCTCAAAGGCATGTAGGAGCGGTGTCTCCGAGTAGGTGCTGAGCGGGCCGAAGCGCAGCACGGAGAACTCTTGGATACGGGCTGCGACAAAGGCATCGCGCTCGACCGTGCCTCTTTTGGTGAACGCCTCGGCGAGGGCTGCAGGGACGGGCAGCTGTATACCGCCGGGGAGGTTTCGGTGGACGCGGTGTGCCAGTGCCTCGACCAAGGCCGGGAGCGCGTGGTCCCCTTCGGCGAGCATCTCTCGCACACGTTTCAGCGTTGCTACACACATGGGGATGCTTTGCCGGGAAGGGTAGGCAAGGCATTGGCGCAAGCGCTGCAAGATGAGCGGCCAGTGTAGGACAACCAAGGAGTCTGCCGCAGATGGTGTGTTCTGGTCTACATAGGCCCACACCCCGGCCCTGTAGGGGAGTTTCCCACAGTCCTGTGTCATCAATTGCCGCACATTGCAGGGGACCCTGAGTGCTTTGGCTACGTCCTGCGCCCACGCCGGTTCCAGCAGGAGTGCGGCTGTAACATCATCGTAATTTTGCAGTGTAGATTCAATATGAGAAGTAACCGCTGTGGTTTCGGGCATAGCGAGGCCATACCTCTGGTTAGACGAGAAGTCAATTCTCTTCCAGAAACTTAAAAAGCTAGTTCACGTTTTAATCTCAACAATACCTATTAATTAAATAATGCCGCGCATTTCAAATGCCGTCGGCAGTGTGGCTAAAGGTTAAAAAAAGCCGTTAACGTAAGGGGGTGTAAAGTAAATACCCGCGGACGTTTATTCAATAATATCCAATAGTTAGATAGGCCAAAATTCTCAATAACTGCCGTAACGCCGTAACGTCGGTTTTCAAACCCATAGGTGGGTTTTAGAAAACGACCCCTATTTTGACCCTTGGCACGGTCCCTGCATAGATTTTCAACCCACAGGTGTTCCTGCGACTCACATTCTAAGTAATGCTTACTGGCACGGGGTGTGCATTAGCAAGCGGCGGGCCATGGGAGAGGGGTCGGGCGCGCGAGGCGTTTTTAAAACCCACCTATAGGTTTTGAAAAACCCCCTGATACGGGGTTGACAGAAGTTCAGACATGGAAGATTCCGGCAGGGCCCGTGCTAAGTGCCCGTTATTATTATTATATTATATTATAATATATGTATGTATGTATGTATGTATAGGCTTACGCAGGGCCTGAAATGACTGTACCTCGAAGGGTACAAAATGAGGGTATTGCCGCAGGCAATTACTTAGTGGAACCAAACGCTTGGCCGCTTTCGGCCTTCACTTTGCTGAAAGCGTCGGGCCGGTACGGGGCTATAAACGGGGGGGCTGCCCCCCGGCATTCCTAGCCCCCACCCTTCCATCAGCCTAAAACCGACGCATAATCCATTGTTTGAGAAACATCCCGCAGTGCAATGCTAAGAAGGTAAAGTTTGATACTGCGACATATACCTACACAAAAATCTGATTACATTTTTTCTTAACCTCAATTTGAGGCGTTTTGCCACATACTTGGCCTACCCCTCACACAAACCTCACCCCGAAAAGCGACAGCCGACGCCCAGAAGCGTTGAATTATGCCTTGTGGTCCCCTACGATCTGTGCAAGAGACCCCGAGGAGCCATGCCCGAGCAAATCACCATCACGAACTACACGACGGGCCCCGTGGCTCACCCCGGCCTCCCCGCCATTCAGCCCGGTGAGACCAAGAGCCGCCCCATGCGCTCAAACGACTTCGATTCGGTCGATCCAGCGACGTATGAGCGCTGGGCTGCCGCGGGGCTGGTGGTGCAGTTCGATGACATCGTTCCGCCTGGCGTCACCGAGGTCTCAGGCGCTTCCACCGTGGCGCCGGACCAGCGGGTCATCATTGCGACCGACGCCGGGTTCGCAGTGACCCTGCCGAAGCTCGCAGACGTGCCTGTGGGCCATTCTGTGACCATCGTCAGGCGTGAGGGTACCGGAGACCTAACCGTCGAGGGGGACGGCTCTGAGACGGTCGGAGGGCAGCCTAACCAGGTGCTCTCGACCGACGGCCAACGACTGCGTGTGGTAGCAGAGGGCCCCACTAACTGGGGCTTGGCTTGACGCCAGGCTCTAGACCCCCTACTACTCACGCAGTCGTAGTTACGTAGGTTGTGTCCCCGCGAAGGCACTTCCGCAGCGCGCTACTTCCCCGTCACGTCCATTGGAAATGGCCTTGAGGTTACGCCTCAGGGCCATTTCTCTTTGTGGTCTAGGCTCATGAGCCCATCCACGAGGGTCTTTACATGCGCTCCGCACGCAGCAATAGACGCTACTTCGCTGAGGCTCCATTGGAAAGCGGTGTCAGACACACGCTCCAGAGCTTCGCGCTGGCGTCGGATGACCTCGAGCAAGTCCAGGACAGACTCAGGGTCCATGAGCAGCGGGCTAGGCCCACCGGTGTCGACCTTAGCTTGCTCGGCGATCCGGCGCAATATTTCGATTTGTTCGAGGTGATCTTTGGTCAGCACGGGGTGTTCTCGTCTCCCTGTAAACGAATACGGGCGTCGGTATAATTGAGCTTCATAATATCGGCACCCTTTTCGAAGTGAATCAACATCGTGGTAATCGGAATATCTTTGCCGTTGATGTGAATGTAGACTTCGGTGTCTTCGTGGATATTGTTGAACTTGGCGATGATGGATTTGAATTCTTTGAGGGTCATATGTTCGAGCTCAAGATAGACGATTTCGCGCCGTTTATTGTAGAGGGTTTTCGCGCCGTGCCAGAAGTGTCAGGCGCCTACACCAAGCTTGTCGATGACCCGGCGTATCTGCGCAAGTTCAACGAAAAACTCTCTGTCGGTGAGCGTCTGAGATTCAAAATCGGCATGCGTTTTTGCAAGGTCATCTTTCCCATATTTTCAGCTGATGAGAAAGCGCGGCTAGTCAGAGAATGTGCCGAGCGAATCAGAAAGCTTGGCACTAGCTAAAAGAAAAGAATCAAGCGCCGCTTGTTGCTCAGGTACTACTTTTTTTCTCATCCCATGCGGCCAACTGTGCCTTTGCGTCCTTGGTGATCGCAGATACCTCCGCGTGAATCCCCGTCAAAAGCTTTGACGTTTTCGCAGCCTCGACAGTGATGAAGTTTGTCTCCATGACCAGCACAGCCGCCGCGATCGCGAACAAGGGCCCGCCATGCCCAGGCTCTGCCGTCCCCAGCGCCGCTTCAAGCGCGCTCTCCATGAGCAATGGTTCCTTGGCCACGTGCGGCGCGATGCGATGAAATAGTGCGATGATTTCTTCTTTGTTTTTCGTCATATAATTTGTCTCTATCTCCGTCACTCCTTGTACCGAAAAACGGGCACTTTTTTGGTATACGGAGATGGAGGTAAATAACGAAATATATGAGTCTATCTAAACGCGTGAAAAGCTTGCGTGACGCACGTGGTTGGACCCAAGAAGACTTGGCCAAAGAGTTGTCTGTAAGTGTGCGGACGGTGGCACGCTGGGAGGATGCAAATTTTGTCCCCCGCAAATCTGTAGTCACGCGCATTGAAAATCTCGAACGTGCGACGCAGACCGCCGTCGAGCCCAGTCCGCTGCGGCATACAATGATGCGCGGCGTATTGCGCGGCGCTGTCGAGGCATTGGCGACGGAGGTGCGTGTCTCTCCTGAGGCGCTTGCGCAGTCGCTCAAGCAATTAATTAAATTGATAGAAACCAACAATCTACAAATGTCAGACGTGGAGAAGTATCTGTGAAGTACGTGATGTATGCATTGTTTCTGTTGTTGACTGCGTGTGGTGCGTGGGTGCCCGAAGAGCTTCCCATGCAGGTAGACATGGACGAGGCGCTTCCGAGCCACGTCAAAGAAAATATTCTCATCGTCGCCGAGCGCTTCGAAGCGGCCATCGGTCGACCCATTGTCTTTGTCACCGAGCGCGCTGGCGGCTCTAGGCCCGGCCGCGTGCACATCCGGTATGCAACCTCTGGCGAGGTTCGGGAAGGCTCAGGCGGGCACGCAGTGAGCTCCCACGACCGCTGCGTGGTGGCGCTGGTGCCCCCGACGCGCCCCAATGCGACGCCGGGCAAGGTGCTGATTATGCATGAGCTCTTGCACTGCCTTGGCTATGACCATGCTGAGAAAGGCTCAGACAGCATCATGGCGCCCAACGCTGGCAAAGGCGTGCTCACGGCAGAGATTGTCGATGAGCTGCGTCAACGTTCTGAGTGATAGCTTTTCTTTTAGGGTAGAAGGATATATGCCGAAACTACGTTGCCCTCATCTCCGTGAAAACCAAATCGGTCACACAGAACTGATTCATCGTTTGCCTGAAGGGAGTCCTTCGCGGTCGGAGCTTCACACGGAGACACAGCTCTGTGCGATATGCTCGGCGAAGCTCGCTAATTTTATGCAGCGTTTGGAGCGAGGCGAAGAATGACGGCTCCCGACGACCATGACTTTGTCTGCGTCTCCACTGAAATCGTGGAACGTGCGGACGGTTGGTGGATTGAATTCAACATCGAAGATGAGTACAGACCTGAGCGGGACGTGGGTCCGTTCGCGTCGAAAGCGCTGGCGCAAATAATCGAGAAGGACTTTGAAAATGCCTGTCGCTCACTTGGAGCGATGTCCGTCAAAGGCACGTCGTAGCTGGTAAAAGAGCATGTATGAGCGACTTACAAGAACTTTATGCGGACATCAAAACGCTGGCTGAAAGCAAGTGGCCCGGCGCCAAGATACAGGTCGGGATACTGCCAGGGATGGCCAAAATATCAGATGGAAATAAGCATGAGATGAATTCAGAAGCTGAGCTTGTCGGCGTATATGTTAAAGGTAGTTTAACGACGTACGAGACGGGTCAAGCGCTGTTGGCATTTTTGAATATGGTCGTGGAGTTTATATAGATGAACTACGCGTACGGTACGCTCTTGGGGATAGGCACTACGGTGCGCGTTGAAATTGCACGCATCACCTATACCCGCGTTTTCTATGCGGGCGAGGATCTGTGCTGTGAAGCCCGCATAGAGGATTCCCCTTTGCGGTGTATTGGTACGTGGCTCCCCTCGGAAGGCCGCTGGGAGTGGCTGTTTGTAAATCCTGCTTCAAAAGAGAATATATGAAAACCCAGCTTGAAATCGTTGCTCGCCTTCGTGAACGTCGCGAACGAGATATGCTTGGATTTGAGACATCGGAGTATCTCCGTGGGCTCACCAAGGAAACCCTGAGCCAGCTCGACGAGTTTGACCCGGCCAAGGTCGGTGATTGGACGCCGGATTATCAGACTGATGAAGACGTCTTGGGTGTAGCTAAGGATTACGTGGAGTTTGCATACAGTAAGATCAACGGCCGGCGAGGTATTTCGGCTGAGCGCACAGTCATGCATTACGTTGCATGGTTGTGGCTCGTTGATTCGCCGATTTACGATGAAATGTTTCGCATGTACTCAGAGAATTACCATGCCTATGGCAGGGAGATTCTCAATTTTATTGTCGATCACTACAAATGGCCCAAGCCTGAGCGTGCGGACTTTGGTGCGTGGGAGATTGCGCCCACCGGCAAGAAGTTTAGAGACCAGTACGCTGAGTATGAATTAACCAATGAGCTTTGGTTGACGCCAAAAGGCTGGGAAGTTCGGCAGGATTTCAGTGAAATGAACGAGCTCACTGGAGCCATCTCTTTTGGCGAGGACAAAGAGGCGGCGTACAAATATTTTAATAGTATTAATCATGCACAATGACGAACGCCGTCCACCCGTCGGCGTGGCTTATGTCTGTTGCGGTCGAGGCCATGTCTGGCACGTAAAGCGCGGTCGACACTGTCCAACGTGTCACGCAGAAGGGCTGTGGTGGGGACAATGGCCAATGTAACAGACGATGCGCGTGCAAAAGCGCTCAAGCTCTGCCGCACGTGGTATCGGCGTGCGATGGAATGGGACTTAGAAAATACCGACCGCTATGTGGCGTATTCGGAATGCATGGAAGAGCTCGCTGATTCGTTTGGCATTACGATTGGTGAGATCGGTCAGAAAGGGAAAGACCGTGTCTGATATGCGCGAGATTTACGGTGCCATTCGCCGTCACGCTGAAGAGCTGTGGCCGGACATTAAATTGAGCATTGCTATTTTCCACGACGGCGCGGTGATATTTGACGAGTCCAGCGGTCTAGAAGAGCTTTTGCGTATCACTATTAAACAGTCCATGTCGCAGGTGGAAATGGGAAATCATGTGCACAATTTCTTAGAGCGTGTAGTGAGTCGTAAAAATGCGCGTCCACGCACACGGGACTGACGGGCAATCGCTTTGTCTTGGAATGCGGTCTAGGCTGACAGATTTTCTGCCAGACGTGAACTGTAAGCGCTGTATTTATAGACTGTGGGTCGCGCGTCGGATATGTGAAACAGACCCGCGTATCAATTTACAAATGAAGTTTCACCGCCTTGATAAAATATCATTGCGGTGGTTACCGCCAAAGAAGTAACGATGGATGCACTAACATTAGATGTAAATACTACCCGCGATCTACGCCCTGAGGTGCTCGGGGAAGATGGTCGAATCCAGATACTCCCGGCCGCGTATTGGGAGACGACAACGCGTGAAGAACGCGCATTGTTTGGCACGCGCACAGGGATTTACAGTTTTCCCACCGTGGAGCTTGTCGCCAGACTCAAAGAAATAATCAATGGCCGCTCGGCGATTGAGATAGGTGCGGGCAATGGCGTGCTCGCTGAAGCGCTTGGCATTCCTGCTACAGACAACTTTCAGCAGTGCATGCTGCAATATCGAATAATTTATGAATCGTCCAAACAAGCGATCGTGCCGTATGGCCCCAATGTGCATCAAATGCACGCAAGCCGTGCGGTACGCCATTTCAAGCCCCAAGTCGTCATCGGCTGCTGGGTCACCCACAAATGGGATAAAAATAGACCAGAGCTCGAGGGCAACGAAGTAGGCATTGACGAGCCCGACATCCTACGCAATTGCGAGGACTACGTAGTGGTGGGCAATGAACATGTGCATCGGCTGAAACCCATTTGGGATCGCAAGCACACGATTGAGTATCCGTCGTATGTGTATTCCCGGTCTTTCAACGGCACACGTGAGTTTATTGCGACGTTTCCGGGTCTTCGGAGTGCTTCCGTAAGTGCGCCAAGATAGACAGTTTTGCTGTCATCAAATAAAAATCCCTTTCATCGTCAAAAAAAGAGCCATCGCCACGCGGCGTTCCCTGATAAATGGTCGCGCCGCCATACATCGGGTAGTCTACGCGGAAATGGCTGTGTCGTAGTCGGAGGTGTCCTACTTGTTTACCATCGACAAATGCGTTGTAGGTCTCCGGGTGTGCGGGGTTGGTCTGCACCAACGTGACGCGCTCGGCGTCTTCATCGGGTTTGTCGTAGAGGTTTTGGGCGGTTCGAATGGCTGCCACAAGTCGCCTTTCGCTGGGAGTGAGTGCTTGAAGGTCTTTGGGCGGCATGCCTTGGACCAGCGCATGCAGCTCGTTGAGTATGCGCCGTAGGTTACTCGTCATCGGCGTCCTCACCTTTTGGGTAGTCTATATTTTGGAATGTACGCACAGGAAGGAAGGCGGCTGCTTGTTTGTACATACCAATCCAGACGCGATCGAACTTCCCTGGTTCCTTGGGTCGCATGGACTCAGCGAATGTAAACTCGTTCTGCACACCAGCCTGGCTGTCGTTCTTGGGCGTGAAGACGGTGTTTTCGTCGCCAATAATGAGTGCGAACAATACTTTCTTGCCCCTATTTTTGACGATGACGCGTGACGTAAAGCCTGCGCGTCGAATTTTGTCACTGAGATCTCGTGTGGGTAGGTAGTTTTTATTGTCAGACATTTTTGCGGTAAAAGGACAGTGAGGCAGTCATGACCGAAATTGAATTAGGTGACGCTGCGTTTGATGTTATGGATCGCATGCTCGAGGACGCCGACTTTCGTCGAGGCGTCATTGTATTATACAGCGGCGAAGATGCCGCCTATTGCCATACTATCTATACCCTGAAAACAAAGCTTCGTGAGGCGGTGACTTCCTATATGCAGTGGAAGTACAAGAAAGTGCCGAAGAAGCTTGAGGAGGTGATTGAGAATATCGTGGAAGAATACGACGACGAGATTCGGGATAGTTTTGCACGCGATATGCGGCCCAAGGTATTTACACCGGGCCTGCCCCAATCGGCGAAAAGGCGACAGCCCTATCGACCCCAACATAGACCCCCGTCGCACGCGCCAGTGCGCACGCAGCAACATTCAGAGCCAAACGCCACGGAACCGCGCGCGGACTTTCCAAAGGAGCGTCCATCGCGACACCGCCGCGTCGGTTAACGCAAGAAACAGGGAGTTGGTCTATGCACCACTCATGTTTCTTTTACCACGACGGACTAATCAATGCAGTTACTTGTATTTCCAGGGTTGCCGAGGCGTTTTTCGTTGAATGTGCGGCAGCTCCTGAGCGGTGTTATTGTACCATCTGATTTTCTATTGACGATTGAGACGCTTGTCTCGGAAAAAGAGCTGTATTCAGCGGTGGTGGGGGTAGGGCAGATTTGCCGCTTCGTCCCTTACTTCATCGGTCATCTCGATGCGGTGCCGCTGCGGACAACGCTACGGGTGTGGGCCGAGAGTCTTCCACCGTATTGGAAATCTCAAATCGTAGACCATTTCTTATTTGAGCTCGATGAGGTGTCGCGTGGTTTTGATGAGTGGGCCACGCTCACGAGTCAAACCCGAGATAAATCCCGTGCGGAAGAGCAGCAACAAAACTTGGCGCTTCGTCGTGATGGATTGGAAGATGTCTCCACGGTGAGCGCCATGTTTGACGGGTCCAATGTTGAGTTTGAATTGATGCGTCAAGATGTGGCGATGCGCCGGCTGTATGAAAAATATCGTATTCCCTATGTGACCTTGTCCACGCGTCTCTATCGCACTCGCCAAGCGTTTCCGCATGCGTGGTGGGTGAGTTAGGAAAACAAAATGTCCCGACAGCATTTGGTGAAGGCTGAGACGGAAATCGTTCTTCAGAAGAACGGCAAATATGATTTGAAGATGTTTATTGATGATGAAGAGATAAACAGAGTGCAGCACTTTGATACGTACGAGGATGCCGAAGCTGCGCGCAAAATCATGCAAGATGCAATGGTCAGTACGCTGGCGCAGCTCAGGAAAATGTAATGGATAAGCCACAGCTCCTGTTTGCTTTTACGTTCACGTACCAAGTGTTGCGAAGAAATACAGGAGCGTGGCTTATCATTATTTTAAATGGGAAAACGCTTAAAGAGTTTGGGCCGTATCCTGAAGAGGTTCAGTGGCAAAATAAGCTCATGAGCCTCAGGCGTATGCTTGTTACGATTGAATCGTTTTTGGGATAGGGGAAACTCATGGCGGAAAAAACCCTGGTCATCTACCACGGAAATTGCGTTGACGGGCTGACGAGCTTTTGGCTAGCGCGCCGAAATCTTCCCGGTGACGTGGAAGAGCACGCGGCTAAGTACGGGGACCCGCCCCCCAGACACGGTCGGAAAACATGTTTATATCTTGGACTTCTGCTATCCCGCGGAAGCTACCGAGCGCATTGCTAGGGATTGTCTGAGTCTGACGGTGCTCGATCACCATGTCACCGCCGAGCGCTGGATGAAAGAAGCGCAGCACCAGCTTCAGCACCAAACCAATGTGCAGATTCTTTTCGATATGAACCAGTCGGGTGCAGGGCTTACTGCCCGACACTTCGATGAACCCGACAACTGGTTTGCCCAGTATGTAGAAGACCGTGATTTGTGGCGGTTTAAGCTGCCCAATTCCAAAAACGTCAACGCGTATATTCAGAGCCTAGAGCGTACATACGACGCCTACGAAATTGCCTACAGCACCGTAGATGTTGACCAAGCCAACGTGCTCGGTATGGGCGCTAATAAGTATTTGGAAATGTATTGCCGGGAGGTCGCAAACTCTGCCCGTATGATTACTTTCGAGGGGTATACTGTCCCCGTCGTCAACGCGCAGCCCATTGGCATTTCTGAGGTGCTCGATGATTTATGCAAGCAGCACCCCGTGTCGATGGGCTGGTACCAGCGCGCGGACAAGCGCTTTGTGTTTAGCCTGCGCTCCAACGGGGAGGTGGATGTAGCTCAGTTGGCAGAGAAATATTCCGGGGGAGGTCACAAAAAAGCTTCCGGGTTCTCTTTATCGGAGTTACCCGAGTGGCTCTAAGAGGTCACCGTGTTCATATTTACGTTCCATGGGGTCGAGCAATTCATTACTCGGTTTGATCGCTCGTTGACGCACGAACAAGCGCGTCAGCTACTCAATCATGCGATTGACGAGCGTGTGGAACGCATTGATAAAAAGACGCTCGACGGTGCCGACCAATGGCATGTGCCGTCGTTGGGCGTTGTATTAATTACGCGCCCCACCAAAAAACGGCATGTGATTGTCACGGTGGTGAGCGATACGCACATGCACGGTCCAGCAGGGGACCCGTACGGTGTGCGTGAGTCGCCAACGCTTGGGCGCACCACGGAAGAGCTCTTGTATGCGCCGCCGCTCCACAGTGACGCGACAAAGAATATCCGTTTTATGTTGGATATTGAGTTCGATTATACAGCGTGGGGTTCGCGCGGTAAATTTCTGTCTTGGCTACAGAATGTCATCACCAATCAGGTGTGTAGCCTTCGTCATGATGGCATGGGCAAAGTCGTTCGCGCCAGGCTGTTAGAAGTGCGCGACGGCGGCTGAATTACGCGGTAAAAGATGTTGGTATGCTCCGCGCAAGATACGTAGATCAAAACGGCCAGACCATTTATTTGTTTGGTCTTGATGAAGTGAATGTGGCTCGCCTCGTAGGGGGTGAGC
>WUUC01191524.1_pt1 | contig 16747 bp, 19 predicted proteins | sample 6278441 | NCBI WGS metagenome assembly WUUC01 (sample SAMN13675441, study PRJNA597444) | soil metagenome | isolation source: soil | place: USA: Washington | collected 2017-10
CAGGGCAATGTTGATGACGGCCTCGTCGATGAGCTCGAACTCCGTGAGTAGCGCCCACTTGGTTCGGTTGCGTTCCTTGAGAACGTCGTCGCTCTCTTGATCGGAACCCTCTCGCTCCCTAACGTCGCTCGCCACCGTGACGCCCGCGAGCGTAGTGAGTAGCGTGGTGACCGTGGTATTGGCCTTGTTGCCGGCGGCGCCCGCGACCTCGGCCTCAAAAATCAGCCCCGAAACGCTACCTCCGCTGGCAAGCAGGACGGGATAGACGGTCACGCCATCGTCGATGTTCCGGTAGGTGTCGCCGTCGGCATGAACCAACACCACGTCGCCAACGTTGATGCTGTGCGGACCGGATCCCGAGGCGCATGCCAGCGTGGTCCTGCGCTGCGCCGCAACTGCTCCCTCGCGCTGGTTGTCGTAGTGGCTATCGGAGAACCGGGTGAGGGCCTCGCCGCTAGAGGTCGCGTTGAGCGCGAAGCCTTTGAGGAAGACGGCGATCTTGGAGACCTGCGCCCAGACCTCGGCACTGAGCTCGACGCACGCGAGCGCGGGCTCTCCCTCTTGCCAGGATGTGGCCGTGAACCCGACCGCGTCGAGCAGGTCAAGAATGGATTGCTTGGCCTCGTCGTGAGTGATCTCGACGACGTCGGCCCAGTTGAGTGATGCCATGCGTTACGCGGCTTGCAGGTCGATGAGCTCGAGCTTTGCCTGCTCGACGAGCAGCGAAAACGCGAACGGTCCTAGTTCGTTGCTGAAGATCTCGAGCGTGAGCCGGATGGCTCGGCCGTTTGCGAGCACCTCGACGCGCGCTCGCACGTCGTCGACCTGCTCGTCCTTCAGGCACTCCGACTCAGCGGCGCCCGCAATTACGGTCGGCTGGACTTTGGTGAGCAGGAACGCGGCAAGGTTGGTGCCGAAGTTCGGCCACCACGGAAAGCGACCGCGCGGCGTCTGGAGGCGCACGCAGAGGCGATGTAGGAGCGCTTGTTTGCCCGAGACGGTGGGCATATTCGGCTTGAAATCGCCGAGGCTCCACAAGCCGACAGTGGCGGTGATGTCGGTAGCTAAATCCGCCATTTGTTCAGTGATTGCGCGGCGACGCTCGGCTGGTTAGGCTTAGAGCTGGATGTCAAGACTTGTTTGGGCGGCACTGCTGCTCGTGGGGTGCGGCGGCGGCGCCGGTACGTTGTGGGAAGGCGGCGCGGTCGGGTCCGGTGGCGCGGGCGCGACGGCTAGCGGCGGTCAGACCCAGAGCACTGGCGGCAGCTCAGCGGGCGAAGTGGCGAGCCCCGAGGCTGGCGAAGGCGGAGCGGAGCCCGTTGCGCCCGTCGGCGGCACTGAGGCAGGCGGCAGCACCCAAACCCACGGCGGAGGCGTTTCGCTTGCCGGTGGCGGAAGCGGCGGCACGAAGCCAGCAAGCGGAGGCTCGCCAGCAGCGGCGGGCTCCGGCGGCGCTCCGGTGGGTGGCGGCGGATTCACCAACGGTGGCCGCGAGCCAGTCGGCGGAAGTTCCGCGGGATCGGCTGGCCAAGCCCGGTGTAACGGTGACGACGTGATGGATTGCAACGGCGTCCCTAATGACGGGCTCAATCAGATCAATCCGGACAGCTGCGAAGCTTGGATGGGTGACCACGATACGTGTGGCTCGTGCTCGAAGAAGTGCGGTGTCACCCAGGTCTGCAAGACCGCGGGCTCGTCCGGCGCCTGGTCCTACTTCTGCGCGTCCAAATGAAGGACCTGTTCGACCTCTCGTTTGACCGATTCGTCGTACCGAAACTGGTACGGCTGCTGTACGCGGCCTGGCTAGTTGCGGCCGGCCTTCTGATGGTCGGCGGAACCGTGATGGCCGTGGCTCGAGTGTTCGCGCTCCAGTCGGACATCGACGCGCTTGCGTCTATGGGCTCAGAACTTGAGGAGCTGAGTCGCGTCACATCTCAGCGAAACTTCGCGCTGGCCATGGTGCCGGCTCTGCCCGTCGTCGCGGCAGTCATGGCGGTCGCCGGAAGAATTAGCGCCGAGATGACCATCGTGGTGTTCTCGATCGCCGAGTCACTCAAGCGATCGCCCCGTCAGTAGCACCTTCGCCAGCGCGGCAAATACCGCCGGCTCCGTAGCCAGGAACGTGACCGACTGGACGACGTTTCCGGGCGGGGCTACCTCGGAAACCTTCGCCTGCATCTCCGTGCCATAGAGGCGAGCGTCGCCGCTCTGCTTGAAGACGTAGACGCCCGCGGTGCCCAGCGCGAGAGTGATGGCCAGCAAGGCTGCTAGGGAAGCGTTGATCTCGGCGATCAGCCCAGCGACAGCGGTGATGTTGAGCGTCACCCCCGGGGGCGAGACGGTGAGGCCGGCCGAGACCATGGCCTCAAGCTGAGCGAGCGCCGTGATGGCGCCCTGGACCTGCAGGGACAGCGCCGGCGGCTGTATCGACAGGGCCGCTGAGACGCTCAGAAGACCCTGAAGCTTGCCGTTGAGCTCGGCGGCCACCTGGGCGACCAGAGCGGCCGTGGTGGGCACGCAGGCGCCTACGCTGACCTGCCCGATGAGCTCGGCGGTCACGCTAGAGCACCGTTCCGGTACCGGGCGATGTGGTGGCGCCGGTCTGAGCCACGGCCGTGCCAGCGGTCACGACGGCGATGCCGGGCAACACCGTCACCGTTGCGTTCGTGACGATGTGCTCGACGATCGCGAGGGCGAGGAGGTTGGAAAACTGCTGCAGGGCGCTCTCCGTCGTCGCGCCTGGCGGGTTCGGGGTGCTGCAAGCCTCGGCTATCGCCTTGGCGAGCCCGACGCCCGTCACGGCGCCGCCCGGGGCGATGACGCAAGCTCCAGCAATTAGCGGCATGGGCTCAGCCTTGAAACTTCGGGATGCCTGTGGAGATGGCGCCGTAGAGCGGCACTTGCTGAGCAGGAGTCGTCGCCGGGAGCGCCGAGAAGCTGATCATGCAGGGCATGCCAGCCGCGATTGCATTGTTGGGCGGCGCACCGACGAGCGTGACAGGCATCAGGGTGCAGATCAGGCCGGGGCCGCCGGCCGTAATTAGATCGCCGACGCGCGCGAGGCTCTGAGCGCCGTCCAGAATGCTGTTGAGGACGACCTTCTCGGGGTCGTACTCCCAGCTCCCGACGAAGGGGCGACTCGGGTCGCCGGCGGCAAAGGAGAGGTGACAGCGAGCGCCTGAGGCGATCGTCGCTTTCAGGCCGGGAATACCGTACCGGATCGGCACGTGGTCCAGACCCGCCGAGCGCATCACGGCATCGTCTGGCAAGAGCTGCAGCGTCCCGTCGGCGTGCTGGGTCACGACCTTGCAGGGGTACTCGCGTGAGTAGTCGATCTCGTGCTGGCGTGATTTGAACAGCCCGGCGAACGCCGAGCCCGCGCTGCTGGTTCGGATCTCGGTGCGGAGGCTGACACCGTAGCGATGCGTGACCTGCTCGATCTTCTGCCCCTGAAAGACGGTCCCGGGGACCATGTCCGGAGTTTCGGAAGCGAGCTCGACGTGACCCTCTTGCCAGTTCTGCTGCGTGATCTCGCCGGAAGGCTCTACTTCGGGCCAGGTCTCGGTGCCGAACCAGACCGTGCCGTCCCGCAGGACTCGCCACGACGCGCCGGTCTGCTCGGCGAGCCGAGTCAGCGCCGTTTGCGCGGTCGACTCGGGGATGTGCCAGCGGGCTAGCGAAACATCGAGCGTGTCGGCGTCGGAGAGGTCGGAGAGGTGCTCGCCGCAGTCCTTCAGGATGTCCCGGACGACGACGCTCACCTTGACGCCGGTGGAAGCCGAGTAGCTTCGAGACACCGTCTTGGTCAGGTTGCCGTTGCCGGCCACGACGCGGATTTTTGAACGGTTGCCGTCCGTGCCGCTGTTGGCGTCGAGCACCGTGGCCACGAACTCGAGATCGTCGAGCTTGAAACGGACCTTGCCGGTCGTCTTGGCGATCGCATCGGCCTCGATGTCACAGAACCAGGCGCCGACACGGGGCTGCCGGAGCTCGGCCGTGATGGGGTCTAGGCGCTGACCTTGACTGGCCGCGTCAGCGTGTCGCTGGCAGGTCGAAAGCTCGTCGTTGAGCGCCCGGAGTGACTTGTTGACGGGCCCGAGGTCGAGCTTGATGCCCGGGGCGAGCGTGCCCTTGGCGCCGGCCTTGAGCCGCGCGGCTGCGTTGAAGGCCAGGAGGTAGCGGTTGACGTCGTTGGTCTTGCTGAGCGCGGCCTTGAGGCTCGCCGCCAGCTTGAGCCCGATCGCGGCGCTGGCGGAGAAGCCGACACCGATCGACAAGCCGAGCGCGATCTTGGCCTGAGCCTTGGCGCTGAGCCCGATCCCCAGGGTGAGGGCGTCGGTCTTCTGGCCCGCCCGGGGCCGCGTGCCGGCACCAAGAGAAGCTTTGAATTTGACGGTCGCGCCGATTAGTGCGCTCGAGTCGATCGCGGCCTGGAGACTACGGAGCAGGCTTGGCGGCGTCCACTTGAGCTTTTTCTGCTCGGTGTACGTGACCTGAAGCTTGGCGTTCAGCGACTCGAGACCGCGGTTGATGCCGTCGGTCAGGTCGGCGATCTTGTCGTTCGCCTCGTTGACCTTCTGCTGAATGGCCTCCGCCGCGGTCGTCATGGGTTGAACATGTTGTTCATCGTCTTGCCCTCATCGACGATGCCGGCGTTGTTCTCGAGCGTCCGGGCGAGCTTCTTCGGGTCGCCAAAGTAGTCGGGACGCTCGTAGCCCTGGAGCGGGGACGGCAAAACCTTGGTGCCCTTCTTGGCGCCGTTGGAGTCCTTCTCCTCCTCGAACCACTCCGCGACCCTGATGGTGATGCACATGCCCTTGCGAGCGCTCGGAGCCTCGGTCTTGATCTTGTGCACGTAGATGTCGCGCACTCCGTAGGCGTTCGGGAGCGGGTGAACGATCGGCATCGGCGTTCGGATGGCGCCCTCGCGCCGAGGCTGGATGGCCGGCAAGATGCGCTGCCACTCCCCCCACTGCGACCCACGGAGCTCGATCTTGATGTCGAACGCGCAGGGGGCCAGGCCGTTGTCGCGGATCCGGCACTTCTCTTTCTTGCGTCGCTTCTGAATGTCGATGTCGATCCCGTACTCGAAATTGTCGATCGTAACGACGCCGGGCAGGAACACGCTGCCGAGTTGGCAGATGTCCCAGGTTGAGCCCGACTGTTCGCCGTTGATGATGGTCTCGGAGTTGACCCAAGACTCGAATGCGGTAGCGGGGGCGCCCATTACGCGGCCTCTTGGATCGCTTTGGTGACCTGGCTGCGGATCTTGGCCACGAGATCGTCTTGGTCGACGTTGGCCCCGACCTGCATGCCGGAAAAGTCGAAGGTGTTCTGCGGACCAGCGGGCGTTTGCTCGACGCTCGCGACCGTGACGGGCTCAGGGGTGTAGCTCCCGAGCACGCCCGAGACGCGCGCCGCGGGGCCTGAGTCGGCTGCCGTGGTGATGGTCTCGGAGCCGGGCCCAGTGAGCCCGTAGTCGTCGAAGCCGCCGCCGGTGGCCGTCGTGGGGACGGGGCCCGCTGACGCCTTGTCGCCGCCTCCGACCCACTTGGCTAGCGAGGCGATGGCATCCACAACCCACATCACGGCCTTGTAGATCCCGTAGGCTACCAAGCCGATCACGCCGATCAACAGGTAGAGGGGAAGCATCAGCGTGAAGGCCCCCAGGGCGGCGACGCCGAGCACGGCCGCGAGTATTCCGAGCACACCGACGAACGCCTTACCCTTGAGGGTGCCGACGTCGATGAGCTCGGTCATCACGACGAACGTGTTTCCGACCAGCTCAAGCCCGCCGACGAGCGCGCCGCTGATGGTGGGCCACTCGGCCTCGACCCACAGGACGAAGTAGTCGAACTTGGCCAGCAGCGTTTTGCCGATCGCGGCGATCTTCGGATCCTTTTCGATGGCGTCAAACGTGCCCTTGACCAGGCCCACGAGGGTCGTCAGGCCCGGCAGGATCGCGTCACCGACGTCGATCATGAAGTTCTTGAACCGGCCCAGCATGACGTTGGTCATGCCGGTGATCGAGGTGTCGGCGAACGTCTTACCGGCGTCTCCGGTATTCGTGACGCCGGTCTTGGCTTTGACGGCGCCGATGATGGCCTCGATCGCGGGGTCACCCTTGATCTGGCCAAGCCGCTGCATCTTGTCGAGCTCCTCGCGCGTCTTGCCGAGTTGCTTTCCGAGCGCCGCGTACACGAGTTCTGCCGAGATGCCGCGCTCTTGGAGCTGCAGCATTTCCTCGGCCTGAAGCTTGTTCTTGCTCTTGATCTGAGTCATCGCGAGCAGCACGCCCTCGACGTCCTCGGCGTTGGCGCCGATCGCCTGAAGGTCCGCGCCCATGCGGACGAGCTCACGTGACTTGCCGACCGAGAACTGCGCCGCGATCAGCTTCTGGAAGCTGTGCTGGGTTCGCTCCACGTCGAGCCCCAGGCCAGCCGCCTCTTTGCGAAGGCTGTCGAATTGCTCGTTCGCCTGGCCCGAGCTCCCGATGAGGAAGGTGAGAGCCATTCGGGAGCGCTCGCCGAACGCCGCTGCCTGGACAGCCGCCTCGCCGAACTTCACCGCCAACATGCCGACAGCGGCAGTCGCCGCGACGCCGGCCAGGGCGACCGCGGCGGTGGCGCCGAGTGCCGCCCCGCCGACCATGCCGCCGACGGCCATCCGCTGGTCGAGCTTCTGCTGGGCCATGCCCTGCCGGAAGTCGGCGACCCGCTTCTGCTCCTTGATCTGCTTGTCGGCAACGACCTTGGCCTGCTTGGTGACCGCCTTCTGGGCCCGAACCTGGTCAAGCGCGTTGAGCTTGACGATCTGGGCTTGCTGACGAGCGGTGTCGCGCGCCAGCGAAAGTCGAGCCTTCGCCATCGGGTCCGCCGACCCAAGCGGCTTGCGCGGCGACGGCGCCTCAGCCGCGCTCTTGGCACGGTCGAAGGCGCGCTTGACCTCGTTCAACGACCCGACGATGGCCTTGGAAGGCCGCGTCACGTCGTTGAGGAGCGCTACGCTGAAGGTTGTTCCGCCGTCGGCTGCCATGCTTGTGACTCAGCGCCGGCGAGGGCGCGCCTTCTTGGTTTTGACCCAAGCCTCAACGAATCGAGCGAAATTCTCAGCGAATTGGATGTTAACGGCCCGTTCCTCGGCCTTCAGGAGCGCCCCCAGGAGCGCGTCAGGTGACGGATCGATCGTCCCGTCCTCGTGCCGGTGGCCCTCGTGGGCCTCAAAAGCAAAAAGCGCGCGAGCGGCCAACAAGTGGTCGCTGCGCGCGCGTTTCAGCCTTTTCCCAGCTCGGCCGCGCCAGCCCCGCAGAGCGCCGCGCCAGCGTTGGCGAAGGTCTGAACGAAGCCCGGCCGGGCATCCAAGATGGCTTTGACTTTCTCGATGTCTGCCGGATAGACGACGCACGCGAGCGCGAACTTGCGCGACTCGACGAACTTGTCCGCCTGCTCGTTGTGCAGGTTGTTGGTGTAGACCTGGTAAGACTTGCTGTTGGTCGGCGGCGCAATCACCGCGATCTCGCCGAACCGCTTGGGGATCGGAAAGACCTTAATGTCGCCGTCGAACTTCTCGCGCAAGGGCCCAATGATTGACTCGTACTTGACGAGAGGGTCGGTCTCCGCCTCTTCGGATACACCGTCCCCAATTGCTTCGTTGTCGCTCACGTGCTTCTCCCAATTACGTTGCGAACGCCCGGAGATTCGGGCGCTATGTCAGCGGGCTAGCCGCTAGAGCGTGTTGCCGAATACGTCGATCCCATCGAAGAAGATGTCTCCGACGCGCAGGGGCATCGAGACCATCAGCGGATCGGGGCCATGGCTGCCCGAGTTGCCGATCTCCTTGAGACGACAGCCGACCAGCGTGTCGGTGTGGAGCACTTGGTCTTTGGCGTAGTAGGTAAACGTCAGCGTGAACTCGAGCTCGGCGAGTGGAATTCCGAGGGAGCGGGCGCCAGCAGTGAGTTGGTGGTACCAGTGGCGATGCACCGTGATCGATGCGTCGAATTCGGCATCACCCTCGGTCGGCTGCGCCATCGGGAGACGGCCTGCGCCGTACATCTCGGTACGGTTGACCGTGACCTTGTAGTCGAACTCTTCGAGCCCGGTGACGAGGCCGAAAGTCTGCCCGCCCTTGGCGATGATCTCGGTCTCGAGCGACTGGAAGTCGTACGGGACCTGATTGACGAGTGTGGTGGGCATTAGGCCGCGATGCTCCCGGTGAAGCCGATCTCAGTCGCGAACGACTCGATCGGGGGCAGCGGCACGAGCCGCAACGTGCTCTTGAGTTGCCGCGTGGTCAGCACGTTGTTGGTCAGGTCGACCGTGTACTCGAGGCCGCTCACGTGGCCAGGGAAGCCCTCGGCGTTGATCGGATCGAGCAGGCCATCCTTGAGCGCGCTCCGGACCGCGGACTCGATGCGAACCGCATCGCGCGGGTCGAGCCGGCCCGTGCCGTCCGTGAGAACGCGGACCTTCTTGAGCAGCCAGAGCTGCTGGACGTTGTAGACGATCCGGCAGGCGCGATCGATGACGCGGCCCCAGTCCCAGTAGAGAAAGTCGGAGCCGGCGCCGCTCTTGAGGAAGCCGTTAGTGGAGTAGATGCCGCCCTGGCCGTCGTAGGTACGGAGCGTGTTGATCTTGTGCGACTCGATGAAGGCTTGGCTCGTGCCTTCGTCGTTCGTGATCGCCGAGACCCTGAGCGAGCCTGAGGCGTAGCGGGCAAGGTTCTCGGAGAGGTCGGCGCCGGCAGCGCGCTCAGCTAGCGCGTACATGGCGGGGAAACGGGGTACGCCCCAGCCAGCCTTCGGGTTCAGGGTCGGGATGTCGGCCTGGCCGAACACCACCGCGGTACGGTTGTTCGTGAAGGGGACGATCGACGTGATGACGTTGGTAGAGGTGTCGGCCCCGCAATCCATCATCGCGCGAGCCCAGCGCTTGCGCGCCTCGAGGCTCGACATGAGGGTCGCGACCGTGGCCGCCATCGTGGCCGCCGCCGCCGCCGAAACGCTGCAGCCAGCGAAGTAGCACTCTTCGATCACGTACTCGCCGAGCGACGCGAGTAGCGCCGTCCACGCCGTGGAGAGGTCAGAGGTCGTGTACTGGGGCGCCGTACACGCGAACGTGTGGTAGTCGCCGTTTTCGAAGATGACGGGGCCGCCGCCGGGGACGAACGTCAGCGTGAGGTTGGTGCCCGGAATGAGGTAGGTGCCGCCGCTCGGGATCGTGATCTCTTCGCTGTAGGTCGGCGAGCTGCCGAGCTGGTCGAGCGAGTAATCGAACCGGCCGACCGCGACCGTGCCCGTGGCCTTGATCCGGACTCGGACCTGGTAGGCGTCGTAGGCGGCGCCGGCGACCGTGATGGTGCCGGTGCTGGTGCCGATGGCCGTCTTGGTGACCGCGCCCGCAGCGCCAGCCGTCGAGGCCGGGGTCTTCAGGACGAGCACGCCGCCGCGCTCGGTGATCATGGGCAGCCCGAGCTCGACCACGGGGCCTTGGCCCAGGGTGTCGCGGAGGCTGTTCTGGTTCGTCGAAAAGTAGAGGGTGGACGCCGTCCCGCTCGAGCTTGGGCCGATGACGAGCGGGTAGAGGGTGCCGAGCGCGGAGAGGCCGATGCCGCCGTCGCGGACGGTAATCGTTTGACCTGGAAGGTACGTCACGGGTTACAGCCCCTTGCCCTTGTGGGGCGACAGAGCCGGCTTGTGCGGCTCGTAATCGGTGATGGTCGGGATGCCTTCGGCGGCAGCCTTGTGGGAGTCGATGGGCTCGCCAGTGGGCTTGCCGTCCTTGTCGACGACGCGCGTGACTGGCTCGGTCGCGGCCTTGAGCGCGGCCTTGTAGTCATCGGCGGAGAGCTGGATCGACTTGCCCTCGTGGTGCTCGTGCTCGCGCCAACCATGCAGCGCTTCGGCGCCAGCGTGGAACTGGTGGAAGAGTTCGAACTTCGCCGGCTGACCGTTGACGACGGCGGAGCGCTCGATCGTCTTGACGCCGCCCATCGCTTTCGCGTGCTCGGCGGGAGAGGCGAGGTTCTCGGACTTGGGGGCGGCCTTGGTGCCCATCTCCGGCTCCGTTACACCCGCGACGGGGCCCACTCGGTCCGGCTTGTCTGCGGGCGCAGCAATGCCGGCCTCCGCCTTGTTGGGGAAGTCTTTCGACATGATCTGTTGTTGCTCTCGCTAGGTGGGCGGACCGGTCACGAGGACCGATTCAAATGCAGTGAAGTCGCCGTCTTCGTCGTCTTCGCCGTTGTCCTCGGTGACGAGCGACTCGTGCGATTGCAGCTCAACGAGCGTGGTCGGAACGCTGCCGTCGGCGGGGATCGGAACCGACAGCGTGAGGTCGAGAATGAAGAGCTCGGTGCCTGCGTGCAGGACGCGGCCCTCGAGCTCGGTCGGGATCGTGAAGTTTTGCAGGCCGAGGTTCGGCGCGTAGACGGTGGCCCGACAGGCCGCGATGAGGTCAACCATCTTGGTCCAACCCTCTTCAAGGCTCGGCGCCCACATCCAAACGAGAAAGCGGCAGAGCGCCTCGTACGAGGACGGGTTCTCTTCAGTGCCGGCTAGTTTGGGCGAGCCGAAGGTCCCTTGTTGCAGCATCCACACGGTCTTACCGACCGCGGCATGTCGCGCCTTCTCGAGGTTGCCGAACTGGGGCTCGCCTTTTTCGTCGAGCGACAGTGGGTCGCGTCCACCCGGCAGCGCCTCGTAGGCCGCGTAGATGTCGGCCACGATTTGCTTGAGGACGAACAAGCTACTTCCTGAATCGATCGACGAGAAACTTGGTCGCGGCCTTTTTGAGACCGCGCATCCAGATAGGCGAAGGTTTGCCCGCCAGCGGCACGATGAGCCTGCGTGGTGAGCCCTTCACCGAGGCGAAGAACTGTGCGCCGCTCGTGAACCTGCCGCCCTGGCCGCGATTGACGGGGCCTGGGATGCGGAGCGCTCGGCCGTTCTTGGGGCGGATCGGTTGACCGCTAGGCCCATGGATCCCTGTCCCCCACGTGAACCGGGCATGCGCCTCCTTGTTGGAGAGCGTGTAGCCCTGAGCGGTGACGGTGCTCAGGTACCAGCCGGCGTAGAGCTTGCCGGACTTACGGAGGATCTTGTTGCCGTCCGGGAAGGCCTTCTTGGCCCACTTGGTCCCGTACGGGTCTCGCTCTTCGCGGAAGCCGTCGCGGGCTTGGACGATCGCCTCGGCACCCAGCGCCTTGTTGAGCGCGGTCAGGCCGCGCTGGCCGCCGAGGTCGGCTACCTTTTGGGCGAAGCGCTCGAGTCCGGCAAAGTCTCCGGTGAGCGTTCCGCGCATGGGGCTACTCGAGCTGGACGATGAGTTTCACCCGCCGACTCCCGCACTTGCATGCGACGTCAGCGGAAACGGTTACGGCGCCGGCCTGGTCGGTGGCGGGCCAGCGTGCCCGGTCGGCCTCGGGGTGCTCACGGGCGGCGCCGCAGCGCGCGCAGGTGGCCTCGAGGCTGGTCCGCTGGGAGAACACCCAGGGAAGGTAAGCATGGGGCGGGGAGAGCGCTAGGCGTCGGTCGCCTCGGCGTCGTCACCATAGGGGTATTCACCGAAGAAGATGCCCGGCTCGAGACAGGCGACGTCGTAGACGCCATCGGAGACGCCGCCCGAGTCGCCGTCGTCGGAGTCGACGATGCCAGGCATACAGGCGTCGCCTTCGCCTACCTCACGGAAGCAGGCCATGGCGTCGTCGTAGCGTTTGACGATCAGGGCGTCGGCGCCTTCAGGCTGGAAGCCCACGACGCACATCAGGTCGTAGACGGCGACGTGTGTCACCATCCGCCTGAGGTCGTTGCCCCAGCTGACAAGCGGCAGGGTAAACTCCCGGCAGAGGTACCGGTCCGCGGTATCAGAAGCGGCGATCAGCGCCTCGACTTTGTCGCTGGTCTTGACGTGAGCGAGCGTCTCTCTGGCGATCCCGAGCCGCTCGATGTCCCTCACCACCGCGTAGGTGACGTGGGCCGAGCCTGTGAGCCCAAAGGTGACGCTCGGTGTCGTCCCATCCAGCGTCCACGTGAAGCGGACGAAGCGAAGGACGGAACCGAACGTTTCCTCGATGTTGGTCTCGGACGACAGTTGCGGGAGCGACCCGAGAGATCGCCATCCGGTCGTGCCGTTGGGCGACGTCTCGACCTTGACCGTGAGCTTGGCCCCGGCGGTGAAGCCAGATGCCTCCAGCAAAAGCCGGAGCGCATTACGGGGACCGACGTCGAAAACCGCCGTCACCCCGCTCGACGTTTCCGCCGCCGAGGCGTGCAGAACTAGGTCGAGCGGGTTGGACATGGATCAGCTGGGCGAGTCGATCTCTTCGAGGCAGTCGTCCACGCTCAGGGCCTCAGCGCGACCAAGCTGAAGCTCAGCGCCGGGCCCGAACCAAGATCCGTTGACCTTGACGGAGCCGGGACCTTTGACGCGAAACCAGGCCATTCCGGAGACTTTCGACTCCGATTCCTGGTCTTTCTTCGCCTTGTTGGTCGGTTTTCCCTGCTGGGCAGCGACGACCTCTTCGGTCTGCGCGCCCTGCGGACCCGTGCCGGCTACGGCTGGCCCGGGCGCAGATTCCCCGAGACCGCGCTCGGGGCTATCGGGTAGGCCCGGCTTATTCGGTTCAGTGGCAGTGGTGCTGGTTTTCGACATGGGGTTTTCTCCTGAGTTGGAACGGCCCGAGACCAAGCCCGGACCGTCACCAACAAGCAAGAACTCAGCCGATGACCGTGGTGAGCAACCAGCCGGTATCGGCGGCCACGATGACGGACGAATCCGACACCTTGGCGCGCGCGTACCAGCCGCCGTCCGTGCCGCGCTCGCTCGAGTAGGTCGTGTCGACCTCCACGTTGGCGCGGTCCTGGAACGTAACGCCCCAGCTAGCCGAGCGTGAGCCCGGGTTCTGGGCGACGCGCACGATACCGAACACGTCGGGCCAGATACGGCTGTAGGAGGCGGTCTGCCCCTCGTTGGCCGTGTCCTGCCAGGCGCTGCCGATGAGCAACTCGTCGACACCGAACCAGTTGGCCAGCATGCTCGGCGCCGCGAGGCCGGGGCTGTTGCCGTTGAACTTGAACAGGTCGAGGATGCGCGGGTGCTGGCGCAGCACGTTCCAAACGGCCAGCGACGTGAACGCCACCAGCTTGGTCGGGCCACGGCCGCTCCAGATGCCCGGCGTCATGGCGATGATGTCCGCCACCGGATCGCCACCGACGTCCCAGCGCGAGGCCGCGGCGATTGCCGTGGTGTTCGAGCCGTAGTTGGCAGAGGCGCCCACGACGGCCGCGATGCGCTTCTCCTTCAGGAAGGCCATACCCTCCAGGGCGTTCGCGCTCGCCTCGACCAGCTCATTGAGGGGCTGCTCGGGGTTGTTGAGCGTGAGCTCGTCCACGTATTCGCGGAGCGCGCGGGGTGTCAGTGAGACGTTGACCAGGCTCTTGGTGCGGCTCAGCTCGTTCGCGTTGGCCCGCTCGGCCATCGAGTCGTCGGGGTACGCGAGCTGGTCGCGCTTGCTGTAGCTGTAGTAGCTCGCAGCAAGTCGGCCGTTCAGGTTGACGGTCGGCATTAGCCGCTCGCCGATGTAGGCGTCGTTTTGGTAAGCGACCGACATGGTGTCGATCACGTAGTTGTGGAGGATGGCGCCCGAGGCGGCCTTGAGGCCCATCACCTCTTCGTTCATCGCCTTCCACTCGGCGCGCTCGCCCTCGTCGCGTGACGAGCTGATCGCTTTGACAGCTCGCAGGACTTGGTCGTACTTGACGCCGCGCTCGGTGCGCTGGACGTGAGATCCAGACTCGGCCCGAATTTGCATGTTCATGGCTAGTTCTTTTCCTTAGGCCGAGGCTCAGGAGCCCACGGTGAAGCTGAAGCCGCCGAGGTTGACGCCGACCATGTCGCCCACGACGCCGGTCTGCATGAACTGGCCGAGCACGACGAGCTTGGTGGTGCCGCCGCCCACGGTGGCGTTGGTGAGGCCGTCGGCCGCGTACTTGGCAGGTGCTCCGCGCGTTGCGCCGCCGGTACCGACCTTGACCTTCGCGACACCGTTTCCGAACAGCGCGACGCGGACAGAGGCCAGAGCGGCCGCCGTCTCGAGCGCGATGCCGATGCAGTTGTCACCGACCGCGGCCATGTTCTGGACCTGGTCGTCGGCGCTGGCGTGCTTGACCGCGAAGCCTTGCGTTGCCGCCTGACCGCTCGCCACCACGTAGGGGCGAATGGTGGCGTACTGGAGAATTTCTGAGGCTCGAGTCGCCATGGTTAGCTACCCACCTTTTCGAGACGCGCCGCGATGCTCTTGGGCGTTCCGCCAGACTTGGCGTGGTTTTCGGTGTCTTTTTCCGTGCCAGTCACGCTCTTGAGCGTGGGCAGGTCGCGCATCTTCTCGACGTGCGCAGAGAACTTCTTCTCACCGAGCAGCGTGCGCAGCTCGATGAAATCGGCCTTTTGGGCCGGGTCGATCTTCTTGCCGATCAGAGCGTCGACTTCGAGCTCCACCAACTTGGCCTCGTGCGTCTTGGAGATCGCCAGAGCGGCATCGCGCTCGGTCGTCATCTCCGTGAGGCTCTTCTTCAGGGCCGCGACCTCCATGGTCGCTGCCTTCGTCTCGCCGCGCGATTCCTCGAGGGAGGCGCGCAGATCCTTCAGGTCTTTTTCTGCGTCGGACATTTCGTTTCGCTTCTCCTCGGAGGCTGGCTCCGGTTGAACTTCGCGCGCACCCATGCGGGCCGCGTCTTTCAGGTGACTGATCGAGTCGTGAGATTTGGCGAGCGCGTCAGGGTTGCTGCCGATCGGAACGGCGCTCAGCTCGAACAGCTCGTTGTTCGAGAGGACGAAGATTTCGTCGCCGCCCCGCTTCTCGAGCCTGACGTCGCGAGGGCGGAAACCCACCGACACGGCGCGCAGGAAGCCGTCGCGGAACATGCCCCACACCTCTTCGGCGAAGGCGTGAGTAGCGAAGACGATCCGCATGACGAGCTGAGGTCCCGTCTTGCTGTTCTCGATCCGCCACTCCTCGGCCTTGCCGATCGGCAGACCGTTGTGACCAGGGGCGCGGTTATGCGCCCAGAGGATCACGGGGTTGGAGGCGAAGCGGGTGAAGTCCCACTTCTGCTCGACGACCTCATCGTGCGAATCGAGGCTTTCGCTCGATGCGATTACTTCGACCGACCGCTTCTCTGCGTCGAGAGATCGGAGGGTGAGACCATTCGATCGGCAGACGAGTCCGGCAGGTTCGCGGTCCCGCGTCCCTTGTGTTTCCGTTCCCATGTTTTCTTTGCTTCGCCGTCGGCCGGTTTGGTCACCTGGCTAGGCGTCGTCTTTTTCGTCGCCATTGGCTTTCGATTCGGTGACTTCGATTGTTCGGGCGCCACGCTCTTGCAGAGCAGCCCGGATCTCGGACCACACCGTTTTCACGCCGGTGGCCATTGCCGCCTGACCATCACTGAGCGGCAGCTTCGCGTCGGTGAGCATCACAACCGTGACGCCCAGTTTCGCGTCGGGGTTTCGCTCGAGCCAGGCGCGTAGACCGCGGACGGCCGCGACGCCCTCGACGATCCACTCACCCTTTTCATCGAGCCACTTCGAGACGGCCTCGCCGGCTTCCTCGAACGTGCCGTCGTTCATCAGGTCGTCAGCATGCCGAGCGGTGCGCCCAAAACGCTCCGATGCCCGGACCGCCATGGTCGTCTTGCCACTGCGCGGACCCCCGACAATGATCGATTGACCGGCGTCGCGTAGCGCCTCGAGGGCGCCATCAAAGTCCGCGGACTTGTGACGTGCAGCGCGCCGCGCCTTCTTGGCTGGCGCCGGCTTCTTGCCGGCTTCCTCAACGTCGTCCTCGGGCTCCTGCTCGCCGGGCTTGGGCGCCATCGGCTCGCCGTCGCCCAAGATCTCCTCACCGTCCTTCGGAGCCGGGATGCCGGCCTTCTCGTAGGCGTGGGAGCTCGGTACCTTCAGGCCAGCCGTGCGGAAATTGACGAGCGACTTGGAGAACTTCTCCAGGTCTTCGGGGTCCTCTGTGAGGAAGAAGAAGTCAGGGACGACGGCGTTGTCGCCGAAGTTCATGCGGACCATCGGCTCTAGCAGGTAGCGCTTGAGCTCTGCGCCCAGGGCCATCGCGTCGGCGTCTCGACGGTCGCGACGGATCTCGTTTCGGACCTCAGAAGCGGCGCGGCTTCCGTTCTTCTCGGCCTCGATGGCGTCCGTGCCACCGAGCACCGCCTTGCTCATCTCGCGGCCCATGAAGGCGACGAGCTCGCCGTGATTGCTGGTGCCGTTGCCCGCGAACTCGGGCCAGTTGACCTCGACCGTCCAGGCGTCGGGGTAGATGGCCATCCCGTTGCGGGTCATGGCCTCCAAGATCCGCTTCATGGCCCCGACCTCTTTCGAGGTGTCGGCGCCGAGCTTGGTCTTATCGAACTTCGCCGTTCGCCACGGCTTCCACGACATCTCGGCGAGCTGCAGCCAGTCGGCTACGCCCCAGTTTCGGAACAGGGCTGCCCACAGGAGCGAGCGCGCTAGGCCTTCGCGGACCGGAACGTCACCGTTCACGCGGCGGCGGATCTGGATGAACTTGCCCGGGTAGCTCTCGACGAGGTCGATCCCCGTGATGGCGGTCGGGCGCTCAAGAAACACCAGGCGCCCCTCCGACTCCGTGAACCGGAACCGGCGGCAGCTGATCTGCTCGGTGTGCGAGGGGACGATCGCGGCGCCTTGCTTGCGCCACATGATTTCCGAAGTGGCATGCC
>WUUC01197523.1_pt1 | contig 16747 bp, 18 predicted proteins | sample 6278441 | NCBI WGS metagenome assembly WUUC01 (sample SAMN13675441, study PRJNA597444) | soil metagenome | isolation source: soil | place: USA: Washington | collected 2017-10
CCGACGAAACTCTTCTTCTTTTAAATTTTGCACAACTTCAAATCTCATGGTTACCACCTCACAATTTGAGAATATTCTAACCAAAACCAAGTTTAAAATTTGAGTTTTGAAAGAAGTCTATTTACAAAAAATTCGGCGGTATCTTAATATTTCATCCAACCTAAATGGAGACACAATGAAAAAATACCTCTTCATACTTGCAACGCTTGCTCTTTTCGGTCTTGAAGCTGCTCAGTTTCAGCATAAGACTTCGATTACTCTTTTCAACACAGACGCTGAACAACCACAATACCTAGCTCAGTTTGAAATCGATCAAATCATCGATGAGAATAATGCTCCTATTGAGCTCACTAAGCCACAATTTCTCTGTCTGTTAGGCACAGAAGGGGCCGTTAGCAGAGAAGTAGAAGGCAAAGGTGGTTACACCGTGAAAGCCCTCGTCTACAAAGCAGATGAGAAAATCAAAGCAAAAACTTTGATTGTAGTCCAAGATGAGAACAATAACGAAGTTTACAAAGTTGAAGAAGAAATTGGAATCAATCCATAAGATTTTGATAAAATTTCTTCTGGTATCGAAGTGCGCTTTCTCATAAAGAAAGCACCTTTTTGAGTCAGTTGCAAACCCGTTCTTAAAATCTAAAACTGCATCTAACATAGAAGAAGTGATCTATAAAGGTTATTCCATGACCAGTTGGTCACGATGTTCCAACTGCCGCTGGTAACTCCGGACCAAGCCTCTGCTCCAGGGCAATTTGAATACCCAGCGATTGGAAGTGCAGCTAGCAACGTCAGAGCAAAGAAGGCTGTTTTCCAACTGGACATAGAGTATCTCCTTCTCTCTATGTAGTGATGCCTTAATTGTTAAAGAATTTTTTTAATTCCTAGCTTGCCTTAAAAATCGGTCTTTGAGATAGCTCAAGTTGATGATTCAGTATTACTTTAAAACAGTCCGCGATGAAGAGTTTCAGTTGATTCCTCAGGCAAAAGAAGGATGCTGGATACATATTGAAGATGCGACAACCGAAGACTTAGCGACGCTTGCCCAGCTATTAAGTTTGGAACAGATCGACCTGCAGGACTGCTTGGATAAGTTTGAAGTGCCGCGCGTAGAAAGAATCCAGGGCACCGTATTGATTTTCACCCGGCATCCCAGCGAATATGAGACCGGCCTCTATACTTCTACTTTGGCGATCATCTTAGCTCCCCATTATATGGCGACTGTCTCTCCTCACCAATGCCATCTGGTTCAAAATTTTCTTCAGGTAAGAAATAAGCTCTCAACACTGCAAAAATCCAAGCTGCTGATTTCTATTTTATTTAAGATCACTCAAGATTTTACCGCGCATATCCGCAGGGTTCGACATAATGTATTAACACAAGAAAAAGAGATGATCTCTGTTGAGAGCGATGACATCACTGACCTGACAAAAAACGAAGAGATCCTTAACCAATATAGCTCGACCTTAATTCCTCTCCGAAGTGTGCTGGAAGCGATCACTTCCGGCCGTTATACGAACCTCTATGAAAAAGACCAAGAGCTTTTAGAAGATTTGCTCAATGCCGTCAAACAATCCGAAGACCTTTGCAACATTAGTTTGAAGAGTATCCGCTCTTTGCGAGACTCCTACCAAATCATCTTTACCAACAACTTGCATAAAACGATTAAACTTTTGACAGCCCTGACGATCCTCTTTAGCATACCGACAATGGTTGCCAGCCTTTATGGCATGAACGTCACCCTGCCCTTTGCCTCTCATCCCTTTGCTTTCTTTTATCTCATTGGAGCTACAGGGTTCATCATCATCCTGGCTGTACTTTATTTTCAACGAAAACGTTGGTTGTAGTTAAGTCATCAATAAAGATGTGGGATTCTCTAGGAACTTCTTCACAGTCTGGAGGAATTGCGCACCGATCGCCCCATCAATGACACGGTGATCGCCAGAAAGCGTCAGCCGCATGACTTTGCCAGGCACAACTAGATGGTCCTCGACAACAGCACGGTCTTCGATAGCCCCGATAGCCACAAGAGCAGCTTGGGGAGGATTGATGATGCCGACGAAATCAGAAACGCCGTACATTCCTAAATTAGAAACAGTGAAAGATCCCCCGACATACTCTTCTTTTTGGAGTTTCCCTTCTTTGGCTTTTTGAGCCAAGATTTTGATCTCCGCAGAGATTTCTCCGAGGTTTTTATAGTCTGCATGGCGAACGATCGGCGTGATTAGGCCATCAGAAAGAGCCACTGCAACCGAAATATCTACGGTCTTAAATCGGATGAGCGTGTGGTCGGCAGAGTTAAATCCGCTATTGACTTCAGGATGCTCGCGGAGCGCTAAAGCGCAGGCACGGACGACGAAGTCGTTAATGGAAATCTTATGTCCGAGATTTTTCAGCTGATCGCGGGCATCGAGGATCTTTTCAGCACGGACTTCCATAGTGACATAGAAATGAGGGATGAAGGTCTTAGCTGCTTGGAGACGCTGGGCAATGACTTTGCGCATCGGAGACATATCTTCTTCTTCATAAGTTCCTGGAACCACTTTCGGTCTCTCATGGCGACCAAATGTCACAGGAAGATCAGGCTGTCCTAAAGCAAGATCAGAGCTCACAACGCGGTGGCCAGGGCCGGATCCTCTAACGGTTGAGAGGTCGATTCCTTTTTCTTTGGCAATTTTTTTAGCCAGCGGAGATGCAGGAACATGCCCCGGAACTGAAACAGGAGGAAATGCATAGTCTTTTAGTGGAGGCTCAGGAACAAATGCCGGCTGAGCAAGGCCTGTTGTAGAAGTTGCAGCAGCTGTAAGCGCAACAGCTTCAGCTTTTTTGGCAGCAGCAGGAGCTGTTACAGTTTTGGGGGCGGCACCTTCGGGCTTGTATCCTTCGATGCTTTCATCTTTTTTCTCGGTAAAAATCCCAACAGGTTGGTTCACGATAGCGGTCTCCCCTTCTTTAACGATTATTTTACGCAAATACCCAGCATCTAAAACTGCGTGCTCCACGGTGGCTTTATCAGTTGCAATTTCAAAGACGACTTCGCCAACTTTGATGAGCTCACCTTCTTTTTTGCGCCATTTTGCAATGGTCCCTTCTTCCATCGTAGGAGAGAGTTTTGGCATTGTCAGAGTAAAAGGCATATTAATCCTGTATATATAAGTTTTTAAATATAGGGAATCGCTTAATTTAAGTTGAGCGATTCTAGAACAGCAGCAACGATCTTTTCAATGGTAGGCATAGTCTCGCGCTCCAAAGTTTTAGAATACGGCATGGGTGTTTCGCCTTGAGAGACTCGTTTGATCGGAGCATCGAGAAAATCAAAACAATGCTCTTGAATCTCATAGGTCACTTCTGCACAGATGCCTGTGAAATAATGCCCTTCTTCTACAAGGATTGCATGGTGTGTTTTGCGGACGGATTCAGCGATAGTAGCAATATCTAAGGGTTTGATGGTCCTCAGGTCGATCAGCTCAACGCGGATGCCTCTTTGGGCCAGTTCTTGTGCAGCTTTGATACACAGAAGGACCATGCGGCTATGAGCAACAAGTGTAACGTGATCGCCTTTAATGACAACTTTGGCCTGTCCAATTGGGATAAGATATTCCTCCATGGGAATTTCCATTTTATCATTGTAGGTCAGCTCACTCTCGAGGAACAAAACAGGATTGTTATTGCGGATCGCAGATTTCAGAAGACCTTTTGCATCATAAGGATTGCTAGGAGTAATGATAATCAGTCCGGGGAAATTTCCATAGATCGCTTCGACGCAGTGGGAGTGCTGAGAAGAGACTTGGGCTGCAGCGCCGTTCGGACCACGGAAGACAATCGGCACGGAAAAGCGGCTGCCCGACATGTAGTACATTTTCACAGCGTTGGAAATAATTTGATCGGCAGCAACAAAAGAGAAGTTAAAGCTCATGAACTCAACGATCGGGCGAAGGCCTGTCATCGCAGCACCAATCGCAAGACCTGCAAAACCTTCTTCCGCAATTGGCGTATCGATGATACGCTCAGGGCCCCATTTGGCAAGCATCCCTTTGGTGACTTTATAGGCGCCGTTATATTCAGCGACTTCTTCTCCCATGATAAAGACACGGGAATCACGGGCCATTTCTTCATCCATGGCTTGACGGAGGGCTTCTCTCATTTCAACAGTTTGAGTTTTCATGGAGCGAATACGTCCTCCCCTAAAGTAATCGGATCAGGCCATGGGCTTTCATCAGCAAATCTCATGGCAGCAATAACTAACTCTTTTTGTTCTTTATCCATCGCTTCATACTGGGCTTCTGTGATCATACCGTGATCTGAAAGAATTTTGTAAAAAGTCAAAATAGGGTCTTTTTCCATGCATTTGGAAAGATCTTCTTTTGAACGGTAAACGCCAGGATCAGAAATCGAATGGCCTCGAAAACGTTGTGTAATGACTTCGACAAGGACGGGGCGGGAAGTTTTTCTAGTTTCTTCATAAATATGAGAAAACCCTGCGTAGCAATTGAAAAAGTCCATGCCGTCTAAAGTATAGCCCTTCATGTTATAGCTAGGCGCTTGTTTCTCTGCGATCGGCTGCGCTGATATCGCACGGTCGACAGCTGTTCCCATGCCCCATTGATTATTCTCAATGACATAGATACAAGGAAGATCCCATAAAGAAGCGATATTAAGAGATTCGTGAAGCGATCCTTGGGCAACAGCGCCTTCTCCCATGAAACAGACAGCAATACCGTCTTGTTTTTGATATTTCATAGAAAAAGCAGCACCTGTTGCAATCGGTACCTGGCCCGTCACAATTCCAAATCCTCCGAGCAACCGATCGGTATAAAAGTGCATAGAGCCGCCGCGGCCTTTGGCATTACCAGTAGCACGTCCATAGAGTTCAGCCATGAGTTCATTAGGAGTAGCGCCTAAAAGAAGAGCTAAAGCATGGCAACGGTACGAGGTGATCCACCATTGTTTCTTTCCCATGATACTAACAGCGGCTGTTTGGATCGGCTCTTGTCCCATATAAGAGTGGAAGAATCCTCCTATCTTGCCTTGGAGATAGGCCGACTCAGCGCGGATTTCGAAATTTCGGATTAAGAGCATTTGCTTTAAATACTGCAAAAGGGTCTCTTTTCCGATTTTCTGGATGAGGCTCTTCGTATCGCTAGGAAAAAAATTGTACTTTATCGGTCCTTGTTTCATCTTCTCCTAAAAGTAGATTATCTTTTTAAATAAAGCATTTAAAAAAGGTTAGGCAAAGGGCTGGTCTTCATCGGCCCGGGTAATGCATGAGGGTTATTAGTCACAGGTACAGTCCTTGTTGCAGGATCTTCTGGACCTGCATCAAAGCACCCTGTCAAAGCAGCGGTAAGAACAAAAAATAAAATAATCTTTTTCCACATAAAGAACTAGTATAGCTAAACATCGATTTTTTGGATATTTCCCTAGGAAATTTTTACTTTTTCCGACGATGAGCAGCACCTGTTATCATTCTTTTTTTTGGATGGAGCGCTGCATACGAGGAAAGTGGAATACAAGAACGAATCTTGATTGTATGAAATTGACCTTTATATGCAGAAGCTAAAGAGGCATCTAGTAGAACGAGGGCATTTTCTTGATGAACTTTGGAAGCTTCATAGGTGAAGTCAAAAGATCCAGTCCATACTTTGTCTGAGCCAAAGATACAAAATTTATTATGCATCAAAGGCCGGTGGGCAATTTTCCTTCTTAACCGATCAGGATCCCAGACAAAAACCGGGATGCCCGCATCAACTAATCTTTGCATTATAGATTTAATTTTTACCGAAAATCGATCAATGATCACTTCAACTTCCACTCCCCTTTTTTTCGCCTCGACTAAAGCATCGGCAATGCTGCGATGTGTGAAGGTATAGATGCAGACATGGATGCTTTTAGTTTCTTTGTCGATCTGTTCAATCAATCTTTTATCCAGCTGGTCCTCAGGAGAAAAGTAGACGGTGGCATGGGAAGTAATTGCTGATCCCCACAGAGGCACTCTAATCAGACTAAAAACAAAAAATAGAAGTTGAAAGATTATCATAGATTTAGCGTAATATAGAATAAACTATGCCATCACGTACTATTTATTACGATACTGAAACAACAGGCGTCAGGCCTGAAAAAGATCGGATCATAGAAATCGCCGCTTATGATCCTGATCGAGATCTTTCTTTTGTCCAATTTGTCAATCCCGGCTGTCCGATTCCAGCAGAATCAACAGCGATTACAGGAATTACAGATGAAATGATCACTGCGGCTGCAAACTTTGAAGCCGTCGGTCGCGACTTCATGGAATTTTGCGGACATGATGCGATTTTAATTGCTCATAATAACGAGCGGTTCGATAAGCTCTTTCTCGAAGCTGAAGCTTCTCGGAACAATCTAGTGTTTCCTTCTTGGAGATATATCGACACATTGAAATGGTCACGTAAATATCGTACAGATCTTCCGAGCCATGCTTTGCAATCGCTCCGTGAAGTTTATGGATTTGAAGCCAACCAAGCCCACCGTGCGCTCGATGACGTAATGATGCTCTATAAGATCTTCTCAATGATGATCGATGATCTGTCGATTGAGATGGTCTTTGAGCTTCTAGCTCAGCCCAATGATATCAATCGGATGCCGTTTGGCAAATATCAAGGGCGAAATCTTTCCGAAATTCCACCTGATTACTTTATCTGGCTCAAAACCAGCGGCGCCCTTGACAAATCTAACAATAAAGACCTTAAAGACGCTCTCTTGAAAATGGGCATTTTAAAATAAACTCTCACGTTCTGTTTATATTCAAAGCTAAATGCCAGGCATCATTAACTAGGTGCAAAGTCGATCGGCCGGTCACAAAATTAAGGGCTCCAAGGTCATCATAAGACTGAGGGTCTCATTTGAAGGAACGTACCGGTTGAAGACCCATTTTATCAGAGCAGCACAGGAGAGCACATTGGCTGTGACATTGAGAACATGTCGAGGGTGCCAGGGATTGAATGCAAAGATGGTATTGGGACCAAAAATCTCCATCCAAGCTTTAGGAGTAGCAATATGATGAAAGACCTTATTGCAGAGATAAAGACCCGGACGGCTGGCAATACAGCTCAAAACAATTGATACCTTTAGGAAGAAATTAACTGTTTTATCTGCCGTTATCGACCAGTCTGAAGAAGCTTTTGCTTTAGGCACTCGGGACATCTGATAAAGCAGGCTGATTCCACCGACAAACGTAATGGTGCCGATGATGTTTTTGACTCCTTCTTTGACAGGGGCTTGATTAAGAAGCCTGATGGTACCTAAAAGAATGGCAGTCATGTCGCTTGCACTTCAATAGGATTTTTTTCTGTCCGGTAGAGAGTTTCCCACATCAGACGGAATTGATCGCAGCTTTGAAGAAGCTCAGCTTTGGAGCCTTCAGCGATCTTCTCACCACGATCAATGTAGATGATCCGGTCGGCATGCTCAATCGTACCAAGACGATGGGCAATGATCAGCTGAGTGACTTGGCCATGAAGAGCTGCAATCGCGGAATGGATCGTATTTTCACTGATCGCATCAAGAGAAGAGGTGGCTTCATCGAGAACAAGGATCGGGGCGCTTTTAACTAAAGCACGGGCAATAGCAAGACGCTGCTGCTGGCCTCCGGAGAGATTTTGTCCGGCTTCAGCCAACATCGAATCGTACTGCTGAGGCTGGCGGATGATGAATTCTTCGGCATGGGCCCGTTTGGCAGCGGTCTGAACATCTTCCTTCGTGAAGTTGCGGCCGAAAGCAATATTTGCAGAGATCGTGTCGCAGAAAAGAAAAGGTTTTTGAGAAACAAAAGCGATTTGATCACGGAGCGATCTTTGCGTATAAGCATCAATTGGTTTTCCATCGATTCGGATCTGACCTTTTTGAACTTCATAAAGACGAGGAAGTAGCTGAACAATTGTAGATTTGCCAGAGCCTGTCGGACCAACAATAGCCACTGTCTCCCCTTTCAGGATGGTGAAGCTGACATCTTTGAGGATCCACTCGTCTTGATAGCGAAACCAGACCTGGTCGAATTCAATTTTTTCTCGGAAGCTGCTGAGCTGGACCGCATCTTTTTTATCTTCGATTTCAGGTCTTAAATTGAGGACATCAAACATCCGCTCAGCAGCCACAACACCCCGTTGGATATTCGCATTTTCATCCGCAAATTTTTTAATTGCTTCGTAGGAAAGCTGCAAAAGTCCACAGAAGACGATGAGTTCAGAAACCGTCAATTTTAAGGTAAGAAGTCCATAGAGAACAACGCTCGCTAAGCAGAGGGTCGTCATCATATGCAAGATTGGCCGTGTTAAAAGGCCGTACTTTGCGGCTTTACTCTCAAGGACTGCCATCCGGTCATTCTGTTCTTTGTATTTCTTAAAAGAGAAAGACTCCATTGCAAAGATCTTGACGGTCTGGATGCCGGCCAAAAAATCAATTAACACGGAAGCAAATTTCTCTTGGTTGGACTGCAGCTGGCGCGACGCCCGTTTGACTCTTTTAGCTAAGAAAGTGATTGGCAGGACGATCATCGGGATTCCAAAAAAAATTACCATCGAGAGCTGCCAAGAAATAAAGAAGCAGAGGATCAGCGTGAGGATGATGGTAAAAGGAGTATGAAGATAGTTCGTAAGGATCGAGTTGATCGAGGTAGCGATTTGTCCAGCATCTCCAACAACACGGGAAGAAAGGCTTCCGATATTGTGCTTTTGATAGAAGCTCATTGGAAGGGCTTGGATATGTTCAAAATATTGCTGTCGCAAATCCCGACTGACGCGGATGGCCATAAGCTGTGTCATGAAACGGCTCCAGAAAAGACAGATCGCTTTAAAGATTGCGACGCTGACTAGAATTCCGATGAGTACACGTAAACTCGAGACATTGCTCATTTGTTCTTGAACCCGTTCGATGACCCATTGGAGCGGGTTTGTACTTTTGTGCGTGCCTAAAAGTTCTAAAGTGGGCGCTTCTAAAGGCTTGCCTGACATGAGTTGGCTGAGAGTATCAGCATTGATCAAAACGCCGAGCGCTGAGATTTCTAGTGCATTGGAGATCGTGAGCAACCCTAGTGCTAAAAAACTAAATAAAAGAAGGGACAGGTGTTTACGATTTCGTAGAGCGGCTTTTAAAAGAAGAAGCATAATGAAGCTATTCTAGAGAATATCCGGCTTCTCTTCTACACTAAATTTGCCCATTTTACGAAATTTTTGATACCGCTGTTCGATCAGCGTTTCAGGAGGAATGCTTTTTAAGACGCTCCACTGTGCGAGAATATATTTTTTAACGTTCTCATAAACAACTTTAGGATCGTGGTGAGCTCCACCGAGGGGCTCTTCGATAACATCATCAATGATTTCCATTTCTAAGAGATCTTCTGCCTGCATTTTGAGGGCTTCTGCAGCCAGTTCATTTTTGCCGGCATCTTTCCAAAGAATTGAAGCGCATCCTTCAGGAGAAATCACGGAGTAATAGGCATGCTGGAGCATGGCAACCACATCACCGACACCGATGCCGAGGGCTCCGCCGGAGCATCCTTCGCCGATTAAAACAATCAGGATTGGTGTTGGAAGGCGAGCCATTTCAAAAAGGTTTTCCGCAATCGCCCACCCTTGCCCTCGCTCTTCCGCAGCAAGACCTGGATAAGCTCCAGGAGTGTCGACTAGAGAAAGGACAGGTAATTTAAATTTAGCGGCCATTTTCATACAGCGGAGAGCTTTGCGGTATCCCTCTGGATGAGGCATACCAAAATTTCTTTTTAAACGAGATTCAGTGTCGCATCCTTTCTCTTGGGCGATCACCATGAATTTTACACCATCAATTTTAGCTAGACCGCAGATAATCGCAGGATCATTGCGGAATAATCGATCGCCGGCAATTTCATGAAATTCTTCACAGAGATGCTTGATATAATCGACAGCTCTAGGACGCTGAGGATGACGGCTGATTGTGACCCGTTCCCAAGGAGACAGATTTGAATAGACTTTTTTCTTGAGCTGCGCTAGTTTCTTTTCAAGTTTGACAAGCTCAGCATCAGACAAAAGAGGATTATTCTGGTTCTGCTCTTTGAACTTCGAAATCGTCTCTTCGTACTCTTGGATTTGTTTTTCGTGCGTCAGCATGTTATCTCATCGGTGAAGTGACTTCAACGCCAGGAAGCTTGGCATCTTTCATGTTTTTAACAATCTCTATCACGGTAGGTTTTGTAATAATAATGGAAAAAAGCTCCTCAATGTCTTCATGATTCAATCTAATGCAGCCATCGCTTTCATATTGCCCGGTGGTTTGACGCAGCTCCGTCCATCGACCTGGTTGCTTGGTCGGCGTCCAAGGAGTTCCATGGATTCCATAGCCTTTAGCAGTAGATGTGCATTCCCCAAGTTCTACTGCAAAAGGAATCCAGCGTGTCCCAAAAACACGGATCATTTCAACTTGCTTGTCCTGGAATAATCCCATCACTCCGGGCTTATAAACAGCAATTTTATCTCCGAGTTGATATTTACCCAGTGGAGTTAAGGTTCCTGAAGGCGTCTCTGCTTTCTTTCCCAAGCCCACAGTATAAGTCTTTAAAAGCACTCGCTCATTGGTGTCTTGGTCTAAATAATAGAAGGCCATTTTGCAACGAGAGATATCGACTAAAAGATAGAACTGGAAGTTCCGATCTTTTCTAAATACATTGAACTTGCTGCCTGGAGAAACCTTCTGAGTGAAATAGTCGGCTTTCCCATTGAGGCTGCGGGCAATAAAATGGCGGGATGTCGAGAAATAAGTGGCATAGTCCCCTACCCAGGCTGGCCTTCCTTTTAACCAAGGAACTTGACTTGAGTAAGTAATGGTCTCTACAATCGGAAGTTTGGTCGGGCCTGTCGTAAAAAGTTGTGGAATCCTGTCAATTTGAGATAGATCTTGAGAAGGCTGTGCTGTTATAAGAGTCGGTTTTAAGGCTAATTGAGGTCCTGATTTTTTGATAGGGGCAGCAGTTGAAACTATCTTAGCCTGAGAAACTGGCTCTGGAATAGCTTGGGGAGCAGGAGGGATTGCGGGAGCGCTAGCTACCACGGGAGGAGTCTTTAGAGGAAAGAAGACTTTCTTCGCTATGCCGGCTATCCCAATCACAGCAAAAAGCCCTACAGCACTGACTAAAATAACTTTTGGAAATGCCATAAAAATGAACCTATACCATACCTTTTTTATTACATTATTTCAAGGAAGCAATTATTTAACAGAACTCTCATTTTAATTTTAAGTTCCCACAGGCATAACTTATCCTCAGTTTTTATATTTATTATTATATTAATAATAATTAAATAGTTTGATTATTATCATTATTTATATTAATATATTTATATTAAACGGAGTTAATTATGCCAATTATCAACCTTAGGATGAAGAATCACCTATCTACAATCTTCACCGATTTTTTAAAGGATTCTGTATCCGTGTTAATGGCAGCACAAAGAGGGAAATTTGAAAAATTATTTAACTCATCAATAGATGAATTGAACAGATATACATGGTTGGTCAAAAGGGCTAAAAATATTTTTAGCTATGCAAGCACCCAGCTTTGCAACTCTACACTGCTTTGCGTGGGAGCTGCCTTGCTTGCCGCAATGGGTGGAATAGGTGCTGCAGCTTGTCCTGAGAAGCATAAAAAAGCCCGTTGGGCTTTTGCCGCCTTAGCAGTGACGAGCTCCCTTCTTTCGCTTACTTCTGCCATAATTTTATATAAAGTGCGACTCAAAATCGCCCAGTATTAATTTTATGCATTATCGAATGAGATATTGAAAAAAGTCCTTTCCATTAGTCAGCGGAAAGGCAATCAAGAAATGAGCTCCCCAGAAATGCTCTCCTCCTGCTAAAGGAATGATTTGCATTTTTTGATCTGAGAGAGGTTCTATAAAAATTTTTTCATTTCCTGCCCTAAGCTCTAAAGGTAAAGACTTTCCTTGATACCTCTCAAGAAAGCCTGCCTGCAAAGTCTCTTTCCCCCCAATCCCGAGCTGATCGCACCTGGCATAGAAAACCATTGCCAAGTTATCAAAGGGCCTTCCTTCTTGTAAAAGGCAAGAAAGGGTGAGTTTCTGAGCTTCGTAATAGGCTTCAATTTGCATCCATGCCGGATGAGCAAAGATCTTAGTCCATCCCTTCATCCGGAAATTAAAAGCTGTCTTTTCCCAGGTTATTTCATTAAAGCTACGGGACGTTAAGCTGCAGGTCCGGTCGACCCCAAATTTTTCAAGATCATCCAGAGGTGTGATTTGAGGTCCCGAGTTGACGATTGCAACATAATTTTTATGATAAGAACAAACTCCAGAATTCCACCCGCTGAGACTGCAGGCTATGCTCCACTGTTGAGTAGCAAATTTCATCAGACCAACGGTCATTTCTTCAGCAAAAGGTTTATAAGAAAGCTTGATTGGTGCAGAGATTTTTTCTGGTACTAGCGTTAATAACTTGCCTGCTAGAGAAATAGGATTCCATCCATAATGTTTTTGGATTTGAGCGGCCTGGTTAAATCCAGGATCAGACGTGAGTCGATAGGCCAAGGTAAAGAGCAGATGGTTAGAAGCAGCCAGGATTGTCGGATGAAAAGCTGCTGCACGGCTCCATAAAGAAAAATGAGGAAATCCTCGATGGTCTAGAGTGTGGATCTGCCACAGAGCGACTTTAATGCCTGCATAGAGTAAGGTCTCATTTTTTAGATGAACGCCTAAGATCATCCATAGAGCTCCCAGCTCTGCGAGCTGAGCAGGTTCTGGAAGTTGAGCACCTTTGATAAAACCTAGGGCATCCAAACAAGACGCTCCATTGGGCATCTGCTGAGACTTGATCGGAAGCGGTTCGAATTTTAAAAGATAGGTCAATAAGACAAGATAGGCATGCGGCAGTTGAATGTCGGAAGGATATTTCTTCAGAAGCAGCTGTCCGAGCCTTTTTTTCAGACCAGCATGGTCTTCTGCTCCTTCAAGAACTCGCCAAACTAGATCTCTGAGCAATAGGAGATACTGATCGACTTCATCGACCAGCGAGGAAATAATTTGAGCTTCATCTAAAACAGTCACTAGAGTTCCTTATTAAGGAAAATAATAGATTTTAACTCAATTTTTTAAGAAGTCTAATCTTACATCGATCGAGTCGGAGCATTGACAGGCAGCTTCTCAATATCTTTCTTCATCTTTTTCCCTGGTGTGAACTTCACTGCAGGTCTTGCAGGAATAACAATAGGCACAGAGGCATTCTTAGGATTGCGACCGATTTTTTGTTTTCTTTCAACGATCTCAAAAACACCAAAATCGCGGAATTCCAAACGATCGCCTCTAGCTAGGCAATCTGTCATTTCATCTAAAAATGATTGAATAACATTGCGTACTTCATTGGGATGCAGTCCACGTGCTTGAGAAATTTTCTGTACTAATTCCTTTTTAGTGATCGTTGCCATACTTTTTTTTGTCTCCGCTGATTTTTTGTGGCCCTTTAGTTTGAAGACACTGATTGTCTCTCGGAAGGGGGCACCCTATTTGACCCCATTGTTGTATCGCGTTGATTTTCAGGCAAGTATTTTTGTAATAATTTTATTGAAGACCAGTTTTTGATAGAGAGGTGTCCCATTTATTTAGAAAATTTAAAAGGGATTTCATATCCGAGCAGCTGCGAAAATCAAAGATTAGCGACTTTATCTTGGCTTTATTAAAAGAGCGAAATGCAAAACTTGGCGAATAATTACGTCTTCTTTGCAATAAGAAGATCAAATGAAATAGGCGGGTAATTGTGTTAACAAGATAGGAACCCTTGCCGGCAGGTGGATTCGCTAATTTTAATTCATTTTGAATGGCCTGCCATAAATCGGCGTTAGAAAGAACATATTCCAAAGCTTGATTCCAGTCTTCACGAGCCTTCACTTCGTCGCTGTTTTTGCGATGAGCTATATTCCTCTGATATAAAAACAGTGATGTTATCGCTTTTATCTAGGGCATTGGATCACCCTGGCAAATTTGTCCTGATAGAAGTAGATCTGTCCTCGAAGGAGGAAAAGATCTAATAAGTCTTCAGGAGAGTTATCATTGATCGCCGCCAAGGCTTCATTCATCTTATCGGTATCTGCATATAGTGTTGCGCGATCAAGTAGAATCTCAGCTAGCAAATTTTGATCTGGGGATCGGAATCAATAATCTGTGCATAATCTCTAAAAGCTTTAGCCTCCTCTTAAATATGCATGACAAAATCCCCGTATATATCTGAGATCGTAAATTTTGATTAAGCTTGCATTCTAAGGCTAAAGTGCATTTCATTTAGAGATTGCTTGCTCATACTGCTGGTTTTTATACACATCATGGGATTGAATATATAAGTCTGTTGCAGAGGATATGACTCGGCTACGCAATGATCGGACACATAAATCAGCAAACCTGCAAGTACAGCAAGAGCTATTACAACGACTAAGGGTTTAGTCCAGCATTAACAAATCTTACAGGCAGTAAAAAATTTACACGTGTAACCCTATCCATCCTAATTTTAAGACAAAGGATAACTAAAAATATTAAGTGTTGATGTAGATCAGGATCTTTTTCTTTTTTCCAGCGGCTAAAAGAAGGAATTCTCCACCAATTAGATGTTGTTGAGTCAGTTTAAGCTGGGGATCTTCCACCCGCTCATTATTGAGATAGGCACCGCCGCCGGCAATGAGCCGTGTTGCTTCTCCTTTGCTAGTCGCAAGTCCTGTTTGAACAGCCACTTCAATGAATCTACGATCAACCACATCAGCTTTAGATAAGGTGACGTAGGGCATATCTTTCATCATTTGTTGAAAGACTTCCGTATTGAGCTCTGTCGAATGTCCTGGAGCTGCTGCTTGTGTGGCACGAAGAGCAGATTGAAGCCCTTCTTCATTGTGGATAAGCCTTGTGATTTCTTCGGCTAGCCTTTTTTGAGCAGAATTTGGCACATAGTTGGACTGTTTCATTCCTTGCTCATAACGATGGATTTCATCTATTTCCATAAAGGTGAGCATGCGCATGAGCTTGATCACATCAGCATCGGCAACACGATAGAGGTATTGATAGAAGTCGTAGGGGGAGCACCGGTCAGCTGCCAGCCATATCGCTCCTCCTTCGGTCTTGCCAAATTTCTTTCCATCGCTCCGAGTGAGCAGCGGAAAGGTCAGCCCAAAGGCTGTTTCAGCTAAAAGTTTACGGATTAAATCTGTCCCTGCAGTGATATTGCCCCATTGATCGCTGCCGCCTGCTTGGAGGACGACATGATGAGTCTTATAAAGGTAGTAAAAGTCATAAGCTTGAAGAATTTGATAGCTGAACTCTGTGAAAGAAATTCCCTCATCCGATTCTAAGCGCGCTTTGACGCTGTCTTTGGTTAACATGACATTGACGCGGAAATATTTTCCAATATCGCGGAGAAAATCCACAAAAGGATACTTCGCAAACCAATCGTCATTATTGACAACAAGAGGCATCGTTTTGGGATCCTGAAAATCGAGAACCTGTTCAAAGTGTGCTCGAATATGATTAATATTGGATTCTATAGTCACACTGTCTAAAAGGGGCCGTTCAGTGCTTTTACCAGAAGGATCGCCGATACGTCCAGTGGCTCCTCCCAATACAACTATAGGTGTGTGGCCGAACTTTTGAAACCACTTAAGCACTATGATTCCTACGAGATTTCCTAGATGGAGACTGTCCGCAGTTGGGTCAAAACCGATATAGATTTTAATGGGCTTTTGGGTAATTGCCTTGAGTTGATCGCTGGTCGTTGCCTCGATAAGGCCGCGCTTTTCAAGGTGCTCAATAATATTCATTTTTTCTTCTTTTGATCGATCGCTTCACTTGAGATTTTTAAATCCAAAGCAAGTTCTTCTGCCATTTTTTCAATATTGCGACTCATTTTAGCAGAATTCCGGTTTTGATCGAAAAGGGAAATATCTTTTTTGACTGAGACACGGTCATTAGCATGCCGTTCAATCCATTTGGAAATTTCTTGCGATTTCTTATCAAGAGTCTGATCTTTCAATTTCTTATCGGTTGCATCGAGCTTATTTTTTAACTTTGCTCGAGCTTTTTTAGTTTTTCCGCTCTCTTCAGCAAGAACTCCTAATATCAAACTTTTCCTAAGTGTCATGGCCATATTAAACTCCTGTTAAACTCTGGATGGGGGCGAATGGAATATTAGGGTTCAAAATTATTTTGCTCAAGCGTTATTTGTAAATTTTTCAAAAAAAATAGACAAAGAGGCATCTGCAATCGACTCTAGATAGGTAAAAATTGTCCTGACTTGCTATGATCACAGAATGAGTTTAGAAAACTGCAAAAAAGCCGTAGCTGAAAAAGCGATCACTTTTATTAAAGATGGAATGATTGTCGGCATCGGCACCGGAAGTACGACTTATTATTTCATTGAAAAACTGATCAAGGAGTGCAAAGCAGGGCTTAAAATCCAAGCTGTGGCAAGCTCTGAGCAAACCATGGACATTGCCCGGAAGGGTGAGATTCCCCTACTTGATACCAACTCTGTGACAAGCCTCGATATCTATGTTGATGGGGCTGATGAAATCGATCCAGAGAAAAGGATGATCAAAGGTGGTGGCGGGGCTCTTGTCCGCGAAAAAATCGCTGCGACTATGAGTAAAGAAAGAATCATCATTGTTGATGAGTCTAAGCTGGTTTCTAAATTAGGACGCCGTTTGCTCCCAATTGAAATTATTCCCTTTGGCTCGGCAGCGACAATTCATCAACTACAGCTTTTGGGC
>WUUC01032718.1_pt1 | contig 16740 bp, 3 predicted proteins | sample 6278441 | NCBI WGS metagenome assembly WUUC01 (sample SAMN13675441, study PRJNA597444) | soil metagenome | isolation source: soil | place: USA: Washington | collected 2017-10
CCGTCGTGTTGTTGGCGTCGGGCGCGTTGTCGGCGTTCGTGTCGAGGTAGGCTTCGACGTTGTTGCCGGTGGTCACGGTCGAAGTGCCCATCCAACCGGCGGCGGTGTTGATGGTCGTGTCGCCGACGAAGGAGAGAAGTTGACGCGCTCCCTTGTCCGGGGCTTCCGTGTAAACCGTGCCCTGCGCCTGGTCCTTGTAGAGGCTGCTGCGCAGGAGCAGTTCGCCCGTGTGCGCGTCAACGAGAAGTTCATACCACTCGTCGGGGCCGATATCGGCATAGACGTGCCACGCGAGGCGCGCTTGGTTGCCCACGCGCAAGACGTTCAACTCGGAGAGGACTTCTTCGTTGCCTGCGGCGAGCGGGTTGGCAAACGCCGACATCTCGCTCTTGGAGGAACGGGCCGAAGTCTCCGCGAACGCAGGGATCACGGTCCGCCCCGCGTGCTCGAAAGCTCTGGCGATGCCCTGCGCTTCGTCGAGCGTGGGTTCGAGTCCGACCTGCTGCCCGGAGACGAGGAAGCCCTGGTTGACGAAGAGGACTTCGCCGTCTCTATTGACGCCCATCTTAACTTCGCCTTCGAATACTTTGATCCCTTCGACCGTCTGCGTATAGTTAAGAAACGTCGTTCCCCTGTCGTTGTCTTCGCGGTTCAACTTCAGTTCGTTGACGCCCTCATCCGAGAGCGCGAACAGCGAATTGTGTTGTTTGAGAAAACCGCGCGCAACCCCGTCGGGCGCGCCCGCTTCCGGCGCGGAGAGCGGCGCGCCGTCAATGAAGAAACTTTTCATCGCGCCTGCTTCGTTGGCTATCGCGCGCAAATTCTCCGCGTGGTCGGGGGTGAGCCGCGAGCGGAAGGATTCAACCGAATTGGCGCGAGCGCGCAAGGCCGCGTTCTGTGCCGCGCCCTTCGCGGCGGCTTCCGGTTTCAGATCGTAGTCCATGAACTCCGATCTATTTGCGAGGCGGATGTCATAATCGGGAAGCGACTTGCGAGGCGTTTTAGACTGACCGATGCGACCACCCTTCTGCTGTGCAGCACGGGTCGCGCCGGATTTCGTCAAGGGGATCATCGAGGCGGCGGCCATAACAATGGCGAGCAATCCTATGAGCAAACTCTTACGCATTATTTTCTCCTTCAATACTAAACGGTCGGTGGGTAGCTAACTTTAGTTGAGGTAAGGCAACGGGTCGCCCGGCAGCGCCGCGAGATGAGGCATCTTGAACGGGGTCAAGGGGGAACACCTCTCGGTTTTCGACGAGTGAGATTTTGCCCTGTGTGCGTCTTTGTGCCTGACGAGGAATTCTCAAAGAGGAATTCTCAAAGAGGAATTCTTAAACCGCGCAGTTCTCGCCCGGCCTTCAACCACCTTCTGCTTGAGCCGGCGCGGTGATACGCCGACCGTTGCTCCAGACCTCGTTTAGCTCAAACTGACAGTTGTTTCCGCTCAAGGTAGCGCGGAGAGCTATTTTGTTTCAGCCGGTCGAGTGTTGGCGACAGGTACGTCGCGGTGGTCGAAGTGGACCATAGGGTAACAGAGTCGGGGGCAGTTGTTAATCCCCCGTAGACGTGTTTGGATATTTCGGGTAGGTTAATCGCTCGCCGCGCCGAGTGGACGAACTTTCGTAGGCGGGATAAAAACCGCATGCCGTGGCTGCTTCAACTCGCCGCGCCTGTGAAGAATAAGGAGTGATGAAGATGAGAAACACATACGTGAGCAAGCCGGAAGAGACGGAATATTTGCCCTACTACGGCAAGTACGTCTCGCTCGTGCAAGACGGAGACATACTCGACGCGCTCGACAAACAATTGAACGAAACGCTCGAACTCCTGCGCAGCATCCCGGAGTCGCAAGCGGGCTTTCGCTACGCGCCCGGCAAGTGGAGCATCAAAGAACTCGCCGGGCATATAATTGACTCGGAGAGAATCTTCTCCTATCGCGCGCTCCGCTTCTCGCGCAACGACCGAACGCCTGTGCCCGGTTACGAACAGGATGATTACATACGCGAAGCTTCGTTCGACGATTTCCCGCTCGGCGAGCTCGCTTCGGAGTTCGAGAGCGTCAGACGCGCGAGCATCTTCCTCTTCAAGCATCTGAATGAAGAAGCATGGACGCGCCGGGGCGTGGCTAACGACAGCGAGGTGAGCGTTCGCGCGCTGGCTTATATTATCGCGGGTCACGAACTGCATCACCGCGAGATTCTACGCGACAAATACCTGCGACCGGGTCAAGCGAGCTAACGCGCCGCAGCCGACGCGCAAGTCCCCACTGCGAACGATGGTGTCCTAAATTGATTTGAACTCTCTGTGCCCGCTCTGTTCTCTCTGTGTCTGCGTGGTGAGTGGCAATCATAAGCATTCACCACAGAGTCGCAGAGGACACAGAGCGGGCACAGAGATAAACTGAAATCAGGATGCTGCTCGGCAAACGCGCGGGCAGCAAGAACTACTTTTTGAAGAAGAGCAGGCGAAGCGGCGTGAAATATAATTTCAGATTCTATCTTTTGCTGGTCGCGATGTTGATCGCGGTGTCCGTTGAGAGTCTGGCGCAGGCGGGCAGGAAGAGCGCGCCGCAGGGAGACAAGAAGAGCGCATCAGAGGTGAACCGGAAGAGCGCGCCGCCGGAGCCTTCTTCGCCGTTCCCGCGCATCGCGTACGACGAGCGTTCTTGGAAGCCTTTTGAATCAAGCGACGGCGGCTTCGTTATCGCTTTCCCCGGCAAGCCCGGCTTTCAAACTCATACGGGGCAGTCCGCCGCCGGACCTCTCGCGTATCAAACCCACGGCCTCGACATCGGCGTCGCTTTCTTCATCGTCTCTTACACAGACATTCCCGTCTCGCTCCCTCTGAACGAGAAAGAGTTGATCAATCGCGCGTTGGACGCCGGACGCGACCGCGCGCTGGCCGGCGCGGGCGGCAAACTCATCACCGAATCGCCGCTCACGCTGGACGGCTATCCGGGGCGATACCTTTTTTATAGCGACGCAAACAGTCTCACACACAGCCATAACTATCTCGTCGGCAAACGTCTGTATCAACTGCTCGTGATCTCGGATGATTACCGCACCGGCCCCGCGGAAGACCAGAAGTTTTTCAAAGACATCGTCAACCGTTTTTTCACTTCCTTCAAGCTGACGAGAAAAACCTACTAGCCGCAACCTCCCCAAACCTCCACTCGACGCGCATGCGCTCCGCGGGTCTCGGAAACTTCCGGCCTGCGCGCGTCTCACACAGTAGAGACTCGCTTCAGCGAATCGCGTTGATCGGCGTCCCGACGCGCAGCACCGGCACGCGGAACGAGAGGCTCAGTATCACGTCGTAGAGACGCGGCGTGGGCGCGAGCGCGCCGTCGAGTTGCAGTTGGATGAAGGGCGACACCCCGGCGGCGAAGAGTTCCGTGAGTGTCGGGAATGCCAGCGTCTCCGCAGGGACGGTCATACGCAGACGCTCCGGTAGCGGCGCGGCGGCGGCGAAACCCGGCAAGAGGTTTTCCAACGCTCCCGTCACCTGCAAACGCACGTTGAGCGGATCGGGAGGATCAGTATCCGCCACGCCGCGCACGCCGTCCGGCATCGGGATGACCGCCAAGCCTATGCTGACTAGTCGCGCTTCTTCGAGCACGTTGCGCCCGCTCGCCAAGACGCTCGCGTTGAAGCCGAGGTCCGCGGGCGAGACTTTGAGCTTCCCTGCCAGCCCTCGCAGCGTGTTGATGTTATTGACGGGCGCGGTCTCTTCGAACTCGAAGGTGAAGTCTGTGACGGCTGGATCGAGCGGGTCGAACGGCACGTCGCGACTGAGCGCGGCCTTGCCCGCGAGCAACGTCGCGAGGGCGGCTGTCTGCGCCGGGCGCGCGAGGATGGCCGCACGCCACACTTGCAGCGTCTTATCTCGATGCGCGCGTAGACTGTAATGCACCGTGCGCAGTTCGGATGTGCCCGCTTCGACGCGCACGAGCGAATCGGGTTGGCCGATGAGCGCGGGCGTCGTAGTGAGGTTCGAAGCGATGTTCAGGCCGCTCGCCGTCTGGCTCCGGCTCGCGCGCACGGTGCGCGCGAGGTCCGGGTCGAAGCAGCCGCGCACAGTGACATCGAGGAGGATGTCCGTCAGCGAGTTGCTGAGCGGAGTGAAAGGGTCGTCGCCAAAGGTTTCGAGACGCAGCAACAGGTCGCCTTCGATGCCGCGATTCTCGAACGGGCGATATTGCAGCGACGAGGCCGGGACGAAGGGCGGCCCGTCGGAAGAGGCGACGAGCGATTCGGCGCGCAGGTTGGGCGCGGGTCCGGCGGGAAGCAGGTTGAAGACCAACGCCTCGACGGGCGCGCGGCGCACCAAGCGCGCGAAGCCTAGAGCGCGCACTTGCGGGTCGGGGTCTTCTTCGAGATGTGCGTCGCCCCAGCGCGCGATGCGGCGATAGAAGGCCGACGCCGCTGCCTTCCAAGCCTCCTGCGCCACCTGCACCAGTCCCGGCAACGTCCGCTCGTCGCGCGTGAAGCCGCTTCGAAACAGCCCCGCCAGTATGGTTATGCCCGATCTGAGTTTTGGCACGCGTGTGTGGTCGCTGCCGGATTCGGAAGTAATGCTCCGCAGGAAACTGCCGAAGCGCACTTTTTCGACGAGGATGCGCGCGGCGGCCACAATTGACGTTGGGTCAACAAGTCCGCAACTATTTTCGAAGGCTGCGCGCTCAAGCGGTTCCATCAGACGCTCTTGCAACGCCTGTCGAAAACGCCAGCAGATGAGGTCGGCAGCGTCGTCCAAACTGAGTCCAAAACCCATCAGGAAGTTGAGTTGGAACAAGTAAGCGCCGATGGTTAGCAATTCCACTGTCTCGAACGCGCGTCGTATGTGATCCGCGAGCGGGTCTGCGAAGGGCGAGATCACGCGCGCGAGCGCTTCCACTTCGCCTTCGTCGTCCGGGAATATATCCGGGAGAAGCGGCGGGCCGAGCAGCGCATGCGAGAAAGAGAAGGCGGTTTTAGGAAAACATTCGGGCAGCGCGAGCGGCGGCGCGAGCGGGTTGGCGCTTCTCTTGATGCGCGTGCGCGATTCGCCGAGGTGCGTGATCGTGAGCGGCACTCCGCCGACGAGGCCGCCGACCGGAAGCGACCCGAAGACACCCGTGACGCGCACCTCTTTGATGACGGCGCGATAGACGCCGGGGAACATGCGGTCGAGCAGATCGCGCTCCGTCAGGCTGACGACCAACTCGCGCGCCTGTAGAAACTGCTCGAAGTTCAACGCGTTCGAACCGAGTAGTTTGAGTAGCGAGAGGCGGTGCGTGAACTCCAACTCTTTGCCGTCGGTGATGGCGGTGCGCCGCTCTTCGAGGCGACCGAGATCGCGCAGCAAGGCGGCTCCGGCGAGACGCGCGGCATCGGTGCCGCCGGGAAGCTGCGGCGCGGGCGCGAGGTGCGTTGCGTAGTCGTCGCGCACAGTCTCGAAGGCGGTGGCGTTCTCCTGGCCGAGGGCTTGCTCCGCCGCCATGCCGAGTTGAGTCGCGGTGCGCAGCACCACGTTACGCGCTTCGGCCAACAGCCCGGCGGCCTCTTCGAGGAACGCCTGCGGGAGGAAGTCGCGCAACTGCCGCAACTGGGCTGCGAGAATTTCGAGCGGGAGTTCGGGGCTTTGGTTGCGTACGAGTTCGGCCTGCACGGCGAAGAATTTTTGGAGTTGGCCGACGAGTTCGAGCAGGCGACGGTTTAGTTCGTCAACCTTCTTCAACAGCGGTCCGGCCAGCCAGCGCACGAGCAGGCGCAGCAGTTCCTCCGCGGCGAGCAGCACGGCGGCGGCCAGCAGCGCGGCGCTGAACGGCCCGCCCGCGAGCGAGATGACGAGGAACGCGAGGATCGGGAGCACCAGGAAAGTGATGACGATCTTTTTGAACAGATCAACGCCTCCGCCCGTCGCCAGCGGGAGCACGGCTGCCGTGATCTTCGCTTTGATCTGCACGGCAAGCGCGTCAACCTGCGCATTGAGCCGCCCGTAGAGGTCTGCGAACGGGTCAACGTCCGGCACGTTCGGATGCCCGATCTCTCTCGACGGCGTCATCAACAGCGTCACGTCGAATGCTTCGAAGACATCGGCCATAGCTCTGCGCGTGCCTTCGGCCACCTCTCTCGTGGCGGCGCGCAGCGGGGCGATCATCTGTTCGACCTCGCCGTCGAGCCGCGCCAGAATGTCGTTGGCCGCGGCCATCATCGCCTCGCGCACCTTGTCGAATTCCGTTCCGGTCGCTCCGAAAGCCTTTCCCAAATATTTATTGGTGCGCTTGAAGTCCGTCGAGCCGCCGAAGAACGGGACGACGGAAGCGAGGTCGCAGATCATCGCTTCGAACAGGCCGATCCAGAATTTAACCGGACTCGTCTCCACCAGCCACGCAAAGAAACGCGGCAGCAGCAGAGACTGTGCAGCCGTCTCGCCTAGCGGGTCGAGCAGGCTCTCGATCTCGGGCGCGCCGCTCGCCTGCGTCACGAAGTCCGTGCTGTCTTGCAAAGCCTGGAACGTCTGGAGCAGCGTCGCGTTCGTGATCTCTTCGGCAGCGCCGACTTTTGCGACCGCCATCGCCATCAAGCGCGCGATGTGTTCTTCGTAGCCCATCGCCTCGCGCGCCGCGAGTAGCGCCTGCGCCTTGAGATGTTCGTAACGCCACTTCTGCCCGATGCGCGTGGCATCCGAAAGCCACGCGCGCGCAGACTCCGCCGCGCCGTCAATCAGCAAAGCGGGGTCGGATGAAAAGGTCGGCAACTGCAAGTCGAGCGGCTGTCCGATTGGGGCGGTGGGCAAAGCCGTCGGCGTCACTTCGTTCGAGAAGCCTGAAGGCTCCGAGGTGCCGAGCGGGTTCGAAGCGGTCAGGCGAAAGCGGTAGGTCGTGCCCGCGCTCAGCCCGAACACGGTGGCCTCCTGCGCCGTTCCGGCGGCGGGCATGGGCGTCTGCGCGCTCGCCCCGATGAACGGAGTGATGCTGTAGGTGGTGACGGGTTCGGGCGGCTTCGTCCAACGCACCGTGGCCGACAGCACGCCGGGTGCGGCCTGCACGTTCGTCGGCGCTGTCGGCTCTACGGGCAGCAACGCTTCAGTCACGAGCGTACCGCCCGGTTCGGCCACAGGTTGCGTGTCCGCCGCGCGCGGGCGGCGCAACAGTTCGGCCAGACGCGGCAACTCGCGCGCCAGCACGGCGCGAAAATAACTCTCCTCCGCGCGGCGTTCCAACTCCTTCGCCTCTTCGCCGCCGACGGTCTGCGCCTGCCTGCGCAAATCTCTCGCCAGGCGCAACGCCGCCGTCTCCGCCGCGTGTAAGGCCGTACGGCCTTTGCGCGTAGAGGGGTCGGCCTTAAGCGCGGCGCGCAGGAAGGTCGCGATGTCGGCTTCGCGCGCGGGCGCGAGTTCCGATGCAGGCGCGAGTTCCGATGCGGGCGCGAGTTCCGATGCGGGCGTGCGTTCTGATGCGGGCGCGAGTTCGGACAGTTCGGGCGTTGCGGGAGACACACCGGCTGGCGGTTTGCTCTTTCGAGTTTTCGGCGGCTCGGTCTTAAGAGTTTTTTTTGACGCGGGCTTGCTGGTTTTCTCCGGTTCGGACTTGGGGGTTTTCCTGGGACGTGAGGTTTTGCTGACCATGTCGCTCCTCGCTTTGGACGCCCGGCGCGCCTCTGGAATTATTCGGTCTGTGGGAAACTGCTCGGGCGAGGTTTGCTTGTGAGCAAGGTAGATCGAAGCTCAAAGGTCGGCACTACACAAAGGCGCGGCTACATGCGAGCAATCCGCTTTTGCAGTGCGACATTCTATTTCTTTTAGTCGGCTTGTCAACACGAAACGGGCGGTCATCGTTTGAAGAGATAACCGCCCGCTTTCATGTCGTGCGCGGTTGATTAGTTTACGGCGGGCCGAATCGCAAAACGTACTCCTGCGAGTAGAGGAAGCCGAAGATCATCGTGCGGTAGTCGCCCGTGCGGTTGAGCAAATTCAACCAACCGTTGTAACCGGTCTCGTCCGGGTCGCGCTGCAAATAGCCGAAATACTGCATCAGCACGAAGGCCGCGTTGTATTCGCGGTCGAATAATTCGGGGCTGTCCACGACGGCGCGCAACGCCTGCGCACGCGTCTTGCGCCCGTCCTCCAGCTCGGAGACCAACTGCGCGCGGTTGGCGATGGAGACGCCCGCCGAAGTCGCCAATTGATCCACGAACTCGGCGTTCGTGATCCCTTCGTTGAGCGCGACGAAATCCGCGCGCTCGACCCACGCCTGTGCGAAGGCTTCGCGCCGCGCGACGACTTCCGCTTCCGTCTGCCCGGTCACGCTCGTCATGTCCCGCAAAAACTCTTCGTAGGTCGGCGCGCGCCCGAGGCTCGCTTTATAGAAGCGATAGACGAAGTAGCCTTTGATCTGAGACTCCGACGCGCGGAAGAACGAAGACGAGACGGTGATGCGGTCGCACGCCGGATCGGAGCCTGACTTGCCGGGGCCGAAGTGGCCTTCATAGGCGCAGCGCGAGAGCACGCCGACCCATGCTTTGAAACCGTTATCGTCCGGCTCGCGGTTGAGGAAGTCCAGATACTGCTGGCGCACGAAGAAGGCAGAGGTGTTGATCGGGTGCGGCGTTGCGCCCGCGTCGTTGTCGGCGATGGTGATCAAAGCTGACGAAGGTTCTTCCAAGACTCCGGCTGACGGGAAGCCGAGCGCGAGGCGCACCGTCTCATCGCCTTCCACGTAAATGTCGTCGGTGATGAAAACGTCGAAAAGTTTTTCCACTTCGCCGGGTGCGAAGCGGATCGTGCCCGCCGTCGTGGCGAAGTCGCAACGCGCGCGCGCTTTGCCGTCCTGCGTGTTGCAGGGCTTGCCGTCGTGCGGCTCGGTCGCGTAATCAACCTGCGTCTCGCGCGAAGTGTCGCCCGCGCGCGTGGCCTTGAGCGTCAAGACCTTCGCGCCTTCGCTCACGCGATAAGAACTCTGCGCGAGGCGCACGTTGTTCGCGCGATTGACGAACGCGCTCGGCTGCGCGGAGAGGTTATCGAAGATGGCCTGTCCGGGGTTCGACACGCGACCGGAAGTGCCCGCGCCGAGTTCGACGGCGAGCGCGCCGATGGGTGCGCCGAGCGCAACGCGGCGTTGCTCCGTCCAGACCACGCGGTCCGGACTGGTCTCGAAGAACATCGCGCTCTCCGCCGAACTGTGACGAAAACGCCAGTAGCGATGCTGCACCGGATCGTAAGCGATGCTCGGCGAGAGTCCGTTCAAGACGCCTGCGTTTCTCACCTGGAAGATCAAACGACGCAAGCCGAGAGAGCGCGCGGAACGTGCGCCGGACCTGGCCGCAGAAGCGGGCGGATCGTCTAAGTCTTGCGCGACGAAGCGGAAGAAATTGCGTTCGTCTCGACCGACGGCGAAGATCGTCTGCGCGCCGTTGTCTGCGGTTTGATTTACTTCGACGCTCGCCTGCGCATCGTTGAAGTTTATCGAGCGCGTCGAGACGTAGCCGTTGAAACTCGCTTCGTCAATGTCTGCGCGCGGCGTGATCTTCAACTTCCCGCCTTCCTGCACGACGGACACGAGCAGGTCTTGTGAACCGGGCGGCTGCGTGAGCGTGCCTTCGGTGAATTTGAGCGGGTCGCGCGTCGTGCTATTGAAGTCGTCTTCGATGGGCGGCGTCGGGACGGGCGCGGGGCGCGGCGCGGCGACGACGTTGAGCGTGAGGTCGGAGACGAGGCCGGGGCGGACGATCTGCGGCGGGCTGAAGGTGAGCAGACCGCTATCCGCCTGCAACACGTAGTTGCCGTTGCGCGGCAAGTTGGTGAAGAGGAAACTTCCGTTCGGCAGCGTCAGAGTGGTCCTCGATATGGAGCCGCTGAGCGTGACGTTGACGTTGCCGATGCCGTTGCCGTTCGGCCCTGCGACGCGCCCGCTGATGTTCAAGCCTCGGGTCGCAGTGAAATCGGAGGTCTGGCCGCCGTTCAGGTTTGTGTAGCTGCGCGCGGCGGGTTGGAAAGTGAAACCGGCCTTGGCGGTCGTGATGGTGTAGTCGCCGCCGGGCGGGAGCATCAAGACGTAATTGCCGTTTGCGTCCGTGAGCGCGGAGGTGAGGCTCGCGCCCGTGTTCGCATCCGTGACGTACAGAGTGACGTTGCCGAGCCCGGCGCCGCCGCTCACGACGCGACCGCTGATGTTGGTGACGCCGAACGCGCCGTTGAAGTTTGCCGTCGCGTTCGCGCTCAGATTATTGAAGGACGCGTTCGGCGGGATGAAACTGTAGCCCGCGCGCGTGGGCGTGACCGTATAGTTTGCGCCCGCCGGGAGATTCGTGAATGAATAGTTGCCGCTTGCGTCGGTCGTCGTGGTCGCGGTTTGGCCGCCGCTTAGGTTGACGGCGACGCCTGCGAGCGGGGCGTTGTTGTTGTTGTCTCTGATGTTGCCGCCGATGCTGTGCGTGTTGCGCGCGGCGGAGAAGTTGGCCGTCGCGTTGCTGCTCAAATTATTGAACGGCGCGCTCGAAGGATTGAAGGTGTAGTTGGCGAGCGCGGGCGTCACCGTGTAGTTGCCTCCGGCGGAGACGTTGAAAGCATAGTTGCCGAACGCGTCTGTGATGGCCGTTGCGCTCTGCGAACCGCTGAGCGTGATTGTCACGCCCGCGAGCGCGTTGCCAGCTTCGGCCACTTGACCGCTGATGGTGTGCGTGTTCAGCGTCGCGTTGAAGTTCGCGGTCTGGTTGGCCGACAGGTTGTTGAACGCCTGACTCGCAGGTGCGAACGTGTAGTTTGCGAGCGACGGAGTGACGACGTAGTTGCCGCCCGATGCGACACCGGCGAAAGAGTAGTTGCCGCCCGCGTCCGTGGTCGTCGTAGTTGTTTGCGAACCGCCGAGTGTGACGGTGACGCCGCCGAGGCCGTTTGCGCCGTCGAGGATTTGGCCGCTGATCGTGAACGCGTTCGGCGCGGCGGTCGCTTGCCTGCACGCGCCGAACTCGGACGTGTTGCCGGAAAGGTCTGTGGCCGTCGCCGTGACGAAATGTGTCGCCGGCACGGACAGCCCGTTAAACATCGAATCGAAAGCGGCATCGCCCGATGCGTCGGTCACGACGACGGTCGTGCCGAGATAAGTTTGCCCTTCGCCGTTGCCGGACGAATCGCACGCCGCGTTCGAATAGAAGTGGAGCGCGTAACTCGTGTTGGCCGCGCTGGCGAGCGTGCCGGAGAAAGTGGTGTTGCCGCCCGTGGACGTGACGGCGGTGAGCACGGGGAAGTTTTGCAGATTGTTGGAGCCTGAATCCGTATCGTTCGCATCGTTGGGCGTGATGCCTGCGGGCAGCAGGTCGAGGCCGAGCGCGGCGTTCGAATGGATCGAGTTGCCGTTGATGTTGTTGCCCGCCGAAGTGTCCACGACGATGCCGTCGCCCGCGTTGAAAGCGATGGTGTTGCCCGCGCCTGCGCCCGCGCCGCCGATCGTATTGCCGTTCGAGCCTTGCGTGATAAAGATGCCGCGCACGGTGTTGGGCACGGCGGAGACGGGGTCCGAAGCTGTGCCGATGAGATTGCCCTGCACGACATTGCCCGACGAAGACTGTGTGATGAAGATGCCCGTCGCGTTGCCGGAGATGACGTTGCCCGCGCCCGCCGCCGTGCCGCCGACGGTGTTGCCGCCCGTCGCGTTCAGTAGAAGTCCGGCGAGCGTGTTGGGGAGAGCGTTTGTGCCGGAGGCCGTCGTGCCGATGAAGTTGCCCTGCACGAGCGTGCCGGTCGCACCGGAGAAGAGTTGCACGCCCTGACTGTTGCCCGAGAGAAGATTACGCGCGGCGGGCGTAGCGCCGCCGATGCGGTTGTTCTGCGAGTTGGCGACATCAACGCCGCGATTATTGGCGAGAGCCGACGCGCCCTGCGCATCCGTGCCGATGAAGTTGCCTTCGATGATGTTGTTGCTCTGACCGGAGATGTTGACGCCCGAACCGCCGAAGCGATTGATGACGAGGCCGCGAACGGTCGTGCCGCCCACAGTGATGTCAAGTCCGTGCGCGAACGCGCCCGCGTTCGCGCCGTTCAACTCGACGAGCAGCACAGCGTTGTTGCCGGAGGCCAGCGTGTTCGCGGAAGCATTGGGTTGCGTGTAGCCATCTATGACGACCGCGTCGGTAATTTGCGGCAAGGGCGAGGCGGGCGTGATGGTCTGCACGCCTGCGACCGGAATCTGGAAGTTGATGCTCTGCAAGCCCGCAGTGTTGTTCGAATCAATGATCGCCTGGCGCAGAGAACCCGCGCCGCTGTCATTCGTGTTCGTGACGGACAGGATGGAGGGCGGCGGCGCGTTGCTCAAGAGCGTCAGGTTGTTGGCGTTGTAGGCGGGAGTAAACGACGCCCCGTTGACGACGCCGAACGTGCCGCTGCGCGTGCCGTAGGTCAGTACGACGAAGGCGTCGTTGAAGCCGGGGTTGAAGCTGTTAATCAGCGTCGTGTCGAGCGCGCCGGCGAGCGTGGCCGTGCCGCTGACGTTGAGTTGATCATATTGCGCGCCCGCGCTCGTGCCGCCGATCTCGATGGCGAGCGTGCCGGAAGCGAGTTGCGTGTAGTTGCCGTTGATGTTGAGGACGCCGGGCGAGAGGCCGGGCGCGAGCGTGGCCGCGTTCTGGACGTTGCCCGTAATCGTGCCCGTGCCGGAGAGCGTGCCGCCCTGAATGTTGAGCAGCGTGCTGGTGCTCAGATCACCGCCGTTCAGTCTGGTAGTACCGGCGGACTGGTTGTAGACCGCGTTGAAGCCGAGCGTGCCGGACTTTGATTCGACCGTGCCGGTGTTCGACAGGTTCAAGTTGAAATTGGTCGCGCCCGCGCCCTGTGTTTTTTCCAGCGTGCCCGCGTTGTTGAAGATGTTCGTGCCGCCGCTTGCGAAGATGAGTTTATCGGCGCGCGCATCGAAGACGCCGCCCGAGAGATTATTGAACGTGCCGCTGGCGAAGACCAGACTGTTCGAGACGTTGTAGAGGGTTGTGCCGGAATTGTTGAGCGTGCGGCTCAAGGTGGGTTGGCTGCCGCCTATGTTGAGCGTCGCTCCTGCGGGAATGTTGGTTGCGCCCGTGCCCGACATCGTGCCGTTGAAATTGAACGTGCCGTTCGCGGTGGGGCTGACGTTGGCGGAGCCGTTGAGGATGCCGTTAACCGTGATGGTCGCGGCTGTGATGTCGTTCGAGTTGAAAATTGCCTGCCCGTTGATCGTCAGATTGACGCCGACGCTCAAGACGTTTCCGGTGAAGGTGGTCGTGCCGGAGAGAAGCGTGACGTTCGAGACGTTGTAGCTGCCCGCGATGGAACTGACGGCCTGAAACGTGACGTTCGGCGCGCTGACGCTCGACGCGGCCTGAAGCGTGTGTCCGACGAAGATGAAGTCGGTGTTTGCCGCGCCGTTGAACGTGCCGCCGCTCGTGCCGCTCACTCCGAAAGTGAGCGTGCCGGATTGAAGCTCGACCGTGCCGTTGTTGTTGAAAGGCACATTGATGATCGTCGTGCCCGTGCCCGCGAGTTTGCGCACCGTGCCCGTGTTGGAGAAGAGCGCCGGGCCGCCGCTCTGGAACATGAGCTTCTCGGCCTGCACGTTGAACACGGCTCCGGGGAGGTTGTTGAACGTGCCGTTCGAAACGACCATGCTATTGACGACGTTGTAGTTGGCCGTGCCGGAATTGTTGAGCGTGCGTTGCAACTGCGGCTGCGAGCCCGTGATGTTCAAGGTCGCGCCCGCCGGGATGTTGGTCGTGCCCGTGCCGAGCATCGTGGCGTTGTAGTTGATCGTGCCGGATGCGGTCGTGGTGACGTTGGCGGAACCGGCGAGCGTGCCGTCAACGTTGATGGTCGGGGCGATGATGTTGTTGGAGTTGAAGTCAACGCGCCCGTTGATGTCCAGCAGATTGCCGACGCTCAAGACGTTTCCGGTGATGGTCACGGTCCCGTTGATGGTTGACGTGCCGTTGACGTTGTAGGTGCCCGCGATGCTGTTCGTGCCGCCGCTGATGACGAGCGTGGGCACGTTGATCGAAGAGGAAGCGGTGAGAGTTTGATTGTTGAAACCGAGCGTCGTGCCGGCCGCGCCGTTGAACTGCCCTGCGCTCGTGCCGCTGACGTTGAAATCGAGCGCGCCCGAGAGCAGGTCAACGGTGCCGTTGTTGTTGAAAGGCAGTGTGATAGTTGTCGTGCCTGTGCCTGTCGCTTTGCGCACCGTGCCCTGATTGACGAAGAGGCTTGAGCCGCCGCTCTGGAACATGAGCTTCTCGACCTGCACGTTGAAGAGGCCGGAAGGGAGATTATTGAACGTGCCGTTCGTGAAGACGAAGCTGTTGGCGACGGCGTAGTTGGCGGTGCCCGCGTTGTTGAGCGTGCGACTCAAGACGGGTTGGCTGCCCGTGATGTTGAGCGTCGCGCCCGAAACAATGGTGACAGTGCCCGCGCCGGAGAGCGTGCCGCGATGTTCGAGCGCGCCGCCGACGTTGAGATTCCCTGCCCCGTTGAGCGTGCCGTTCACGACGAGCACGCCGCGCGTGCCGACGAAGCTGCTGTCGGCAAGCGTCAAGGCGAAATTGACTGTGTCGAGCGTCTGCGTGCCGCTCGCCGCGCCGAGGTTGATCGTGTTGACGGCGACCGGGGAGGCGAGCGTGACGGTGTAAGTCCCGGCCAGATCAATGATCGCGTCGTCGCCAGCAGCGGGAACGCGGTTGACGCCGTTGCTGTCCAACCAGTTGGACGCGACGTTCCACGCGCCGCCCGCCGGGTTGATCCAAGAGACGTTGGTTGCAGGGGGCGCGGCGGCAGCCGCCTGGCAGGGGGAGAACTCGGAGGTATTGCCCGCGGGGTCGGTCGCCGTCGCCGTCACAGCCTCGCCGTTGGAAACCGGAGCGGGAATCGTCGTGTTGATGTTTGCGTTGCCGCTTCCGTCCGTCGTCACGTTGGTCGAGCCGAGAAAGGTGCGTCCCTCGCCGTTGCCGGAAGCGTCGCACGCGGCATTGGAGAAGAACTCGACGCGGAAGGAGGTGGAAGCGGTCGAGTTGAGCGTGCCCGTGACGTTGGTGTTGCCGCCGGAGAACGCAGCGGAGGAGAGCACCGGGAAGTTTTGGAGATTGTTCGCGCCCGCGTCAGGATCATTCGCGTCGTTCGGCGTGACGCCGTCGAAGCCGAGATCAATGCCGACTGTGGCGGGAGTGCTGCCGTTACTGTGGATCGAGTTTGCGCTGACGGCATGGCCGGTGACGGAGAAATCTATTGACACGCCGTTGCTTGCGTTGAAGGCGATGACGTTCGCCTCGCCCGCCGCCGGGCCGCCGATCTGCGCACCGGCCGCGTTGAAAAAGGAATAGATACCGTTGCTGGCGTTGCCGAGTTGATTGACGCCGTCTGCCTGCGTCCCGATACGATTGCCTTTGACGACGACGCCGCCGGCGTTGCTGATACTGATGCCGTTGTCACCGTTGGCGGAGATGAGGTTGCCCGCGCCGGGAGTTGCGCCGCCGATAATTACGCCGGGGGCGAGGTGTACGCCGACACCATCGAGGCCGTTGCCGCGCGCGAGTGTGCCGGACGTGTCAGTGCCGATGTAGTTTCCCTGCACGCTGGCGCCGCCGGTAATCTCTCCGACGAAGACGCCCTGTAGATTGCTGGCGGCGATGTAGTTGCGCGCGCGCACGACGCCGTCCGCCGCGCCGTCCGTCGCATCGTCGCCGCCGATGAGCGTGCCGGAGATGGACGAATCGAAGAGGACGCCGTAGCCGAAGTTGCCGAGCGCGGTTGTGCCGTCGGCGGCGAGGCCGATGAAGTTGCCCTGCACGGTGTTGCCGGTGGAGGAACCTTCAAACTCGATGCCGGAGTTGTTGTTGCCGGAAATAATGTTGCGCGCGGCGAGAGCGGTCCCGCCGATGAAGTTATTGTCGGCGTTGATGGATTCCATCTTGATGCCGGTGTCGCCGTTGCCGAGATCAATGAGGCCGGTCGGGTCCGTGCCGATGAAGTTGCCCTCGATGATGTTGTTGTCGCTGCCGTTCAGCACGATGCCGATATCGTTGAAGCGATTGATGACCAGCCCGCGCACGGTCGAGCCGTTGCCTGTGAGGCGCAAACCGTCTGCGCCCGCGCCCGCATTCGTGCCGTTGAGTTCGACGAGGAGGACGGCGTCGTCGCCCGTCGTGAGCGTGTTCACCCTTGAGCCGGGCTGCGTGTAGCCGTCTATGACTACGGCGTCGGTGATGTCGGGCAGCGGCAAAGTGAGGTTGATCGTGTGGACGCCCGCGCCGGGGATGTTGAAGGCGATGGTCTGCGTGCCGGGGCTGGCGTTGGCGTCGAGTATGGCCTGACGCAGAGAACCGGGGCCGCTGTCGTTCGTGTTCGAAGCGGTGATGGTTTGCGCCGCGCCGGCGAAACACTGCCCCGCGTTCTTGGCGTCGTAGACGTTTTTGATTTCGGCCTGCGAGAGCGCGCGGCTGTAGATGGTCGCTTCGTCAATGTTGCCGCCGAACCTGTAGAGCGGGTTGCCGCCGTGCCCCTCGCCCCACTCGCCGATCTTTGCCGTGTAGTTCGTATGGTACTTGAGCGTCTTGCCCGCGCCGCCCGTGCCCGCGCCGTCGAGCCTGCCGTTCTTATAAATCTTGATCTCGCCATCGAAACTGCGCCAGGTGGCCGCGATGTGGACCCACTGGCCGACGGGGAGGTCGGTTGCGCCCGCGACGGCGGCGGCGGTGTCGTCCGTGAAGCGCACGACGAAGCCGCCCTTGTTCACCGTGACGCTCTCGC
>WUUC01032813.1_pt1 | contig 16739 bp, 11 predicted proteins | sample 6278441 | NCBI WGS metagenome assembly WUUC01 (sample SAMN13675441, study PRJNA597444) | soil metagenome | isolation source: soil | place: USA: Washington | collected 2017-10
CAGGACGGCGGTGTTGTGCAAGAGGCCCGCGCTCATGCCGCAGCCGTCGTAACCCTGCACGCTGCCCCAGCTCGGCGCCTCGAGCTGCGCCGAGAGCCACACCGCGCGCTCGGCGTGCAACGCCGGCCGCAGCGGCTGCTCGAAGCGCGAGACACCCGCGATGAGGGGACCGGAGCACAAACGCTTGTTCGCGCCGGTACCCATCGAGAGCGCGCGCCACTTAATCTGCATCGTGAAGAAACCTCCCCAAGGCTCGCGGCGACGCCTATGACATCGCCCCCGCGCTCGACGTGATGATGGACGTGCGCATTGGATATAGGGAAGCTCTGCGCGCATGCCTCGTCATCACGTCATTCTCATCCCGGGTTTCTTCGCGTTCGCGGGGCTCGGTGAGCTTCGCTACTGGACCGGCGTCGACGTCGAGCTGAAAGAAGCGTTCGCGGCGCTCGGGCTCGAGGTCGACATCACCGAGATCGAGACGCTGCCGACCGCGTCGATCCGGTTTCGGGCGGCCAAGGTGGTGGAGGCGATCGCCGCCGTGGCCGCGCGTGACGACGGGCCGATCCACCTCGTGGGGCACTCGACCGGCGGCATCGACGCGCGCCTGGCGGTGGCGCCGCATGCCGAGCTCGCGACGATGGTCGACATCCCCGCCCACGAGCGCGTCGCCTCGATCGTGACGATCGCGACGCCGCACCACGGCACACCGCTCGCTTCGCTCTTCGGCAGCGCGATGGGCCAGCCGATCCTGCGCGGCCTTGCTGCAAGCACCATCGTCGGCCTCGAGCGCGGCGGCGTCCCGCTCGCCACGTTGTTCAAGCTCGGCTCGCTGATCACGCGCGTCGATGATTTTTTTGGCTTCAAGCGCACGCTCGTCGACCAGCTCTTCGAGCAGCTCTTGCGCGACTTCGACGACGAGCGCCGCAAGGCCCTGATCGCGTTCCTCGATCAGGTCTCGAAAGATCGCGCGCTGGTCGTGCAGCTCACGCCCGACAGCTTGGACCTCTTCAACGCCACGACCGCCAAGCCCGACGGCATCGCCTGCGGCAGCGTGATCACGTGCGCCAAGCGGCCGGGCGCGGGCGCGTTCGTGCATGCCTACGATCCGTACGCCGAAGGCCTGCATCTCTTGTATTGCCTCTTGTGGCTGCTCACCTCGCGCTCGGACGAGCGCTACTTGCCGGCGCTCACGCCGCAGCAACACGACGCGCTCGTCGCCGGCTACGGCGCCCTGCCGACGCTCGCGGACAACGACGGCATGGCGCCCTCTCTATCGCAGGTCTGGGGCGAGGTCGTGCACGTGACGCAGGCCGATCACCTCGACGTGATGGGCCAGTACGGCGACGACGGCCGCGTCGGCATCCATGCCGATTGGCTGCCGAGCGGCAGCGGCTTCGACCGCACGCGCTTTCGCGCGCTCTGGCAGGCGGTCGCGGTGTTCGTGACGAAAAGCGGGCAAGCGCCGAAAAGCGGACAAGTGCGCGCTTGAGCTTTCGCGCTCATGTGTTGCTGAAGCGCAAATGGCCCGCAAAGGGTGAGCCGGTCCTTGCGCAGATAGGCACCGCGCAAGGTGAGGTGGAGTCTTGGCCATGCGCGCGCTCTTGAGCTTGGTTTGCGTGCTTTTGCTTGCTTGTGGTGCGGACCCGGAGGGCGGGCCGGATCGCGTGCCATCGAGCGGCGGCAGCGGCGGTCCCTCATCGGGGGGCGCTGGCGGGCAGGGCGGTAGCGGCGGGCGGATCGGCGGTCCGCCGATCCCTGCGGGTCAAGGCGGCTTCGGCGGCGCCGGTGGCGACGGCGGGGAGCGCGGGCAAACGCCGATCGATCCCGAGATGTGCAGCGAGGTCTCGCAGACGGCCGAAGTGGTGGTGAGCCCGGTCGACATCGTGTGGGCGATCGACACCTCCGCCAGCATGGTCGACGAGATCGCGGCGGTGAACGCGAACATCACGAGCTTCGCGACCATGATCTCGGCGGCGGGCCTCGATCATCACGTCATCATGCTCGCCTCGGGCGATGTCGTCGCGGACACGCCGCTCGGCGCGGACCCCGCGCACTATCAATACGTGTTCGCGGCCGTCGGCTCGAACGACGCGCTGCAATGGATCATCGACTCGTACAGCCAGTACAGCGCATTCCTGCGCCCGAACGCGCCATTGCACTTCGTCGTGGTGACCGACGACGAGAGCTTCGTCACCGCGGCGGACTTTCAGGCACAGATGGCGCCGCTGACGGGCAAGCCGTTCACGTTCCACGCCATCGCGTCCGAGGATGCGCCCGGTCCGTGCATCGGTGAGTGCGGCCTGCCGATCGTGTGCGGCGCGTTCTCGCCGGGCATTCAGTACTACATGCTCGCGGACGCGACCGGCGGGCAGAAGAGCTCGATCTGCGTGGCCGACTGGTCGGAGGTGTTCGTGCCGTTGCAGCAAGCGGTGATCGAGTCCGTGCCGCTGCCTTGCGACTACGCGATCCCCGCGCCGCCCGAGGGCGAGACGCTCGACCCGGACAAAGTGAACATCAAGTTCACCGCGCCCGACGCGACGATGGCCGAGCAGCTGCCGCGCGCGAACGCGGAAGCGGAGTGCGGCGACAACGAGGCTTGGTTCTACGACGACCCGATGATGCCGACGCAGCTTCGGATGTGTCCGGCGTCGTGCACGCGCGCGCAGGGCGGCGGAACGGTGGACATCGCGTTCGGCTGCAAGACGGTGCCGCTCGTCGTCGACTGACAACGCATGCGCGTGCTTTTGGCGCCCGCCACTCAAGTGTGTGGTGCGCAACGTCAGTGTGCTTGCGACATGAGGCGTTGAGGCCAACGAACGAACAGCTCTTGCTGCCGGTCGCGCACACTCGCTAGCCTCGCTGCGCTACTCGGAGGGATGGCGCGCGGCTTTTCGCCGCGCGCAAACGGGAGCGGAGCTCGCGCATGAGGCTTGCGCGATTCGGTGACTGGTCGCTGCGGGCCAAGATGGGGGCGCTCTTGGTGGCCGCGTCGATCGCGCCGCTCGCGATCGCTTCGTTCTTCGACATCCGCGAGGCGCGCTCGCAGTTGGTCGAGCGGATGGGCGAGCTGCTCAAGGCGCGCTGCGATCAGCTCGCAGGCGAGATCGACACCTTTAATGAGCGCTACCAAGACTCGACCGCGACGCTTGCTCGCTCCCCAGCGATCGTCGACTTCTGCGTCGAGCTCGATGCTTCGCCGCAGCTGATCGCGGCGGTGAAGACCGTGCTGCGGGCGCAGACCGATGAAGACCTCAACGTGCACGCGGCAGCGATCGTCGGCGAGGACGGGGTCGTAAAGATCGCCTCCGAAGCGGGCTTGCGCGGCGTAAGCCTCGCGTCGCGCGAGCACGTGCGCCGCGCGCTCACCGGTGTGTCTGTGATCTCGGAGATCTACGTCGAGCACGCGGAGCTGGGTGAAACGCCCGTCATCGCGTACGTGCAGCCCGTTCGCGACGAGACCGGCCGCGTCGCAGGGCTGTTCGTATTGTGGGCGCGCGCGTCAGCGCTTTGGACGCTGGCGAAGCGCGCCAACGCCCTCGCGGGTCCAGGCAGCTTCGCGGTCCTGTTCGATCGCGATGGCATTCGCATCGGGCACACCTACAGCGACTCGATCGTCTTTCACCCTGCAGGTCCGCTTGCGGGTGCACGCATCGAGCAGCTCGTCGCCGAGCGGCGCTTCGGCTCGCGCACGCGCGCGCTGCTCGAAGACGTGCGCTCCTTTCCTACGCAGTTCGAACGGGCGCGCGCTGCGACGCCCAAGCGTTCGCTGTTCGAGGGCTTTGCGCCGGTTAATCAGCAGCAGAATTACGGCGTGGCGCAGCGGCTTACGACGCTGCCGTGGACGCTGTTCTACATGATGCCCAAGGCGTCGCTCGACGCGCAGATCACCCACATGACGACCACCCGCCTCAAGCTCGGCGGTGTAATGATGCTCGCTGCGCTGCTCGCCGGCTCGCTGTTCGCCGGCGCGATCCTGAGTCCGATCGGCTCGCTCGCAAAGGCGACCGACCGCATCGCGGCGGGCGACTTCAGCGCGCGCGCGGCGCAAACGGGGCGCAACGACGAGCTCGGAGTGCTCAAGGTGAGCTTCAACGCCATGGCGAGCCGCGTCGAGAGCCAAGCGGCCACCGAGCTGAGCAAGATCCAGGCGCTCGAGTCCTCCGAGCGGCGCTTTCGCGCGTTGCTCGAGGCGGCCCCGGATGCGGTGATCATCGTCAACGGTGAGGGCACCATCACGTTGATCAACGCGCAGGCCGAGCGGCTCTTCGGCTACACGCGCGACGAGCTGATCGGTAAGCCTGTCGAGTTGTTGATCCCCGCGCGCTTCGCGCAGCGGCATCCCGGTCACCGCGCCGCCTTCTTCGCCGACCCGAAGGTGCGCTCGATGGGCACGGGGCTCGAGCTGTACGGTCTGCGGCGCGATGGCGCCGAGTTTCCGGTGGAGATCAGCCTCAGCCCGCTGCAGACCGAGCAGGGCATGCTCGTCACCGCCGCGATCCGCGACATCACCGATCGCAAACGCGTGGCCGACGCGCTGGCACGCGCCAAAGAAGAGGCCGAAGCGGCGAGCCGCGAGCTCGAGGCCTTCAGCTACTCCGTCGCGCACGACCTGCGGGCACCGCTGCGCGGCATGAACGGCTTTGCGCAAGTGTTGCTCGACGGCTACCGCGACAAGCTCGACGCAGAAGGTCAAGACTTCCTGCTCGAGATCGTGATCAACGCGCAGAAGATGGCGACCTTGATCGACGCGCTGCTCTCGCTCTCGCGCCTGACGCGCAGCGAGCTGCGGCCCGTGCGCGTCGACCTTGCGGGCATGGCCGACAGCGCCGCCAAGCAGCTCGCGGCGAGCGACCCCAAGCGCCGCGTCGAGTGGGTGATCGCCGATCGAATCATGGTCGACGCCGATCCGATGCTGATCCAGGCCGCGCTGCAGAACCTGCTCGCAAACGCCTGGAAGTTTAGCGCGAACGTCGCCGCGCCGCGGATCGAGGTGGGCGCGACGACGCAGCGCGGCGAGACCACGGTCTTCGTGCGCGACAACGGTGCGGGCTTCGACATGGCGTTCGCGAAGAAGCTGTTCGCGCCTTTTCAGCGGTTGCATACGGTCGATGAATTTCCAGGCACCGGGATCGGGCTCGCCACGGTGCAGCGCATCGTCCAGCGCCACGGCGGGCGTATCTGGGCGGAAGGCGCAGTAAACCGCGGCGCGACCTTCTATTTCGCGCTGCCCAAGCGCGATGGAGCTTCGTCATGAAGAAAGAGATCCTGTTGGTCGAGGACAACGCGAGCGACGAGAAGCTCACGCTCTTGGCGTTCAAGAGCTGCGGGGTTGCAAACACGGTGAGCGTGGTGCGCGATGGCGCGGCCGCGCTCGAGCGCTTGCTGGGCGATGGCGACGAAAGCACGCCACTACCAGCGCTACCGACGCTGGTGTTGCTCGACCTCAAGCTGCCCAAGGTCGATGGGCTCGAGGTGCTGCGGCGTCTGCGCGCCGAAGAGCGCACGCGGATCCTGCCCGTGATCGTGCTCACCGCGTCGAACGAAGACGACGACGTGCTGCGCAGCTACCAGCTGGGCGCGAACGCTTACATGCGCAAGCCGGTCGAGTTCTCGCAGTTCGTCGAGGCGACCAAGACGCTCGGCCTGTTCTGGCTGCTCTTGAACGAGCCGGCTCCGCCGCGGGGGACGTCATGAGCGAAACGTTGCGCGTGCTGCTCATCGAAGACTCGGCGACCGATGCCAAGCTCGTGCTGCACGAGCTCAAGAAGCTCGGCCAGCCGATCGAATCGACGCGGGTGCAAGACCCGGCAGGCATGGAAGCTGCGTTGAGCAGCGAGACGTGGGACTTGGCGATCTGCGATTGGTCGATGCCGAAGTTCGACGCGCCGACGGCGCTCGCCATGCTGCGAGAGCACGCGCTCGATCTGCCTTTCATCATCGTCTCGGGCACGATCGGCGAGGAAGCCGCGGTCGAAGCGATGCGCGCGGGCGCGCACGACTACGTGCTCAAGGATCGGCTGGGACGCCTGAACGCGGTCGTCGCGCGCGAGTTGCGCGAGAGCGAAGAGCGCGCGGCGCGGCGGCGCGCCGAGCTGGCGCTGCGCGAGAGCGAAGCTCGCTTCGCGCGGCTCGCCGACTCGGGGATCGTCGGCATCGCCGTCGCGGACGTGCACGGCAACACGATCGATGCGAACGACGAGTACCTGCGCCTCGTGGGCTTCTCGCGCGACGAGCTGATGGGTGGCGCGGTGCGATGGACGGACCTCACGCCGCCCGAGTGGGCAGCGAGCGATGTGCGCGCTTCCGAAGAGCTGATGGCCACGGGTAAAGCGCGCCCATGGGAGAAGGAGATGTTCCGCAAGGACGGAAGCCGCGTGCCGATTTTGATCGGCGTCGCGATGCTCGAGTATCCGCGCGTCATCGTCTTCATCGCCGACCTAAGCGCGCAGCGCCGCGCCGAGCACGCGCTGCGCAGCAGCGAGGAGCAGCTGCGCCAGGCGCAGAAGATGGAGGCGGTCGGGCGCTTGGCCGGCGGCGTCGCGCACGACTTCAACAACGTGCTGTCCGTCATCCTGAGCTACAGCGAGCTGCTGATCGGCGATCTCAGGCCGGGTGATCCGATCCGCGACGACATCGAGGAGATCCGCAAGGCGGCGACACGCGCCGCGAGCCTCACGCAGCAGCTCTTGCTCTTCAGCCGCCACCAGGTCGTCGAGCCCAAGGTGATCGACCTGAACGACTGCTTGCGCAGCATGGAGGGGATGCTGCGCCGCATCCTGGGCGAGGACGTCGATCTGCAGCTGGGGTTGCGCAAGGAAATCAGCTGTGTGCGCATCAACCCGGGGCACCTCGAGCAGGTCGTCATGAACTTGGTCGTGAACGCGCGCGACGCGATGCCGACCGGCGGCAAGCTCACGATCGAGACCTGCAACGTAGCGATCGACGACGAGTACGCGCTCGGACACCTACCGACCGCGCCGGGCGCCTACGTGATGCTCGCCGTCACCGACACCGGAATCGGCATGGACAAGGAGACGCAAGCGCGCGTCTTCGAGCCGTTCTTCACGACCAAGGGGAAGTACAAAGGCACGGGCCTGGGGCTCTCGACCGTGTTCGGCATCATCCAGCAGAGCGGCGGCAACGTCTGGGTGTACAGCGAGCTGGGCAAGGGCACGACGTTCAAGACCTATCTACCCGCGATCGATACCGCGCCCGACGTCACGGTCCCGCAACCGCAGCCGACGAACCTCAACGGCAACGAGACGATCTTGATGGTCGAGGACGAAGACCAGGTGCGGACGATCGTGCTCGGCGTCTTGCGGCGCCACGGCTACCGCGTGCTGCCAGCGCAGAACGCGGGCGAGGCGCTGCTCATCTGCGAGCAGCACCCGGGCCAGATCGATCTCTTACTGACGGACGTCGTGATGCCGCAGATGAGCGGACCGGAGCTGGCGAAGCGCTTGTGCGTGACGCGCCCGCAGATGAAGGTGCTCTGCATGTCGGGTTACACCGACGACAGCGCGGTGCGGCACGGCGTGCTCGAGCCGGACGTGGCGTTCTTCCAGAAGCCGATCACGCCGCTGTCGCTCGCGCGCAAGGTGCGCGAGGTGCTCGACATGACCGTCGCGAGCTGATCACCACCCGCTCTATCCGAGCTGCTGCAAGTGCTGAGTGACCGCGTTGCGCAGTGCGGGCGTGATCGCGGAGAGCGGGGTTGCGGGCTCGCCGATCATCACGAGGCCGCGCGTGCGATCGGGGTCTTCGCTCTCGAGCAACCAGAGCAGCTCGTAGTGGCGCCCGGCGGTGTCGAGCGTCGCTTCGTCGAGGCTCGACATGCTCTGCGTGATGTCCGTGGTGTGGCGGCTGCCGCAATACTTCGCGGCCTGTACGAGCAAGGTCGGGTCGGCGGGCGTGGGCCGCGCGGCCAAGAGTGTCGGTCGACCCTGTGAATCGACGCGATACAGCTGGCCGATCTCGGCCTCGGCCTGCTCGAGCAACAGCGAGAGCATGTAGCTCGCGCGCTCCTCGGCGCTCTGCGTACCGATCGCCGTCGCGATGCGCGTGTGCCAGTCGACGCCCGCGTCGTCGTCCGCCGCCGCGCCGTCGCTCGCTTGCTCGAAGCGCTCACGCCCGAGGCGCCGCCAGCGCTCCGCGACGGCGCGCAAGCCGGGGTGCTGCGAGAACAGCTTCGCCATCGGGCCGTAGTGGCGCGCGAACATCGCGCCGTCGTTCAGCAAGAACGCGATCTGGCAGCCGGCTTCGCACAGCTGGCCGAAGAGCAAGCTGCCGGTTCCGGGCACGACCGAGATGGTGTCGAGCTGTCCCTGCAAGATCGCAAGGCCCTCGTCGACCGCGCCGCGCGCGACCATGCAAACCGCGATCACCGCGAAGAACCGATAGTCCTTGTCGATGCGCAGGCCGCGCTCGCTCGCGCCTTGCAGGATCGCGCGCGACTCCTGCTCGGCCTCCGCATAGCGCCCGAGCTCGAGCAGCGCGTTGGCCCTGAGGTGGACGAAGCTGTGATACGCGCTGTGCGAGAACGGCGGCACCATCGCGAGGCCTTCGTCGGCGCGCTCGAGCGCCCGCTCGTACTCGCGTGACAACTGATGCGATGCGCCCGTGCACAACACGATCCACGGCTGCCAGCCGGCGAAGCGCGCGGCCCTGCGCTTGATCGCGCTGCTGGTGCGCGCCAGCTCGAGCACGTCGGCGCAGGCCAACGCGCTGCCCAGCTCGCGCAAGAGGCTCATGTGCAAGTGGTGATCGCTAGTCTCGCTCTGCAACGCGAGCAGCTCGCGCTGCCTGCGGAAGCGCAGCCCTTCGCGGTAATTGCCGGTGTTGAGCGCGTGATGGCGGCGGATCTGCAAGCCGAGCGCTGCGTAGAGCGGCTCGGCTTCGAGCGGTGGCGCGTAGAGCAGCGCTTCGTCGTTGCCCTCGCTCGCGAGGTGCATCGCGAGGTAGTAGCTCTGGATCGCGCGCACGCCCAAGCGCGTGGGCTCGTCGATGCTCTCGATCGGTTGGCTCGTGACCTGCAAGAGCTTGCGCTGCATCGCGCCCATGTCGGCGCCCGCGCCCAGGGTGGCGAGCGTCATGTCGGTCATGTCCGCGACGAACGACAGCGCGGGTGACAGCGAGCGTACGCGCTGCATGATCTGCACGAGCGGTCTGACCTGCGCCGGCTCGTAGCGCACGCTGAACGCGCCGTTCAAGACGGCGATGGTCGTGGCCAGGCGTCGCAGCGCGATGAGCACGGGCAAGCCGCGTTGCTCGACGGGCGTCGCTTCGAAGCGCGCGTTGGCGTGCCCCAAACAAGCGACGAGGCGCTCGTCGTCGGTGAGCTGCGCGGGCTGCGCGTCCCATTGGTCGAAGCCGATGTCGTAGAGGAGGCGCTCGATGCACTCGTCCGCGTAGAGCACGAGCTCGGGCCGCGTGGCCTGCGCCAAGACGAGGAGCGTCGTCAAGAGCGGGTGCAGCGCGGCCGGCGAGCGACCAGCGCTTCTTCGATGCGCGAGCAGCGCTTCGTAGAGCGCGATGCCCTCGTCGCTGCGGCTGAATTGCGCGGCGTTGCTGGTGCTCGCGTGCCGCAGCGCATCGCCGTCGTCGAGGACAGTGTCCGCCGCGCTGAGGTCGCCTGCTTTCCACAGGTGATAGCAGGCATAGATGATCGGCAGCGGCTGGCCTTCGCGGGCACGCGCGCGGTGCCACTCGGCGAGCTTGCGGTGCAGCGCGTCGCGCTCCGCATCGCTGCGCTGCGCGCGCGCCCACTCCAAGATCGCGCGATCACCGAGCGCATAGCCGCTGCCGGTCGCGGTCAGTGCTTGCGCGGATGCCAGCTGCGCGAGCGCGGCGAGCCCCTCGGCGCTGCTGCCGAGGAACGCGTCGAGGTAGACGCTGAGCGGATGCGGCAGCGGCTGCGCTTCGCTCGCCAAGAGCTGCAACAGCTCGCGCGAGCGTAGGTCGAGCGCTCCCAGACGCTCGTGCAGCGCCTCGTGCATGCTCGTCGGTAACCGCAGACCCTCGAAGTCATCGGGCAAGCGCCAGCTACCGCCCGAGAGCAGGACGATGTTGTGATCGACAAGGTACTGCACCAGCTCGAGGCACGCCGCGGGCTTGCCGCCGCTGACCGGGTAGAGCCAGTGGCTCAGGCGCGCGACGTTCGGCACGTCGCCGAAGACCGAGCGCGCCCAGGCTTCGACCTCGGGCTCGCTGAGCGGCGCGAGCTGAACGCTGGCGCCTTGCTCGATCAAGATGCGCACCGGGTCGCTCGGCTCGCCCGCGGCGGTGCTCGCGCTCACGATCAAGACCAAGCGCAGCTTCTTTGCAAGCATGCTCAGCTGCGCGAGGCTGCGCTGGCTCGACGCATCCGATAGCTCGACGTCGTCGACGAGCAAGACCAGCGGTGCTTGGCGGCAGGCCGCGCCCAACCAATCGACCAGCTCGCGCTGCGCCTCCGCGAGCTCGCCTGACGCGCTGATCTCGAAGGCACGCTCCGCGTTCAGCCACGTGGGGACGGCGCGCGCGCTGTTGCTGCGCTCTTCGCGCCGCGCGAGCGCGCCGTCGACGGATTGCCCGAGCGCCTTCATCAAGGCGAGCGGTGCGCTGCCGGCGTGGCGGCCGCTCGCGCGCGCCACCGCGTAGCCCATCACGCGCGCTTCGAGCGCTGCCGTGTCGATCATGCGCGAGCGCCCGGTGCCCGCTTCACCGCGAATGACGCACACAGCGCCGCGGCCTGACTGCGCGATGCGGAGCAAGCCGCGCAGTTGCGCGACGGATGCGTCGCGGCCGATCAGCTTGGGCGTCTCGAGGTAGGCGCGCGCGGTACCGACGCTCGGCGGCAGGCTCGCGCGCGATCCGCCTTCGAGCCGGTGCAGCACCTCGGCCATCGAGCGCGGGCGCGTGCTGCGGTCGATGCTGAGCATCGCCATGACCAAGTCGTCGAGCGTCTGCGGCACGCTCGGTAGCAGCTCGCGCAGGCGCTTGGGCTGCGTCATCCAGACGCGCGGCAGCGCGCCGAGCGTGCGCGCTGGGTACGCATAGCGCCCGGTCAGCGCGAAGTACGCGAGCGCGCCCAGGCCAAACACGTCCGCGGTCGCGTCGAGCGGCTCTTGGTGCAGCACCTCGGGCGGCATGCACGGTGGTGTGCCGACCGGCGGATGCGGCTCGTCCATCGAGACGGTCGCGCCGAAGTCGATCAGCTTGAACGCGCCGGAAGGCATGCAGATCACGTTGCGCGGCGAGAGGTCGCGGTGAACCCAGCGCCGCGAGTGCACGATCTCGAGCGGCTCGCACAAGCCGCGCATCATCGCGATTACGACGTCCACCGGCAGCGGTGCGGCTTGCGACAGCGGCCGGCCGTCGATCAGCTCCATCGTGTAGTAGGGCAAGCCGTCGGCGAAGCCGAAGTCGTACGCTGCGATCACGTTCTGGTGCATGACCTGGCTCAGCACCAAGAACTCGTGGCGGAACAGCGCAGCCATGCGCTCGGCGGTCACGGCGCCGTCGTGGTCGAGCAAGCACTTGAGCGCGACCTTGCGCTGCAGCTGCTCGTCGTACGCGCTGAACACTTCGGCCGCGCCGCCGCGCCCGAGCGTCTGCTCGAGTCGGTATCTGCCTGAGAGCGTCTGTCCTACCCGCGATGCAGACGAATCCAACGCTTCAGCCCCCGACATCGAAGCAATCGTCCCATGCGGCTATGGCGATCTCAACGCTGGTAAGCACGCGCATGAGGGTGATCATCGAGCGGCGATGTGTGCTTGCACGCGCGCATGTGGCGTGGCGCGCGTTGCGGTGAGGCGTCACTTCAAGGCATCGAGAGCGGCGCGGGCCGCGCTTAGCGCGTCGGCCTTGGCTTCGTCGTTCGCCTGCGCGACTGAAAGGTCCGCGGCCAGCACGTGCAGCTGCACACGAAACGGATCGTTGCCCTCGAGGGCGAGGCCCTTTTGAATGAGCGCGTGTGCTTCGGCGTGCGCTTGCAGCTCGAGCGCGATGCGGGCGGCATGGCCGTAGAGGTCGCGCCGCACGGCGGCGAGCTCCGCGGCCGAGAGCCCGTGCGCCGCGGTTTGATCCGCGAGCGCAAGCAGCCGGTCGAGGCCGAGGCGGCCCGAGGCTTGTCGATGCTGCGCCTCGACCGCGATCAAGAAGCGCGCCGTCTCGGTCTGCGCCACGGTCACGCTCGCGACGCTCGGCTCCGGCTCGGAGCGTGCGCATGCCGCAAGAGCGCCGCAGGCGAGCACCATGAGCCACCACGTTCGAAGCGCGCTCATCGGTACTTCGCCTCGAGCGTCGCGAGGTAGCTCGCGCGGTAGTGCGCGAGCGCTTCGTCGAGCTTGTCCGGGCGCGTGCCCTCGCGCGTGTATTGCAGTTGCTGCGCCATCAGCTCGCGCCCGCGGTCATCGAGGCTCGGCCCGCCGCCCACGGCTTGCTCACTCGCGGCGCGCGGCGCGCTCGACTTCGCCGTCACTTGCGGCTCGCTCGAGGGCTTCTCGAGCCGCACGAACACGAGCAGCGCCGCGGCGGCCATCGCCAGCGCCCCACCGCCCGCGAACAGCACGCGCCGCCTGCGCGTTCGGGCGAGGCGCCGCTCGATGCGTTGCTCGACCAAGCCCAGCACAGCCTGCGCGCGCTCTGCCTCGAGCAGCGACGCGCGCCGCGCGCGGACCGCGTTGGCCATCTCGAGCGCGTCGGCGATCGCCGCCGGCGCGTTTTCGCCTTCGCGCTCGAGGGCGCGCGCGAGCAGCTCGGCTTCTTCTTCTTCGCTCATGGCTCGCCCGCACCGTGCATCAGCCGGCGCAACGCGCGCAGCGCGCGCAAGAGCAGCACGTCGAACGTCGGCACCGTCACTTCCAGGGTCTGCGCGCAGATCTCGCGCGGCTGCTCTTCCAGTAAGCGCAGCTCGACCGCGCGCCGGTAGCGCGGGTTGAGCCGAGCGAGCGCTGTGTCGATGCGCCGAACGTTGAGCTCGGTTTCATCGCGCAGCCCGAGCGCCGACTCGGGATCCGGCTCGGGCAAGAGCGCGTGTGCGGCGTGAGCCTGCAGCGCGTCTTCGCTGCGCCGCTCGGTCTGCTTGCGCCTATGCATGTCGAGCGCCCGGTTGCGCGCGATGCGCGCGAGCCAAAAGAACAGGCTGCGATCGGCGATCGAGACGCTGCGCAGGCTGCCGTGCGCGCGCTCGAAGGTGTCTGCAAGCGCGTCTTCGGCCAGCGCCGGCTGGCGCAGCGCGGGCAGCAAGACGCGCGCGTACAAGAGCCCTGCATACGCCTCGTAGATCAGCGCGAACGCGCGCCGGTCGCCGCCGCGAAAGTCCGCGACGCGCGCGCGGTCCCACAGAAGGCGCTCCGGCGCGGACAGCGGCAGCGCGAGCAACTGCCCGAGCTGCGCGGCCGTGTCGCGCACGAAGACGACCAGAGCGAGGAGCGCGCGCAGCATGCTCAGGCGACCGCCGCCTGCATGCGGCGCTTGCGCCGCGCGCGAAAGTAGAGGAACGGCGCTGCGAGCAGCGCGCCCGCAGCCGAGGTCGGCAGCGCGAAGCCGACGCCGACGATGCCGAGCTGCACCAGCGTCACGCCGGCGCCCGTGCCCATGTCGAACGCGCTCTCGAAGCGCTGCGCGATCGACGCGCGCTCGATGGCTTCTGGCGCTTGAGAGGTCTGCACGCTGAGCCGGATCGAAGACATGTGCGTGCGTTCTTGCAAGTAGCGGACGCGGCCTTCGTTGCGCTCGATGTCGGTGCGCACGCGCGAGAGCTCCTGCTCGACGCGCAAGAGGTCCGGCAGTGGGCCCGAGCGCTCGAGCAGCGCGAGCATGCGCGCTTCGAGCGTGCGCAGCGCCCGCACGCGCGCTTCGGTGTCGACGAACTCCTCGGTGACGTCTTGGCCCGTGACCGTCTCCTCTCGCATGCCGCCGAGCGAGCGCAGCGCCTTGAGCGTCTGCTCGAACGCCGGCTCGGGGACGCGCAGCTGCATCACGGCTTGATGCACCACCGTACCCGTCGCCTCCATGTTGGCGTCGAGCACGAAGCCGCCCGCGGCGCGCACGATCTGGCTCGCATGCTCGCTGAGCTTGCGCGGGTCGTCGTGGACGAGCTGCAGGTTGGCGTCGCGGATCACGAGCCGCTCGAGGCTCGGCATGACGCTGCTGCTCGCGCTGCGGGCGGCGCTCGGCTCGCTCTCGCTCGCGCCGGCGGCGGCCAACGAGCTGCTCGTCGACTTCATCGTGACTGCGGCCACCGCCGCGGGCTCGCTGCTGCTCGCGCTGCAGCCAAGCACGGCCACCATCCACCACCCCAAGTGCTTCTTCATCGTCCGGCTCCTTTATAGGAGGCGCTCGACCGACGAGCGCCTGAGCCGTGAACGGGGCACTGCCTTCGCCCTTACACCCAGCGTGAGCGGCTGCTCCGATGCCGCCCTGCCTTCACTTCTGCAAAGCGGTGTTTCCAACTCTGAGTGCGATCGCCTCTGCACAGTCACGAAAGGATTCAACAAAGCTGTTTCGTGTGATTCGAATCACTGGCATGTCCATTGCTGATGAAAGGTGGTTAGGTGAACGGGGAGGTAGTACATGCAGTCCACAGTTGTCGGGTATCAAACTTTTCATGCTGGCGTGATTTTAGGTGAATTCGGTCTCTTGACCGGTGCCCAAGCCGCCCGACCAGCGCCGCTGGCCGGCTGGCTCGCCTTTCCAGAGCTTGCACAGGTCGAGGCCCAAGCTGCGCAGCGTGTGGGGTTGTTTACACATCCGGCTGAAACAGCCAGTGGCAGCGGCGAGCCCAGCACTTGCCTCGCGAGCGCCTGGATCATGCTCGCGCGCGACTCGGGCGCATTTCAAAAACGAACGGGCGCAGCGCGCGCGTTCGGCTCGTCGGCGCTGGTGACGAACGTCTGCGTGCAGCCCGGCCACGAGCAACTCTTGCCGGCGCTCTTCTACGCCGCGGGTCGCCGCGCGCGCGTGCTCGGCGCGACGACGATCGTCTGCCCGGTTCGCGATGGGCAGGTGGCGTGGGCCGAAGTGCTCGGGCTGAAGCCGACGCCGCATGCGCCGCTCGCAGGTCACGCGCTCTACGCGCAGCGCCTCGACTTGTGGATGCACCGCACGTGGAGCGCGATGGTCGCGACAGGCACGACGCCCGTGCCCGAGGTGCTCGCCGCGGAAGTTGCAGAGACGATCCGCGGCTGGGTCGCAGGCGGCGCGCAGTGGAGCTTCTTCAAGGCGCTGCGCGAGCGGACGCTGTCGCGCGAGCAGTACGTCTACATGCTCTCGAACATGTACCAGTTCGTGCGGCACACGACGCGCGTCATCGGCCGCGCGATCGGCGCGAGCGCGGACCCCGATCTGCGCAAGCACTGGATCAATCACCTCACGGGCGAGGTGAACCACGAGGTGATCATCGAGCGCGACCTCGCGCATCTGGGCGAGGACGTCGCGTACGTCAAGAACAGCATGGCGCCCGGCCCGCGCACGCAGGAGTTCATGGCGATTCAAGAGAGCATGATCGCCTATTACAACGACCCGATCTTGATGATGGCTTCGCCGCTCGCTGCAGAAGCGGTGACGGCGCACCTCGATCAGCAGTTCGCGGATGACTTACTGGCGTGCGTTGCGGCGTGGGGCGTCAAGGATCCGAAGCGCGCGTGCAATTTCTTGATCTCGCACATGAACACCGACGGCGGCGAAGACGGCCACTGGAAGATGAGCATCGACGCGCTGCCGCGGTTGATCGCCGATGAAGCGCGGCTCTCGCTGTTCTTGACGACCAACGGCTCTTCGCGGCGCGCCATCCAAGGCGTGTTCACCGCCTGCACCGACGACATGGCCGTTTGGTCGGCGTAAGGGCGGCATGCGGAGCTTCAAGGACTTAATTAGCGATCCGTCTGCGATCGAGGCGGTGGTGCGCTTCTTGGTCGAGCGCCGTGCGCGCGCGACCGTGAGCACGCTCGCGGGCATCGTCGAGCTGGAGGCCGAGCCGGCCGAAGCGCCCGACGCGCTCGCGTTCACGATCGCGTTCGGGTCCAAGCGCGCGCTGCCGCCTGCGCCGTACGTGATCACCGCGAGCGGCTACAACGCGCTGTATCGCATCGCGGCGCGCGGCGCGCGCGTCGAGCACGGCAAGCTGCTGTTGCCGATGCCGGACGCGATCGAGCAGGTGCGCATGCGGCGCTCCCAGCGCGTGCCGATCGAGAGCGGGCTGCGCGTGAGCTTCGATTCGCTGGTCGACGGCCAGCGCATCGAGCGGCGCGTGCTCGATCTCACACACACGGGGCTTTCGTTTTCAGCGGACGCGCGCTGCGCCGCGCTCGAGCCTGGCGCGGAGATCCCGCTCTTGCTCGTCGAGCGGCCCAACGCAGAGCCGATCGCGCTGCGCGCTACGGTCAAGAGCCGGCGCTTCGACGCCGAGGACGACAGCGGCGCGGGCATCATCGGCTGCAGCGTCGAGCCGCTCGGCGAGCGCCAGACCGAGCTGTGGTGGGCGAGCTGCGATGCGCTCTTGTTTCCGAACACGCGGCGCGGCGCGGCCGAGGTGTGGTCGGTGTATCGCGACTCCGGCTACTTCGGGCTGTCGGATACGCTCGATGGCTTCGAGCACCTGCGCGCCTCCTATATAGAGGCGTCGCGTGCGCTCGCGAGCGCGCCGGAGCTCGGCTGCCAAGCGCGCTGGCCTTCGAGCGGGCCCGCGGTCGCGACGGTGACGAACCTCAAGCTCTACCCGAGCTGCTGGTTTTCGTACCACCTCGCGGTGCGACCCG
>WUUC01151730.1_pt1 | contig 16739 bp, 14 predicted proteins | sample 6278441 | NCBI WGS metagenome assembly WUUC01 (sample SAMN13675441, study PRJNA597444) | soil metagenome | isolation source: soil | place: USA: Washington | collected 2017-10
ACAACTGCAAGGCTGGAAAAGCCTGGTCCAATAATTGCAATTTTGGTTGTTTTTTGGTTCATTTTATTGGACCATGAGATAATGCCTAATTAACACTCCGTTATTTCTCTGAGAATTACCGATAGATCGTTAATTCTGTTGGGGAATTTGTCGCAACTATGCGACCTGTTGGGTGAGAGAAAAGGTAACCAACGCCATTGGGATGGCATTCTGCAAGTTCTACATCTCCCATAGAGTAATGTTCGATATTGATGGAATGCAAGAACATATCCAAGGACTTTGGTTGTGTATTTGACAAAACAATTTGAGAGTGTGAGCTTTTGTTGATCGATTCTAATACTTTCAAGGCATTAGGAGTGATTTTGATGTATTTAGCAACGATTTCCGGTTGGCTTTGTGAAATAGAAAACATAAATTTTGCAAATTGGAGCATACATACAAATTCAATTCTGGGAAAAGAATAGCGAAATATTGGTGCCAACGATTTCCTGACAGCCTAAATGCTTCCTCTATTGTCATACGACGTTTGAAACCCTGCTTTTCTAAAACCATATTAGTGATATCATGAACAGCATAATCATTTCCGTGTTCCAATGTTCCATGAAAATCCCACACAAAAAGTTTTTTGTTAGAAAGATTTTTTCTAGAAAATTTCATTATACCCTCATAAAATAGCCGTAACTAAGATACCGGATCATTATCTATTGGTAAAGTTCTGTGATTATTCAAAGTCTTGTTGAAAAAAAAATTTACATTTTACCGATTTCTCTATATGGATAATTAAAAGACCGCATCCATAGGTAGAATGATGGAAAAAAAATATCGTCCTGCACAAAAACAAAAAGTTCGTCCGGGGAAGGAGCATACAATGCATCCAAAACCCAAACGAGAATATACCAGTTCACCAAAATTAATGGGTAAGGTCGCGCTTATTACAGGCGGAGATAGTGGAATCGGAGCTGCGGTAGCTGTGGCTTTTGCAAAAGAAGGCGCAGATGTTGCTATTCTATACCTTAAAGAGCACCGAGATGCAAAAGAAGTTGAACAAGAAGTAATTGAAACTGGAAGCCAGTGTTTAAGGATTGCCTGCGATGTGGGAAAGGAGGCAGATTGTAAAAAAGCAGTTAATTCGATAATTAAAAAGTTTGGACGGCTGGATATTGTGGTAAACAATGCAGCTGAACAGCATCCGAAAGATAGCATAAAAGATATAACTCAAAAGCAATTGGAAAAAGTATTCCGCACGAATATTTTTTCATATTTTTACATTGTAAAAGCTTCTCTAGATCATATGAAAAAAGGATCTTGTATCATTAATACAACTTCTGTAACTGCTTATCGGGGAAGCCCCCACTTGTTAGACTATGCAAGTACAAAAGGAGCCATTGTCGCTTTTACCCGCTCGCTAGCAATGAATTTAGTAGAAAAAGGAATCCGCGTAAACGCTGTAGCGCCAGGACCAATTTGGACCCCACTTATTCCCTCGACATTTCCTAAAAGAAAGGTGGTTAAATTCGGAACAGATACGCCTATGAAGCGTGCTGGAGAACCTTCTGAGGTAGCTCCCTGTTTTGTGTTTCTTGCTTGCGAAAGCGATTCATCGTATATCACAGGACAAGTCCTTCATCCGAATGGAGGGGAAATTCTTAATACCTAGACAAAGGTTTCATTGGATAAGAAAAGAATCCGTTGCTTTTTTATATCACCTAAAGGTTGACTTTCCACCGCATCCAAGGCATTAACATTTCGCTTTCTTCCATTAAATGACATCAGCTGATGACGTTTTTTTAAATGATAAGTTTTAACCTTTAGTGCAGTGGCCGGAGATTGATAAGGATGAAACTTTTTAAATTTTGCAAATTCCAGATAGATCTCCTTTTCTTTTCACCTTTTGGAATATTAAAGGTAATTGATTCTAGCAGGGTTTGATAATCGATTTTTGGCACGAAATCTGAAATGACCGGTTTCCTCTTACCGCTTGTAAGAAGAATAGCTTGGGGATGTTCTGCTAATAATAAATTTCCGCTTGTCTCAAGTTCTGAAATATGGGTAAGCAGTGCTTTATGGTGAATATATTGTTCGATAATATTTTTTCGAGATTGAGAACAAGCGTTTCCAATAGACCCTATCACGGCTAATAAGCTAGTGAGAGGAAAAAATAAGATGGACAAGACGATTGCTAAAATTCGTACAGTGGGGGAATATTCTTTTTCACGCATTTCTATATCAAGAACTGAATTTTTTACATGCTTGATTTCAATCTCATTTCCAAATCCGATGCTCAGAATTCCAAATCCAAGATCTCCTAGGATTTCACCGTAATCAGGTAATGTGCGAAGCGCCGCGTTGTCTCTAATAAAGTGAGATAAATTATAAGACATTCTGTTTCCAACAATGGATGAAATATGGAAATCATGCTAAAGGTTCATTGCAAAGATTTTATAAAGAAGAAAGATACCGACATGTTCTTTAAAAAAAAGAGTCAACATTTGCAAAGAGAAATATTGACTCTTTTAAATTGGATATTGTAAGGCAAACTTACAGGCGGCCAACTAAAGCTAAAATGAGGATGATAATTAAAATAAGTCCTAAAACACCGCTAGGACCATATCCCCATCCTGCGCTATAAGGCCACGCTGGCAATGCGCCGAGTAAGAGCAAAATCAACAATACTAACAAGACTGTTCTTAACATATATTTTTCCCGCTTTTTGGTTTGTAAAATTCAAACAAGTTTTTAAAGTTTTAACTTGCTATTTTCTATATCAAAAATTCTTCCACCAAGTCAACAGAGACCTTGCAGAAGGTGAAAATTTTTTTTTGGGCACCCTTTGTAGTAAATATTATAATGTTAATATTAATGATGTTACTAATTATTTCAGTTTTATAGATTTATATTAAAAAACAAATTAATTAATCGATTTGTACGAAAATATTGGCGATTAGCCTCCTCGGGAATAATAGGCTGCAATGAAAAGACGCACCCATTAAAAAGACCACAGCTGGAAGAAAAACTTTTCGACTAAGGGTTGAAGTGTGATTTTTTTACCCACTTGTGCATTTTTAAATGGGGTATCCATTCATTTGGAAGGGTAGGCACACTAAATGTTTGCCAATATAATTAATGATTGCACAAAGCAAGCTGTTGGAAGTGCGCCAAATACTTTGGGTTACGGAAGAGGTCAAAGAGGTGTAGTCAGTAAGAATCATATTCGCTTTTTTTGATATCAAGAAATTATCTTATATCAAAAAAGCGAATATTTCTCTGTTGAAGGTTTGTTTTAGAATTTTCTCACTGTCAAAAGCAGTCTATTTTTTTTCTGCAGTTTTTCCTGAACAAGACGGACGAGATCAAGACACATTCCTTTGCTTGTCATCATGTTTTCGAGCTCCTGAGTCGTGTGTTTTTTCCATTTCCTATAGAGTAATTTCGATAAGTCCCAGGCTTTATGCACTTCGAGTTCAGAACGGTGGGTTAACGTTTCTATAAAAAGCGTAACGAGTACCTGGCGTATGTTCTGCTTCATCCAGCAATTGCCCATGGTCTGAGCTTTCATGATTTTATGATTTAGAAATGCTAGCCCTTCTAGAAGCCGTACGGCATTAGGCCCAGGACTTTTTCCATGGTCCTTCAGATAAAGTTCAATAAAGGAAGCGGGACTGAGTTCTTGTGATTGGTAATACCTAGGATAAGCGATTGTGCAATGGTGTTTTTGCACAACCATTAAATCATTCCATCTTTTTTCGGCTGAGGATTTGTTTGAGAGAATAATCGTTTTAAAAGGAGCGGTGCGAGGATTTTCCCCTTTTTTTGCTGAATTAATGAGTACTTCAAAAAAAGGTCCATTTTCCGTATTTTTTGTTCCAACCCATCCCACAACCCGGCTTACTGAATGCTCCATCCAACCAGTTACTGTGGTATCTATAAAGGATCTTGGATTATAAAGTTGGTTTCCACTGGCTCGAGCTGCAGGTGAAAATGATTTGACCACTCTTTCGAAAATATCTCTGTAATCGCCTAAGCGTTGTTCATTATCATTCCAGAATTTTCTCAGCATGCAGCGCGTAAAGCGAAAACCTGTTTCATGGTTGCCGCCTTCGCTTTGATTCCAATTGTCTTTTTTTCCGATGTTTAAAAAACCGGCTAAAACTTTGTCTTTTGAGTTGGAAATATGATTCCAGTCATCTTCAAATTCTTTGTCTAATGAAATCGAAATCTTAGCAAAACTATCAGTAATATTATTCATGCTTATATTAATATTTAATTTTTTAACACAAATAATTATAAATCAGAAATGTTAATACATTATTAAGATGATTTTTTAAATTTAAATAAGGGTTGTCGATCGTGGTAGACCCAGATTCTAATTTAGAATATCATTCTACTTTAACGAAGGAGATAACTTTTGAATTCAACCTCTATGAAAATCTTAGGAAGTCATTAGTGGAACTGTTTTATCCAATCCTTGAGTTTACGATTTTCTCAGGATTGGAGGGGAAATTTCGCAGATTTTGAATCCGCTTTCTAATCTAAAGAGATCAGGCTCTCGAAACAAAATTCGGGAGCTTTTGCAGAAAGCGAAAGAATTAGGCATGCAATTTTCGGTTTTTACAAACACGATGACTGAAGGAACGTGGGAAGATCAGAGGAGCAAAACAGTGCAAACGAATCCTATGGATATTGAGTTTTATGGTATTTTGTTATTTGGAACAAAAGAATTGGTGTGTGAAATAACTAAGAAGCTTCCCCTTTGGAAATAGCTTTGGAGGATGATGGAATTTGAATCTCAACAGTTTAATCGTGAAAACTATTCTCTTAGGATTTTTACAGGGGATGCGTTTACTGATTGTACTTTTGATAGTTGCCAATTTAACGAATCGGATTGGACCAAAGCCCAATTCCGTAATTGCATTTTCAAAAACTGCAATATCAGTCTTGTAAATATGGAATCTTGCCGCCTACATCAGGTGGAGTTTAAACAGAGCAAACTCGTCGGAGTGAATTTCCATAAGTGCGAGAAAATGTTTTTTTCTATAAACGCACCCGGAAGCATTTTGATTAATTGCAATTTTTCTGAACAAAAAATGAAAAATTCTTTGTTTTGCGATTCAAAAATGAAGGAATGTTATTTTTTAAGAACAGAGCTTGTGGAGGCCAACTTTGCTTCTGTTGATCTGGCGGGAACTACCTTTCATGAGTGTAATCTTTCAAGAGCCGATTTCAGAGGTGCAATAAATTATAATCTGGATCCTAAAGCTAACGATATTAGAAAAGCTAAATTTTCTTTGCCTGAAGTCATCTCTTTATTATATCATTTTGATGTTATTATAGATGATGTGTAAGATAAATTATTAATTTATTGTATTGACTCATTTAATAGTTTGCAGATTGTTGGGAAAATTCTTTCTGATGTAACGTGTTAGAATAAATTGGAATCAACTTTTTAATTTTGGAAATGTCGATGATAGAACTTTATTCGAAAAATTACATCAGTCCATTTGTGAATGAGTTGAAACAAATTTCTTGTTATTTTCGCAAACTCAGTTTGATACAAAGAGTATTGACAGTGGCTTTAGCTGTTTTATGTTCGCTGGCAACTATCCTCCTTGCAGGAATTGGAGGATATTTTGTCTTTTATTCTCTCGTCAAACTCTTTAAATCCCAAAATCAAGTCAAAACAGTTCCAATACAAGGTTCCAATACGGGATCGAATCATTGCACATGCTCAGAAACTAGGGATGTCTTGAAACAATGGGAGTTTACACCAACTGAACCCATAAAGATTGCAAGATGTACAGAATATCATTTCAAATTAAAAAATAATTCGAAACACGGTATAGATTTGCTTCAAATTGAAGATTCATCAGACTTAGGCACCCCTTCTTCAGATGAATTACAGTTTGTAATGTCCGATACTGAAAATGATGAAGAATCCGAGGAAGACAGTCCAAAAGTTTGCAAAGAAAAGTTTGGTTGGTCATTATCCTGTGCTGCATTTTTGAAAAATATCAAAAATTCTTTTTGCAGAGAAAAAAACAATTTTGAAAAATTGCCTGTGGATTCCAAAGAAATTAAGGCTTTTTTTCAGTTGTACATTAAAAACTTTGCTTCAGGAATCAATTATGATGAGAATTATGGGTTTATCGAAAAAATCGATCTCGAACCTGAAACGCAAATCTTTGTCCGTGCCGATCTTCACGGAAGCCTGATCACTCTTCAGGAAAATCTACGCGCCCTACGTAAAAGAGGATTGCTTGATAAAAAATTCCAGTGCAAGCCCATGGTCCATTTAGTTTTTGAGGGAGATTATATGGACCGTGGCCCTCACAGCTTGCTGCTTTTAACAATATTGATAAAATTGAAACAAGAAAACCCCTTGCAAGTTCATCTTATTCGAGGAAATCATGAAGATGTAAGCTCAAATATCATGCATAATAATCTAGATAAGCTTTACGAAGAGCTAACCTCGTTTGAGATGGATGCGGAAGCCTTTGACTTGCTCACTCTTGTGTATCAAACAATGCCAGTAACGCTATTTATTGGAGTAAAAAATGATCAGGGAAAAAAGGAGTATGTGCAGTGTACCCATGGAATGTTTGAGATCAAACAGGATTTCTCGCCGCTAACAAATAGTAATAAGCCTTTGGACTTTATGCAGGTTCCAAAAAAACAAAAGTTCAGCAAGAGAATAGAAGAGATTGAAATCCGTCCTGATGTTGATTACGAATTGCTTTTAGAAAAGTTAAAAAAACAAAAAGCAGATAAAAAGATCATTCAAGATGTTAAGTTGAAGATAGCTGTAAAGAGGCTGCGTCAATTGGCTTGGATTGAAGAACAGGAAAGAACTCCAAATGACCACTTAAATGCCTATATGTGGGGCGATGTTGCAGTTAAAAAGGAAAGCTCTTATCTTGGTATGATGGGTTACCGTGAATGGAAACTGACACCTGATGATATCAAACATTGTCTTAGGGTTAATAGCGGTCTGAACAAAACTAAAATGATCTTTCGCGGACACCAACATCAAATTACTCATCATTTTTCAAAGGGTAAAATGATTGCTACAACGCTTCCTGTCGGAATGGATAGCATTTATGCGACCCTTTTTCCCGGACAAGATGATAAGTGCTACATACTAACTACAGCGAAGAGGGTAAAAGATTGGACCAAGGTCTCCATGACTCGCAAACCTTTTAAAACCCATACTCGTTTTTCTAAGCCCTATCCCATTTTTTCAGATGAGGTATGATGCAGCACCCTGTCTTCGACAGCGAAACAGTAGGATCAATATTTTATGATTGAAATCGATGGCTCTTATGCAGAAGGAGGCGGACAAATTCTGCGCACGGCGCTCTCTCTGTCTATTCTCAAACAAAAGCCCTTTCACATCCAGCAAATCAGAATCAATCGACCAGACAAAGGTCTTAAAAAGCAACACGAGACGACACTATATGCATTGCAAAAAATCTGTGCTGCAAAAGTCAGTACTTTCAAAATAGGAACTCTAGATCTCACTTTTGAGCCTGGACCTTTTTTTGCCCAAAAAAATGAGATTGATATCGAAACAGCAGGTTCTATTACTATGCTGTTGCAATCCCTGTTACTTCCAATGATTTTCGGTGAGGGAACAACAACTCTCACAATCAGAGGTGGCACCGATGTCAGATGGGCGATGCCGTTCGATTTTTTAAAGAATGTATTGATTCCACATTTGAAAGTGTATGCAACGATTGAGCTTATCATCAATCGGAGAGGATTTTATCCCAGAGGAGGCGGCGAAGTTATTATTTCCGTTGCGCCTTTAGGAAAGACTCAGCGGTTGCAGTTACTTGAACAAGGGAAACTTCTGGTGATTTTTGGAAGATGTTTCGCTACCACCCCTTTGCAAAGAGGAAAGGTGGCTGAGAGAATGGTTGCACAGGTTGAAGAGGACTTGAAATCATTGAAATGCCCGTTGAACATTAAAATAGAATATGCAGATAGTTTCTCCAATGGAGCTGGCATTGTATTGTGGTCACATCATGTTTTCGATCAGAAAATCCAGGTGTTAGGTGCGGATGCCCTTGGTGAGCGAGGTGTAACTTCAGAAGAAGTTGGAAATCAGGCTGCAAATAGGATGAAACGAGAGATTAACTCCGGGGCAGCGGTGGATGAACATACTGCTGATAATCTTATACCTTTTTTGGGTTTGATGGGAGGAGCTATTAAAACTTCGGTCATATCAAATCATACTAGAGCATGCATCTACGTTACAGAAAAATTCCTTGAGGTCAAATTCCAAATAGACGAAAAAATGAAAGTGATTTCGGTTGATCCTGGTTGACTTTCAAAAATTTTAGGATATAAAAGAAAAAAACTTAATGGGCAAAAACTATGTCTCTAAAGAATAAGACCATATTTATTACGGGAGCAAGCAGGGGAATCGGAGAAGCAATTGCAATGCGCTGTGCGAAAGATGGCGCAAATGTAGTTGTTGCTTCAAAAACTGCAGAACCTAATGTTAAACTTCCAGGAACGATTTTCACTGTAGCTGAAGAAGTTGAAAGACTGGGTGGAAAAGCTCTACCTATTCAGCTAGATATCCGTTTTGAAGATCAAGTCCATGCTGCTGTTGCAAAAACGATCGAGAAATTTGGAGGGATAGATATATTAATAAATAACGCTGGAGCTATATTTCCAATGCCGACGCTTCAGACACCTATAAAACGGTTTGATCTAATGTTTGATTGCAACGTGCGAGGAGCTTTTCTTTGTTCGCAAGCATGTTTGCCCTATTTGATGAAAAGCCGGAATCCCCACATTTTAAATATGTCGCCTCCCCCGAAGATGGAGGCTAAATGGTTTAAAGACCACTTAGCTTATACTATGTCAAAATATGGAATGAGCATGTGCACCCTTGGGATGTCTGCCGAATTTAAAGAGGCAGGTGTTGCAGTCAATTCGCTTTGGCCAAAAACAACCATTGCCACAGCGGCAATTGCTGTGTATTTTCCACAAATGCTTGCAAAAAGCCGACAGCCCTCCATCGTCGCTGATGCAGCGTATGCAATTGTGAAAAAAGACAGCCGAAAAACTACAGGTAATTTTTTCATTGATGAAGAGGTGTTGGAAAACGAAGGAATCTCTGATCTTTCGCAATATGCAGTAGATGCAGAAGAATCTCTTCAAGTGGATTTGTTTATCGATTAAGTTAAGTCGAAGCTTGTGCAACGGCTGGGCGCTCTTTAACTCCCCAAAGTGGCAGCAAAAACAAGACCGCCAATAAACTAGCACCAATCATTGTGGAAAAATGAGCGTTCCATCCAAATTCCTGAATTATCTTTCCCAAAGGATATCCAGCTGTAGCTGCACCTAAGTAGGAAATGCAGCAAACAAACCCGGAAGAAGTTGCTATTGCATGCTTTTTTGCAACTTCTACTGCAGCAACGCCGATTAGCATTTGAGGGCCAAAAATCGTGAATCCTATGAATGCCAGGCAAATAGATTCATAAAATGAGGCTCCAGCCGGAAGCATGCTAAAGGTTAAAATCCCGAATACCATTCCCAATGAAAAGATCACGTTTACAGGGCCTCTTTTTGCACCAAAGAGCCGGTCCGATGCCCATCCAGCTGTAAGATTCCCTGCAAAGCCGCCGATCTCAATCAATGTTGCCATGCTATTGGCTCCCATGATGGAATAGCCCCTTGTTTCGATAAGATACATCGGCGTCCAATCATTCATGGCCGTTCTTGCGAAGTAGACGAAAAAGTATGCACTACCAAGAAGCCATAGGTATTGATTATTGAAAACATCTTTTACAAGGGTTTCCCATGTAGACTGCGAGGAACATTTAAGGTCTGACGGTTGAGATGCATCTACCTCGCCGCGATATTTGTCAATCGGGGGCAGTCCTAATACTTGGGGACAGTCGCGCAGTCGATTGATAAGATAAAAACTTCCGATAATGCAGATCAATCCCGGAATATACATCCCCGAACGCCACCCGAAATTCTGAACACAATATCCAGCTACTATAGCGATGGAGAACGCTCCTACATTATGGCAGACGTTCCAGGTAGACCACCAAGAGCCTCTTTCCGATTTAGCATACCAATGCACTAGCATTTGAGAACATGCTGGCCATCCAAAGCCTTGGAACCAGCCATTGAGGCCCCATAGTACGGCAAAGACGATTATAGATGATGAAAGGCCGAAAATAATGTTGATGATCCCGGTAATCATCAGTCCTAATGCCATGAAATAACGGGGGCTGGAGCGATCGGATAAGATACCACTGAAAAATTTGCTAAAACCATAAGAGAGAGCAATGATGCTGCCTAAGATCCCGAGTTCCGCCTTGGTATAACCAAGATCTGCAATGATTCCGGGCATCGCCAGGCTGAAGCTTTTGCGAGTAAAGTAGTAGAGGGCATAACCAAAAAACATGGAGTAAAGGATGCGAAACCGCCAATTGCGGTAAGTTGTCTTAACTTCTTCCTCATCCTGAATTTCAGGTAGAAACGGAGCGGGCTTTAAAAAGTCAAAAAACTTGTATCCCAAAATAACTCCTAATTTTTCCGGTTGAAGAAATCACTATATAATATAAATCATTAAAAGTCAAGAAGTTAAATTTATCTTTAAAGATTAGGGCTTTTTCTCGGAAATATTGATTTAACCCTTTGCCCCGTCTTTCAAATATAGAAAAAGTAAGACTTTAAGACTGGGACCTTAGCTTGGATAAATATTTGTGGAAGCGTTCTAAAGGAAACAGACACAAAGGAGTGTCTTTATTGAACTGCCCATAGTTTGCCAGAGGGTTTAAACTACGGACTAAATAAAATTATTCCACAGGGGATTGTCACTTCATTGCTGTCGGTGACAAACCCCTATTTCTGTTTCAGAGTCAGCGCATTACATTATGATAAAGACGTTTTCAATTTCTCTTTTCATTTGTCATGGCTGTAAGAATGCGGCGTTTACCTTTAAAGGGGGCGCGTCCATGCATCGTCAAGATATTATCGAGAGCCATAATGTCTCCTTTTTGCCAAGGAAAGTAGACGGAATGTTTATCTAAAACATCGAGAATATGATAAATCTCTTTGAGGCTAATCTTTTTGTCATCTGCAAATCTGGCTTCATCCACGAGCGTATCTTTGCGGCAGTAGAAAAGGCGCATCGCGATATATCTCCACCAGCCAATGAAACGAGGATTGTAATTGAACAGATGCACCTGATTGAACCATACGTTTTCTTTGGTTATGGGATGCACCTTAAAAGGAGGGCGGATGCGGCATATTTCCAACCAGTCATTTTTATGCCATTTGTAGCTGATTTTATTGGTGCGGCATTGTTCTTCAACGACTCTTTTTTGATCCGTTTCAAAAACATCAATCCATGTTTTATGACCTCTTTGGATTTTATTCATCAAGTCCATGAATTGGCTTTTATAATAATAGCGAGAAATATATTTAAGATTTTTTTCGGCTAGTTTATCTTTCAGTTTACTATCAACAGACTGCAAGATTTTTCGCGCATCTCCAATGAAAGTTTCCCCATTTTCCTCCGGAGGTGTTTCGCAGAAAAAATAAATATGGCTCGGATAGTTTTCGGCAAAGCTCATTTCGTTGTGAAGATGTATTTTAATTGCTGGAGGTGCTTCTGTAGAGGTGTAAACCCCTTCTTTGATTTTTTTTCGAGGACTTCCTCCTCCAATATAGTCGACGAATGGACCTGTATTCAAAGCTTTCATTACGGCAATAAATTCATCAACAGAGGGGGTTGGAAAATTTCTAAATAAGAGGCCGCCGTATTTTAGCATGCTATCTTTAAAAAATTTGTTTTCATCGTTCAATATTTTAAGAAGTTCTTCTAATGTTGTATTTTGATCTTTTGGTTCGATGACTAAGGGGAGTTTATCATCATTCAGAAAGCTGGTCTTTAGCTTGTTCATAATATCCTTATCTTAATTTGGTAGTTGAAGTTATTGCTATCTACAAAAAAAAATTCAAGAAACATTTTTGCTAAAGATTATTTTTTTCGAATTTGATTTGAAAAGATCTCCTCATTATAATAATCATGTAATTGGGGACATAGGGTATGAGGATTCTTTATATTTTACATGCGGACTTTGAAACTCCAGGAACAATCGAGGATTGGGCGAAAAAAAACAAAGCTAAAACAAGTACGGTAAAACCATTTGCTGGTGAAAAACTCCCCTTGCCCGATGCATTTGACATCTTGTTTGTCATGGGAGGACCGCAAAGTCCTACCAAAATGGATGAGTATCCCTATCTGCGCCAAGAAGTTTCATTAATTAAAAGTTCAATAGATCATGGAAAAACAGTGCTCGGTTTTTGTCTTGGAGCGCAGCTTATCGGTGAAGCTCTGGGTGGAAAAACAGAAAAAAGTCCCCATAAAGAAGTGGGCGTATATCCCATAAAGCTCACTAAAGAAGGGAAGGAAGATCCAATCTTCACCTCAATCCCGCATGAGTTTCCAGTGATGCATTGGCATAATGATATGCCTGGATTGCCAACAGGAGCAAAAATTTTAGCTGCTAGTGAGGGCTGTCCTAGGCAGGCTATTAAATTTGGCGAAAAAGTCTATGGATTTCAGTGCCATCCCGAACCGAAGGCTGAAAACATCAGCTTAATGGTGGAAAATTGCCCTGAAGATCTGATGCTATCTCGATACACTCAACCAGTAGACTATCTTCTTGATCAGGACTTTTCTGAGATGAATACTCTGATGCATAAGATGTTGGATAATGTGATCAAGAAAAAATAAAATATATTTAAGCTTCTGATTTTTTAAGGACAAAAGGGACAAATTTCACTTGTCATTTTTGTCTTTTTTGTTTTTTGCGAGGGATAATTTGTGAGAAATGCAAAAATTATGCATATAGGTATTTTATTAAGGGTTAAATAGTGATAGTTGACTTTTCTCTGATCTTATTAATCATTGCAATTCCGTTAATCGCTAGGATTTGGATTTTTATGTTATTACTTAAAACTCCAAAACACCATGTGATTTCCCATTGGAAAAAAGGGGAGATTTTTGGACTTTGTCAAGATGTGTTTGTAATCCTAGTGCAGTTAGAAATATTACACCTCCTGTCTGCGCACTCTAAGCCAAATAGTCAATTTTTAACGTTGATTGTAGGAATTGCCGTTAGCAGCATTACACTTTATCATCTTTTGGATGCATTGATGTTGCAAATTTTCCAACTGCGGATGAAACTCTCCTACTTAAAATATCTAGCATACGCAAAAAGTTTCCTCCATTCAGCCATGCAGAAAGGTGTAATTCCTCTGGTAGCCATGGTTGTGATCTTGTTCTCCTACATTGTTGCGGCTTGTTTTTATTTAGTGCCCATGCAGCAGACACATCATGAACCAACCTCAATATTCCTTGGGATAGTGTTATTAATTGTAGGATTTGTTGGCCTCAGAAGTCAGCATCGTTCTCTCTTAATAGACTATTATAACTCATGGTTTCGTGAGTTCTGTTTGCTTTTTACAGGGAAATTTACTGGCGATAACAAAGAAATAAAAGAAATCCAAAAATATCTCTCCTCCTGCGAACGCTATGATCTTCTTTCAGAAGAATTTCCCTTGCTGAGAATGACTCTTGGCTTTTCAGGAAAAAAAACTTTTGAAGTGAGGAGGAAAGAAAATGAAACTCCTCATGTAATTATCATCTCCATCGAATCGTTCCGAGCTAAAGATTTAGGATTTTTTGGGAATCCTCATGGCGCAAGCCCCCGGTTTGATTCGCTTATTAAAGAGGGCATTTTCTTTTCAAATTTTCACGCTTCAGGGATACCTACAGCCCGTTCTCTGTTAGGAACATTATGCGGGTTGTATCCAAAACTTCATCCTCAAATGTTATTCGAATCAAATCCGCTTTATCCTCTGATAGGAATTCCGACCCTGTTAAAACCTTATCGATATAGATCTTCGTATATACAGAGCGGTGATTTGTACTTTCAGAATTATGGTACATTTTTAGAATCGCATGGTTTTGACGAAATATTTGGAGACGATCAAATTACTGCCGCTATTCCCGAAGCCTATGGCACTAGCTGGGGAGTTCATGATGAATTCGTTCTTCGATATGCTGCACAACATCTTGAAAAGCAGGAAAGGAAAGAAATTCCTACTTTTATGGTGCTATTGACGGGAACGAACCACCATCCTTGGAATGTACCAGAAGGATTCAAGGTACCAAAATTTCAACTGCCTAAGGACAGCCTCTATCGAAGGTATCTAAATACTTTTTATTATAGCGACGCTGTTGTGGGAAATTTTATCAAAAAACTCGAAAAGATGGGGATATCCGAAAATTGCATCATTTTTATTACATCTGATACGGGGCAGCCAATGGGGGAACATGGGGGAAACTACATGCTCTTTAATGATTTATACTCTGAGCATGAACACATACCATTATTAATCTTAGCTAAAGGAAGGATTAGTACTCCTAAGATTATCAAAGAAACGACTAGTCAGATCGATATAATGCCTACCATTATAGATATTTTAGGCATCAATGGAGTGAATCACTCATTAGGAACAAGTTTGCAAAGGCCAATCCCCAAAAGAATTCTTTTTACTGCAAATCCTCATGCAACCACGCATGTAAAAGCTTACAGGGACAAATATCACTTTACATTGAATGTTGATGCAGATCATGGAGAGTTATTTGATATAAAAAATGATCCTGCGGAAATCACGGATCTTTCACAAACTAAACCTCGAACTGCAACTGCATTAAAAGAGGAAGCTAAATCATTCTTCTCGGCTCTTAATTATTTATATGATAGCCAAAGAATTTGCCCTCAATCTTCTGACAGTATTGTTTATGATAATCCATCTATCCTGGATGAGCAGCTTCAACAACAAATACTTAGCATGAAAAACATATCCCTTATCAGCATAACCGGATGTCCGCAACTGACCGATGAAGGACTTAACAATATTTCTGATTCAGTAAAGAACCTTCAGGTGCTGCAATTGAACAAATTATTGATCACTGATAAGACGTTGATTTCATTGGAAGGAAAGTGTTCTCGACTTCGCTCTCTTAAAATCACTTACTGTCCTAATATTACTTCTGAGGGTATTTTTAGGATTGTTAAGAATGCACCCTCTCTTGTTGAGGCGGATTTTTCAGGCTGCAGTCAAGTAGATGATGATGTTGTAAGAAGTTTGGCAAGTGCTTGTCCAAATCTGAGGACCCTTTCTCTCAAAGGATGTGTAAAAATTGGAGACTATCCCATCTACCTCCTGTCACAACACTGCAGTGATTTAAGAAATTTGGACCTTCAAGGAGTTATCAATGTTGAAGATGATACGCTAGAAATTCTTTCGAAAGCCAAATTTCAACTCAGGGTTCTTTCCCTATTGGATTGCCCAAGTGTTACAGATGAAGGTTTTACCAAGCTCATCAAAAAACAACAAAGTTTAAGAGAAATTTCATGTTCTTCGACCTATCTAACAGATCAGTCAATTGCTGATATCACTAAATATGTGATGAATCTCTATAAAATTTGTTTTAACGATTGCGAAGGGTTTAGTAATGAAGCCATCAACTCACTTATCCTGAAATTCAATGGCCTTGAAGCGATCGGCTTATCTCATTGTCCTAACTTGTCAGATCAATTTTTACAAGCTCTTGAGGGATTGCCCCTCCACCATCTTTTTCTAGTGGACTTTCCAAAAATCACAGATACTGGTTTGAACAGTATTAAAATGCTCCCGCTTAGAAATCTATGTATTATAAATTGTCCGGGCATTTCAGCTCGCAAAATGAAAGAAGTTCGAGATCATTTTAAAAAACAATCCACCGAAGTCAACATACTCACCGACTTCGATATCTAAAGAAAAAAATTCACCACTGAGATACCCCCGTGGTTAATCTGAAGAGGTTTATTTTGATCCGGAAAATTTGCTTTTTTTCCTTAATTATCCTGAAGGAGGATGGACAAAAGGACTTCCGGGACCACCGTACTGGAAGATGCGATTGAAAATTTCAGGCTTGAAGAAAAAAAGAAGTATTAGAATAAGGGTAAAAGCGAGAATTAAATAAGCTCCGATATATTTCGACTTCATTCCCGAGAATCCTTTTTATTATTTTTGGAACCACCCCAAACTTCTTCGAGTTTTTTCTCTCTTCCGCATAGGTATTTATAAACTTTATAGCGGAAGGGATTTTTCTTATAATAGCTTTGATGATATTTTTCAGCTTCGTAAAACGTTCCGGCAGGCAAGATTTCTGTATAGATCTCATTAAATCTTCCAGAATCGATAAGGTGCTTTTTGGATTCTTCGGCAATTTTCTTTTGTTCGTCATTATGATAAAAAATCGCTGAACGATATTGTGTTCCAATATCGCAAAATTGCTGATCTTTCACGGTAGGGTCGACATTACGCCAAAATACATCCAGAAGTCTTTGATAGGGTACGACTCTGGGATCAAAAATAACCTCGACGGCTTCCGCATGTCCGGTTTTACCAGCTGATACTTCTTCGTAGGTAGGATTTTCTTTTTGTCCTCCGGTATACCCAGATCTTGTTGAAATTACGCCATCAACTTGATCAAGAAATTGCTGCACGCACCAGAAACAGCCGGCTGCAAAAGTAGCACTTTCCGTTGGTTTTTCCTCGGAAGGTGATTTATTTAATGCGAAAGTATAAAGTCCAGCAAAGCAAGATAATGCAAGGAAAACGGTGATGATTTCTATTCTTCTTTGCATGAC
>WUUC01131205.1_pt1 | contig 16736 bp, 23 predicted proteins | sample 6278441 | NCBI WGS metagenome assembly WUUC01 (sample SAMN13675441, study PRJNA597444) | soil metagenome | isolation source: soil | place: USA: Washington | collected 2017-10
ACGCCCGCACTTCGGCGGCCTCGGCCGCGTCCTGCGCGAGCCGTTGTGCCCGCGTCAGTGGTACATGCCGTGCGTCCATCATCGCCGACCCCTCCCCCGCCGACTGTCCACAGTGGTCACCGTCAACGCGCGGGTCAGCGCGTGCGAGGCAAACAGAGCCGGCAGGCCGAGCACCGCCAGCAGCAACCACTTGTTCTCCGGATGGCTGATCACCACCCACTGCACGGCCACGATCAACCCGGCGGTGAACAGCACCCGGCCGGCCAGCGAGAGCACCCGAGCCCCTGACCGAGCGGCGTCGGCCGCCGCGCGTGCCCGCCGCACGCCGGCTCGCCAGATGATCAGCAACGTCAAACGTCAGCAGCACGCCGAGCCCGGCGAGGACCTGAATCGGAGTCAACGTAAGCGTCGTCATGAGCACGGCCCTCCTTCCTGGTCCTCGGCCCGTTCTCCGCGTTGCCGCCAGTGCGGGTAGAGCGCGCGACGGTCGTCCTCGGCGAGGGCGCCCCACACGCCTGCGGTGTCCTCGCCGGCCGTCCGTAGTTCGAGTTCGAGGCATTCGTCCTGCACCGGGCAGCCGACGCACAACCGCCAGGTCAGCTCCCGGTCGGCGGTGTCGATCCCGGTGAGCTGAGGCGGATCGCCCTCGGCGTAGGCCCACAGGCACCGGCCGTTGTGCGTGACGACCTCGGCGAGCTGGTCGTCCGGCAGCCACCGCAAGCGGTCCAGTCGCCAGGCGATCTCCAGGTAACGGCGATCGTCGTCGGTCACGGCGCACCGCCGAGCAGTCGTCGCAGCGCCAAGGCCGACACCGCGAGGCCGGAGCGTCGCCGGACAACGGGCAAGGTGCCCCGCCGGATCGCCTGCGAGATCTTGTCGCGGTCGACACAGAGGATCGAGGCGGCCTCTCGGAGCGAGTAGTACGCCGGTCCGTCGAAGTGAGATGAGTTCTTGGGCATGATGGAATTGGCCTTTCGAGAGACTATTTCAGTGAAATAGTGATGATTTCAGCGCTCAATAGGGCGCGAGAGGTCGAAACACGCCGTCACCGGCGAGGTCAAGCCGTGGAATCAGGCAGAGCCGCTAATCTCAGCGCTGAGGCGGAGCGCGGAGGAATACGTGACGGAGGATTGGGCTGCGGTCGCGAAGGCCATCAACCAGCGCGTAAATGAGCTGGGTTGGCGTCAGCGGGAACTGGCGGAGCGGTCGCACGTGTCGCAGGCGATCGTGCGCGAGATCCAGCACCACACGGTGGAACGGCGCCGCAGTGCTCGGACGCTGGAAGCCTTGTCGGTAGCGGTTGGCTGGCATCCTCAGCACCTCTCGGCCGTGTTGAACGGCAGGACGCCGCCCGAAGCGGACGAGCCCGTGACGGTCACCGGCGAGACCGTGTGGTCTCGTTTGGACGTTCTGGAGGAGCGCCTGATCGAGATCACAGAGCGGTTGGACGAGCTGAAAACCGACGTCGCGACGGTCATCAATCATGTTCGAACAAAACGCTGATCGGATCTTGTTCTGGGGGTCGAAATGACTGTTTCTCATGCCGTCAATTCAACGGCGAATTGCCGCGACTTCCCATGCATCACCAGTGCACAACCAGTGCTGGTTCGGTGCAGGTCCGGTGCACATTCTCGTCTACAGGCGCGACGATGCCGTTGACGAATGCGTGGATCGGCCGTACGGCGTGCGCACTTCAATCCGCCTTGCGCATGTCCAACGAGGCGTTCGCAGCACACCTCGGCGTCGGGGTGCGCACCGTCGCCGCGTGGCACCAGAAGCCAACGCTGAGACCCAAGTCTGAGATGCAACAGCTCCTGGACACGGCGCTGGCACAAGCTCCCGAAGCGGCACAGGCAAGGTTCGCGCAGCTCGCCGAGGAAACCGACGACGTGACTCCCCCACCACGGGTCTCGCGCGCGCCAGACGCCGAGCACCGGCTTGTCGCCGACCCGGCGATTGGTGCGATCCTCGAATGGCTCGACACCTACGCGGGTTGGGCACCGGGCAGAAGTCGTCGGACAGTGGCCGCACATCTCGCGCAACTCGACGTGCTGGACCTGCACGACCGCGGTGCTCGACGCGGCCGGGTCGATCAACGTCGAATCGCGAATTCGCTGTGCGACTACTACGCGAACGGCGTCGAGGGATATGGGATCTACGAGGCCAATACGGCGGCGACAGCCACGCGGTAACAAGCATTCTGACGTGCTCCGGGTGGCTGGACCTCGAATGCACCCTGACTCCCCAGAATGATCGTCTCGCGGTCGTCACCGGGGTATCCGATCCCGGTTCCGCACTCGACGAGCTGACCGCCGACCACGCCGTGCAACGGCTTGCCGAGTTGCTCGCGCTTGGCACCTCTCTCGTCGACACGCCGCTCTACCGCCTGCTACGAATCGACATCGGCAACGGTGCGCTGGCCGGTGACCTCGACCTGGTTCCCTTCGCGCGATACGCCCTCACGATGGATCTGCTCGAAGGTGAACTGGTCGACGCCATTGCCGCCGGACAACCGGGCCTTCTCCCGGTGCGCGACCGTCTCCTACCTGACGCGGCGACCGTGCTCGACGTGTCCCGCAGGTTGTGCTGCGGCGGGGCACTCGCGCTGTGTGCGATCGCACGGCCAGCAACGCCCCACAGCCCGGCCGATTACGTCCTCCTCGTGCAGGAGCGCTCCGGCCGCGTGCTCAACGCGGCTCGCCGGCTCGCCGTCATCCCGAAAGGCTTCCATGAGCCGCTGGTCGACTACCGGGCCGACGCGCAGATCGGTGCCACGCTCCGACGCGAGATGGAAGAAGAGCTGTTCGGCCGCGACGACGTTGACAGCACCGAAACCGACCTGCGCAGTACCGACCCGATGCACCCGAGCCGGCTGTCCGAACCGATGCGCTGGCTCACCGACGAGCCCGGCCGGCTTCACATCGAGTGCACAGGCTTTGGCCTCAACCTGGTCAGCGGCAACTGCGAGTTCGCCAGCCTGATCGTGATCGACGACGAAGAGTTCTGGCCCCGGTTCGGCGGCCACATCGTGGCCAACTGGGAGTCCGGCGCCCTGCGGCAGTACTCCAGCCTGGACAGCCAGTTGATCGCTGGCCTGATCGGCGACGTAGCGTGGAGCAACGAAGGGTTGTTCGCCCTGCTACAGGGCTTGCGGCGGCTCGCAGAGCTCGGCGGGTACCGGGTAGACGTACCCACGATCGAATGGGAGATCGGCGAGTGCCCCCCACCTGGTACAGCGGCAACGCGGCCGATGACGGCAGCACGAACCGCGGTTGGCTGCTCGGCCACTTCATGGACCCGACCGAGGGTGTGCGCTCAACCAAGGACGTCGAAGTCAAGTGGGGTGTCCACCCTGCCGGCGAGGAACGCGCGGCCTGGACCGCCGACGATCAGCGCACCACGCTTGTCCTGCTCGTCGGAGGCCGGTTCCGCGTCGACCTCACCGGGGGCAGCGTCACCATGGAGCGACAGGGCGACTACATCGTCTGGGGTGCCGGCATCGATCACACCTGGCACGCCGAAGAGGACTCTGTCGCCATCACCGTGCGCTGGCCGTCCTACGCCGTCTGACCAGGGGAAAGGACAGCGCGAGCGCGGCCGGCATCATACAGCGTGCCGAGATACAGCTCCTGGTTGGCGATCTTGTGCCGGTACCAGTCTTCCGCGTCCTGACCGGTCATCCCGACCGTGGCGCCGATCTCGTCCCACGACGCGCCCTCCTCGCGTGCCGCCAGCATCACGATCCACCGCCGACCGGTCAACAACTCGATCAGCTCGGCAACTGCCTGTAGCGCGTCCATCCCTGTCACGTCTGCCAGCCTGGCGATCTCTCGCTCAGCCACGCGCAGGTGCTCCTCTTGGCCGGTCTGCCGTGCCTTGTCGGCGGCACGCTGCCACATGGCACGCTCGTTAAGCCGATCCCAGACCGCCAACAGCTCTCGCTCACCGCCACTCATGCGTGTCATCTCCCTGTCCGCCAACACGTCGGGCACCGCTCCAACTCGCCCGCAGGCACTCGCCCCGGCGGCCAACACGGCGAACCGCACGCCGCGAAGTACACCCAGCCACCACGCGTCTGCAGTCGCCGCGCGCCTTCCGGGACGAGATGGCACAGCGGCCGGAACACGCCAGGCCAGCCGTCCATCACGGGGTCCACAAGCTCGGCCCAATCCCGGTCACCAGCCTTGGCGCCCGTGGATCTCCCGGCGGCGGCAGTTCCAACAGGCCGTCGAGCACCTCGGCCATCCCGCCTTCCCGCTGCCACACCAGACCTCCGGCAGGCTCGCGCCGCAGTGCGCGCGCGTCGGTGAGACTGAGGACGATCAAAACGTCCCCCGAACCGTCCGGCCAGGTTCGAAAGCCCATCATGGAGACATCCGGATGATGGACGAACAACCAGCCGCCCCGGTCGCGCAACTCTGCCAACCTGCGCAACTCCGGATGTTCCGCGAAGGCCGCCAGCTCAGCCTCATCCATGGTCGGCATCCGGTGCTGTTGGCCCGGCAGGCGCATGCGCTTGAGACGGAGCGCGATGCGCGCCTGCCGGGGTCCGTCGCCGGATCACCGGAAGCGCGCCTGGCGGCGGCGGCGCCTCAACAGTGACCTGACAGAACTGAAGAAGCTCGGCGCGGTACCGAGCCATGAACCGTCGATTCGCCCAGCGGTGATGCCGGCGAGCACGCTTGGCGACCCGAAAGACCAAGGCCGCGACCGCGACGCACCCGAGCAGGCCGCCGCCGAGCAACGCGGTCACCACGAGATGTCCCCTTTGTGTGTAGGCGAGCGCTGATATCTCGCGAAAGCTCGCGCTGCCGCCCGAGCCTTCCGCCGCTCGCGGACCTCACTCATGATCACCCAAGCGATCAGACCGATCACCAGCAGCGCAAACACCGCCAGTACGAATATCGAGGCCAGCATGCAGCTACTCCCTAGACAAGCGAGGCGAACAGCCGCCCCGTGCCGGCGTGCTGTGAGGGCGACCGGCACGGGACGGTGGCCCGCAGCGCATGCCACCATGCACTGGTGAGCCGAAATCAGCTTAGCTTGCGAAATTTCGCAGCGCGATAGCGAGTTCGGGTGAACGCCCTAGAGCCAGGCCAACCAAGGCGGCAGACTTGCCGCGTCATCGTCACGGAGGTGTGCCAACCATGGCCGGTCCCACCATCCGCCGCCGCCAGCTTGCGAAGCGGATGCGTCACCTACGCGAACTGGCCGGCAAGACCCCGCGGGAAGCCGCCGACTGGGCCGGCACCACCACGTCCACGATCAGCAAGATCGAGAACGCCAAACACTCCGTCCAACTCGCCCACATCAAGCTGTTGTTGCAGCTTTACGGCCTCGAACCCCCAGATTCTGACGAGATCCTCCGCCTAGCCCGCGAAGCCAACCAGCGCGGTTGGTGGACCTCGTCGTCCTACGGCGACACCCTCCCCAAGTGGTTCCGCGACTACGTCGGCCTCGAGAACGACGCCGAGGAGATCTGGGCCTACGACCCCGAGCTGATCCACGGCCTACTCCAAACCCCCAACTACGTCCGCGCCGTAGTCGCCGCTGCCCAGCCTGGCTCGTCCCCCGCAGACCTAGAACGCTCCGTAGACCTCCGCCAGGCCCGCCAAGACAAGCTCCACGGCGCCAACCCACCCAAGCTCAACGTCATCCTCGGCGAAGGCGCCCTACGCCGAACGGTCGGCGGCCCCGATACCATGGCCGAACAACTCGACACCCTCCTCCACCTGGCCAAACTCGACCACGTCAGCCTCCGCGTCCTCCCCTTCGCCGCCGGCGCCCACCCCGCCATGGTCTCCCCGTTCATCCTCCTCCGCTTCGACAGCGAACCCGACAACATGAACGTCGTCTACCTCGAACACGACACCGGCGCCCTCTACCTCGAACGCCCCGCCGACATCGACCGCTACACCTGGATCTTCACCGAAGCCACCCACCTAGCCATCACCGCGGATGCATCAAATCACCTGGTAGCTACAGTGAAGGCCAACCTGTGAGGGCACACGACCGAAGGGGTGCACCATGGAGACCCCAGACCTCTCCACCGCCCGATGGCGCAAATCCACCTACAGCGGCGGCAACAACGGCGCCTGCGTCGAACTAGCCAGTTTCGGCGCCATCCGCGACAGCAAGAACCCATCTGGTGCGGCACTGCGGGTTCAGCTAAGGAACTTCATGGCCGTGGTACAAACGGGTTGCTTCGACCTAAATAGGCAACCAAAGCGAAGGCCTCAAAGAGTTCGTAATTAATGCACCATCGTCCACGTGCTGTCGGATGCCGTCATGTTTTCAGCGCCATCTATGCCCAGTTCACCAGTATGCGTTGATGTCACTATAGATCGGCTTCTCTGCAAGACGGATGCGTTACCTCCGCGACCGGGCTGACTGACAAGCTACCCGAACACATGGCCGACTGGACCGACATCGCGACGTCCACAATCATCAGCAAGATCGGAAAACGCCGAGTTCCCCGTCAACTCCGTCACATCTAGCTTCTGCTCTCGGGCATCGAGCGAGATCCTAACAGCTCGCAACTACCTCAGTGTCGGGGATGATGCCGACGAGATCTTGTCGACGCCTGTCCATGACCATCGGCACCACGAAGTTATGATCACCACGAGATTCGAACTCATGTCCGCAACTCGCTGTTCGCCCGTTGGCCATCTGAGCTTGGCTGGCTTCTCGCTCTGCGCACTTCCTGAAGCGTCATCTAGACCAGGGCCTGCGTTCAATTCGAAAGTCATTTCAGCTGAAACTAGATGATTTCAGCGCACTCAGGCTCACAATGCATGCTCTATTGGGTAGGCTCGGCCGCAGAATATGTTGGGTCTGCTAGTCTCACCGCTTCACGCAGAGTACGGAGTACGTGGCGGAGGTTCTGGCTGTGTGCGCTCGAACGCGGTGGCGGGGTCTGGATGTTGCCAGCGCGGACCGCAGGCGTGATCCGCGATCGGCCAAGACCAACAGGACTCAAGTTGCAGTCAGTCAACCTTAGAATAGCCTCCCTTCGACTCAATGAGCAGGCCCGAGGCATCAACGCATACATGCCTTTGAGTTCCCGGAAAGATTGCCTTGGTTCGCCAGCAGTTCACGCCTGTCTCCTTCGTGGAACCTAGCTTGGACGAAACTGCGCACCAAGGACCAGCATCCACGTAGCCCTTCCAAGCTGTTTCGAGTCCGGCAAGCGAATTGATCGTAGGAGCAACATATGATGGAAGTTCCAGCCAGAGTCTGCCACCGCTTGCTAGCGCCACGGACTGGCTATCTCATTGGAACCAACGGCAAGCAAGGCCCCGACGTCGCGCCAATTTCTAACGTGACGCAAGTTTCAAGTGATCCACAGATTTTCCTGATTGCAGTGTACCTAAAATGGCAGACATATCAGAACCTGCAGAATGCAACTGGATTCAGTCTTAGCGTGCCACGAGTAGAACATACAGACGTCGTCTGGCGTCTAGGTGAAAAGTTTTCTGGGTTCGCAATTCCCGAGGATCAAACCAAACTCGAAGCCAGTGGAGGAAAGTTCGAACTTCATCATAGCCAGTTCGGCCCCGTCCTCGCGGACGCCACCGGTTGGTGTGAATGTGAAATCATAACAGAAGTCAGTGTACCTCGAGCAGATCATGGTGTATTCCTAGGTCGCGTTCTAAGAGGAGCTTTTAACGAGGAATTCCTGAATGAAGATGGAACCTATCGCAAGAACAGCAAGCCCCTTATGCAGGTTGTCCTCAATAATTTTGCTACCAGCTCAGACCATTGGGAGGTCCCATGGCTCGGAACCACGCATCCTTAGAGGGGCAGCTCATGCTGATTCTAAGTTGTAACGCCACAAGTGGGTCATATCCGGCATTGTACGATCACGCAACCGAATTCTTCGTTCTCTCACCTAATGAAAGCCGATTCAACAGCGGCGGCTATTCAACTATTCAACACACGACACCCTGACTATTGGAACAAAACAATCGTAGACTACCAGGAAATTCCATCCGACTACATTCAACCAGCCGGCGAGCATCCATTAGTTGACGCCGTATTGGTTGAAGATGAGTTCGTACGGTTCAAGGTTCGACTCTCACTAAGTTCCGCCGTCTGCAAAACTTTCGAAGAGGGCGTCGAAAGACTGCTCGACGAGATCGGACCTCGACCAGGAACGCATCCTGAGTTCGCTCGCATTCATCGTACCACTGCACTAATCCAATGTGATGCAGAAGAACCGAATCTTCCAGATAGCCGCCGCGGAATTGTCGAATTCGGCGTCAACTCCCAGGAATTGCCTGACGACGCAGGGCTGCCACTAATACTCGCCATCGGATCATACGTCTCTGCCTATTCCTATATATTCGAGTATAACCTAATGGATGTCCACCTTCCGAGCAGGATTCTTGACACCGCACGCTATCCAGGCCCTAAGTTTGGGCACTCGTTTATTCCAAGTAGCAATGCTACGCGTCTAGGGGTCATTATCAAACCAAGGTTCATTTCAGACATGGACTTCTTGCGCGAACTGGTTACGGACGTTGGCTACAGCGAAGTGGAGTATATAACGGATGACGAACTGACCGTCGGGAGTTCTATGGTTCCCTTTAGTCGCCGCGTTCAGGCCGTGGTCGGTGCGCTTCAAGCCGTCGAACGATCGACTGGACGAAAGCCGGCGTACATTGCAAATATTGCCGGAGACTCTCACGGTGCACTAAAGCGGGCCAAAATCGCCAAGGAACTGGGTGTAGAAGGAGTCATGGTGAACTCATTCACCATGGGTCAGGATGTCATTTCAGAACTCGCAAGCGATCCAGACTTTGGGCTCGGAATCGTTGCCAATGGCATGGGTCTTGGCATTCTCACAAAAGGCCCCCAGTTTCGCATGTCCACTGAACTGCTGGTTCGCTTGACGCGATTATCTGGAGCCGATTTGGTATATACAGGGCCAATCGTTGGCCTAATCGATAGCTCGCAACACTCCGTCGCGCAGTTTCGACGCGCGTTGACGCACCCCTATGGACGTGGTTGTCATAGACCCGCATCCGGTGCAATGATGTCGGGAGGGGTGGGCCTACCGGAACTCTTAAAGAATGCCTTGGCGTACCGCGGGCCGTTATTCTTGTCAATGGGTTATCAGTTCGCGGAAACACGCCTTAAAGGGATACCCGGCCCCATGATCGTCAAGTGTATTCGCGACGTATGGGAAGCGGTAAAGCAGGGCGGTGTAGATAAGGGAAGAGAGACCGTCCAATCGCTCGCAAAGAAGGGAAAGAAGTACAGGCAATGTCTTGCAGCCATTCGAGCTGAGGAAGCGGTTTCGAATTAATGAGTCAAGCGTTTGCGAACCTATGGGCCGCCTTTGCCGAGCAACAACAAAACAATATATTTCATATCGATGCAACTGTCGCAGCGGCATGTGCGGCAGCAGACGTCGCGATATTGGTCGGTGTACTAGTATTCTCATCAGTTCTTCAACTGGTGCGAGGTCAGCGCGGAAGCTCGTTCTCAATCAAAGTTGCGGAAGTACTGACTCAGTCCGGCAGAATAGTCGTCTTGGTCGAAAGCCTCGTGTACTTATCTACCGTAAGTGGGTGCCTCAGCCTCGTTGGAATGACAATCAAGACGGACATTCTTGGAACAATTGCACTTGCGCTTAGCCTTTTGACCATAATCTTCTTCTCTTTGGTCTGCATCTTGAGTATTCGCTGGTTCTGGAAGCACGAGGAACCTGGCGACTGATCACCCAGAGAGTGGGTCTTATGTCTGCACAAATTGGAGAGGAGGCAAGCTCATGCCGGTTCCGTTTGACTCTGACGTCGCGCAAATTTACATTCACGGCCGAAAGATGACGCGTTCAGAGATATCTACATGGACCAACGTCCTCAAGGGGCAACTGAACAATCTCCCATCGACGAAATGCATATTGGATTTGGGTTCCGGTACAGGGCGCTTCAGTCCGACATTGGCTGAGCAATGTCGCGCGATGGTCATCGGTGTGGAACCATCTTCTGGCATGCGCGCAGTCGCCCAGGAAGTCAGTCAGCACCCGAATGTGCGATATGTAGGCGGACAAGCCGAAGCGATACCACTTGCCTCCAATTCGTGCGATGCAGCCTTCCTGTTCTTGAGCATGCATCACTTCACCGATTTACTTACTGCTTCACGGGAAATTGCTCGAGTAGTGAGAGTAAATGGTGCAATCGTGATCCGTACTGAATTCTCCGATCGTCCGCATATGACGTACTGGCACGGATTGATCCCTCGGGGCGCAGAAATAGATCGAGGCTTATATCCTGCTTTCGTCGATGTCTCATCGGCGCTGCACTCCGCAGGTATTGTGATCGAGGAAGTGCGCTTGGTGCCATACCTTGCATCTTCGTCACTTCGTGCGTATATCAGTCGTCTTCCCCTGCTATCGATTTCTGCGCTGCGAATCCTAGGCAAGGCAGAAGTCGAATACAGGCTATCACAATTTGATCTACAGGAGGCAGAAATGTCACAACCTGTCAATGAGGTAGGTCACTTGATCATATGTCATCGACGCTAGCCCTCACGCGCCATTCAACCTTTAACCTGGATTTTTCGTGATCTTGGTTGAGTGATCTTTGCTGGCTAGGGTCGTTGATCTTCGGTGGAGCTCGGCAGGAGACGTCGCCCGCTCGGCAGGTTTATGCGGGGCCCAGCCGGGCAGGTCGAGGCGTTGGTCCAGGTGACCGTGACCAGGTCGGCGGCCAGTGCGGTGATCTGCCGCCAGACCTGGTGCTGGGCGAAATCATGGAAGGCAGGTTGCGCAGGCCGGTGTCCTTGGTTACGGGGATCCGCTCCTCGACGCGGGCGTGCCGGCGGTGCCGCAACTCCAAGTCGGCCAACTGCCCGCCAGCAGTGTTGGTCAGGAATCCGGTGATCCGATGGCCCGTCAGCGTCGGTCAAGCGCAGTTAGGCGCCTAGGTCCTCGCGCAGCACCAATCTCGTGTCTGCTGGCCAGGCGGACAGGTCGACAAGGTCAGTCACCTCAGCCACCCACGCACCCTTCGCAGGGCGTGCGCTCGGCGTTGTAGGTCAGAGGGCCACGCCCGCTTGGGGATGCGGCGTAGAACCGATTCCAGGTCGAAGTGGTGCAGGTAGGCGCCCACCGATAAACTGCAGGCCCAGCCCGGTGACATGCTTGGTGAACTCCTGGGTGGCTAGCTGGCGTCGGTGCGCACCAGCACTGCCACCCAACCCCTGAGCATGGGGTCGCCGCAGCGGTTCAAGCATCTGCGGCGAGCGCCTGAGTGAGCACGTCGATGTGGTCGGCGGTGCTCCGCCCGCAGCTTGTTCGGCCACCTGTTTCCCGTGCCGCTTTTGCCGTCCACACAGCGCGACCGCCGTGGCCAGACTCGTCCCCGGCCACGGCCGTAAACCGGCTACTCATCACCCACGGAGCCTTCCTCGCTTAGAACTCCTAACACATTGAGTTGATCTTGAGGCGACGCCAGCAGATGATGCTGCACCCGATTCTGAGGAACGCTTCGTGGATGTCGTCGCGAATCTCCCATCGGATGCGCGGTCGCCGGAACCAATGCAACAGCGCGAAGGCTTGTTCGACGACCCACCGGTAGACGCCCAGCCCGGAGCCGTGCTCGACACCGCGGCGGGCGATCACCGGTTGGATACCCTTGCCGCGCACCAGCTTGCGGTACTTGTCGTGGTCGTAGGCGCGGTCGGCGTGGATGCGTTCGGGTCGACTGCGAGGCCGGCCGTGTTTGCCTCGAATGGGTGGGATGGCCTCGATCAGCGGCATCAGTGGGGTGACATCGTTGCGGTTGCCGCCGGTCAAGGTCGCCGCCAGCGGGATACCGCCACCGTCGGTGATCACATGGTGTTTCGACCCGGTACGACCGCGGTCGACCGGGGCCGACGTGTCGCAACCATCAATTGCCCTTGCAGGCAGGCAGTTCCGTGCACCTACTACTCGTGTCGTCTCAAATCCAGTGAAAGCGGCAGGTTAGCCGAGCGTACTAAAACCTCACAGAGAATAGGTCTGTGATCTGAATATGGCGATTCAAGCACCTCGGCAGATACTACCTGGATGTCGCGAGTTACAAAGACATAGTCAAGACGCCAGTTCAGTGTCGAAGCATGAAAGCCATCGTAGGAGAAGCGCTTAGTCGTCCATGTCGGAATAGAGAACTTGGGTCCTGCAGATTTGAGTTTCAGTCCAAGTTCAGTAATGATGACAGAATCAGGAGTCGCATTAAAGTCGCCGGCAAGTACGTAGCCATGCTTAGCCTTTGACACTTCCCGCATAAGATTACGAGCCTCCTCTAATCTTCGCTCAGTCATCCGGAAGCCGCGCGAATAGCCTAGATGAGTCGTAGCAGTCAGAAACTCCGCTTCGTCCATGCGTACGCGTGCTACAACATAACCGCGTGACTCGAATTCAAATCCGCGTTCATCAGCTTGCTGACTAAGTAGCACCGTCTTCGATCGCTGGATGGTCCCAATCGTAAGCACAGCGTTAGCCAACGTAATAGCGGAGCCATCTAAACCAGCGATCGGTACTTCTACAAATGCGCACCTGTAACCTAGCTGGGCAGCAAGGAACTTCGGCCCGTGAACATAGCCCTGTGCACGATGACCTATAGTCAACTCTTGCAAACATGCAACGTCCGGCTGAACCTTCTCCAGATATTCTCGTATGTGTCTGATATCTTCGCTAGATTGGACATTCCATTGCAAAACCGTGATTCTCCGCATGTCACCCCAAGGGATCGTTGGCCGTAGATTGGATCGACAGCCCGCACCAAAGTTTTATACATTCCTTCATCTAACGTTGCCCAGAGATATCGTTCATCTTCTTTGGTTAGTAACGGCTTGTTCAATCGCCGCAGCCGTGGCAAGTAGGAAGGCCTCGCCATTTGCCGGACCAACCAGTTGGATGCTTGCTGGTAGCGAGTCAGTAATTGGAAGTGGAAGAGCGAGTGCTGGGAGACCGGACAGATTTATTGGGCTAGTGAGTCTGGACATTCGAACCTTTCCTCCCATTGCAGCATCACGAGTCGGAGGAAGCGTCGCTATGGTTGGCAAAACGATGAGCCCAACACGATCAACGACCTGTGTCAGTCTGCGCCGCCAGGCGCCCTGCATGGCTCGCGCCTTATGGAGCCTTGGTGTGTCTTCCGCGATCTCAAGGCCTTTCTCTAGATTTTCTCCATTCTGGAGTTCCACCCAATTTGCACGAATATCAATGTTGGACTCTGCGGCCTCCACCCAGAGAATGTCATTCGTCGCGAGAACCGCTTGCTCCCATTCGTGCTCGGAGATGCCACAGTCAACCACACGAAGCCCAGCAATAGCCAGGGCGCGGTCGACTGCATCGTCGACTTGTGAGTCGACCTGTCCCAGGCGGAGGCGGCCGACGCGAACGATTGGATCGGCGTCGTCTGTAAAAGAAGGATCGAGAAGTCGCATCCCATAGGCAAGGCCGGATACATTTCTTGCCATTGGCCCAATCACGTCGAGACTTGGTGCCAGGGGTCGTACACCTCGTAGAGGAATTCGTCCGTATGTCGTTTTCAGTCCAGCGGTTCCACAACAAGCCGAAGGAATTCGGACAGACCCGCCCGTGTCGGTACCTAACGCGAGCTCGCAGACTCCCAAGGCAACGGCGACTGCAGAGCCACTCGAAGAGCCCCCCGGAATCAGGGTTGGACCTAGCGGGTTCACAGCTGTCCCCGACCAGGAATTTAGGCCAGTTGTCCCGAAAGCAAGCTCGTGAAGATTAGTTTTCCCAACTATGTTCACGCCCGCCGCACGAAAGCCGCGCAAGCATGCCGCGTCTTCGCTAGCCGGAACACTATGTTCCGCAAGGTATCTACACCCCGCAGTCGTCTGCACGCCTTTCACATCGATGATGTCCTTCACGGCAACATTCATACCCTGAGACTGCTGCCGAATCAACGTGATGAAAGCCCTGTTGTAATCGTGAAAGTCATCGACGCTGTGCATTGCATGTCTCCCGAATCGACTTTTTATGAGGCCACTGCCATGGTTTGACTTCGGATGAATTAACGGATTTACTGGTGTGCTATGCGGATACTCCCGGCGCGTGAGCTTGCTACAACATCAGGCCATCATCAATATGGCCAAATCTAATCCATTCTCGTATCGCCTTGGACAGGCTCGGTATATCTGATCGTGACAGATAATAGACTAGGCTTGCGCGCCCACTTGAGATCCAATTGATCGCTTGATGGAGGCCAGTAGCGCTTTTAGGGTATTTCTTCCAATTCGTCATTTTTTCAATGGGCGTTCCAAAGTTCCCACTAATGTCTAGCAAAATGTGAGGCAAGACCGGAATCCTCAACTCATGCGCTACGAGGGAGTATGCGATGGTATGTGGCGCACTTGATACGTAGGTTACGCCCGTGCGAATTTGGTGTGCGAGATGTTCCGACAGGTCAAGAGCACTGATTCGTGGTACCATCCGACCTTCTGCGGTCTCATCCGAGATCGCAGCCGTACTCATGGAAACTTGTCGCTCGCACTGATCGCATGCACCGTGTAACGTGACTTTCTCATCCCCGAATTCGAGTCGCACCCGACAGCCGCAGGCGCAAATCCGCCAAAGCGGGGCGAGGTTTTCGTTTGACATCCAGGAAGCATTGAAGTCGATGTTCATGGCCGCCGCACGTATCGCTACAACATTCTGAGCCCGAGCTATCTCCGCCCACCTAGCTACAAGGTCCTCACTTAAACTTGGACCGACTGCCATCCAAAGCTTCCGACCGGGTATGAAGACGGTAGGATTGTGAAGGCGCAGATTAATTAGCCGGCTCAGGAAGATACTAGCCATATCGCTTAGGGTAACCGCATGCTCCCACGCATAGCGCAGGTCTGCTAGAATACCCTCAATGTTCTCGACACTGTAAAATTCCTCACTCCTCATTATACGAAGCTCATGCTGATAGTTTTCCTGTATTAGTTGCATTGCGCCTATGAGCCATGTATAGGATGGGCGTTCTGCGCGAAAACTCACCTTTGAGGCTGACGTACCGCGATTTATTGGCAGGCTCAGATATCGACCACCCCTTGGATGTGTGACGTCGGGAAGGATGGAGCGCGTGAAACGCTCGTTACGCATGATGTCGAAGTCATTCACGATGTATACTGGGACTGTGTCTGACATTAGCGCCGCCTCGGATGCGGCGTCAAACAGTCCGGCAAGTTTTAAATAGGCGGCGAAATTCGGCTGATGACCGATTCGCGTCCATTGTCTACCAGCCTTTAGCGCATTTAGTGATTTGATGACCGGTTCGGTTAAAGTCCCCGCTGACTCATGAAAGCTCTTCCCTAAGCTTCCAACGAACTCTGAGTTAGCTGAATGGTGTGATTTGGCCCACCCGCCATGCTCAAGTTGGAGAACGTTCCCAGCGTTTTTCGCGAATAGCCATTGACTAATCGGCCGAAGACCGTCCGGTATGGCTAGCGCAGTTTCGGCATGTCGGACCTGCCTTAGGGCTCTCCACATATGGACCAACAGTAGCCAACTGACCCGGAAGATGCTAGGGCCATCCGACCTCGCAACAGGCTGGATCGCGCTAACGTCGAATAGGGGCGGGAAGCCTTCGCGAAGGTGACTTGGTGAGATGATGGGGAAGCGAGAAGCTGAGGTCCACATCATAAGACTGTCGGATGCCTCACTGGCCCGAGACAAGATGGCACCATCGTGTGCTTGGACGACGGTTGTCGGATGCGGTAGCCGTGGCTTGTGGCTTGTGCGCGTGTCGCACTTTTCAACTCTTGTCCACGTTTCTCCCGCTGGTCGATGGCAGGTGAGGCGACCGGGTCGAGTGCTAGTCGCCGTCGCTACCAGGCAGTTTGACCGCATGTGGACATCTAACCAGAGAAGCCTGGGATACCGACACATGCCTCCAACCCATGCCGGGCGTAACCCACATGGGGTTGTCGGTTTCGCCTTCTTGTCATCAAGTGCGATATCGACCTCATTGCGGGCCGTGAGTTCGGTTGGTTGAGTCGCAAATTATTGCTCATGTGGGGTTCTGGTGGCGCGCGCATGCATCCGGATCACCGGGCGGCCCCGAACAATACGGATGCCGCTTCAGAGCTGTTATGCCGGGGTGGTATTCGCCAGTCAAGGTAAGTGCAGTTGATCGTCCTGCAGCTTCGATGCCCTTGCGACCATGGTTTGGGATGGCGGATGGATACAGACTGGGCCGGACCAACTGGATCCAATGCAGTGCGCCTGCCACCCATAGGCCCAATACCACTTAGTTAGGCCGCTGGGTGGTGCAGTTTGATGGTGGGTGGGCCGGTGTGTTGTGTCCCGTGATCTGCTGGTTTCTTTCCTGGGTAGTCGTTAGTGGGTGAGCAGGAGGGCCCATACTTCTTTGTTTCACCATGTCGGATGATTGTGATCTGAGCACGCGTGCTGGGCCGCGTTGGTGGGTTTTGATCTCGTCGACGAGACCTTCGTCTTCCCACCGTTCGTGGTAGGCGGCGGCGAGCTCGATGGCGGGAATGTCGTGCGGGTCGAGTATGTTCGTGATTACCCGGATGATTTCGTGTTTTCCATTTCCCTCACGGTCGGGTATCTCGTACTCAACGACGCGAACGACACTGGCCTGTGCGGGGTGCGTCAGGTTGCTTTTTCCGTACCGCGTCGATGAGGTCTTTCCGGTGATAGTCACGCAGCTTCGGTCGGAACACGACCGACAGGTAGGAACCGTCGCCCAGCGCGGTCACCACGG
>WUUC01011074.1_pt1 | contig 16734 bp, 10 predicted proteins | sample 6278441 | NCBI WGS metagenome assembly WUUC01 (sample SAMN13675441, study PRJNA597444) | soil metagenome | isolation source: soil | place: USA: Washington | collected 2017-10
TGTACAGAAAAATGCATTCTGGCTCGTGAAAACTTTAACTCTTAACTCTTAACTCTTAACTCTTAACTCTAACTTTTATATGTACGACGTTACAATTATCAATGATCTCATCCGCCACCGGCGTTCGATATTTCCGAGAGACTATACCGGCGAAAAGGTCGACGACGCGATCGTCCGGCAAATTCTCGAAAATGCTATATGGGCGCCGACTCACAAAGTCACCCAGCCATGGAGGTTCATGGTGTTTTCAGGGGAAGGCCTGAAGAAACTCGGTGAATTCCAGGGCGAGTGTTACAAACAAGTGTCTACTGCGAAAGGAAAATTCGAACAGGACAAATATGAAGGACTGATGACAAAGCCTATGCAGTCTTCGCATATCATTTCGGTGGGAATGAAACGTGATGAGAAAAAGAGTGTTCCGGAGCTTGAAGAGATTGGTGCCGTTTACTGTGCTGTCGAAAACATGTATCTCACGGCGACAGCCTATGGGCTCGGAGCATATTTGAGTACGGGTGGAATTACGTTCTACGAAGAAGCTAAACCGTTCTTTAACCTGGGTGTTGAAGATAAACTGTTAGGATTCTTTCACATTGGGAATACGAAATATAGTCCTCCGGATAGTAAGAGGAAAGGGGTTGAGAGTGTGGCTACGTGGGTGAGATAATCGTTGTTAGTTGTTGGTTGTTCGCGGATCAATGGATCATTCGTATTTCAATGAATTAACAGGGTTAGATGTGGCTGTTTTGAAGGACTGGAATGCGGTGATGAATAACACGAAGGCAAGGGCCGCAATTGTCGTGATCACGTAAAGGAAGTAATTCATCGGAGTTTTGTAGGCAAAGCCTTCCAGCCAGAGATCTATCACAAACCAGGAAACGGGAACCGCTATAATGCCTGCGACAATTACCAGTACGAGAATGTCTTTCGAAAGCAGCAAGAGTATGCCTGGCACGCTGGCGCCGAGAACTTTCCTGACACCGATCTCTTTGGTGCGTTGAACGGCTGTGAAGGCGGAGAGGCCGAGTAACCCTAAGAGCGAGATCGTGATACACACATAGGAGAGTATCTCGAGCAATGTGTTCTGAGTGATGTCGGCCTTATATTGCTCGTCGTATTTCTGGTCGATGAAGAAGTATTCGAAGGGATGTGTAGGCTCGATAGCAGACCATTTTTGCTTGACGTGATCGAGAACGCCGGGAATATCGTCCCCGGAAAGACGAAGGTGTAAGAAGCCGGGCTTCCAGAAGCCCTTGATCAGGAACAATGGTTCAATAGGTTCGTGAATCGAGCCCATGTTGAAATCCTTGATCACTCCCACCACCGTGCCTGGATGTTGTTGCATGAAGAATGTCATTTTCTTGCCTATGGCCTTTTCCATTCCCGATCCATCGGGGTCGCCCCAGCCCATCATTTTCACCATAGCTTCATTAACTATGAAAGCGTCCATTTCATCGCTCTCCCTGCGATAGTCACGGCCGGCAATCAGTTCAAGTCCGACAGTTTCCAGGTAGTTGTTTCCGATGTAAATGGCCTGAACGCCTTTCTGCTCCATCCCCTTCTCTCCTTCAAGCATCATTTGTTCGCCGCCGGTACCAGTGCCAACGGTCTGACCTGATGGAGCGGCTGAAATGATTCCCGGATCTGCTGTCAGCTCATTGATGATGGCATCGATGTTGCCTGCTGTGGCTGTGTCCTGCATTGGAATAACCAGCAGATTGCTTTTGTCGAAGCCGAGATCTTTCGTGCGCGCGAATTTTATCTGGTCGGCCATAAAGACTGTGATGAGAACGACAAACATCGAAACGCAGAATTGGAATGCGATGAGTGACTTCCTCATGAGCAAACCTGTCCTTCCGGTTTTGAACGTTCCTTTGAGAGAAGCGATAACGGGGATACCGGTCAGGTAAAATGCAGGGTAAATTCCGGAAACCACGCCGATAGTAATCGCTACAATGAATGCTGCCAACAACAACTGCGGTTCATTCAGCAGGTCGAGTGTAATGTGTTTACCGATAAGAGTATTGAACGAAGTAACATTCAGCACCACGTAGACGATACCGATCGCAAAAAGCAGCGAGACCAGTGACATCACTACAGACTCACCGATCAATGAGGCGATGAGTGTAGCTTTTCCAGAACCGGAAAGTCTTTTCATGGTGATCTCGGTCGAGCGCTTGATTGCCTTCGCTGTCGAAAGATTCATGTAGTTGATACATGCCAGGATGACGATCAGTAACCCTATACCCGACAATGCGAGAAGGTTGGTCATGCTTCCCGAAGGCTCGCCCTCGAAGCCGGAGAAGTGTATCGCGGCGAGTGGTTGCAGGACAGGTGTGTTGGCAAGTTCATCGCCAAGCCCGGTAAAGTACTCATCGAAGATGGGCGGAAACCTGTCGTAGAAATTATTGACATCATAATTGTCCGGCAGGATCATGTACGTGTAACTATCGGGATTCCAGAATACAAGATTAACAGGCTTGCCATTCTCATGAGTCTGTTTCCATGTCGGCCGGATCTCGGACAACCCCGCCAGCAGGAAATCAAATTTCAAATCCGTGTTTTCAGGAAGGTCTGCAATCACTGCGCTAACCTTTTTCTCCTTACCGTTTATCGTGAGCAGCCGGTCGATTGCACTTTCGTCACCAAAATACTTCCGGGCTATCGAACGCGTCAGCACGACGTTGTTCGGATCCTCGAGGCATGTGTTGACATCTCCCTCAACAAACCTGTGATCGAATACCTTGAAATAAGTAGAATCAGTCTGGGCAATGTTCTCTTCGTAGAAGACCTTCGTTCCGTGTTTCACCAGCAAATGTTCCAGGTCTCTCTTACTCACTCTCACCACTTGTTCGATCTCCGGGTAGTGATTCTTAAGTATCGGCGCCAGTTCCCTCGCGGTGAAGCCAGTCATCTGATCCACACCCGGTATCACGTAATGCGATCCCAGGCGATAGATATTCTTATATTTCGCGTAATGCTGATCATAGGTCAGATCATTTTTCAATATCAGCACAAGAATTATCCCGACAGCGATGCCCATCGCCAATCCAATAATATTCAGCGCGGAAAAAAACTTGTCTTTCAGGAAAACCCTAAAAGAAAATCGGAGGTGATACAAAAGTTTATCCATAACAACGATTGACGATAGACGAATGACGATAGACGAATAACGATAGACGAATAACGATAGACGAATGACGATTAACGAATGACGATAGACGAATGACGATTAACGATTAAGGACTATTTTACGAACAGGGGCGGCTTCATCTCATCCCAGCCGGATGCCTCCTGGTATTCTCTCGCAAATGCCACAAGGGCGGCCTCGCCATACAATTTACCCAAAAAAGAAATACTCGTGGGGCTTCCCTGGTCATTAAACCCATTGGGCACTACGAGGCACGGATGGCCTGTAAGGTTAGTGGTCAACAATTGCCCGCTGGCAAAACTGGGCGAGATGATAACGTCGAAGTCTTTCAGTTTGGCGTGATACTCCTCGATCAATTGCTGGCGTACTCTCGACGCATTGATGTACTCTACCGCCGGAATAAATCGCGAAGCACGGAAAGTATTAGGCCAGGCATTTTTTCTCTGGTCGGTCAACTCATCGTCGGTGTTGGATCTTGTCAGTTCATCAAAAGCTGCACCGGCTTCGGCCGTTAACATAATGCGTATTGCTGAGACCGGTATGCCTTGCGGCAATTCGACGGCAACCGGTTCGATGCCCAGGGACCGGATGATCTTCAGTGACTCTTCATCTTGACTCTTTGATGCATATGCTCCTTCGAAGGCGGTTTTCAGGTATGCTACTTTCAGTTTCTTAATGTCATTCTTGGCTGAATAATTGAAGGGAGCCTGACGGACATGCTTGTCCATGTTGTCGGGACCCATTATCGTCTGCAAAACAATTCCGCAGTCGAGAGCCGAGCGGCATATCGGCCCAATCTTATCCATACTCCAGCTTAGTGCCATTGCACCGGTGCGACTTACGCGTCCGTAGGTTGGACGTAGCCCGGTTGCTCCACAGCGTGTTGCAGGCGATACGATAGATCCGAGTGTCTCTGTGCCTATCGAAAAAGCAACGAGGCCTGCAACTGTTCCCGAAGCAGAACCGGCGGATGAGCCGCTGGACCCCTGCTTCATGTTCCATGGATTCTTAGTCACCCCGCCGTACCAGATGTCGCCCATGGCGAGGGCGCCCATTGTGAACTTACAAACCAGAACGGCGCCTGCATCCTGTAGTTTTTTTACAACTGTGGCAGTCGCATCAATCGACTGATCTTTGAACGGAGTTGCTCCCCAAGTGGTCTTCGTGCCTTCGACAGCAAGGAGATCCTTCACACCGTATGGTATTCCATGAAGAGGTCCACGGTATTTGCCTTTGGCTATTTCATCATCGGCCTGTTTTGCTTCCCTCATGGCCCTTTCTTCGAGTATGGAGATTACGCACTGTAATGTGTCGGAGTATTTCTTTATTCGTGCAATGTATAGTGATGTCAGTTCGGTGGACGTGATCTTCTTTTTCCGTATGAGTACCGACAGTTTATAAACCGGGTAAAATGCGAGCTCTTCTTTGTTAGCCGGCAAGGCAACGTCTTTCGGCAACCCCCAATCCACAGGCGTACTTTTTGTTTCCACCTGGAAGTCCATGGGCAGTGGATCGAAGATGAGTGACATCGGAACGGCGTTGGTCATCTTATACTGGTGCAATGCCTCATACTCCTTTTGAAATCCTGCCAGGTTGCTCTGCAGCGAATCGCGTTCGGCATCGGTGAGGGAGATCCCAAACAATGGTTCCATGCTTTTCGTGGGATATTGGTCCTGTGCTGCAACCGTTAGCGAAGTGATAATGAAAATCAGTAACACGGAATACCGGTACATAGGGGTAAATTTTCTTTGAAGATAACTTAAAGATTGTACCTTCGGCGCTCATTTTGAACCCGATATATATATGAAGGAGTATTTTCAAAAGCTCTATCGGTATAATGAATGGGCTAACCGGCGGGTGCTCGGAGCTATCGAAAAACAGCAGGTCACCCACGAGAAGACCCTCAGTATTTTCAGCCACCAGCTCAGTGCCAATTTCCTGTGGCTGCACCGCATCAAGGATCTTCCTCCACCCGACGTAGAACTCTGGAAAACATATCCTGTCGAACGTCTTCGGCAGATGGTTGACGATGGTTCCAAACAGTGGTTGGAATTCATCGACTCGACCGATAATTTCAACCGGGTTCTGAAATACAAGAACTACGTGGGAGACTATTACGAAAACAATGTGGAGCATATCATGATGCACCTGGTGAACCACGGAAGCTATCACCGCGGGCAGGTAGCCCTTCTCCTTCGGGAAAATGGTTACGAACCAATCAACACCGATTTTATCACATATGATAGAGTGATCACGAAACAATGGAAAGAATAGGTAAATTGTACCAGGCGCAAGGTGCGAAGTGCGATGAAACCACGGCACTCAAAAGACATCATCGCACCTCGCACTTTAAACAAGATGCTATGAGAAACCTCCTGTTAACTCTTTCCCTGCTGATGTTCGTCAGCCTGTCTTTTGCCCAAAACGACGACATAACGATCTGTCACACATCATCAATCGAGAAGTTCGCTGCATTCGCTTCCGACCCGGCATTCAACTCTGAACACCCGACGCCTCGCGTGTACACGCACGTCACTCAGTCGGGTGGCAAGATGATCAAGTTCAAAGGCGCCGACGGCGTGGACGCGAACGCATATCTGATCGAAGCAAAAACCAGGACTAACAACTGGATACTTGTATTCCAGGAATGGTGGGGCTTGAACGACAACGTAAAACGCGAAGCTGAAAATCTCTACAGCACACTCGGCAACGTAAATGTAATTGCTCTCGACATGTACGATGGCAAAGTTGCGACGACTTCCGAGGAGGCTGGCAAAACGATGCAGCAATTCAAACAGGAGCGCGGAATGGCGATCATCAACGGCGCCATCACTTATGCCGGTCCCCAGGCGAAGATCGGAACCATCGGATGGTGCTTTGGTGGCGGCCTCTCGTTACTCGCAGCGATCGCTGCCGAAAAACAAGGTGTTGCTTGTGTGATGTATTATGGAATGCCCACAGAGGACGTTGAGAAACTCAAGAAGCTCAATACCGATGTGCTGAACATTTGGCCCAGACAAGACGGCCGCATTAATAAAGAGGTAATGGATAAGTTCGATGCCAATATGAAAGCGGCAGGAAAGACACTTACCATCAAGGCTTACGATGCCAATCATGCTTTTGCAAATCCAAGTAACACTGGCGGCTACAACGAAGCAGCTGCGAAGGATGCATGGAAGCACACAACCGATTATTTTAAGGCAAAGTTTAAGTAAATCACTCGGACTCCCACACAACTTTCCGACCCACGTTGTACCAGCGCGGATATGCGGGAAGGTGAATCTTTTCTACTTCATTGCGTTTAACTTTCAATGACGGGGTCATCAGGCCATTGGGTATGGTCCAGTCGTCTTTCATGATCACAACAGTGTGTAATCGTTCGTAGCTTTCAAGGTCTTTGTTGACCTCCTCGAGTGTTTCAGACAGGCTCTGCGTTATCTCATCTTTTGATTTGGCTTTGCCTGTTGCCGACAGGACGACCAGGGCCATCGGTTGAGGGACACCCATTCCGACCACACATACCGTTTCGATGTCCGTGTTTGAAGATAATTTCATTTCGATCGGAGCGGGAGCGATGTATTTGCCTTTGTCTGTCTTGAACTGATCCTTGATACGACCGGTGATGAAGTAGAAGCCTTCGGAATCTATTTGTGCAATGTCGCCAGACTTCAGGAAGCCATCACTGGTGAATGTCTCTGCCGTGAGTTCAGGCATTTTGTAATAACCCAACATTGTTGCGTCTCCTTTGGTTTGCAACTCACCTTCGGAGGTTAGACGGACCTCTACGTTTGTCCAGGGTTTACCGATGCTGCCGAATTTTACTTCGCTTATGTTGCTTGTGGCCCACGCGAGGTTCTCAGTCATACCATAAACTTCAAGTATGGTGATGTCCAGTTTTTTATACCATTCCAATAGCTCTACAGATATCGGTGAGGCCCCTGTTATCGCCCAGTTGCATTTCAGAAGTCCGAGATTCGTTTTAATCTTTTTCTTTACAATGGAGCTGATGATAGGTAACGATAACAAAAGGTTGAGTTTCTTTTGCGGAAGCTTCTCGAGAATCTTCTCACGAAACTTCGACCATATTCTTGGTACAGCAAGGAATACAGTTGGTTGGGCATGCGCAAGATTGCCAGCAAACTTATCGAGTGACTCCGAGAAGTAAATTGTTGCGCCGTTGTAGATGGCCCCGAGTTCCACCAGCATTCTCTCTGCTATGTGTGATAGCGGCAGGTACGAGAAGAACCTGTCGTTGCGACCGGTACGCATGATTTTAAAGGCATGGGGCAATGCATGATCGATTGAATGAAACGATAGCATTACGCCTTTCGGAACACCGGTGGTTCCGGACGTGTACTTGATGGTTGCCATCTCATACCTGTCGAATGTCGGGTTGGTGTCGAGTGGTTTATTGTTCTCTATCAGATCATTCCACAGTAAGCCTTCGCTGATCCCATAGAATGGAAAACTTATCTTCTGAACGTTAGCTGGAATACCATCGCGTTGGGTGCCGTAATCATCCAGCTTACCCACGAAAATCACTTTCGATTCGCTGTGTTCGACAATTTGCCGGATTGCATTGCCTGAGAGCGTGGGGTATAAGGGAACCGATATGTGTCCCGCCATCCAGGTGGCGAGATCGGCCATGATCCAGTGCGCACAATTCTTGGAAAGAATTGCGATGCGGCTTCGTGGAGGCAGGTTCATAGCCTTCAATGCAGCCGCAAGTTTGCGGATCTCATCCCCGGCATGCGCATAAGTGTAAGTGCGGACGCCTTCAGGGAACGGCTGGTGGAAAAATAACTGAGCGGGAGTCTCTTTCTCCCACTTGTAAAACATCGATAGCGGATCGGACATACATCTATTTAAACAGATTTGTTCAAATAACAATAACGTTCCTCTACTACTTTTTGCGTGACTAACACAGCGCTCTAAATCACGTAATCACCGTGTCAGAATACCTCTAGCATATCTATAGATTACAACAAGTCTTTCATCAGGCAATTCTGCCGTTGGGATGAGTTCATCTTACTAAAAACCAAACAAAAAACTATGAAGAGGATTTTACTAATTGTCTTCGTTTCATTTTTATCCCTGCACACAGCACTCGCGCAGGATCGAGCTATATCCGGCCGTGTGGTGGCCGCTGAAGATGGTTCGACACTGCCAGGTGTGAACGTAGTGGTAAAGGGAACGACGAATGGAACTGTTACAGACAGTAACGGAGAGTACCGGATCACTGCTCCCGCATCTGCAGAGCAACTGATCTTTTCATTCATTGGCCTTCAAACACAGGAAGTATCGATCGGAACACGAAACGTGATCGACCTCACGATGACCGCCGATGTTCAACAGCTTAACGAAGTCATTGTCGTCGGTTATGGTACACAGATCAAGCAGGACCTTACCGGTAACATCGCCAGCCTGAAGGGTGATGAGGTGAAGAACATTGCTGTTCCCAACTTCACGCAAGCTCTGCAAGGACGTGCGGCGGGTGTGTTTGTTGAAAGTCAAAGCGGCCGGGTCGGTGAAGGTATCAAGGTGCGCATCCGCGGTGCCACTTCGATCACAGCCTCCAATGAACCTCTTTATGTTATTGACGGTATTCCCATCAACACAGCAAACCTGAACACGGCGCAGAACGGAACTACCTCAAGCAACGGAAGCGCGCTGGCATCGATCAACTTTAACGACATCGAGTCTTTTCAGATCCTGAAAGATGCATCTGCCGCGGCGATCTTTGGTTCACGTGCTGCCAATGGTGTCGTACTCATCACAACCAAACGTGGTAAGGCAGGAAAAACAAGTATCAATGCGAATGTCCAATACGGTTTCAACTCACCAACCAACGCAAGTCGTGGGTTCATGAATGCCCAGGAATATGTTGACTATTTCCGTGAAGCAGCAACGAACGGCGCTATCTACGACTTCAATCGCGGCGGCGCCTCCCAGGACTACGTTACCGAACAGGAGGCTATCGATGACTATGTTGGGTATGTAGAAAGCAGGTTCAACAATTTCGATGGACACACTAACTGGAGAAACCTGGAGACCAATACCGACTGGGAGAAGGAAGCATACAAAAAGAACCCGATGGTTAAAGTCATCAACCTCTCGGCCTCTGGAGGAAGCGACAAAACAAAGTTCTTCGTCAGTGGCGAGTACACCAACCAGGATGGTATCCTGGTCGGCAACAAGTTCGACAGGATGTCGACACGCGTAAACCTCGATCAGGAAGTTAACAGCATCTTCAAGATGGGTATCAACATGTCGATGGCGAGAACTGTGACCGGTCGTGTTACACAGGACAACGACTTCGGTACGCCGATGCAGATCGTTGCGCTGTCGCCTATCACACCCGTTCGTGACCTGAACGGAAGACTTTATGATCGACCTGTTACTACCTATTACAATCCTCTCATCAACTTCGAGAACGGTCAGTACAAATCGACAACGTTCAGAAATCTCGGTCTTCTCTACGGTCAACTGAATCTCGCAGAAGGCCTGTCATTCCGATCAGAAATCGGTTTTGACGTTCTTACTCAAAATGACGACCAGTTCTTCGGATCGCGTACACAGTCGAGAGCGACCAATGGCTTAGGTCAGTCAGACTGGTTGAGAGCATTCAACTACACGACGAACAACTTCTTCAGCTACAACAGGCTGCTCGGTGGCAAGCACGTGATGGATGCAACATTAGGTATGTCGTTTCAGAAAGCAACGACAGATCAGACAACGGTCGTCGGCCAGGAATTTCCCAGCGATGACTTGCAGAAACTTCAAAATGCAGGGGAAATTACAGGCGGCACCTCGCTTGTCAACGCATACTCATTTCTCTCCTATTTCGCCCGGGCAAACTTTAAGTTCTCGGACAAGTATCTGCTATCGGTTAGTGCCCGCGTTGACGGTTCGTCCAGGTTTGGGCCTGACGAGCGCTTTGGCTACTTCCCCGCGATTTCTGCAGGCTGGTTAATCTCGGAAGAATCCTTTATCGACGAAGCCGGGCCACTTAGCTTTTTGAAACTGAGGGCGAGCGCTGGTCTTGTCGGTAATGCGGAGATTCCCGAAAACCAGGCCCAGGGCCTTTGGGGTTCTGGAAAATACGCACGCATATCCTCACTCAATCCCGTTCAGCTGGCCAACCCTCGTCTGGGTTGGGAAAACTCAACACAGGTGGACGTCGGCGTGGATTACGGCTTTTTCAACAACAGGGTGTCCGGTGAACTCGATTACTATGTGAAGAATACAGAAGATCTCCTTTACAACATGCCTGTTCCGGGAACGTCAGGTTTCACAAACCGTGTAAGCAACGTAGGTGGAATGACGAACAAAGGATTCGAGATTTTGATCAATTCGACCAACGTCAACAGCAGGTCCTTCAAATGGACGACATCATTCAATTTCTCACGCAACATCAACAAGATCACGAAGCTTGACGGTGAAGTGACTGAAATTCCCGGCAACGATGGCCGCTACCTGAACTCATTGGTGGTCGGACAACCGATCGGTGTATTCTATGGTCCGAAGTACGCCGGCGTAGATGTTAACAATGGTGATGCGTTGTATTACACCGCGGACGGCGAAACAACAACCAACAACTACAACAATGCTGGCAATTTTGTTGTCGGAAACCCCAATCCGAAATTCATCTATGGATTGAACAACACATTCACACTTGGCGGCTTTGACTTCAATGTTCTTTTGCAAGGCGTTCATGGCAATAACATCATCAACGGTGCAGGTGGATTTATGTCTGCGAACGGGGACTGGCTGGACAACCAGACGCGTGATCAGTTGGATCGCTGGCAAAAACCAGGGGATGTGACCATGGTGCCCCAGGCGCGTCTGAACCTCAGTGGTCTCATTCCCAATGGCGTTTCGGCATCGAGCCGGTATGTGTACGACGGATCATACCTGCGTGTAAAGACAGTTGCTTTGGGTTATAACTTCCCGGCGACCCTTTTAAACCGCTGGAAACTTACTGGACTGAGGGCATACGTCACCGGACAAAACCTGCTGACTTTCACCAGGTATCCTGGATGGGATCCGGAGGTAAATTCTGACTACCGAACTACGACGGCGCCTAACACGGCACAAGGCGGTGACTTCTACTCTGCTCCGCAGATCAGGTCGGTGATCTTTGGTCTTAATGTCTCATTCTAAACTTAGCTGAAATGAAAAGAATCTATATCATAATATTAACAGCAGCTTTGGGTGCGTGTGTGGGCGAGCTCGACATTACACCAAAACAAAATCTTCCTACTGAAATAGCTATGAGCAGCGACGCGAACATCAAGAAGGCGTTGCTTGGCGCCTACGATGGGCTTTCGGGATACAATGCGAACCTCCCGGCTCCTCAATTTGGCAGTCTCTGGGGTGGCGACCTTTTTCTGTATTCAGAACTGCTTGCTGCTAACGGCGAGATTGCGTGGGTAGGAACCTTCAACCAGCCGCGCGAAGTGTACGGCAAAAAAATGCTGACCAACAACAGCTACATCCGTAACAACTGGACTGGTGGATATTACACTATCAACATCTGTAATAACATCGTGGAGTCTATTGATAATGTGCTTGCCACCGACCAGAACCGTGTGAAAGGTGAAGCCTTATTCATACGCGGGTCTGTGTACTTCGAACTCGTGCGGTTCTTTGCTCAACCTTATAGCGCCGGAGCTACAGCGACCAACCTGGGTGTGCCCATTGTGCTCAACTCTTCCCGTGAGATCAATTCGGAAAGTTTAGTGTCCAGGGCGACAGTCGACCAGGTGTATCAGCAGGTCATCAGTGACCTGACGACAGCGGAGTCGCTTCTTCCTGAAACAAACGGCGTCTTTGCAACGAAGGCTGCGGCGGCGGCGATGCTTTCACGGGTGTATCTCGGAATGGCCGATTACGTCAATGCAAGAGATGCAGCTAACCGTGTGATCGAGTCAGAACTTTATGAGCTGACTTCCACCTACGAAGCAGCATTTAACAATGAGTCAAACTCAGTTGAAGATGTCTTTGCCATGCAGGTGAGTGCACAGGATGGTAACAATAACATGCAGTTGTACTGGTCCGTGCCTGAATTCGGCGGTCGTGATGGCGATGTCATCATCAACAACAAGCATCTTGAAATGTATGGTGAAGAAGACGATCGTCTTGCGTTGTTCTACGAGGGCAATGGTTTCATACGTAGTGGAAAGTGGAAACTTCAGTTCACGGTTCTACCTGTGATCCGCCTGGCTGAGATGTACCTCACGCGCGCTGAAGCAAACTTCCGTTTGGGTACAGTTGTCGGCGATCTTCCGCTGAATGACGTCAACCTGATCCGTAACCGCGTGGACCTCGACAGTCTCACCCCGGTTCAGTTGACACTCAATGCTATCCTGGTGGAACGCAAGCTCGAACTTGCCCATGAGGGTTCTGCTATCCACGACCTCAAGAGATTGAAAGGTGCTGCGGACGGAGTTGATTACAATGCCAATGCAATGGTGTTCCCGATCCCGGTGAGAGAAACTAATGCGAATACGAATTTGCAACAGAATCCCGGGTATGGTGAATAAGTTTTTTTTCAAGAGCAAGGGCTTCGCCCTTGCTCTTGTTTTAATGATCTCTGGCAGCGCCTACTCCCAACACGGCTCTACCATAGAGAATTTCCGCGACATCGCTGGTCAGCCCTTCTTCCCTCGTCAATACACTGATGTAAATGGAAGTCCATATTTATTTGAGGATTGGACCGCTTCGACGATCGTGCTGAACAACGGCAATGCGCTGAAGGGCGTCAGGACAAATTTCAATCTTGTCACGAATGAGCTTCTGTACCTCGACGAAGCCGGAAAGACAATGGTGGCGAGTCCACAAGTGATAAAAAGTATTGAGGTGGCCTCACCCACACCACGAAAGTTCGTTCCTACGCCGGCCAAAAATACGTTCTACGAAGTCATCTCCACAGAGGGCAAGGCAACATTGCTGAGATATTCCCGGAAAGTGATCCTGGAAACAAAGGCTTATAATTCAGCTACCATTCAAAAGAATTTCGTTACTAATCTAAGTTACACGATCATTAGTGACGGAAATATTACCGAAGTAAAATCCGCTAACGATATCTACGAACTACTCGAGCCATCGGAACCCCTTAAACAATTCGCCAAAAAAGAACGACTGAAACAAAAGTCGATCGAGGGCTGGGTGAAAATTGTGAACCACTATAATTCCCTTTAACCTCTGGTTGGTGCGCGACTCCGTCGCGTGCCGGACCTGAAAGAAACTTTGGAACAAGCACGCGTCTTTAGAAGCGCGCTAAGTCCAAAGTCCCACTTGCTCCTTACTCCTTTTTCGCCACATTTGTAGTTCACGTAGAACCTCCAAGATGGCCGATCCGAAAAAGCTCTTCCTCCTCGACGCGTACGCACTGATCTACCGGGCGCATTTTGCTTTTACTAAAAACCCCCGCATCAACTCGAAGGGGATGAACACTTCGGTGGCCTTCGGGTTCACGAACACCCTGCTGGAGGTCCTTACCAAGCAAAAGCCGACGCACATCGCAGTGGCCTTCGACGCTCCGGGAAAAACATTCCGCGACGAGATCTACAAGGAGTATAAAGCGACCCGCCAGGAGATGCCTGAGGATATCCGCACCGGCATTCCGATCGTCAAAGAGATCATAAGGGGCTTCAACATCCCAATTCTCGAAGTATCAGGCTACGAAGCCGACGACATCATCGGTACCTTGGCGCTGAAAGCTTCCGACAAGGGCTTCGACGTCTACATGATGACGCCCGATAAGGACTTCGGTCAGATCGTTCGAAAAAACATCTGGCTGTACAAGCCCGCATACATGGGCAACTCTGTCGATATACTCGGACCAAAAGAGGTCTGTGAAAAATGGGACATCAAAGACGTCTCACAGGTGATCGACATACTCGGCCTTCAGGGCGACACCTCGGACAATATCCCCGGCATACCCGGTGTTGGACCGAAGACGGCCGCCGACCTTATCAAGCAGTTCGGAACGGTAGAAGAAGTCGTGAAGAATACCGATAAGATGAAGGGCAAGCTCAAAGAACGCGTCATTGAGTTCGGGCAACAAGCCCTGCTGTCGAAACAACTTGCCACCATTAACATCGACTCGCCCGTTGAGTTCGATGAAGCTAAACTGACTTTCCAGGGACCGGATCGCGGCAAACTGGAACCGATCTTTGATGAGTTGGAATTCAAAGGCATTGCAGCCAGAGCCTTTGCGTCGCCCGCGAATGTAGGGGCTCCTGCGATGGCAGCAGGAACAGGCACATCAGCTTCTCCAAAAGGATCGCAGTTGTCGATGTTTGGCGGAGCTTCGGAAGACACCGAAACTGTCGAAACTGAAAAACGGATCTTCGACGCTTCGACCGTTAACTATAAAACGGTCAGATCTGCCGACGACAGGACTCTCCTTCTCGAAAAACTTAAGGAGAACAAAGAGTTTGCTATCGATGTTGTCACAGACGACGTATACTATTTCGATTTCATCGTTTCCGGTTTCACAATATCTGTCCTTCCTGGCGAGGCTTTCTTCATTCCCGTCAAGGTTGCGGAAGACCTTCGTGGTATCGATGCCTTCCTGGCCGACGAAAAGATTCGCAAGGCGGGCCACAACATCAAGGCAGTCCAGGTGGCATTAAAAAAACTCGGACTTCATTTGGGTGGAACGCTGTTTGACACAATGCTTGCGCATTACCTGATCGAACCCGAAGCTGCTCACAATCTCGAAACGCTCTCCAGTCTTTATCTCAACTATGCGCTAGCGCCTGAATCGACGGACCCCGTACAACTGGCTTGCGAACGGGCTGATGTGATCATGCAGCTTAGACAAAGGCTGTCGAAAGAACTTGAGGCGAGAATGCATTCGTTGTTGATGCGTGATGTGGAAATGCCGTTGGTTACAGTGTTGGCAAACATGGAATTTGAGGGAGTGAAATTGGACGAAGCAACACTGAAGGTGATGTCGGAAGCGCTGAGAAAAGACAGCGAGAAAGTGCAATCTGAGATCTACAAAATTGCAGGAACCGAATTCAATATCGGTTCGCCGAAGCAACTAGGTGAGGTGTTGTTCGAAAAAATGAAGCTGCTCGATAAGACCAAGAAAACGAGAACCGGTCAGTATGCAACGGGCGAAGACGTGCTGCTCAAGCTTTCAGAGGAGCATGAGATTGCGAGAAAGATCCTCGAGTACCGCGAGTATGAAAAACTACGAAACACTTACGTCGATGCGCTGCCCACAATGGTCAGTGCTCTCGATGGCCGTGTCCACACCGATTACCAACAGGCTCGCGCCGCCACAGGCCGATTGAGTTCGAATAACCCCAATCTTCAAAACATACCCATCAGGACCGAGAAAGGCAGGCAGATCCGCGGCGCATTCATTCCCCGCTCGAAAGACTACCTGTTCATGTCAGCCGACTATTCACAGATCGAACTTCGTATCGCTGCTGCGTTCTCGAAAGATCAGACAATGATCGAGGCATTTCGCAACAAACGCGACATTCACACCACGACCGCTGCTAAAGTGTTCAAGGTGGCGTTAGAAAAAGTCACTCCCGACATGCGTCGCAAAGCAAAAGAAGTAAACTTCGGTATTCTTTATGGCAGCACGGCATTCGGACTCGCCCAAAACCTTCGCATTTCGAAAACAGAAGCGTCGGAGATAATCGATGCGTACTTCAAGGAGTTCTCAGGCATCAAACGATACATGGACGACAGCATCAACTTCGCACGTGAGAAGGAATATGTTGAGACCCTCCTAGGACGTCGCCGGTACCTTAGAGATATCAACTCAAGAAATATTACCACACGTGGTTTTGCGGAGCGCAACGCCATCAATGCTCCAATCCAGGGTAGCGCCGCGGATATCATCAAGATTGCGATGGTCAACATTCACCGCTGGCTTCAGAAAGAAAAACTGAAGAGCCGGATGATCCTGCAGGTTCATGATGAACTCATCTTCGATCTTCACAAAGACGAAGAATCAGTGGTAAAGCCAAAAGTACAGGAGCTAATGAAGCATGCCGTCAATCTCGAAGTACCAATGGAAGTAGAAGTCGGCGTTGGCAAGAACTGGCTGGAGGCTCACTAGGGATCGACGATGATGTCATCAGGAAATCCTGATCATTCGGGAAACATCAGGGTAAGTGGTGGCATCACTAGTGATGCCACCACTTATATTTACCCTGTAACCGATATCTAATAGTGACTACCCATGAAAGGAAAATCTGTGTTGGGAACAACCGCCCGAAGGCTCGCTGATATCCGTTAACGTGAAACACCATATTGATTTGAGCCTTTTAATAATCCCTTTTTAAGGGTGATGCATAAGACCCTTATGTATAGTAGCTTGCTTCAATATGCAACACATCTATACTGTCTGCCTTTTCTTCATTGCCTCTGGTCTGTCAGCTCAAAACCGTGAAATTGTTCGCGTCACAACCAACACGGTGGAAGATTTCCATTCAACGTGGTCTCCGGATGGCAAATGGATTTTGTTCGACTCAGGTCAGGGAGGCAAGACACAAGTATTCATTGTCAGGCCCGATGGCACCGACCTGAAGTGCCTTACTGCCGGTGTTGCA
>WUUC01119896.1_pt1 | contig 16730 bp, 18 predicted proteins | sample 6278441 | NCBI WGS metagenome assembly WUUC01 (sample SAMN13675441, study PRJNA597444) | soil metagenome | isolation source: soil | place: USA: Washington | collected 2017-10
ACCCCGGCCCTCTTCTCCCGCCTCCCTCCCACCGGCCGGGAGAAGAGGGAGAACTGCAAGGCAAGGTTTTTTTGTTTAGCTCCCTCCTCTCCCGGGAGACGAGTTGCCCTTTTACCATCTGCGCCTAAGAGCCCCGATGCCGCCACCCCGGGGGTGTCCGCGGGAGCTGCGCACGGTGGGCGACCACCTGAAGAAGGTGAGGCTCCTCCGGGGACTCTTCCGCAAGGAGGCCGCCGCGGCCCTCGGCGTCTCGGGAGAGACCGTAGAAAACTGGGAGAGCGGGAAACACGTGCCACGGGCCTACCTCCGGGAGAGGATCGTCTGTTTCCTCGGGTACGACCCTGGGGACTGGACGGCCTCCTCCGCCCCGAGGGGTGCTTGAGGATACGGAGAAGGGCCACATCTATTCAAGGAGCGGTCGGGCACAGGCCCACCGCTCCTTTTTCTTTGGAGCGGCTCCGGAAGGGAGTTGTCCGGGCGGCCGCACCACGGTCGCCCGGACGAAGATACACGGGGTAAGGGAGAGTGACGCGCACCGTCTCTACTTCTTGTCCTCTCCCTTGCGCCAGTCCGAGGTAGACGCGATCCAGGGGGTGGGCTTCAGGCGGGCGTGGATGTTCCGCATCTCCTGAAGGTCGGGGCCTATGACCTCCTCGGGGATGCAGGTCCACCAATTCATGTCACAGGCGGCAAACTCCTCCGCCGCGTGCCTCACGGCGCTCTGCATCTCCAGGGTGATGATCTTCGCCTGGGAGGGCAGGTGGATCAGGTGGTGTCCGTGGGTGTGAGTGTTGTAGATGGCGAAGGGGCCGGAGACGATCCCGGATACCGCGACGGCGTAGAGCCGGTCGATCATCCCGCAAGGCTCGAAGACGGCGAAGTTGCGGCGCTTCCAGGTAAGGGGCGTCGGGATGCGGGCCACGGGCTAGACCTCCCTCCCGATCGCAGATTCGATCTCCTCGGCGATCCGGGCGAGCTCGCCCGCGAGGCGGCCGGCGAGAACGGAGAGCGCGGTGTCGGGCTCCGAGAGGGCGGCTTCCTGGTGCTCCCTGCCCACGGCGGCGAGATAGCCTTCGATGTGGCGGAGATCGGCAAGGGCGGACTTCATCTCGGTCCCCGTGACGCCCTCCGGCCACTCCGGCCAGTGGTGGTAGTACTCCAGGACGAGTTCGTGGAAGAGGCGCCCGAAGACCCGGAGGGCCGCGTTCGCCGGGGGCTCCGTGAAGTACATGAGGAAGGTCTCCCGGAAGGCCGGGAAGTCCTCCCAGGCGGCGGGGGCGATGCGGGGCGGGGTGGCGGTGCGGACGGGCGGTGTAGACTCAGGGGTTAGCTCGGACATGGGGCTCGCTCCTATGTTCGGGTCAGGCTCCGGCATGAGGCGCATTCCTCTGTCGGGGCCGTTTCTCTTTGGGGGAGCGCCGATCGCTCTCCCTCCAGGAGCCCGATACTATCTTATGGCGTTAGTCTGTGTCTAGTATGGCGCTAGAGTAGGCAGCGGAATCCGGTATCCTTCCGGGCGTGCCGAAGCGCGAGAAGCCGAAAGCTCCCCGGAAGCCCTTCACGGGAACCGGGCTCATCCGGGAGGTGAGCTACCTCCACGAGGATGAGGCCCGCTTGCTCGAAGCGAGGTCGGAGAAGGAACGCTGCTCCAAGTCCGAGATCATCCGGCGCGCGCTCCGGGCCTACCTCGGGATCGAAGACTAGCGGCGGGCACCCTCCTCCGGCCCAGAGCCGAAGCGACGACCGCCCAGCTCCGCTCGTCCTTCTTCCCCTCACCTGGAAAGAGCTGAGCAGATCCGTCGGGGCCACGGACGGCGGCCGGCCTCACTCGCTCCCCGAGCGAACACAAACGCCCGAACTGCCCGCGTGAAGTGCTCGCCCGGGAGGGCTGGACTTCGTAGTCCGCCGAAGATCGAACAAGAAAAAAAGCCCCGGGCGGTTTCGCCCTGGGGCTATGGGAATCAGCGCTCCTCCGGAAGGAGGATGCGGGTAGGAAGCGGATCTCCGGGCCGGGTGAGGATGAGGCGTCCTTCCGCGATCTCGATCTGTAGGGCATCGCCTTCGCGGAATCCGGCGCGCATGAGCCACCGGCCGCGAAGGCGGATCATCGGGACGCTCACCCTCGTGTCGAAATATGAGGTCACCGTGGCTTTCCGGTGCATGGGAACTCCTTCTCTCACGCTCCGGGTCAGTCCTTCCATCGCGCCCTCATTAAGGGGCTCGTAGGCACGGCCGAGATCCAGGAGACCGAGACATGCCGTGCGAGACGGGCGACGGTACGGTCCTCGAATCCCTCACCCACGAGGAGGAAACCCTCGCGGAGCGAAAGGGCGCCGGTGATCGCTTCTTCCTGCTCCGAAGAGAGCGAGCCGTCGAAAAGACCGAGCGCTGAGGTGAATCCGGCCTCATAAAGCCGCAGCACACCCTCGATCTCGGGAGCCAGGTATAGGGGGTCATCCTCGTCCCCCTGGAACTCCCCGAGGCGGTGGAGGTTCATCACTTCGAGCGCCGGATGGAACTTTGGCGGGAAAAGATACCGGGGAGAGGCGTCCTCCTCGACAGCGAGGCCGACGTAGGCGAGGAGATCTCCAGTCGGGCTATGGATCGGGATCGCCATCCGCCCTTTGAGGAGCCCTTTCCCGCAGTACCCCGCGCCGAAGCGCTCGATGGTCTCTGTCTGGAGTCCCAGAGCCGCGAGGCTCTCGTGGTACGGGTCGAGGGTCTTCAGGGTGAAGGTGAGAGGCGGGTTCTCGGTGGGAAGCTCCTTCGGAGCCGGCAGCTCTTCGACTGAAGCGGCTGGCGTCTCGGCTGGGGCGGCAGGCGCTTCCACTGCGGCCCGCGGCGCCTCCTCTACGAGGCCAAGCTCGAACCAGGAGTCGAGCCTCAAGGCGGCCGTGCGCACGCTCACATCCTCTTTCTTCGCCACGAAATCGAGGATGTTCCCGCCCGCCTTGCAGCCGAAGCAGTACCAGGCGTTTTTCATGGTGTTCACCTGGAACTGGCACGCGGACGTGCCCTTGCAAAAGGGGCACGTACCTACGAAGTTCCTTCCCTTTCTCGTGAGGGCCGCGAAAAGTCCGTAACGGGTGAGAACCGCTTCCATCGTGACTGATTGCTTCACCTCCGCAAACGACACGAAGCCCTTTGACATCGCATCCTCCTTTTCCAGTTTTGAGGTTCTGCGACTCAGGATAGAGGCTGGAGCAAAACGCAAAAGGCGGCACTCGGTGCCGCCTTGCGCACTTGATAGTTCTGCGGCGTAACCGCTACTTCATCGCGTAGGTCACCGCTAAGGCCAGGGCGTCGAAGGTCGCAATGCGCTCGTCCTCGCTCTGCCAGATCTTGCGGCGAGCCGGCATTTTCGGGGCGAGCTCCGGGAAGGTCTCCCCGAGGTTCTGCGTGATCGAGAACTTCGTGGCGCGCTTGTCCGGAGCGGAGAAGCACTCGATGACCGCGAGCCGCGGGATCATGTGTACCGCGATGCCGTGCTCGCGGGCAGTCTCTTGAAGCCTCTCCAGGAGCTTCTGCACCCTGGGACGGCGGCGGGAGCCGGGGGCGGTCGAGTCTTCAAGGATCACGATATCCGGCCGGAACTGATCGAGGAGTTCTTCAAATCGGGCGACGGCGCCGGATTCCTTCTCGCCGGAGACATGAGCGAGACCCCAATCGACGAGACGAAACGGAGTTTCGAGGATAGCGTAGCCGAAGCCTTTGGTCGTGGGGTCCAAGGCGAAGATGCGGGTAGGGTCGGTAGGAGTTTGTGACATGGTAAAAGGTTTTGTGTGGTTGGTGATGACTGCGTGCTTAAAAAGAGCGCAGAGGACCCGCCCGGACGTCGGGAAGAAGTATTGAAAAACAAAACCCTAGAAGTATTTTTCTCATGGCGGCTCTCACGCTATCGCCAGCGCCACAAGAAAAAAGGCGGCAAAAGTTGCCGCCTTGGCTAAGAAATCTGTGTTATGCCTGATGCCGCAAAGATTCTACTTGCGGCGAGTTGCGGCACTTCCTTTGACGAGCGCGCCGTTTTTACCTACCATCCGAGGAAAGGTCGAATCACTCACCCAACGTCTTCTGAAACTCGAAGCACGCGATCCACACCCGCCTAGTAGGGCCGCCCGTCACAGAGTACCGTCTCCTCCGTGCGCATCACGGACGACGACATTCGCAAATTTCAGGAGATCTGGCGGGAGGAGTTCGCGGAAGAGATCGCCGCGGATGCGGCGCGCGAGCAGATCGCGCGCCTGGATGCACTCTACCTCCTCCTCTACCGCCAGGGCGGCCCGCCAAAGCTGGCGCCTTCGGGATCAGAAGACACCGAACACCAATGAACTACTTCCTCTACTGTCGGAAGTCGAGCGAGGCGGAAGATCGCCAAGTCCTCTCCATCGACTCGCAGCGGACGGAGATGGAGCGGCATGCCGCGGCCTGGGGTCTGAAGATCATCCGGATCTTCGAGGAGTCGCAGAGCGCCAAGGCGCCGGGCCGTCCTGTTTTCGAGGAGATGCTCCGCGAGGTCGGGAAGGGCAAGGCTGACGGTATTGTTGCCTGGCATCCGGATCGGCTCGCGCGAAACTCCGTGGACGGCGGCCGGATCATCTATCTCCTCGATACGGGGAAGCTCAAGGACCTCCGCTTCGCGACCTTCTCCTTCGAGAACAACTCGCAGGGCAAGTTCATGCTCTCGATCATCTTCGGGTACTCCAAATACTACGTGGATTCGCTCTCCGAGAACGTCCGCCGGGGCATGCGCGCCAAAGTGGAAAAGGGTTGGCTCCCCAACTTCGCGCCAGCTGGGTACCTGAACGACAAGGAGACGGGGCAAATCATCCCCGACCCGGAGCGCTTCCACATGATCCAGCGGATGTGGCGCCTCCTCCTTACCGAGCGGGCCAATCCCCGCCGGATCTGGGAGATGGCGAAGGATGAATGGGGGCTTAGGACGCGCACCATGAAGCGGATCGGCGGCAACCCCTTTACCTTGAGTGCCATCTACAAGATATTCAAAAACCCCTTCTACGCAGGGGTTATCGAGTGGGAAGGCAAGACCCATCCCGGCAAGCATGAGGCGATGGTCACTCTCTCCGAATTCGAGCACGCCCAGGAACTCTTGGGGCGCCCGGGGAGACCGCGGCGGAAAGCCCATGACTTCCCATATACCGGACTCATCCGGTGCGGCGAGTGCGGCTTCGCCGTGACCGCCGAGCACAAGACAAACCGCTTCGGCTCCCGCTACACCTACTACCATTGCTCCTGGCGGCGCCTCGACTACAAGTGTTCCCAGGGGTCGATCACCGCGGAGCGGCTCGAAGCACAGATGGCGCAGTTCGTAGAAGAGACCACCATCCCCGAGAAGTACCACGACTTCGAGGCGGGACGCCTCGGCCAGCTCGACGCGGAAGACCGGGAACTCCTGGAGAAGCAGAAACAGGCGCTAGAGAACCAAGGGACCGCGCTCGACCGCCAGCTCGCGAACCTCAAAAAGCTCCGCATCCGGGATCTCCTGGATGATGCTGAATTCCTGGAGGAGCGGCAGAGGCTCACCCGGGAGCGCCTTCAGGTGGCGCAGGAACTTGGGAAGCTCTCCGAGGCGCACGATCGGTTCGAACCCGCCTGCCTCCTCGTTGCGTTCAACAAAGAAGCGGCTTCGCGGTTCGAGACCGGCACGCCGGAGATAAAACGGTTTATCCTTCAAATCCTCGGTTCGAACCCAAGGCTCGAAGACCGGGAACTCAAGATTGACGCGGCGAAACCGTTCCGACGTTGGTCAAAATCGTCGGACAGTGGCGACCTGCGGGCCTTTCTCCAGGAAGTTCGAACCTTTGTTGTGAGTCCGGCTTCCAAGGAGGCCCTTGGAAACATTAGCCAAATGATGATGGTAGGTCACGCAGAGTCAGAGAACGGAGAAGGGCGCAAGGCGGTGTAGAGACACCGCGCTTGCTCTGGAGATGGCTCCGCCTCCTTGACCAATGCATGTTGACGACGTTGGACGAAGGCGATGTGCCAACCCCGACTCGCGAGCTGGTATAAGGCGACACCGCTCTGAGAGCAGGACCAGCGATTCGCGGCTCAGCCAGGCGACTTCTTCGGGTCCCTACTGCCAGGGTAGGTCCTCTCCTCTTGGAAGCCTCCGTGTTCCTTATGGATTCTCACGGAGCCACCCTCGCCACCCACAGTCTTCTCAAGTACGCCTCCCTTCGTCGCTTCGCCTTTCGTGTCGAAACGCTTCACTACCCTTCCAGTGGCGTCGTTCCGGAGTGTCCAGTCTTCCTTGGCTGAGTCGTGAGACAAGGTGAATCTGCGTAAGTTTGCCATATCGCGCCTCCTTGTTGTTCGTAGGTCCCTAATTTTGAGCCGTTAGTTCCTCGCAAGTGGCAAGCAGCCTATCGCTGTAACTGACCGCCGCCATCCTGACCAAATTGTGCCTCACGAGGAAAATCCAACCGATTAGAAAAAGGAAATTGATTCCCCCAGCGGCAGCGGTCTTGAAGTCCACTAAAAAGTCATGTCGGTATATGAGGAGCGCCACGGCGGCGCTGCCAAGTACGGCGGCAGCGATGCCAATCGGACGGAGTCCCCAAAGGTTGCGCCAGAAGCCATAGTTGCAGTTCTCCTCGAATAAGAGAGGAAAGCGCTTGCGGTCACGGGTGCTCTCAATTAGAACCGCTACGCATGCTTCGTATGCCGCATCAGCGGCTTCCGGGTTCGCTCGTTCTTCTGGCTCCCTGGGAATACGGAGGCCGCTTGCAATCCTGCTGAGTTGGGTATGGCGACGCTCAAGAAGAATGGGGTTCTGGGCATCTCGATGACGCAGGGCTATGGTCGTGGGTTTGCCTCCCCACCGCTTAAAGAGTTCGGACTCAAGCTTCTTGCCTCTAATGCGCGCAACACGCGCCAAGAAGGCCGTTCCGCCAGCGGAGGTAAGAAGACCGGCGAAAACGCCCCATTCGGTGAAGCCTTTAGGAAACCAGGCCAAGATTGCGATACCGATCGGGAGTATGGCAAGTAGGGCAGGTTGAAGCCGGGCTCGTCTTACATACGTGTCGATCATTGAATGGCCTCCCGACGGCCTAGTCGTCCTCATGACGCACAATCAATCACGTCGCTGCGCCTTGTAGAACTTGTAGATCGCGTTCGCCGACTATGAGCTGAACCGCTGGCAGGCCGTCATCAGCCATGCCTAGAGCCAAGTGGATGAGTTGCACGATATCTCGCCAGCTTGGCAATGCGGAATGACCCGGCGGATGACTGTGCCATTCGCCGATGTAGCCAACCATGCCCGCAGTTCGCGCGGCGACATTCCTGACCTCTTCGGCTAAGCCCTCAATGCCACGCTCAAAGTAGTCTGTACTGGCCTTGCTATCAGCCGGTGCCGGCAGTCCGGCTACAACAACGACGGCATTGATGTTGAAATCGTAGTAACCGAGCAGCACTCCACCGGTTTCGGCGGGAAGACCTTGCTGACGCAAGGCCCTTAATTGTTGTTCCACACCACAGTCGATAAATAAATCGTAATCGCCGAGCACGAAGCGCTGCTCAGGAAAGATGGGAATGTCGTGCACCTCGATAGAGCCACACACGGGATCGCGTTGCCAGATGCGAATTAAGGCATCTTCACGAGCCGCAGCGGCTTGGATCTGTTCGGCCAGCGTGCTGGCTTGCCCCATAATACGGGAATAGGGCATCACCATCGAAATATCGCGGCAATTGGCGCCGCTCCAGAACGTGCTTGCGTGACCGATTAGATGTATCTTTCCCCAGTCCGCCTGGATCAAGGCTCTGTAGTACTGGGCTTCGAGTGTGCGCAAGCGCAGAGTGCGCTTCGCATCCTCGGCCATAAGCACCGCCGAGTTGCCGTTCGGCGCCACGAAAACAGAGATATGTCTTGGTAGCGTGTCAACCATACTCGCCGACCGCGGGTACTCGAGCGTAGTCGAAGCATCGACGACTAGAGCTGCACCGTTAAGGGTTCTTACAACCGCCTCCTTCGTGAAATCGCTGGCGTCGGCCACCAAAGGAACAATCTTAGTTGCGTCCCTCATTACGGCGGCGTGTAGCCCCGCTACCACCGTGGCTTTGGTTTCACCGATATGCTGTGCATAGGCCGAGTGTCGCGAAAGGTTGTGTGGCTTGATATGATCGTTGTCGATGACGGTCCAGCTACCCCAACCACTGCGGCCCCACAAGTTGAGCAGCACGCTACCGAGCGCGCCGGCGCCAATAAGCACGCCTGCCGGGCCCTCATCGGTGATACCGGATTGCCTCCTGGCCGCCTCGCCGTCGTTTTCCCATAATACGTCCATGGGAACAATTGGCAGGTCTCGCCACTTAGTAGGTAGTTGTGTGTTCAGGTGGTCTTTAAAGTATCGATTCTGAAATGAGATGAGTGCGCCGGTGGCCTCGCCTAACTCCAACGCGCCGATTGGTACAAGGAATGCGCGAACCGCAATGACGTCCGGTTTGGCATCTACGGTTCGGATCAACGGGATATGCAGCACTATGACAGTCCCTTTGTCGTCGGTAGACGACGGGACGCCATCGGCACCTTCAACGCGGTCCTGCAGAGTTGCGCGCAGAGGAGAGATCAGATCAACCTCACGCCGCGAGAGTAGGTCGAAGAGATGGCCTAATGTCTCTGGATTTCGATCTGCGCCATGAACAATCGGAGGCAAATTTAACTCGATGTGTGCCGTCGTCTTGTCTTTTGATGCAACTTTCGGGATAGCTTCGAGACGACAGGTGAAGCATTGGCCTTGACGCTCTTGCAAGAGAACGACTACGAATCGAAGCTCGGGATCTTTGCGAAGCTCTGCTAGGTTCCATGGCAAGACGAGTTCGTACCTACTGGCGAAGAACAGGTGCTCGACCGGCTGGTCCGCAGGATGAAGCTCGCCGCGGGCACTCTTTTCTAACCACCATTGAATACGGCGAAGAAATGCGGGCGGCGTCCAGGTACGCATCACTGCGGCTGGCGATTCGAAATATAGGCAGAGGCTGGCCGGCGCACCCAAAACGCCCTGATTTTGATGAATCAGGATTGGAAAATCCTGGCGCAGAGCCAGAACCTCGACGAGCTTCTTAGGATCACTAGATACGCACAGTGCCAAGCGCTCGCGATACTGGATACCGATAGTATTTTTGGGCGGTACGCCATCGCATTCAACCTCGACGATTAGGAATTCGAGAGTGAGCGCGCCTTCTGCGGGATAACGCAGAAGCTGGATCAAGGAATAGTCCCGATTTCGCTGGACAGCTTCGAGCAGGGCCACCGCACGAGGGATGGTCAGTGCACCTGCGTCCTCTACCGTCGCGACGTTCTTCAGTTCGTAGAACATATTTGCTCAGCCCGCACGGCCAGCCCGCGGAGGTATTGAAGTGATGATAGCTGGCGCACCGATCACCTGCGAACGCTTCCAAGTCAAGCCACCGCCACCAATTTCAAATACGATCGGTTCGGGCTTGTAACCATTGGGCTCCTCCATCGTCACCAGGAACTTGCGTCCACCTACTTCTCTCAGATAACGCTCGTAGGTATTGCGAGCCTGTATGTGCGGCGGCTGAATCTGGTGGTAGGAGTTCCTATCATCCGGGATTGGTTTACTGCAACTGACAATGTACGCATCGGGCTTACCCTGCTTCAGAAGTTCCTTTACTAGCGGTTTGGGTTCGGTTTCCCTTTCCCCCTTCTGACCTTCCTCGTTGAGCGCAAGATAACTGCAATGATGCGGTATGTTGTACAGATTCCAGGCAAGCCGATCGTCATTCTTGTGATACTTCGTAGTGTTTACGATGTCTTCGATCTCCTCCCAGGTGGCATCGCCGACTTCCAGGAAGTCGTAGTGAGCGCCATCGGCGCGGAATCGTACATTAAATACGAGCGAGGCCCGATTGCGGATGATGTCGCCCTCGTCGCAGTGCTTAACATAGGGTGAATGGCAGAAGAATTCGATACCATCGCTTCCCAGGGAAAATCCAGGCACGATCGTCCCCGCGTCGATGAACAAGTGGTCACGCGCCGATGCCGGCTCACCTCGCGCTCTTAGTCGTGGTTCCAGCCAATCGGCTAGCGCTTGTGGCTTGGAGAACACGAGGATATCTTTACCCTCAAGCAGGCGGTATCGCGCCTCTTGCCGGAGCAACACGCTCTCCTCCTGCTGGTGGTCCTTGTCAGCCTCCTCCAGAAGCATCGCTGCCGGCACCCAGAGTTCTCGAATCTTTATACGACCTTCGCCCTGATATTTCTTTGCGTGTTGGAGTTCAAAGAACTCGGTACTGCCTTGGATGTGATCCAAATCCGCATGGGTAAACGCAACGACATCAAAGTAATCACGATTTGCGGTGTTCAAGTCTTCCTTGAGGCGCCTCTTGAGGTCGATTTCTGGTGTGCTAGCGTCTTCTGCCCGATCACAGTGGCAGAAGTCGAATAGAATACGGCGTCCCCTAGATAGGACTATCTGTTCGGTATCGCCGTTGCCGACCGGATAGAAGATGACCTGATGTACGTCCGCCACTATAAACTCCTTATTAAGGAAGTTTGGCTCTGGAGGTGCTACAACCCCGTCGCCGCTTGCGTTAGTACTTCTGCTCCCCTCTTGATGACCTTCGTGACTACGCCTTGTATGGAGAAGCCAGGGCCGACCAGGATCGGTCGGTAGTGGGGCTGAGAGGACTCGGGCTTCAGGACCCAATAGTCCGGGAGACGGGCGAGCCTCTTCACCGTCGCCTCGCCGTCCACGTGCGCGACAACGATTGCTCCCGGTTCGGCCGTGGTCTGCTGCCGGACGAGAACGAGGTCCCCGTCCTCGATCCGCTCCCCTGCCACTACGGCCCGGTCCATAGACTGGCCGTGGACGCGTAGGAGGAAGAACTGGCCCGATTTCGGGGAGAGGTCCTCGACCGGAAGCTGCAACCAGCCGTCGTAGTGTTGCTCGGCAAGGTCGAGGGCACCAGCGGTGACGCGCCCGAGGACCGGGACCGGCCGGGTCTCCGGTCCTCCTGAGGGGCGACGGAGCACCTGGATGCCCCGGGCTCCCGGGGCACGTCGGATGAAGCCACTATCCTCCAACTCTTGGAGGTAGCGCAGGACGGTCCGGGTGGAGCCCACACCAAGGGCCTTCCGGAACTCCTCGATGGTCGGTGCCCGGCCGTGCTGAACGGCGTAGCGCTCCAGCGCGAGGAGAATCTGCTCGGCGTGGTAGGTTCGTGGTCTTCCCATAATCGTGGTCAAAGGGCCATGGATTAGGACCATGGACGTAGTCCATTCTAGAGCGTGCTTCTTCCCTCGTCAAGAGCCAGGAGTCGTTGCCCGTCGTGGCTGGTCGGAGGATCATCCCTCCTCAAGGCACGGGAGGAAAGTCAGAGAAAGGCGGTTCTAACTGCTGCCCTCGCCCTCGCGAAGGCCTTGGCGACGATCCGGCCAAAACTCGGTGGGGGTTAAAGCTGAGGGCGTCTAACCGGAATGTGTGCAGCTCCAAATCGGGGCGGTACAACAACCGTCTTGACGCACGTTGATATAAGGTATCTAATTAGAAGAAATCCGGATATGAAAAGAGAGATTGAGGCAACTTTCTTGTCTGTCGATAGACACTTTGTGCGGAACCGGCTCAACGAAGCCGGATTCAGTATGAGTTCGCCAGAATACCTGATGCGCAGAATAACCTTCGAATTCCCCAATGTCGCGCCCGGGCACAATAAATGGGCGCGCGTCCGGCAGGAACCGGACAGGATAACCATGGCTATAAAGGAGACCCTGGGGCCGGGTATTAACGACAACTATGAAGTAGAACTAACAGTTAATGACTTCGACACTGCCGCGGAGTTCCTTCGAAGTGCCGGAATTCGCGCAAAGGCTTTTCAGGAAAATACCCGCGAAGTGTGGACGCGGGGAAGCATTGAGGCAACCATAGACACATGGCCTGGCTTGGAGCCCTTCGTGGAGATTGAAGGCCCGAACGAGTCGGAGGTACGCGCCGCTTCCCAAGAACTTGGGTTCGATTTCTCGCAAGCGGTTTTTGGGAGCATCGACTACGTTTATGAAAAAGAGTTAGGGATAGCTGCGAAGACCATCAACCAGTTGCCAGAGATAACCTTTGAGAATCCGCCAAGAAAGGTTTCTTGAGTTTCCGCAGGGGCTGACGTAGTGGGGTTGAATGGCGAGTGTCATCTCGTGAGAAGCGACTCGCGGATCTTAGGGTAGACGTAGTCACCCGGTTCCTCCATACACCATCCTCGCAAAGCGCCGGGAATTCTACAGTTGAAGTTACAGAAGGGGGTCACAGTCAGCCGAAGCGAAGTGGATGCGAGCAAGGGATCGACATCAGTCACTCCGAGAACTTCTCGCATTCTCTGCTTTAACGCATCGGGTTTACCGAAATAGCCTCCCAAATAGAACCCCAGGTCCCGACGCATGTAGCAGAAGTAGAGATGGAGCCGCGGATCAATCCGGACGTAATCGCCGAAGCCTTCCTGGCACCTTTCCTTGAACTCGCAGGATGCGCAGGGATGCCCGCTACGATTCAAGCGATCCCCCAACTTCACCTCGACTGATCCGCCGTTTATCAGATGAAACCGGAGACGGCTGCGACCGATCTGCTTCTTGACTCTTTCTATCCTGGCTGTGCGGGGCAAAATCAATGCTCGCACCATTGGACGCCATTCTTCGCGAAGGGCATGCAGGGGAGCATCCTGAGGTGTCCACATGAGGGTGTAGAGCTTCAGGCGGCTACGATGTTCGCTGATGAAGGAGATCTGTTGGGGCAAATCGTCGACGAATCCCTTAAGCAGCACCCTATTAAAGGACACCTTGATCCCCAAATCAAGGGCGAGAGTTATACCGCGGAGGAAACGACCATAGTCGCCGTAGCCTCCGGAAATCTCTCTGAACATCAAGGGATCAGTTGAATGCCAACTAGTCCGAATGAGTGTTAGGCCGGCCTGCCGAAGTTTTACGGCAAATTCGTCAAGTAGTTGCCCGTTTGTTGTTATAGACACCTTGAAGCCGCGCTGGACCAAGGCATCCACTACGTGATCAATCCTGTATCTACCGCTCCTCCAGAGGAGCGGTTCAAGCGCTCCGATTTCCAACTCGCGGGGGGCGCCTATATCTCGCCACAACTCCGCGATAGCCAGGATTTGGTTGTAGGAAAGAGGTTCGAAGCTCATTATGGATCACCTTTTGCCAACAATACGCCTGATCGCCACCGCGACTTCTTCGGCGGTCTTGTCGTTGGTATCGATGTGAATAAGAGATAGCGACTCGAAGGCCTCGGCGACGCGGTCCAGAAAGCCACTGTCCCGTTCGAGGTTGGCGTCGCTACGGACTTCCCCGCGCCCAAGGAGGCGCCTGTCGCGAACTTCCGGGCAGACACTAAGTAGGAACGCGAAGTCGGGCCTAAGCAGCCCCGCCTCGTTATGGATCAATCTGATACGCGAATCCATCGCAATGTGGTACGCGGCAGTGGAACCAATATAACGATCGCAGACCACTGACCTATTCATCAGCATACGGGCAATCCGCATCGAATCTAATTCGTTAGCAAAACGATAGAAGCAGTATCGTTCAAGTGGAGCAGCGCGAAGGTCGATCTCCTTGCGTAACTCTGCGAAGGGGCCACCCGGGCATTTGTAGTACTGGAAAGATCCATCAGCGCATAGAAGTTCAGCTACTGTTGTCTTGCCAGCACCATCAACTCCCTCGATAGTGACGAACGCATTCAAGGAACACCTCATCCTTACATTAGATCACTGAAAGGATCGTGAATTTTTTCGCGGCTCCTTCGTCTGGCATCTCCACAGTGGTTCCAGGAACTCCGCGAATCAGTGCAGAAGCCGCTGGTGAGCCTATGGTGAGAACTGTAATTTTCTCTCCATTAACCTCATGAATCTCTCCTCCGCCTGCGGGCAACAAGAAATACACCGATATGGAAAGGTCCTCACAGTCTTCAAGCTCGACGATCGCATAGAGCGACCCCCACTTTATGGTTGGAGGGTCGGTTCTCAAAGACTCCAGAGTGCCTAGAATTCTGTTTAACTCCTGAAGTTGTGTGCTGTACCCTGCTGCGAGGTACTGTGCCTCCTCTTTGAAAGTGTCGTAGCGGGATGCCATAGCGCCCTTATGAAACACGGATTCCTGGACGGCTCTCTGGCGCCCCTCTTCAGCGTTTCTAGTCTGCTCTCTCACCGTCTCAATAACACGGTCAAGGATGATGCGTTTTATGTCCACCTTGTCTCCCCTTAGCCAGCGAGTTGAGCGCGAGGAACTCATATCTTCCCTAATGCCAAGCACTAGGGCTCGATGGATCTTCTCGCTCGCTTCGTGAGGCTCCTTAACCAGCCCCCACTACTAAGAGCGAAATTCCCCGCCGCCAAGCTTCATCTCCGCCCTTCTATCTGGACGATGTGATCCCCGGACTGGGGGAGCAGCCGGACTTTTTCACCCCTCCCGTTCACCCACTCGTGCGTCAGGAGGTCCTCCTGCCTCGTGAAGAGGAAAAGCCGTGAACCGCCTCCGGGGAGAGAGCGGCACGCCTCGACCATGTGTCCTACCCGCTCCCTGCTCGCGGTCACGGTCAGGACCCGGAAGTTCGGGATGCCGAGGTAAGTCTTGTGGAGTCCCTGCCGCCATGTCTCGTGGTAGCAGATGAGCTTGCGCAGAAAGCTCGTCTGCCCGAGTCCCTCCCGCCTGACCGGCATCGTGCCTCGGTCGGCTTCGAGGAAGAAGAATGCGTGCCGCCGGTTCTCCGGCGCGTCCTGGAAGTGGAGGCCGAAGACCTTATCCGGCTCCACTCCCAGGCGGTGAGGCTTGCCGCCATGGTGGGCCTCGACCTGCCAGCGGAAAGGAAGGGGCAGCCGCCGGGTCTCTGCCGGCGCCCTCGCGAGCACCTCTTCGGGAGAGATGAACTGCACCCCTTCGCAGCCCCGGCAGGCGGCCTCGAAGGTCACCATGACCTCGGCGACCGCGAGCGTGTGGTGCAGAAAGACCCGGGAGAGGTTCCGGTTCTTCGTGTCCCACCGAATGCCTCTCGGCCTCGCCACACCCTCGGCCTCGAGGATATCGGCGCCGCGGTTCCCGAGGGCATAGGCGAGGGGCTCGGACCCGCGGGAGTACCAGTCGAGTTGCATGGGCGGACGGTCAAGGTAGCCGTGGTGGAAGAGGAGCTGCAAGCGGCGGAGCGTCGCCTGCCGGCTTCCATCTAATAGCGCTAGAAGTTGCGTGGACCTGAGGAGCCGGTGGCGGTGGACGGCGCGGAGAATTTTGAGATCGCGGGGCGTGAGGATCATTGGGCGCACCGGGGCGCGCTCGAAGCGCGGCCGGCGGGTCTGAAGGTGAGGCATCGAAGGTCAGCGTACCGGTCGGTCGCAACTCCGACTAGGCGGCGCTACGAGCCGCCAAGCCAGCGCTCGATCTTCGATTCGACCTCTTCCCGCGGCCGGCCGTAACGCTCCCGGGAGCGGCGGATGACCGCCTCCCGTCTGCCGCTTGCCGTGCCTTGAATCGGCGGCAAGGTCCGACCCCGGAAAGGCTCCCTCATCTGCCCCTGATCCAGGAGCCGGGCATAGAACTCGTACTTCCCGAGGGAGACGAGATTTCCCATCTTCACGTCGCCGCCGAGCTCGTCTTCGAGAAGGCGGGCATCGGCCTGGCCGACCCGGAAGACGATGAGGTTCCCGGCATTGCCGAATACGCTCTGCCGGATCTCGTCGGTGAGCTGGTCGAGATACTGGTGGGCGAGGATCAAGGCCAGGCCGTATTTCCTCGCCTCGGCGAGGATGGAGGCGAGGGCCTCCGTAGCAAAGCTCTGGAACTCGTCGATGTAGAGGTAGAAGGGGGTGCGGGAGGAGTCCGGCAAATCGGCACGCTGCATCGCCGCCCATTGGAACTGCGAGAGAAGGAGCGCGCCCAAGAGGCGGGAGGAGTCTTCGCCGATCACGCCCTTTGAGAGATCAGCGATCATGATCCGGCCCCGGTCCATGAGGAATCCTGCATCAAAGCGGCTCTTTGTCTGGCCCATGATGTTCCGCATGGGGGCGTTCCCGAGAAGTCGCCCGATCTTGTTCTGAAGTGGGGCGATGGCTTCCAGCCGGAAGCGGCGCTCGTATCCTGCGTACTCCTCCCGCCAGAAGGCGCGCACGACCGGATCCAGGATCTTTCCCGCGACGCGCTCCCGGAAGGCGTCATCGGAGAGGAGGCGCGGCAAGGCGAGGATCGTGAGCCCTCTATCCAAGAGTGCCGCGAGCGAGTTCCCCAGGATGTATTCGAGGCGTGGCCCCCAAGAGGAACCCCAGATCCCCCGGAATGCGGAGAGGACCCCGGAGACTACGAGGTGCGCTTGATCTTGCGACACCTTGGGGAGGAGGTTCAGGCCCACCGGACGGGCGAGGTCGCCCGGGTTGAAGTAGAGGACTTCGCCCGTCCGATCCCGCGGGATCGCATCCAGGACCTCCCGGGCGAGGTCTCCATGAGGATCAAGGAGACCCACACCTCGTCCGGCGTAGAGGTCCTGGAGGATGAGGTTCCGAAGGAGGGTGCTCTTGCCGAGGCCCGTCTTCCCCACGACATACAAGTGCTGCGCCCGGTCCTCGGGATGAAGTAGTACAAGTTTGGGCTCGTCAGAGACCCAGAAGGTGCGGGTGCCAATGGCGATAGGGGTGTGGTCCATGGGATAAGGCGCCCGACCTCTCTTCCCCTCCCCATGGGGAGCCAGTGTCCTCCGCATGAGGAGGAACCACGGGAA
>WUUC01066818.1_pt1 | contig 16726 bp, 12 predicted proteins | sample 6278441 | NCBI WGS metagenome assembly WUUC01 (sample SAMN13675441, study PRJNA597444) | soil metagenome | isolation source: soil | place: USA: Washington | collected 2017-10
CGGCCCGCGCGGGCTCCGGCGGGCGGCCGTCGGTGATCGTGTAGCGGTATCGCGCGAGACCGAATTGGGACTTGCCACCGTGACCGCGCCATGGTCTGCTCAGCGCTGACATTTTGCGCAAGGCAGCGAGGAGGCAGGGGACCGTGGGCGCCGCCAGGATGTTCGTGCAGTGCCGGCCAGTCCTGGTGAGGGCTGCCGCGTGAAGCACCACATCGTCGTCAAGCTCCGCGCGGAGCTCGCGAACGGCCTGAACATCCCGGACTGGCACGCGTTCATCGCCGACAAGTCGGGTGCTCGCGAGCAACTCGACGCAGACGTCGACCGCATCATGCGCGAAGCCGGCCTGCGCTTCTGGGTGACGCGGGAGTACGACCCCGGCGAGGACGGCTGGAATGCCAGCGAGCGGCGCCTGGGCCTGAACCGGACCTACCGGCTCATCCTCCAGGAGGATCGCGCGCTTCCGGCGGACCTCGTCAGGCGCATCGGGCTCGTCGCGTCGGTGGAGGAGGCGCACGGGCTGGAGGTCGGCTCGGCGCCGTTGCCGACGCCCGACGTCGTGACGCAGGCCTCCGTCGCGCAGAAGGGGTCTGATCTCGTCTACCTGCCCTACGCACACGCGCTGACCAGGGGGAGCCCGGACATCAGGATCGCCGTGCTCGACACCGGCGTGAGCCTGGAGCACAAGGAGCTGCGGGGCAAGCTCGCCAAGCCCGCCGACTTCGTCGACCTGCAGGGGCTCGACACGACGAACTTCATCGGCGACCACGAGGGCTACGACGACGTGCCCGAGGACGAGGTCGGCCACGGCACGCACGTGTCGGGAATCATCGCGGCGCGGGGGATCGAGATGGACGAGGGCGTGGCCCCCGCCTGCACGATCGTGCCCGTCCGCGTCCTGGCGACGATGCGCAGCGGCTCACGCCTGTTCGGCGCCGGGATCGTCGACAACATCAATCGCGGCATCAAGTACGCAGTGGACGTGGCCGAGGTCGACGTCATCAACATGAGCCTCGGCATCAAGCATGCGGGCGGTGCGCTGCCGCATGCGGATGTCATCCGCTACGCGCTGAGCAGGAACGTCACCGTGGTGGCTGCCAGCGGCAACGACGGCCTACCGGAGCGCTACTACCCGGGGGCGCTGCCGGGCGTCTGCGCCGTCGGCGCGGTGAACAACGTCGGAGCCGTGACGAGCTTCACGTCCTACGGCGCCACCATCACCTGCGTCGCGCCGGGCCTGAACATCTTCAGCTCGTTCGCCCGCAACACGTACGCCATGGCCTCGGGCACCTCGCAGGCCTCGCCCTTCGTCGCCGGCACCATCGCGTTGATGAAGTCCTATGCCCGCGAGGTGGGCTGGCGGCTGACGAACCCCATGATCATGGACGTCCTGAAGCGCACCTCCGACAAGGTCGACAGTCGCCTGCACAACGAGCGCGCTGGCTACGGCCTGATCAACCTGGCCGACGGTTTCAAGTTCCTGGCCCACTCGTTGAAGTGACGCCCGAAGAGGGAGAGCAGACATGGTAGCCACCGCTCAATTCGCGTCGAGGTTCAGGCTCACGCGCCCGCCCAGCATCAGCGCGGGTGGCCTCGTCTCCAACGTCGACGAGACGATCCACAGGCAGCTGTTCGAGCTCAACGCCGTGCTCGCCAGGCATATCTTCGACGAGAGCGTCCTCGGCTCTCCCACGGGCAGCGTCGTCGATGCTCACAAGGGCAACGCCGGCGATCCTCAAGACAGCAAGTCCAGCGGCGACAAAGACGACTCCCCGGCCGCGTTCGTGGGGTTCCCGCTCAAGCCCAAGAATCTCAACAAGGACGACTGGACTTGGCCGCCGACCAGCCTGGTCGCCAAGTTCCTGGCCGTGCAGCCGGACGTGGCGAAGCTGAACCTGTCGGCCTACATCGACGCGACGCCGGAGCTGTCTGACCTCAAGTACGCCTTCGACGACCGGATCGAGGCCGATACGGTTCTCGGCTTCAACGTCAAGGCCGTCCTCAGCGAGGCCTATCCCGCGATCCGCGACTACCTCGTCGTGTACGGCTACCTGACCAGAGGCTTGCGCGACGCCGCCGCGCTGAGGAATTTCGTCGTGAGCAGCAGCAAGGGCGCCGCGAACGTCGCCGATTACGCGATCGTGAGCGCCGCGCGATCGATCGTGCGCAGCAAGGCGCTGGTCCTCCCGGCGATCTACGACGACAGCGGCAAGGACGGCGTCGTCGCCGACATCCAGAACAAGAAGCTCTCCCTCTCGTCGGTCTCCTTCGAGCCGGCACTGCGCACGATCCTCGACGACCACATCTTCAACAGCGAGCAGACGAAGCTCATCAACGAGTCGAAGATCAAGCCGATCCCCGACGAGATGAAGCCGAAGTTGGTGAAGTACATCAAGGCTTCGCCGATCCCGATCACCAAGGCGAACATCGACTTCTTCCTGCCGATGTTCATCTCGCAGATCAACGGCAACACGGGCGTCGAGCCGGCCACGCCGGTCACCCCCGAAGAGTCCGAGAGCGACTTCGAGGTCCGCTTCTTCGAGGACGACCAGGCCACCGCACAGGTCAGCAGGGCCGCCGTCAAGTGCGCCGCGCAGCTGTACTACGGGATGGTCGTGGGCGACGAGCTCGACGTGTTCGACGTCGTCAACTACTTCACCCACAAGTACCTGATCCGTGGTGGCATGGAGGTCGTCGACCGGCGGCTGCGCGACGATCTGCAGACCTACGTGTTCTCCGACCGGTTCGTTCCGGACCTCAAGACGAGACGGATCTGCGATCGCACGCGTCCGGCCGAGCGCCAGATGTTCTACCGCCAGGTCTTCGGCATCGGCCGCGGACCGGAGGGCGGCGACATGATCGTCAACCGTGACTTCACCAAGCAGTGGAACATCATGATTCTGGAATCGGCGCAGTACCTCGAGCGGGCGCAGGCGAGCTTCCACCCGGACAGCTTCGTCTCCCGTCAGAAGGTCATGCAGGCCGTGGAGGACCTGCAGTACAACCTGTCGGCGCACTGCACCGGGATGGCGAACGTCATCACGCCGCTGATCTACGCAGAGCTGAACTTCATCATCGAGCGCATCTTCATGCACCCCGAGGTGCTGCGGCACGTCGTGCCCGAGCGCCCGACCTGGTGGCGGGTCGTCGAGCAGCTGTCCGCTGAGATGAGGCACAGCCGTCCGAAGGCGACGGTGCTCTACAACAGGGCCAAGCTGGGTCACGACATCATCAGCTCGATCGCGAAGTACAACCCGGCGACCTTCCAGGACGACGTCGAGTTCTCCGCGTTCATCAGCAACGTCGACGCGTTCATCACGACGCAGAGCATCCTGCAGGACACGCTCACCGACGACCTCAGGCGCGACAGCGAGGACGTCGAGGAGCGCGAGCACGACGGGCTTGGGGACTACGAGCCGGTGCCGGCAGCCTCGGCATCCAACGGAAAGCCGCCGACCGACGAGTGGGACTTCTAACCCCGACGACGCGAGACGAGGGCGATCATGGATAACGGAACCCTGAGTCCCGGCGCGCCACAGGTGCAGGAGGTGGCCCGCGCGAAGGCTCGCGAGGTCCTCGCGGGGAGTCCGGCCTTCAAGAGCATGGGCCTGGCGGACCAGCAGAGCATCTACCTGTCGCTCGTCCAGGAGTACATGGACTCCGAGATGGACAAGCTGGGGATCGCCCGTCCGTTCGCCACGGACTCGGGCGCGCAGATGGGCTACAAGGGCTACGACCCCGGCTTCGGCGGCGACACGAAGGCCTTCACCGAGCTCGTCGAGTCCGTCGACTTCCCGAAGTTCGTCGCCGACCTCCTGAAGGCGGTCTTCGACGCCAACCTCAAGGTCATGAAGACGCAGACCGACAGCTACATCAAGCTCATGAAGGAGGCGACGAAGTCCAGCGCGGATTTCATCAAGCAGGTCAAGGACGAGGAGAGCTTCGCCAAGCTGGCCGAGACGCGCGGCGACAAGTACAACGTCACCACCGAGCAGCAGGCCGACGGCAGCTCGAAGCTGGCCCTGACGAACCCCGAGGGCGAGAAGGTCGACTCCGACGATGCCGAGGTCAAGCGGCACATCCTCGAGGCGAAGATCAACATGGCCAAGGAGCACCGCGCCGCCCTGCGCGAGGTCCTGCTCATGGGCGTCACCCGGTTGGTCGTCAACAAGGGCCTGATCGAGGCGGGCGTCGAGTTCAGCGTCAAGGCCAAGCGCGAGAGCAAGTCCCACCACCAAGATCAGAACATCAACACGGTCTCGGCTGGAGGGGGTTTCTCGTTCTTCGGTATCGGTGGCGACTTCGACGCGACGAACACCAACATCCAGGTCAACACGTCGGACAAGAAGGCGTCGGACGACCTGTCGGCGACGCTCAAGGGCAAGGTCGTCATCGAGTTCAAGACCGACTACTTCAAGCTCGACAACTTCGCCAACATGTACGCCGACGGCGGGGTCGCCGCGCTGAAGCCACCGGCTGGTGCTCCCGGCGCGGCGCCGGCGCTCCCCGCGGCGTAGGAGCACGCATGCGTCATGGCACTGGCGATCCTCGATCTCGTCGGACTCGACGACGCGAGCACGCGGTTTCGGATCGACACGGGGACGAACCGCTACTACCAGCTGAAGATCGGGCGCAGCCTGCGCAGCCGCTCCGGCGTGGACGTGATCGACGAGGTGGTGTTCCAGACGCCGCTCAGCGTCAACGAGGCGGGTGGAAGCCTGCTCGACTCGTCGACGGAGATCTCGGTGCCGAGCCAGCGGCTGGAACGGGGCAGGGGATATGCGCAGCTGTTCAGCTTCAAGACGCGCGACGGCCGCGCACCGGGGTTCTCGCCGGTCCTGCGCCTGCAGCGTGGCCTCGGCATGCCCGACGCGACCTACTCCGCTCCCGAGTCATCGCAGATGCATGAGGTCATGGACGCCGCAGTCGCACCGTTCCAGCCTGCCCGGACCGTCGCGTGCCGGACGACCGCGCAGCAGTTCAGCGCGCCGGCGCTCGGTGATCTGCTGACGGAGCTCGTGCGCGTCGCCGGGCCCGTGGTCATGGGTCTGCTGGCGAACGGGCAGGCCGCGGCGACGGGTTCGATGGCCCCTGCGAGCGCCGCCGGCGCGGTGCAGCCAGACGCCCTGGCACGCGTGCTGCAGGCCGTCCTCAAGGCGATTCCCGGGCTCGGCGGCCCGGCCCTCAGCGCCGGCACGTCGCTCCAAGGCGGACCGTCGACAACGCCCAGCCGCTTCGCGAACGGCAACGGGCGAGGCCTCTCGCAGCCGTTCATCTTCGGGATCGACGATGCCCTGGTCAGCGCCGCCATCGGCCAGTTCGTGGCGATGCTCCCGCAGCTGATGAACGCCGCGAACCAGCAGCGCATCCAGCTTCGGCAAGGCCACAACAAGCTGGTCGGCGACATCGTCGACGGTGTTCAGCGGCGGATGCTGCTCGATCAGGTGCTCGATGCTCAGCGCCAGGCGCCGGCGGGACAGAACGCCGACCTGACCAAGCTCGCCGAGCTGCTCCAGCAGATGCCGGCCCCGGCCGCGGCGCCTCCCGCCTCGGCCGCCGCGGCGCCGGCGGCGGTGGCCACCGTCCAGAGCGTGTCGCCCGTGGTCGGCTACCACGCGACGCTCAGCAGCCGGGCCGTCGTCGCCTTCGTCACCGCCCCGCCGGTGCGCTGGAACGGCACCGATCAGGTGGTGTTCCCGAGCGGCCAGCCGCTGCAGGTCAAGCTGAAGCTCGTCGTGGGAGAGCCGGTCCCCAAGACGCCGCTGCCGAAGGCGATCATCCGGGTCGTCGTCAAGGACTCCTCCGATCAGTCCGTGTTCGCCGAGCAGGTCGTCAAGCAGAAGGACCTGTCTGCCGGCGCCGTCGTGGCGGTTTCCTTCACGGCGGCCGACCTCGCGACCGTGCCGGCCGGCAAGCCGGTGTCGGTGCTGGCGGAGATCCGCTGGCTCGGCTCGGGTGGCGCAGAGCGCAAGGCGCTCGGCTCGACGGAGATCGCGTTCGTCGACCGCTACTTCGTCAAGGAGCGAGGAGCCGCCGTCGGCCCGCAGCGGGAGCTGACGGACATGAACCGCTATCGCCCGTTCTGGAACAAGGTGTGGGAGTCGCCGGCGCTCGACGCCGCGGCGGGATCCGACCGCAAGCTCCTCTGGGAGCTCGACGCGAACCTCAGGTACGCCGTGCTGCTCGTTCCCGAACACACGGCCAACGGCCTCATGGAGACGAAGCTCCTCGTGGCCGCCGGCGACGCCGACAGCGTGGCGGTACGGACGGAGGGCCGGATGAAGGGCGGCATCGAGCTCAGCCTGGAGGAGATGAGCAAGCTCGCGCCGCTGTGGGAGGGCGAGCAGGTCCTGGCGCCGGAGAAGCTCGAGGCGTTCCGCTCCACCGAGTACGCACGGGCGAACGCGAGCGAGCTCGTGTACCGGCTGAAGCTCAAGGGCCGCGCCGCGGAGCGGGGACTCGTCTGGGTGGTCCCGGTGTTCGCGCTCGTGGACTTCACCCTGGGGTGCGTGCAGAGCACCGACGACTCGGGGCAGGTCGCGGCCATCGCGGAGGAGCCCGTCCGGCTGCCCCTGCCGGTCGCCGTACGCATCATCGGCCTGAAGTCCGGCGCCGAGCCGGCCTCGGACGACGAGGCGGACGCGCCTGCCGACGGCTCCGTCGCCGAGCCGGAGTACAGGTTCGACGGCTACGAGGTCGAGCTGTCGGAGAAGATCGTCCTGACGCCCGCGGCCGGTGCCGTGCCCGGAGCCGGCCATGGATGAGGCGTTCGTGCCGCTGCATCGCGTCATCCAGGGCACGGCCCCCGTGGCCGGCGACCTGCGCGACGACGATGCCGGCGTGCGCTCGTACATCCATCGCTTCGAGATCGAGTCGCCGCTCGAGCTCGACGTCGTGCGCGATCCCGATCGCGGGCTGCAGATCGGCTCGACGCCTCCGATCTACTACGTCGACACCTCCCTGCGGCCGTCGTATCACCGCATCCGCTACACCGCCGAGCTCAGCGGAGAGCCCGATGGCGGCTGAGAACACGGCGTGGCAGCTGGAGGATCTGGTCGACTCGCTCGTCGTCGAGCTCGACAAGACGCGCGAGACGCTGGCGGTCAAGGCGATCAACAAGCCCTTGAGCTACACGGTCAAGGAGGTCGCCCTGGACCTCAACATCTTCCCGTCCTACGACGGCGACCAGGTTGCCTTCGTCACCGCCCAGCCGGGGCAGACCGGTGCCTCGAAGGTCACCATCCAGCTCAACTCGATCACCGATCAGCAGGTGCGGGCGACGAGCAAGATGTCCCCCGGCAAAGACGACATCAGCATCGACGAGGTGGACGTCGACAAGGCTACGAAGAAGACGCTGCGCAAGCTCGGTGTCAGCTCAGCTGACGACCTCCAGCAGATCGAGCGCAAGAACGTCGACCTGCGCAAGGTGAGCGACAACGAGATCGACTACACCAAGCTCGCCAACCAGATCCAGAAGTCGCGCCGGGGACAGACGCCGCCGCGGGTCAACGGGGTCAGCCTGTCGCTCGACGAGGACCACGGGCGCTGCCTGGTCATCCGCGGCGACAACCTCGCGGTCGATCCCGCCTTCAGGCCGGTGGCGGTGGTCAACCAGCGGCTGGCCGACGTCATGTCCAGCAGCGACAGCGAGCTGCGCATCCGCCTCGGCAAGGAGCACCGCCTGGCCGGCGACAACGAGGTCATCCTCACCGTCGATCCATTCGCCGTCGTTCGAGTCAACGTGAGGTCATGACGATGCGTCCCACTCGATCGGATCCCCCCAAGAGCTTCGAGGACCTGATCGCCAACTACTACGGCCGGGCGCGCCCGCAGGTCACCCACGAGGACGTGGTGCTGAACTACTACGGCAAGCCATGGCGCGCAGGCCCCGCGGCACACGTGCTGAGCCTGAGCCGCGACGACGGCGAGATCCTCCCGCAGGAGCGCAGCGACCCGGCTGCGGACCGGTACCTGGTCGACGACGGTGGCGGCCACGGCGACTTCGAGGAGTACGTCGTGGACGGGGGGCCTGCCCAGATCACGTCCCGTGCGGCAACCCACCTGCCACCGCCGACACCGGCCGCGGCGCCGAGCCCGGCCACCACCTATGAGTCTCCCGCCGAGCCGGGGCACGGCGACGTGCCGGCCGATCCCGATGTCGTCACCTTCGCCCCCACCGGGGAGCCGGTCCCCAGCACGCCGCCGCCGTCCGCAGCCGCCCCCGTCACGCACGGCGGCGCTCCCGTTCCGCTGTCGGAGCAGCGCACGGCCGATCTGGACGAGGACCAGCTGGCCGCGGACATGCAGGCCATCCTGTCGGGGCAGAAGGTCTACGACCCGGCGACGCGGACGACGGTCGATCGCGACCGGCTCGGGGGCGCCTCGCCGGCCGGCCTCGCCGGCTCGCCGTCGGAGCCCGACCCGGGCCAGCCGCCGCCGGTCAGCAACGAGCAGGCGATCTTCGACCGGATCGCCGACAGCATGTCCTACGCCAACGCCTACGACCTCGGCACGATGGAGCTCGAGAACCGCTTCTCGGACTTCGACCGCATCGCGGAGCTCCAGCAGAAGGCGAAGGACCGCAAGGCGGCCGAGCGGCGCGCGGACAAGCCGGTTGCGCCGACGGTGGGCGGCGCCGACTTCCTCGAGGACCTCGATGCGATCCGGGAAGGGGCGCAGGCCGCGGGCGCCGACGTCGCCCGCCGCGCGACCGAGGGTCTGCCGACCGCGGCCCTCGCGGCGTCGATCGCAGGCTCGAGCGACAGCGGTGGTCATGCCGCCAGCTGCCTGCCGTCGGCACTCAGGCTCGCAGTGTCCGAGCCGGACCTGGCACAACCCATGTTCGAGTCGGGCGAGCATGCGCTGGCCGGGGCGGACGTCTACGCCAGCCCGCTGCTGGTGGGACCGCCTCCGTGCGTCGAGTTCTCCTACGGGCAGCTGATCGCGATGGGCGACCTGTATCGCGGCGTCCTTCAGATGCAGATGGCCGACGTGGACGAGCTCAGGCGGATCAAGGCGCTCATCGAGCGCAGCGTCGAGTACTACAAGACCAACAAGACGAATCCGGCGCTCCGCGTGACCGACGAGATGTGGGACACGGCCACCGGGGGGCGCTATCTCGAGCTCGCGCAGAACAACTACGAGCACTTCTCCCCGAACATCCTGTTCACCGGCCCGGTCGCCGCCACGGCGAACAAGCGCGGCAGCAACCGCTCGGCGTGGGAAGCATCCCACCTGGAGGCGATTCGCAAGGCCAAGCACTTCGGGCCACCCGCCGACGACGTCAAGCGGGTTCCGGGCAACTACGCGTTGCCGCTGACCATCAACGCCTTCGGCGACCACTTCCTCACGGACGCCTTCTCGGCTGGTCACCTCATCAGCAAGGAGCTGATGATCGCCTATTTCAAGAACAACTTCTTCAAGACCAACTTCTGGGGCACGTCGCTCAACGACGACGGGGAGGCGTTCTTCGATCGCGTCGCCAAGAAGGCATTCGTCGGCGAGGTCAAGGAGAAGTTCAGCGCCCTCGAGCCGGTCTACTCCCCGATCATCTGGCGACCGAACATCGACAGCATCGGCATGTTCACCCGGGTCTTGACGGCAGCGGCCGAGCAGGAGCCTGAGAAGATCGGAAACCTCGCCGTCAAGGCGCTGCACGACCATCTCGACGAGTTCGGGATCGAGGTGATCAATGGCGCCGGCGACGGTCCGTGGCGGCTCACCGGCGATGACTTCATGGACGACCGGACGCTCGCGATCATGCGGCGGGCGATACAGCAGTCCGTCGACAACATCCTCGATCCCGCGATCCACAAGACCGACGATTTCAAGCCCTTCCTCGAACGCGTCTGGCGTCATGTCCCGCAACTGCCCCCGGCGTCGCACAAGAAGCTCCAGGAGCTCGTGCTGGAGTACACCAACCCGAAGTCCGTCACGCTCAGCGACGCTGCGGCGAGCATCCTCACCAAGGGGGTCGACTCGCTGATCAAGGTGCTGCTCGAGGCAAAGAAGTTGAAGGTGGCATGACACCGGCAAGGATCAAGGACCCCGCGCGCGGGCTTCCCACGTCGTTATGAAGTACGGAGGGACGATCATGGAGAACCGGTTTCTCGAAGTCGACCAGCGCCTGCGCAAGCCCAACGGCACGCGTCCGGGCATGGCCCTCGGCCAGTCGTGGGCGATGCCCTTCGCCGCCTCGGACCGCACGCTCGTCGTCCTGATCGAGAACGGGGGGACGGACCTCTGGATCCCCGAGCTCGTGGACCTGCTGCTCTCGCACGTGCCGGGACTGAACGCGATCCCCTCGTCCTACAAGACCTCCCTGGTGACGTACATCCGCGACACCGTCAAGGGATGGACGGACCCGGTGATCGAGACGCTGGAGCTCACCCTCAACCGGTACACCGCGGCCAAGCCGGACCCGTACGGGGACGTCATCGTCCTGCGCGACGGGACCGCGTCCTACCAGGAGCTCAAGCGCACGCTGATATCGCTCTCGGAGCGCGAGAAGATCGTGGACCTCCTGATCCTCACGCACGGGCGCGAGAACACGATCTCCCTGAAGGGCGCGATCGACGACGCGATGATCCGCGCGATGAAGACGGAGTACGGCAGGCCGCTCCGGATCCGCGCCGTCTACATGATGAACTGCAAGGGCTCGTCCCTCAACCAGGCGTGGATCGATGTCGGAGCCAAGGTCGCGCAGGGATCCATCCGCAACAACTACCTCCCGGAACCGACCACGTGCTTCTTCTGGAACGCCTGGAAGGACGGACAGACGTTCGAGAACGCGGTCACGGGCGCATACCGCAGGACGATCAACCTGATGAACGACGCGCTGCGCGGGTTCGTGACGGGCCTGCCGATACCGGGGTCCGGGAAGCTCGCCGCGCTCATCGACGTCGAGGCGCTGGACTTCGTCAAGGACAGCGCGCCCGTGATCGTCGGGCAGCGCAGCGTCACGATCACGTCGGACGCGCTGACGTTCACGCTCAGCAACACGAGCAGCATGGCCACCACGGTCCTCCCGATGTCGGTTCTCCAAGCGCTGAGCGAGGGCCAGGCGGCCCCGGCGCCGGGGGGCCCGGGGCGGTCGGTGTCAGCGCAGGGGATCGACTTCATCAAGGGCTGGGAGGGGTTCCGCGCGACGATGTACAACGATCCGGTCGGGCATTGCACGATCGGGTACGGGACGTTGCTGCACGCCGGCAACTGCGACGGGCGGCCGGCGGAGCATGCCTTCGCGGAGGGCGTCACGGAGGCCAAGGCCACCGACCTGCTGCGCCAGCACGCGGCCGAGTTCCAGCAGGTCGTCAACGAGACGGTGGCCGTGCCCCTCAACCAGAACCAGAACGACGCGCTCGTGAGCTTCGCCTACAACGTCGGGGGCGCGAACTTCCGCAAGTCGACGCTCTTGCGCCTGCTCAACGAGGGCGACTACGAGGCGGTGCCCACGGAGCTCAGGAAGTGGACCAAGGCCCGCAAGGACGGGCAGATGGTGGACCTGCCGGGACTGGTGAAGCGGCGGGCGGCGGAGGCCGAGCTGTTCGCACGCGCGCCCGCGACGTCGAACGGCTCGGCGGCGCAGTCGCTCAGCGTGAGCGGACAGGCGTTCGGTGCCGTGCATTACGCGATTCCGGGCACGTTCAAGGTGGTCGCGCAGACGACAGGGCGGACCTGCTGGGCGGCCGTGGTCACGATGATGGCCTCCTGGCGCCACCAGAAGAGCCTCGACACCCGCACGGTGCTTGCCAAGGCGGGGCAGCCGTACGTCGACCGGTATGAATGGGATCAGAGTCTGGACGCGGAGGGCGCCAAGCTCCTCTACGACGCTCTCGGTCTCGTCACGATCACATCGTTCAATCCGACGATCGAGGCTTGGGAATCGCTGCTGCGCAAGTACGGGCCGCTCTACGTCGACGTCGGATCTGGCTCCTCGACGATGACCCACGCAGTCGTCGTCACGGCGATCTCCGGCGACGGCACGGCCGGGGGGACGTCGATCACCGTCGCGGACCCCGACGGCGGCACCACCACCGAGCGGAAGTTCAGCGAGTTCCTCGCGGAGTACGAGTCGCCGACGGCCGTCAACAACTGGCCCCACGTGATCGTGCACTGGCCGGCACAGCCAAGCGCGCAACAAAGCCTGCCCGCGACGCACTCGCACAGCTATCACAGCCCGAGCGCCGCGGTGCAGATGAGCGGGTTGTCGCAGATGCAGGCGGCACCGCTGGTGATCGCCGGCATCACGGTGGCCGATGCTGCGCAGGTCGGACTTGCCGGCGTCGCGATCGTCCAGGCGCAGTTCGCAGCCAGTCAGGGGTCGTTCTCGCTCACGTACGACAAGGCGCAGCGCCTGCTCACCAGCCAGGCCCGTGCAGCGATGCCGGGCGCGCAGGCGACCAAGCAGCCCTACTCGGAGCTCTTGTTCCATCTCGGCATCGGCCGGCTCGGCACGGCGACGGCCGACATCGTGATCGAGTGGGAAGGCAACCCGTACGGCGAGATCGGAACACCGGTCATCCGCCGCAAGCTCGAGGACTCAACCGAGTGGTCGTCGTCGCTGGCCAACATCACGATCAGCAGGATCGAGCGGATCCCGGTGGCCGGCACCGATCCGAGGGCGTGGCCGATCAACTTCACGTACGAGGGCACCTTCGATCCTTTGGGCAACGGCTACTTCGAGTTCAGTGGCGAGTTCGAGGTGAACGCCTTCGGCGGCCTGAAGTTCGTCCGCCACGACGTCGTATCGCGGTCGACGGCGGACTGGGCGATCGCCGGTACGCCTGAGGGCAAGGTGCAGCGCGGCAGCGACAGGATCATGACCGTTCCAGCGATCCCTCAGGAGCAGATCGAGTACCTGAAGAAGAACCTGCCCTGACGCGCGACGAGGCCGCCGGCTCGAGAGCCGAAGACTCGCCATAGCTGGCCCTTCGTCACTGCGCACGCAAACCGTTCATCACGCTGACGCCCCACGCCGGGCGATTCCGTTCGACATCGCCTCTTGCTCGCTCCCCGGCTGCACCCACCGTCTCGGGGGAAGCTGCGTCAGTTCGCCGCAAGCGCGGCGGCGAGCCGCTTCAGGTCTGCATGAAGCACGATGGACCGCGTCCTCCGAGCGATTGCCAGCGCCCTTCGGCCCTCGTCGCGCGCGCGGTCCAGTTCGCCAGCGCCTGCGCACGCGAGGGCCAGTCGTGCCTGGTGCCCTCCGCCATCGCGCATCTGATCGCGTGGCCAGGTGCGAAGGGCGCTCTCGTACAGCGGGATGGCTTTGCTCGGCTGCATCCAGAGCCAGCACCGCGCCGCGTTCGCCTGGACGTTGTACGCGGTCGGGGCGCCCGGCGAGTCGGTGCCGTCAGCCGCCTCTCCAGCCGCCTCAAGGTGCCGCTGGCAAGCCGAGACGTCGCCTCCGAGGGCGTGACCGTGCGCGGCCCTCAGGCGGACGCGGGTGCGGGTCGTCTCGCTCGTACCCGGCACTCGGAGCGCACCCTCAGCCAATGCGACCGCTCGCTGTCCGTCGCCCTCCTGGACTGCCCACTGCGCCTGGCGCATCCGAGTCAACGCGTCCACGTCCGGGTCGCCCGCCTGCGTCGCCAGACGTAGCGCCCGGCTGGTCCAGGCGTCCCGGGCACGCGCGTCGCCGGTGTCGTTGGCGAGAAAGGCCGCGAACTCCGTCCAGCGCGCTTCGACAGCCAGCAACCTCGTACGCAACTCGCCACGTGAGATCTGGCGGTGGCGGGCGATCAGACGAAGCTCGCGGCGAACGGTGCTGAGCACGGCGTGGGCACCAAACATGGAGTCGTGGCGGTCGAGTACGGCCAGCAACGCCAGCCAGTGCGCTGGAAGCTCCGGATCAACCTCGCTGGCCGCGACCGGAGCTGGACCGAGCCCAGCGGCGCCGAGCGCGGCTCCGGCAGCGCCGCCCAGCAACCCGCGCCGATCGGTTGGGTCCACGTCTTCATCGTACCGCTGCCGCGCAGCCGCGCGGGAGTCTGCGGCCAGCAGCCGCTCAGCGATAACAGCGGTCAGGAGCGCGAGCAGCGCGCCCTCCGCGTCGAGCGCAGCGTCCAACGCTGCCACGCAGGTCGGCGTCGCACCCGCCGCCGCCAGTTCAAGGCTGGAGATGTGCTGCGGCGAGTAGCCCGTGCGGGTACCGAGCGCGGCGAGCGTCAGTCCGCGTCCAAGGCGACGACGGCGCAGTTCAGCGCCCAGCGCTGCAGCAGCCGGGGGCGCGTCGCGGGAGAGAGGCTTCACCGGGCGGCCGGGAGACACAACCTGACGCTATCTCGGGACGGCGTTTTCAGGGGATTTTCAAGTGACTCGTGAACACCGTGACAGCCCTCGAATCAAAGCAGCAGTTGCCGCGGCGAGACTGCTGAGATGAATCTCGACCCTCGGCCGTGCGCCCGGTGGAGGCGGTCGCGGCGGCAATCGGCTTGCGCGTCCCGCACGCTGGAGCGGGGATACAAACGGACTCCTCCCTGCCCCGCCGCCTGCTGTCCTCGCCGCGACGACGTGTTCGCGTCGAGCGCCCGGTCAGCGAGACCGATGGATGACGTCCTCGATCGCGGCGACCACGGTGTCGGGCGCGTTGCTGAGGATCTGTGTGCTTGTGGGGCGTTGTTGCTCATACGGACACGCGCTCGCTGCTCGCCTCGGCGTCGGCGGCGGCGGCGCGCGCATCTCCTCCTCGGTGGCGCCCGAGTGGGCTCGGGTGCCGACCCCGAACACGGTCGGGCACGCCAGCGCCGCAAGTCGGGCCCGAGTTCGCCGTTGACGGCGTCCATCTCGATCACGACGTCCGCGGACTCGGCGGGCGACATCCGGGCCGAACGGCCAAGCGCCGCCAGGATGCGCATGATCCACCCCAGGCGGCGGAACTGCTTGCCCGCCCTGGCGCGCGCGTTCTCGAAGGCAGGTCATTTCGCGCATGGTTGCGAGCTGCATGTCCCGAGCGAGTGCTGGCGGGTCACCCCGGGCAACCGTCGCGACCCGCGACGAGCAGGTCGTCGCGAAAAGACGCCGCAGCAGGGGGGCGAACTTCGCGCCCCCCGAACCTAGTACAAGAACATGCCAACGAGCATCCTCCCCTGGGCGCTGGCCGCGGTCGGTTTTGCGCTGGCCGGCATCGGCGCTCTCGAGCTGCGCCGGCGCCGCGAGCTCGTCGCCCGCGCCTGCCACGAGCTGCGCGGTCCGCTGGCCGCCGTGCGGCTCAGCCTGGCGACGATGGAGCGCCGGCGCGAGGCGCCGCCCGAGCGCCTGGCAACGCTCGACCACGAGCTGCGCCGCGCCGGCCTCGCGCTGGACGACTTCGCCGCCGCGCGCAGCGGGCGGCGGATCCTCGACCGCGAGGAACCCGTCGAGGTCGCCGAGCTGATGGAGGAGCAGTTCCACAGCTGGGAGGCCGTGGCGTGCGCCTTCGAGAGCATCCTGCTGCTCGGTTGCCTGCTGCCGGGGGCGGTGATCGTCGGCGATCGCCTGCGCCTCGCGCAGGCGATCTCCAACCTCGTCGCCAACGCCCTCGAGCACGGACCCGGCCGGGTCGAGCTCTCGGCGCGCTTCGTCGGGGCGCGCCACGTGCGCATCGAGGTCATCGACGAGGGATCGGGCCTGCCCGTCCCGCTCGCCGAGCTGACGCGCCGTGCCCGGGCGGGGCGCGGGCGCCGCGGGCGCGGCCTCGCGATCGCCGCGCAGATCGCCGAACGCCACCGCGGCCGGCTCGTCGCGGCGCCCGCGGAGCGCGGTACGCGGATCGGTCTGGAGCTGCCGCTCGTGCGGCATCCGCCGTGAGCCGGCGCCGCCGCGCGCTCGTGCTCGGCGGCCTGGCGCTGGTGCTCGGAGGGCTTGCGGCCTTCAACGTCGCCGGCCGCGAGGCGGCGCTCGAGCGCCGCATCGGCGGGCTCGTCGAGGTCGTCGTCGCGCGCGAGCCGATCGGTCCCGGCCAGCGGGTGTCCGAGCGAGCGCTGGCGATCCGCCGGGTGCCCGCGCGCTTCGCGCCGCGCGGGGCCATCAGCGACCCGCGCCAGCTCGTCGGCCTGCGCGCGCGGGTCGCGATTCCCGCTCATGTCGACCTGGCCGCCGCCATGGTCGGCGGCGATGATGCGCCGCCCGGGCCCCCGCTCGGCCGCGGCGAGCGGGTCGCGGAGGTCGTCGCCCTGGCAGCGCCGCAACTGGTCCCCGCCGGCAGCCGCGTCGACGTGCTGGTCACGCCGGAGCCGCGCGGCGACCGGCCGGGCGAGGCCCTGCTGGCGCTCGAGAACGTCGAGGTCATCTCCGCGACCGAGCTTGGTGGCGACGCCGCCTCCGCGGGCAAGGGCGCGCCGGGCCCGCGCGTCGCCGCGTCGCTGCGGGTGACGCTGCGTCAGGCGGTCTATCTCGCCGCCGTGCAGGACTTCGCCCGCGAGCTGCGCCTGCTGCCGCGAGCGCCCGGCGACCGCCGGCGAGGACGGGCGGGCCTGCGGATGATGCCCGAGCTTCCGTAGGGCTCGGAGCTGAAGGCCAGGCCGATCTCGTCGTCGGTGCTGCTCCGGGCGCCCCTCATCCTCCACCCGTCCACGGCCGGCGCCGGCGGCTCAACCGTCGCGCTGAGCGGCCGATGACGAGCCCATGAATCTCTCGCGCTCGACCAGCCTGGTGACCGTCAGCCTTCTCTGTCTCGTCGCCATGCCGGCCTCGGCCGCGGTCGGAGCGACGAAGAAGAAGTCCAAGACCCCGGCTCGGCCGACGGTCC
>WUUC01180450.1_pt1 | contig 16726 bp, 13 predicted proteins | sample 6278441 | NCBI WGS metagenome assembly WUUC01 (sample SAMN13675441, study PRJNA597444) | soil metagenome | isolation source: soil | place: USA: Washington | collected 2017-10
AGGCGCTCGGCGATCGCGAACACCCGCTCCGGCATCACCTCCCCCTCGTACGGACATCCGAACGACACGGAGACGACCCCCTCGCACCGCAGCCCCGCCTCCCGGGCCCGCCCCACCACGCGCTCGAGCCCGGCCAGCGACTCCTCGACCGAGCGATTCACGTTCCTGCGGTTGTGCGTCTCGGTGGCGGAGAGGAACACGTTGACCTCGTCGACCCGGTCGCGGAGCTCGAGGGCGCCATGGAGCCCGCGCTCGTTCGGCACGAGCACGGACACGGACACGGAGTCCGGGATCTCCGCCGCCTCGAGCACCGTGGGCCCGTCGGCGAGCTGCGGGATAACGTCGCCGCGCACGAAGCTCGTGACCTCCAGGCGCGAGAGGCCGGTGCGGGCCAGCATCTCCACGAGTCGGACCTTGTCGTCGGTGGCGATCACCTCGGGCTCGTTCTGGAACCCGTCGCGCGGGCCGACCTCCCTGATGCGCACTAGCCGTGAGCTTTCGTTCACAGGGACGAGAGTAGGCGAGCCGTGACCACGCTCAGAATCCGCCGTACCCAGTGGGGCTCGCGATAGACCCGGCCGTGGGTGAAGCGAAGCGGCGTAAGTCCGGACGCGGTGTGCGCCTGATCGCGCTGGCGGTCCCGCGCCTGCTGGGCCGGCGTGCGGTGGTAGCGCAGCCCATCGGTCTCCACGACCAGGTCCAGGTCGGGCCAGTAGAAGTCGACCCTGAAGCCGTTCAACCGCTCGCCCGAGAGCGGCCGCGGCATGGTCCAGGGTAGTGTTCACCGAGCAGATCTCGCCCCCGGACCGACCGGACGGACAACGAGTGCCCTCGCCCGGGAGGACCTACTGCATCGCAAGCCCGCCGCTGACCCCGAGCGTCTCGCCGGTCACGAACGCCGCGTCGTCGGAGGCGAGGAAGGCCACGGCCGCGGCCACCTCCTCGGGCTGCCCGATCCGGCGCAGCGCCGTGGACCCGACCATCCCCTTCACGAGCCGCGCGCCGATCTCGCCGAGCTGCTCGGGGGCGGACATGAGCAGAGGCGTCTCGATCGGACCGGGCGCCACCGCGTTGCAGGTGACGCCGTAGCGTGCCGACTCGCGCGCCACGGCCTTCGTGAAGCCGATCACGCCCGCCTTCGCGGCGGAGTAGACGGCGGAGCCCTGCGAGCCGACGCGCCCCGCCTCGGAGGCCACGTTCACGATTCGCCCCCTCCCGCGCTCCTGCATCCCCGGTAGCACGGCGTAGGTGACAGCGAGGACGCCGCGGAGGTTGACCGCCAGGACTCGGTCCCACATCTCGGGCTCGGTGCGGGTGAAGTAGCCGAACTCGTCGTAGCCGGCGTTGTTCACGAGGACGTCCAGCGGCCCCAGCTCGGACTCCGCCTGCTCGACCGTCCGCGCGGCGGCATCCTCCGAGCGCACGTCGAGCTCGTACGCACGGCCGTCGACGTCGTCGGCCACCTCGCGCGCCGACGCTGACTCGAGATCGGTCACCGCAAGGCGTGCACCCTCTCCCGCCAGCCGGCGGCAGGTGGCCGCGCCGATCCCGCTCCCGCCGCCGGTGACGAGCGCTGTTCGCCCTTGGAGCCTCACCGGGCCGTGAGCCTATCCGGGTGAGGGCGGGGCGGCCGATAGGCTCGCGGCCCAGTGAGCGCTCGAGCCGACTCCGACCCCGTCGCGATCATCGGTGGCACCGGGGCGCTCGGGTTCGGCCTGGCGCTCCGCCTGGCCGCCACGGGCACACCGGTGGTGATCGGCTCGCGGCGCGCCGAGTCGGCCGCCGAGGCGGCGGATCGCCTCCGGGAGCGCGTTCCCGAGGCGGCCGTCGAGGGATCGGAGAACGCGGAGGCCGCCCGCGGCCGCCCGCTGGTGGTCCTGTGCGTGCCGTTTCGGGCCCAGTCCGAGAACCTGACCAACCTGCGCAACGTGCTCGAGCCGGGCCAGATCCTGCTCGACGCCACGGTGCCGCTCGCCGCTGCCGTCTCCGGCCGGGCAACCCGGCTCCTCGGCGTGCCCCAGGGCTCCGCGGCGGAGCAGGCGGAGGAGATGGCGCCGGACGGCGTGCGCGTCGTGAGCGGGCTCCACACCGTCAGCGCGCCGATCCTGGGCGACCTCGACGAGACGCTGGACGAGGACGTGCTGCTGGCCGGCGACGATCGCGACGCCAAGCGCTCGGTGGCCGAGCTCGTGCGCCGGATCCCGCGACTCCGGCCCGTGGACTGCGGACGGCTGGAGCGCGCGCGTCTGATCGAGGGGCTCACCCCCCTCCTGATCTCGGTCAACTCGCGGCACAGGACCCACGCGGGAGTCCGGCTCACACGGCTGCCGGAGGCCCCGTGGTAGCCCCTCGACGCGCGTGATAGCGGTCCTGGCCGGGGGGACCGGCGGGGCAAAGCTCGCGCGCGGCCTGCTCGACGTCGTCCCCTCGACGGACCTTTCCGTGATCGCCAACACGGCCGACGACATCGAGGTCTACGGCGTGCACGTCTCGTCCGACCCCGACCTCGTCACCTACTGGCTCGCAGACCTGATCGACGAGGAGCAGGGCTACGGCATCCGCGGCGATACGTGGCAAGTGATGAGGGCGCTCGAGGCGACCGGCCGCGATCCCTGGTTTCGGCTCGGCGACCGCGACCTGGCTAACTGCCTCGCGCGCACGGCCATGCTCCGGGCGGGAGGGCGGCTCACCGATGCCGCCGCGGAGGTGGCGCGCGGCGGCGCGGTCGGAGCGCGCGTCCTTCCCATGACCGACGACCCGGTGCGGACTCACATTCGCAGCCGCGGGAGGTGGCTGACGCTTCAGGAGTACCTGATCGTCGAGCACGCGGCCGCGCCGATCGAGGCGGTCGAGGTTCGCGGCGCCGAGACGGCGCGTGCCACGCCGGAGGTGCTCGAGGCGCTGAATGGAGCCGAGGCGATCGTCATCGGTCCGTCGAATCCGGTGATCTCGATCGGGCCGATCCTCGCGATCCCCGGGATGCGCGAGGCCATCGCTGCGGCGCCCGCACCCGTGGTGGCGGTGAGCCCGTTCGTCGGGGGGCGCGCCGTGAAGGGGCCGACCGAGGCCCTCTGCCGCCACGCGGGGATACCGCTCGGGGCGCGCGGCGTCGTCGAGGCCTACGCGGAGATGCTCGACGGTGTCGTGGCCGACGAGCCGCTTCCGGGGGGCGACCTGCCCTTCCTCGAGGTCGACACGTTGATGGACACGCCCGAGCAGAGGCGTGACGTGGCGGTGGCGACGCTGCAGTTTGCGACAACGCTCGGGCGATGACCACCGCCCCAGCCGACCGTCCGCGATAGATTCGTCCCGTTGCCCGAGGAAAGCGAGGAGGCGACCATGCGCACCGTCGCCGTAGTGCCGGTCAAGAGCTTCGACACCGCCAAGGAGCGGCTGTCGCCCCGGCTCGGAGGCGGGTCCCGCCATCTCCTCGCACAGGCGATGGTCTGCGACGTGCTGTCCGCCCTGAGGCGGGTCGGGCGGCTCGACGCCGTCGCGGTGGTCACGGACGACCACGAGATCGAGGCGATGCTTCGCAGCGACCCGGTCACCCTGCTGCTCGACGACCGGCGCGACGGCCAGTCCGCGGCAGCCATGATCGGCATCCGCCACGCCGTGGCCGAGGGCTACCGGCGCGTGTTGCTCGTGCCCGGCGACACTCCGCTGATCGATCCCGACGCGGTGGACGCGCTGCTCGAGACGAGCCGGACCGAAAAGCTCAGTGTGACGATCGTGCCAGACCGCCATCGCGAGGGCACGAACGCGCTCGTGATCACCCCGCCCGACGCGTACGAGCCGAGCTTCGGGCCCGGGAGCCTCGAGCGTCACCTAGAGGCTGCGCGCACGGCGGAGCTCTCGCACCGGGTCGAGGAGGTCGAGTCGCTGATGCACGACGTGGACACCGCGGAGGACCTGTCCGCGCTCGGCGACGAGCTCGAGCGACGGCGCGGCGTGGCTCCACGGACGCGCGGTGCGCTGCGTCAGTTCGGTCGGCTCCACGTCCTCCCGCCGCGGCCGACGGCCGCCGAGCGACCCGACGAGCGGGCCGCGCAGCAGTGGCCGGCCATGCGCGGGGGCGCCGTCTGGCGTCCCAGGCGCGAGCGGCCGTCCGCCGACCAGCACCCCGCCTGGGCCTGACGCCCCTCACGCTCTCGCCGCTGCCCGGGCTACCCGAGGTCGCGGCGGGCGACGATCTCGGGGCACTAGTGGCCAGTGCGGCGCCCGGCGATCTCGCCGGCGACGACGTGCTCGTGATCGCCCACAAGGTCGTGTCGAAGGCAGAGGGCCGGACGCGCCGCCTCGCCGACGTGGCGCCCGGCGAGCGCGCACGAACGATCGCCGCTTCCCACGATCGCGATCCCCGACTCGTGCAGGCGGTCCTGGACGAGTCCGAGGAGGTGCTGCGAGTGGAGCGGGGCGTGATGGTGTGCGTGACCCGGCACGGCCTCGTGTGCGCGAATGCCGGCGTGGACCGCTCGAACGCGGCGGAGGGCGAGGTAGTCCTGCTGCCGCTCGACCCCGATGCCTCGGCCCGCTCGCTGCGCGCGCGGATCGAGGAGCTTCGGGAGGTCCGCCCGGCGGTGGTGGTGGCCGACACCTTCGGCCGGGCGTGGCGCCTCGGGCAGGTGGACGCGGCGGTCGGCGCCGCCGGGCTCCGCCCCCTCGACGACTGGCGTGGCCGCCACGACGCGCTCGGGCGCGAGCTGAGCGCCACGCGGATCGCCATCGCTGACGCCGTCGCCGGCGCTGCCGATCTCGTGCGCGCCAAGGACTCGGGCGAGCCGGCGGTCCTGGTCCGGGGGCTCGGTGGTCACGTGACCGGCGATGACGGCCCGGGCGCCGCGGCACTCCGGCGCCCGCCCGAGGAGGACCTCTTCCGTTAGCTACCCGGAGGTCGCCGCTGCCGCTGAGCGGTTGCCGCCCCGCTCAGGCGGCCTGGGCCGGCTCGAAGCGGCGCCTGATGTCGTACAGCGTCGTGCGCTCCGCCGCCGGCCGCCCGGCGGCGTGCGCGGCGCCCACGAGGTCGTCGACCGTGAGCATGGTCCCGTGATGCGAGCCGGCCATCCGGCTGATGGACTCCTCCATCAGCGTGCCGCCAAGGTCGTTGACGCCCCAGCGGAGCGACTCCGTGGCCGCGTCGAGCCCCATCTTGACCCAGCTCGCCTGGAGGTTCGTCACGGTCCTGCCCAGCGCCAGCCGGAAGACCGCGGTGTGCTTGAGGTTCTCCTCGCGCGATATCTCCTCCACTCCGTGCGTCCGCCCCAGCAGCGTGTTGAACGGGATGAACGACAGCGGGACGAACTCGGTGAAGCCGCCGGTGCGCTCCTGCAGGGCGCGGACCACCTGCATGTGGCGGGCGAGCTCCCAGGGCTCCTCGATGTGGCCGAACATCACGGTCGCGGTCGAGCGCAGTCCCGCCGCGTGCGACGCCTCGATCACCTCCACCCAGCGCGCCACCGGCAGCTTGTTCGGCGATATCCGCTCCCGCACTCCGTCGTGCAGGACCTCCGCCGCGGTGCCGGGGGTCGAGCCCAGCCCGGCCGCGGCGAGCCGCGCGAAGACCTCGCGCGGCGGCAGGCCGGAGGTGCGGGCCGCATGGTCGACCTCCATCGGCGAATACGCGTGAAGGTGGAGCTCCGGCGCGGTCTGGTGCGCGAGGCGCAGCCAGCCCTCGTAGTCCCCCAGCGTCCAGTCGGGATGGATGCCGGACTGCATGCAGACCTCTGTGGCGCCGAACGCCACCGCCTCGTGGATCCGCCGGACGAAGTCCTCGCGCGAGTGCTCGTAGGCGTCGGGCGAGCGGCGGCCCTGGCCGAAGCCGCAGAACGCGCATCCGACCACACACACGTTCGAGACGTTGATGTTGCGGTTCACCACGAAGGTGACGGTGTCTCCCGCCAGCTCGGCACGCAGCTCGTCCGCCGCCTGACGCATGTCCTCGATCGCCTCGGGCCGGGTCTCGGCGAACAGCGCCGTGAGCTCGTCCTCCGACAGCTCGCCGCCGTCGCGAGCCCGGGCGATAGCCGGTGCCGCCAGGTCGGTCCGGATCGTACGCTCGTTTCGCCGCCCGGACCCCCGTCGCGGGATGAAGCTCCAGTACTTCAGCTTGATCACGTCTAGCACGCCCTGCTCAAGCCACTCAGGCGACATGTACTGCGGGTAGACGCACAACCGCTCGGTGAGCGCCTGGCCGCGCGGGCTCAGGCTCCTCCGCATGCGGTGCGGAGACGGGAAGGGGTGCTCGGGCGAGATGTGGTCGCCGTTCGCCGAGAGGCCCCCGAGGTCGGTCGCGCCCGCGTCCACGAGCGGCAGCCACCAGTCGGACAGGTTCGGGGGGACCTGGATGCCGACGTCCGGCATCAGCCGGCGGCACTCGCGCACCAGGACGCGCATGTCGTCGAGCGAGATCGGCGTCGCCCAGGTGGGAAGCGACCCCGGTGCGATCTCCTCGTCTGCGGCCACCTCCGCGGCGGCATCGCCCGCCCGTGTCTCGGCGACCTGCGCAGCGTCGGCGATCTCCGCCGGCTCGCGCCCGTAGTAGCGGGGATGCGGCACGTAGTTCTGGAGGATCACCTCCTGGATGTGGCCGTGATCGCGGTGGACCTCAGCCAGCGCGCGCAGCGAGTCGATGCGCTCCGACGGCGTCTCGCCGATTCCGACGAGGATCCCGCTCGTGAACGGAATGCGCAGCTTGCCGGCCGCACGGATCGTGGCCAGCCGGCGTTCGGGGTGCTTCGTCGGCGACCCGGCATGCACGGTGTCCATCAGCCGCTCGGCCGTCGACTCGAGCATCAGCCCCTGCGACGCCGTGACCTCCCGCAGCCGCGCCAGGTCGCCAGGCGACAGCGCGCCCAGGTTCGTGTGCGGGAGGAGTCCTCGCCCAAGGGCCTGCTCGCAGGTCCACGCCACATACGCGGTGAAGTCCTCGTGGCCGTACTCGGCGAGCCGGCGCGCGACCGCGGGGTTGCCCTCCGGCGCCTCCCCGGTGAGCACCAGCAGCTCCTTCGCGTTGCGCCGGACCGCGCCGTCGAGGAGGCGCTCCACATCGTCCGGCGAGTAGAGGTGAGCCTGGTGGGTCGCGAACGAGCAGTACTTGCAGTAGCACCGGCAGGTGCGGGACAGCGAGATCGTGTAGTTCCGCGAGAAGGTGACCCGCCGCATCTGCGCGGAGTGTACGCCGGGACCTCCGGGCGCCCGGGCCGCCGAGCCACGCCGCCGGCGCGCGCGGCGGAGACAGCCACCCAGGCTTAGGCTTCCCCGATGCGAGCACGCGCCGTGTCAGCCGGCCTCGGCGCGCTGCTGGTGTGCGTTCCCCTGGCCGTCTCGGCATGCGGAGCCGACAGCGACGACCAGCCGCCCTCTGGCGGGGCGCGCGAGGTGACGCTCGTGCTCGACTTCGTGCCGAACGCGGTGCACGCGGGCGTCTACGGTGCGGTGATCGAGGGAGCGGACCGCGACCGCGGCATCGACCTCCAGGTCCGCGCCCCCACCTCGTCGACCGACTCCCTCCGGCTGCTGGCCTCGGGCCGCGCCGACATCGCGATCGTGGACATCCACGACCTCGGCCTCGCGCGCGAGCGCGCCGCCGACGTGGTGGGCGTCGGCGCCCTGGTGCAGCGACCCCTGGCCGCGATCCTCGCCCGTCCAAGGATCGAGCGGCCGCGCGACCTCGAGGGGGCTCGGGTGGGCGTGACCGGCCTGCCCTCCGACGAGGCCGTTCTGCGCGCGGTCGTCGAGGACGACGGCGGTGACGTCGACCAGGTCGAGCCGGTCACGATCGGGTTCTCCGCCGTTCGCGACCTCGTGGCGGGCAATGTCGACGCCGCGACCGCGTTCTGGAACGCGGAGGGCGTGGTCCTCCGCCAACGCGGCTTCGACCCCGCCGAGTTTCGCGTCGGCGACTTCGGCGCGCCGCCCTACCCCGAGCTGGTGCTGGCGGTCCGCCACGGGACCGTGCGGCGCGATCCCGGCCTGGTTGAGGCAGTCCTCGGGGCCGTGGCGGCCGGCACCGAGGCGACGCTCGCCGAGCCCGACGCCGCCCTGGCCGAGATCGCGGAGGCCTCCGCCGCCGACGAGGAGCTGGTGCGCGCGCAGTTCGAGGCGGTGGCGCCCGCTCTCGAGCCGCCCGTAGCCCTCGACCGCACGGCGCTCGAGGAGTGGGCGGCGTTCGACGCCCGCTCCGGCATCCTCGACCGGCGGCCCGACGTCGATGAGGCGTTCGCCCTGGGCCTAGACCCCGCCCCGCCGGGGTTCGGCGACCGCCGGTGAGCGATTGTGGCCCCCTCCGGCCCCGAATCGCTCAGTCGCTGGCGAACCCGGTACCCCGCGCGGGGCGTACCCGGCGTTGCCCGGGCGCAGTGCCCGGGTCACAAAGTTGGCCGCGCCGCTCGACGCGCGATCATGCCGGCGACGCCTAGCGCGAGGCCGGTCAGGAGCAGTGCGGCGAGGCCCAGTCCGGTGAACGGGAGATCACCGCCGTCTCCGCTGGCGACGGCCGTGATGGCCGCGGAGGCCCCCGAGTCCGGGTCGCCGGTCCGGGCGGCGTCGCCGCCAGCGGCCGAGGTCCCGGCCCCGTCACTCTGACGCCGGGTCCCGTTGTCGCGGGGCTCCCCTCCCGGTCCAGCGCCGCCCCCGCTCTCACGGTTGCCGGCCACGCGGGTCGACGCGGAGCGCACGTAGCTCGCATTCTTTGCGTCGTCGACGGCGCGAACGGCCACGAACCGGAAGCGCCCTGCGCCGTCAGCGGTCAGGCGCTGCCGGCCGGAGCCGGGCTCGGTCGCGCCGGCCGCCGTTTCCGCGGACCCCTTGGAGGGCGCCGCCCGCGCACCGGACGCCGTGGCCTCGGATGCGAGCGGCGTAGCCGAGCGAAAGTCCTGACCGGAGCGGATCGGGGCGTCCGAGCCGCGCACCGCGTAGCGGCGCGGAGTGCCGCAGAGGAGGTCGTCGCCCGACGCGTCGAAGGCCAGCACCCGACTGTTCCCTCCCCGGCGCCCGACGCTGATCCTCCCCGGCCGCGAAGGCGACCGCGAGTCGGTTCCGTAGTTGTGGCTTCCGAACTCGTCGTGGCCGAAGGTCCACCACTCCGCGTTGGTGGTGGTCGAGCCCTCCCCGCACGAGCTGGCGGGGGTGTTCCACATAAAGGACCAGCCCTCCCGCGTGACGGCGGTGACCTCCAGCCGGCCGTCGCCGTCCGCGTCGCCGACGGCGGGCGTGGGCTGAACCCAGCCCCCGAGGAACTTCGGCCAGCCGCCCGGCTCGACCCCCTCCGGGCCGTAGGCGTGAAGCTGGTAGAGGCCGGTGCCGACGAGCGCCTGGCGATCCGACCCGGAGCCGTCCACCTTGGCGGCGGCGGGCTGGCTCACGAGCTGGAAGTCGTCGGTGGCCACCGGGTAGCCCGGCACGTACGCGCCGGTCTCAGGCGACCAGGCCTGCACCGAATGGTTGAACGGCAGGTTCTGGTTCACCGCGAGCAGGTTGGCCACGCCGCCGAGCGAGATCGATCCCTTGAGCACGAGCGGGCCGCCGGGGCCGAGGTCTCCGATCGACGGATAGTCGGCCAGGCCGACCTGGGCGGTCTGGTCGAGCACGCCGGCGCTCGGGGCGGGGGCGTTCGTGAGCGCCTGGACCTCGCTCCCGTCGCCATCCACGATCTGCGCCTGCCCCGTGGCCGCCGCCACCGCCACCTCGTCGTCGCCGTCCTCGTCCAGGTCGAAGGCGGCGGCGTCGTTGCTCGGCACGACCAGCGGCAGGATGTCCCCCGCGAGCGTCCCGATCTCCACCGGCCACTCCCCGGCGACCGGCTCGCCGTTCCCCTCGAGGGCGTACACGAGGTTGGATCCGAGGCCGGCCTGGGTGAACTCGTCGATCAGTCCCTGCGGCAAACCGGGGAAGTCGAACTCGTCGGGGTCGCCCGGGAGCACCTCGTTCGTGGCGATCACGATCTCCTGGTCCTCGTCGCCGTCGAGGTCGGCCACCGCCGGCGAGGTCACGATCTCAGCGCCGGGCGCACCCTCCGTGGCGATCCTCGCCGGGAATCCGTCGAGCGGCCGGCCCCGGCCATCCCACGCATAGACGTGCTGGTCGAGCGCGCCGGCCAGCACGTCGAGGCGCCCGTCGCCGTCGAGGTCGGCGAGCGCGGGCGACCCGAAGAAGCCGCGCTTCAAATGGTTGTCCTGGGTGATGAAGCGGTCGCCGGTATCGAAGCACGGCTTCTCGACGCCCCGCACACAGGGCTCCGACAGCGCCGGGTCGATCCGCGCCGGGAAGCCGTCGAGCCGGCGGCCGTGGCGATCCCAGGCGTAGAGGTGCTCACCGGCCGTGGCGACGATCTCGGGCTCCCCGTCCCCGGTCAGGTCTCCGACCGCGGGTGCACGCAACGGCTCGCGCGGGTCGCTTCCGATGCTACCCGGCGCGTCATGCCTGCGCGCGACCGGGTACGGATCGGTCGTGACCGCCCCGCCCCTCCCGAACGACCCCAGGGGACGCCCGCGCGCGTCGAGCGCGTGCAGCTCTCCGCCCGACGTCCCGAGCAGCAGGTCGAGCCGGTTGTCTCGGTCCAGGTCCACGAGCCGTGGCGGGGTCTCCCCGCCGGACCCCGTCACCCATCGCCCCGGCCTCGACTCGGAGCCGATCGGCAACGGCCACCCCGGTCGGTTGCCGTCGTCGCGATAGGCGAACAGGGTCTTGCGGTAGACGCCGAAGTTCTCGGGGTCGTCAGCCGCCTGGACCGTGAGGCGGATCTGGAAGGCGTGCCGCTCGGGGTCCGGGTCAGGGTAGGGATCGGCCGGCCAGGGGTCGCCCACGCGGCCCGCCGGGCGGCCGGCGTCGTTGGCCACGCTCCCGTCGCACCGGTCGGCGAGCTGCTCGAGGAGGGCCCGCGGCAGCCGGCCGAGCACGCCGCTCGCCGAGCCCTCCCCGTTCGCCCCCGGCACCGGCTGGAATGAGCCGTCGCGTGCGTCCTGCCCGCAGGCGTACTCCACCCGCCACGCCCCGACCTGTCCGTGCGGGGCGGCCGCACGACCGCGGATGGGCACCCCGGCAGCTCCGAGGCGGTCGACGTTGATCGGGGCGAACCAGTCCGGCGCGTCGAGCTGCGCCTCGGGAGGGATCCGGTCCTGACGGATGCGCTTCATCGCCGCGGCCAGGTTCACGCGCCCGTACCCGAAGTGCGGGTCCCAGCCGCGGCTCGCCTTGTCCGGCAGCCCGATGTCCCCCGTGTTGTCGGGAAGGACGTCCTCGGCCGTCATGGTAAGGAGCTGGCGGACCTCGTTCCCGGTCAGCGGGCTTTCGAGCTCCTGGCGGCCGTAGGAGGCGAGCAGGCCGGCGGCGCCCGCGGCCTGGCCCGTATTCTCGGACCCGGTCGACCCCATCAGCACGATGTCGGCCTTGCCCCCGTACTGAGTCAGGTTGGAGTTTCGAAAGAAGCTCGTCGTGGGCGGCTGGGTGGAGCCGGGCGCCAGCCCGCCGGAGCCGTCGCGGATCGCCTGGAAGAACTGGCGGCAGCCGTCCGAGAACGACTCGGGCACCGGCACCACATCGCCCACGCCCGGAAGGCTCGGGGCGGCGCAGTCGCTCGGGGCCGAGTCGGGCAGGGAGCCGGCGACGTAGATCGCCTCGTTGTAGTTCGTTGGGTAGTTGTGGTTGGCGCTGTTGATGTCGCTCGAGACGAGCGTCAGGGTCACGCCCCTGCGGTCGGCGTACTCGAACGCGCTGCGCGCGAAGCTCGAGTTGAGCAGGCCGCCGACCGCGCCCTCCACCACGTCGGCGCCGTTGTCGGTGGCGTAAACGGCGCCGAGTGCGTACATGTTCGTGTCGACCACGAAGGTGTCCCACACACGCAGCGGCATGACCTGGCACTCGGGGCACATTCCGGCCTCGCCGCTCCCGGGCTCGCCGCCCTGGCCCTCGTCAGTGGTGCGTGCCGCCTCGAGCGCGCGCCCGGTGCCGTGACCCTCAGCGCTGCAGCAGCTCGAGGCGTCGAATGGATCGTTGTCGTCGTCGAAGAAGTCCCACCCGGCGATGTCATCGACGTAGCCGTTGCCGTCGTCGTCCGAGTCGTCCGAGAACCGGGCGATCAAGTCGGAGGCGTCGAGGATCTCATCGGACTCCGTGTCGCCCGCGTCCACCGCCACACGCCGGTCGCACGCGTAGTCGAGGACGTTCACAGCGCCGTCGCCGTTCCGATCGAAGCCCTGGCCCGTGAACTCGTCGCAGGGGGTGTCGCCGCCCAGCGGCTCGGCCCCGGAGTCGACCTCGGGCGCGGTCAGCTCGGGGGTGTTCAGATGGACCTTCTCGACCAGCTCCGCCTCCTGCCACTCGATCCCCGAGTCGAGGATCGCGACGACCGTGCCGGGATCGCCGGTCGAGTACTTCCACGCGGTGTCGGCTCGCACCCCCGCCAGCTGGGAGCAGGGTGGGTCGCCGGCGGCCACGTTCGCCTGCCTCCCCTGGCGGTCGAGCTGGGAGCAGTCGTCGTATTGCGTGGGACCGCCCCCGACGTCGTCCGCCGAGTCCGGAACGAATCCGAACGCGCCGAACTGCTCCTCGAAGTAGCTGCCGCATTCCTCGACCTGGCCCGCTTCCTCGTCGTCCTCCTCGCAGCGGTCGAAGTTCGCGTCGTTGGGGGTGTCGACGCGCGGGCTGTCCTGGGGGTCTGGAGGATCGGCGGATTCGAAGTCGCCGAAGTCCGCGAGCGCCGGAACCGTTCCGAGCAACGCCGCGAGCAGAAGGGCGAGCACCGTCGTCCTGACGGCGGTCCGCGCGCTCCCGAGTCTGCGGCCGATCCTCATGCCCCTCGCCGCCGGAGAGGCTTTCACAACCAGCGCGTGCGCGCGCCGGACGGCTTGCGTCGGCTCGCCGTGCCACCGTCACTTGGGCGGTCGACCGTCGGTCAGGCTTGGATCAGGCCCGCCGCGAGGGTGGCTCCCTCGCGCGCCATCCGCGAGCGCGGGACCACCAGGTCGAAGCCCGCCTCGACGGCTCGGCGGCGAGTCTCCTGGTCCACGTGCGAGTAGAAGCCGAGCGTGGAGACGCCCTCGAGCTCGCGGCCCATCTTCATCGACTCGACGAGCACAGCGCCGTCGAAGTCCTCGGCGGTCAGGTCTACCACGAGCAGTTCGGAGCGCGACGCCTCGGCCCGCGCCGCGTCCTCCGTGTCGAGGCGCGTGACCTCGTGGCCGGCGGCCGTGAGCGCGCCCTCGACCTTCGAGCCGAACAGCAGGTCGGGACAGAGGACCGCGACCCGCGCCATCAGTGCCCTGTCTCGTGACGTCGCGCTCGAAACGGCGAGCCCCAGGCGTCGTCAGGCAAGGAAGCAGGGAGGGCGCAGTGGCAGCGCCATTGCCCCGACCGATGACGCAGCGTGACGGCGATCTGGGGCCGCCGTTTCGGGTGGGATGTTGCGAGACAGGGCACCTACTGCGCCCGGCGCTTGCGGAACTCCTGCCGGACCGACTCGGGTCGGCCCCACATCTGCGTCACCTCGACTCGTCCGGCGCGCGTCTCGCGCACCGCGAGCTCGCCGGCGATGCCCTGCTCGTCCACCAGCTTGAGCGTGCCGCGCACGCTTTCCGGCGCCGCGGCGTGCCCGAACTCGTGCGCCACCAGGAGCCGCCAGTGCCAGTCGTGATGCGAGTGCGCCTGCGCGTTGACCTGGACCAGCAGCGTGGCCGCCTCGACATAGCGCTCCTCGTCGAAGATCCGCACATCGAGCTGGAGGTGGGTCCAGTCGGGCGGAAGCGCGCCCACGATCGCTTCGAAATCTTCTGCCAGCGCCACGGGCCGAACCCTAGTTCAGAGTAGGCAGTACGCAGTAGGCACTAGGCAGCGCTAGGACCCGGCCCTGCCTCCTGCCTACTCAAACGCGCCTCCTACCATTGGAACCATGAGCGCCACGATCGCCGCGAACGAATACGAGCTGCTACGACACTCCGCCGGCCTGCTCGACCGCTCCGACCGCGGCAAGCTGCTCCTGACCGGGTCGGAGGCTGCGGAGTTCCTCCAGGGCCAGGTGACGAACGACGTGGAGTCGCTGGCCCCCGGGACCGGCTGCTACGCCTTGCTGCTCACGCACAAGGGGAAGATCCGCACTGACATGCGCGTGCTTCGGGGGGACGACTGGATCCTCCTGGACACAGAGGCGGGAGGGCTCGCTCCGCTGTCGAAGACCGTCGAGATGTACAGCATCGGGCGTGACGTGCGACCGAGTGACGTGAGCTCCGAGCGAGCGATCATCTCCCTGATCGGCCCCGCCGCTCGCGACCTGCTGGATGTCTCCCCGCCCGACGAGGAGCATGCGTTCGTGGAGGGCGAGCACGGCCTCTACGTGGCCACGAACGTGGGAGTGGACGTGGTCGCGCCGTCGGACTCGGCGGGCGGACTTCATGCGGCTCTGGGCGTGGAGCCCGTGTCCGGGGAGACCGCCGAGTGCGTGCGCATCGAATCGGGCCGGCCGCGCCTGGGCGTCGACATGGACGACGGCACCATCCCCCAGGAGGCGGGCCTCAACGAGCGCGCTGTCAGCTTCACCAAGGGTTGCTACGTCGGACAGGAGACGGTGGCGCGACTCCACTACCGCGGCAAGCCGAACCGTCACCTGCGCGGGCTCGCGCTCGCCTCACCGGCTGAGACAGGAGAGGTCGTATCGACGCCGGACAAGGATGTGGGCGTGGTCGCGTCAACATGCGTCTCCCCGCTGCACGGGCCGGTCGCCCTTGCGCTTCTGCGCCGAGAGGCATCGCCCGGCGCGACAGTCGGCGTCGGAGCCGACGGGAACACCGCGGAAGTGGTCGAGCTTCCGTTCGCGCGCATTCCCTGAGCGGCAGGATCGGGGCGCGGTCGCTCGAACCTGCCTCGAGTGGAGGGAGAGCGCGCGTCCCGAGGGCGGTCGTTGGCCTCCACTACGCCCGATTACACGGTTACGCTCGCACCGCTCTGTGGTGTGGGAGGGCTTGCGCGGCTCACGGCATCCACGCTCACGCCGATGTGCTTCAGGTGAACGTGACCACCACCTCCTCACTCCAGCTGACGATCGGGCGGAGGATTGCCGATTGCACGGGTTGGGATAGGGTTCCGGCCGGATGTCTGAGCGGGCGCGCGCCCGAGGGGAGGTCGAGTCAACGTCCGTGGGGCCAAGATGGCCGAGGGATGTGACGTGATGTCGGACACGCGAGGTGCTAGGGGCCGGGCCGCACTGGCCGCGGCGCTAGCGACCCTCGGCCTGTCCGCGTGCGGCGAGGACGACTTCGAGAACGAGCGCCGGCCGGCGGTTCCCGTGTCCGTGACCGGCGTGATCACCCAGCAGCAGGTGGACATCTCACCTGACGAGTTCGGCGCCGGTCCGATCTCGCTCACGATCTCGAACCAGACGCCGGAATCGCACCGGGTGACGCTGGAGGGCACGGCGGAGGACGGAACCGAGATCAGCGAGGTCACGGGGCCGATCAACCCGCAGGACGCGGCCACGATCCAGCAGTCGCTTCCGACCGGCGAGTATGAGGTCGTCGCGAACTCGGACGGGTCGCTCACACCGGACATCAGGCCCGGCGCGATCACCGTCGGCCCGGATCGTCCGAGCGCCTCGGACGAGCTCGAGCTTCCCTAGGCTCCGCCGCCGAGGTGTCATGCCGGGCTCCCGCCGGGACCGCTTCCGCCCGCGGCCTGACGATACGATTCCGCGGCCCCAGACCAAGGAACCCAGGAGAGCATGGCCCAAGTCGATTTGACGCAGGTGAGTGACGTCGCCGTCGAGCCCGGAGTCCTCCCACAGTCGATGACCGCATGGGTCATCCGGCAGGAGCGTGAGGGAGAGCCCGTCGACGCGTTTCAACTCGAGGAGATCGAGGTGCCAGAGCCCGGCGCGCTCGAGGTAGTCGTCCGGGTGATGGCCGCAGGAGTCAACTACAACAACGTCTGGGCGGCGCTCGGCAAGCCGGTCTCCGTGTTCCGGTACCACCCGGAGGAGGACCACCACATAGGAGGGTCCGACGCGTCGGGCATCGTCTGGAAGTGCGGTCCGGGCGTGACCCAGTGGACCCCGGGCGACGAAGTCGTGATCCACTGCAACCAGGCCTCGTACGAGGACGTCGAGGTCCACGGCCTCGACCCGCTGGCCGCACCGACGCAGAAGATCTGGGGCTATGAGACCTCCTGGGGTTCGTTCGCCCAGTTCACGAAGGTGCAGGCGCAGCAGTTGATCCCGAAGCCGAAGAACCTGACCTGGGAGGAGGCGGCGTCCTACGGCCTCGTCTACTTCACGGCCTACCGGATGCTGATCGACCAGTGTGAGCTCCAGCCCGGTCACCGCGTTCTGGTCTGGGGCGGGGCGGGCGGTCTCGGCGTGTTCGCGCTGCAGCTCTGCCGGGCCGCGGGCGCAGAGGCGGTGGGGGTGGTTTCCTCACCGCAGAAGGGCGAGCTCTGCATGAAGCTCGGCGCGGTCGGATACATCGATCGCAACGACTACGTCGGGATGATGCGCCGCGGCGGCGAGAGCGCGGACGAGGAGAAGGCCCGCTTCAAGGAGTCGCGCCGCTTCGCCAAGCAGGTGAAGGAGCTGCTCGGGGATTCTCCCGACATCGTGTTCGAGCACGTCGGCCAGGCCACCTTCCCCACATCGGTATTCGTGGTCAAGCCGTTCGGCAAGGTCGTGATCTGCGCCGCCACCACCGGCTACAACCTCGACTTCGACGTGCGCTACCTCTGGATGCGCCAGAAGCAGATCATCGGCTCG
>WUUC01111023.1_pt1 | contig 16725 bp, 9 predicted proteins | sample 6278441 | NCBI WGS metagenome assembly WUUC01 (sample SAMN13675441, study PRJNA597444) | soil metagenome | isolation source: soil | place: USA: Washington | collected 2017-10
TCGAAGACGGCTACGACACGATCGAGTGGATCGCGAAGCAGCCGTGGTCCAACGGCAAGGTCGGCATGGTTGGCGGTTCCGCGCTAGGGATCGCCGCGTATAACGCCGCGATGAGCGGGGCGCCGCACCTGGTGACGGCATTCGTGACGGTCGCACGCGGCACGAGCGCGCCCAACGGCGTACCGATGCAGCACATCGAGGAATGGAGCCGCCGCCAGGGCGTGCCCCAGGCCAGCGTGCCGCGTCCCACGTTCCGGAATTTCGAGGGTCCCGGTCCGCGCGACCTTCGCGCCGCCGCGGGCAAGGTCAACATTCCGATTTACAACGTCGCCGGATGGTACGACATCTTCCTGCAGGGCGGCATCGACAGCTTTACGCTGCTTCAGCAGCAGGGAGGTCCCCAGGCACGCGGGAACCAGAAGATCCGGGTGGGTGCCTTCGGGCACGGGAACGTTGCCGGAGACTTGAAGTATCCCGCCGACGCCGGCCGCATCGCCGCGGACGATTCAATCCGGTGGTTCGACTACTGGCTGAAAGGGGTCGACAACGGCGTCATGCAGGAGCCGGCCGTGCGCTACTTCGTGATGGGCGACACCTTCGATCGCGCGGCGCCTGGCAATGTGTGGCGAACCGCCGCGAGCTGGCCGCCTCCTGCCACGCCGACATCGTATTACCTCGCGGCCGGCCGCACGCTCTCGGTGGAGAAACCGTCGCGGAGCGACAAGATGTCGTATGTGTACGATCCGAACGATCCCGTTCCCACTGTGGGTGGCAACAATCTGGGCCTGCCGCTGGGCCCCATGGATCAGAGGCCGGTGAGCGGTCGCCCCGACGTCCTGAAGTTCGAGACCGCGCCATTGGCGCAGGCGGTCGAGATTGCCGGCCCGCTGCGCGCCCACCTGGCCGTCTCGACGGACGCGGCCGATACCGACATCATGGTGAAGCTCGTCGACGTGTACCCGAACGGCTACGAGGCGCTGGTGCAGGATGGCGCGTTCCGCCTGCGCTACGCCGACGGCCTCGACAAACAGACGCGCATCCGGCCGGGCGCCGTGTACACGATCGAAGTCGATCTCTGGTCGACGGCGCTCGTCTTCAACGCCGGCCACAAGATCGCCCTGCACGTGTCGAGCAGCAACTTCCCGCGCTTCGAGAAGCACTCGAATACCTGGGAGCCGCTCACGAGCTACGATCGCGCCGTAAAAGCGACCAACACAGTCGTTCTCGACGGCCGCTCGCGTGTGGTGCTTCCGGTCACGACGATCCATCCACTGCGGCAGACGAGCGGTGCGGGACAGTGAAGGGAAGGGGGCGTGTGATCGGCTCGCTTGGTCGCGGTTTCGCGCTGATCTCGATCCTGTGCGCAGGGATAGCCCACGCGCAGAGCGGTCAGCTTGTTCAGAACTCGATCGCCGAACGGATTCCCGCTCACGTCAACCGCGACAGGAGCGCCCAGGGGTCGAGGATCGACTGGATTCGCAAGGCCGATCGCCCCTTTCAGCTCGACGCTCCGACGGCGCCGTTCTCAATCACCTATACGCACAACGGCCGGACCTATGGCCTGGATGATTACTTCCGGCATGGCGATACGCTCGCGTTCGTGGTGCTCGAAGACCAGCAAGTCGTCTACGAGAAATACCTGCACGGCACCACGAGCTCCGATCGTTATCTCTCGATGTCGGTCGCGAAGTCGATCGTCTCCATCCTGGTCGGGGCGGCCGTGGACGAAGGCCGAATTCGGAGCGTGAAGGATCCGGTCGTCAAATACCTGCCGTACCTCGAACGGAGCGGATACAAGGACGCAACACTCGAGGACGTTCTGCGCATGGCCTCCGGCGTCGATTTCAGTGAAGAGTACGGCAATGCCGATTCCGGCATCGGCCTCCTGAGCCGCGCGAACAGGACGGGCACGCCGACGTTCGCGGCGTTCGCCGCGTCGCTTGGGTCGGATGTGAAGCCGGGTACGGCCTTTCGGTACCAGAGCGTCAACACGCAGGTGCTCGGACTGCTTCTCGAACAGGTCACGGGGATGCCGCTCAACCGATATGCCGAGGAGAAGCTCTGGAAGAAGATCGGCGCCGAGAGCGACGCCTTCATCGTGACGGGCGAGAAGCAGCCTGGCACGTGCGCGTACAGCTGCTTCTTCGCCACACTGCGCGACTACGCGCGCGTGGGGCTGATGGCTATGCGGGGTGGAGCACTCGGCGGGACGCGCGTCGTCAGCGAAGAATGGATCCGCGCTTCCACCACACCCGCTCCGTTCGCCAGGCCACGGCTCGATCAAAGCACGAACACGCCGGTGAGGGGGTACGGGTACCAGTGGTGGATTCCGTACGGCGAAGATCGGGACGGGGCGTTTCAGGCAGTGGGCATTCGCGGCCAGACGATTTACGTCAACCCGGCCCGCCGCGTGGTGATCGCCCAGTTCAGCGCGTGGCCTGCGGCGGGCGCGCGGCCGGAACACAGGGGAGAGAGCAACGCGCTGTTTGCCGCGATCGTCCGCGAGCTTTCGAGCAATTGACGATGTCGGGCGGGGCCCTCGTCAGCGCCTCGCCCGGCACGCTGCCTCAATGTCGTTGACAAGTTTCCGGCCCGCGACCCACAATCCGGCACGCTCGATCAGGACCTTCCCGATGTGCCGAATGATGTTTGCCGCTGCCGCCCTTGTGTCGACTGTCTCGGGCGCGGCCCAGCAGAGACCGGCGCCGGCGCCCACGTATCAGGGGTACGCGTATCCCGAATGCGGCGCGGCGAACGCGCCGGCGATCCATGTGGTGTTGCTGCTGGGCGGCGTGCCGGAAACCGTACCGGAAAAGGCGCCACGACCCTCCATCGAGCTGCTGTTCAACACGAAGATCCACCGCGTCACGGCGCAGCCGGCGACCTTTCGGGTCGATTCACGGCAGGGTCCCGTGGCCCTGACGTGTCCGGTGGTCGGCAACTGCTCCGTCGCGCAGTCGGGCGAAATTTCAATCGAGCGCCGGACCGACGGCGCCCTCGCCGGCGAGTTCCGCATCATGTGGCCCGACGAGCCGGCAAGAGCCACGGTGGTCGTCCGCCGGTTCGTGGCCGTCTGGCGCGACGCCGCTACCAGGTGCCGCTGAACCGGCGCTCTGGCTGAAGCCATCGAAAAGGGGGATCCCCATGCGTTGTCGACGAGTGGTGTCCGGCGGCGGAATCTGGTGCGCCGCGTTGTTGCTCCTGTTGCCCGCTCCGGTGGACGCGCAAGGGGACAGAGCGAGCATTGTCGGTCAGGTCACCGATTCCTCGGGAGCGGTCCTGCCAGGTGTGACCGTTGAAGCCTCGAGCCCTCAGTTGATCGAACAGACGCGCAGCGTGATCACAGACGACGCGGGCCGATACGCCGTCGTCGATCTGCGGCCCGGCACCTATGCGGTGACGATGTCGCTCCCCGGCTTCCGAACGGTGAGGCGCGAGGGCATCGTCCTCGAAGGGGCATTCGCCGCGCAGGTCAACGCCTCGCTGTCGGTCGGCGCCCTCGAGGAGACGGTCACAGTCACGGGCGCATCGCCCGTAGTGGACGTGCAGAATACGCAGGTTCAATTCGTCGTCAACCGCGAAGTCCTGGACGTTCTACCCGCCGGGCGGACGATGCAGACCGGCGCGAGCCTCGTTCCCGGCGTGATCTCCTACAACAATTCGTCGCCGGGACGGGTCCTGTCCACCTTCTACATCAACACGATGTCGGTGCACGGCTCGCCGTCCGGCGATCAGCACATGTACTTCGACGGCATGCGGGTCGGCAACATGCTCACGGGTGCCGGAAGCCAGGCGATCGCGGGCGGGGTGAACGACCTCGGACAGACCGAGCTCGTCTACGACGTCGGATCGCACTCGGCGGAAACGCCGAACGGCGGCGTGCGGATGGATGCGATTCCCAGGGAAGGCGGCAACACGCTGTCTGGCGTATGGCGGACGTTCGGCTCGAACGGCCGGTTCCAGAACGACAATATGACGTCGGAACTGCGAGATGCGGGAGTCCAGGCGATCGACAAGCTCGATTACAACTGGGATACCAACATCGCGGTGGGCGGCCCGATCGTGCGCAACCGGCTCTGGTATTTCGGTGCGTTGAAGCTCGCAAAATTCAATGTCCTGGCCTCCAGCGTGTTCTTCCCGGACGGTCGTCAGGCCGACTCGGGCGGCCACGTGGAGCCGAACGGCACCTCGCGCCTTACCTCCCAGGTCACGAGACGCGGAAAGCTCTCGGTCGGCTACAACTATGCGACGGCGCTCGTCGACCGATCGGCATTCGACAGCACCACGTCGCCGGAAGCCGGCCTGCGGGTCGCGTCGCCGATCAACTACGCGGGCCAGGTGAAATGGACGATGACCGCGACGAGCCGCCTGCTCGTGGAGGCGGGGCAGTCGATCGGTGCGTCGACCTACCATTGGGAGTATCAGCCCGAGGCGGGTCCCTACGATGTCCAGCACCTCGAAGCGACGACCGGCTTCCGCACGGTCGCCAACGCCTCGGCGCCAGTGCGGTATTTCAATCGCACGTTGAACACGATCGCGAACGTGTCGTACGTGACCGGCTCTCATGCCTTCAAGACCGGCCTGAACTTCTCGTCCGGCTATCAGCGGACGATCCGGAACAACAACGGCGACATGGTGGTACTGACGTTTCTGAACGGCCGCTCGAGCAGCGTCAACGTGCGCAATTCCCCGCTGACAACGTTCGAGAACCTCAATGCGGATCTCGGGCTGTTCGCTCAGGACAAGTGGACGATCGGCCGATTGACGGTGAACGCCGGTGCAAGGCTGGACTACCTGAACGCGTCGGTGCCGGCGCAGTCGGCGCTGGCGGGACGCTTCGTCCCGGCGCGTCAGACCGACCAGGTCCCGTGCACCCCGTGCTGGACCGACTGGGCGATCCGGACCGGCTTGTCGTACGACCTTTTCGGGACGGGACGGACCGCGCTCAAAGGCGCAATCAGCAAATTCGTCGGCTCGCAGGCGCTCGGCCTGGCCAACAACGTGAACCCGCTGCAGGTGCAAACCGAATCGCGTGCCTGGAACGATCTCGATGGGAACGGGTCGGCGCTCGACGCGAATGGAAACGCCCAGTACGACGAAATCGGCCCTTCACGGAACGCCAATTTCGGCCTGCCGCGCGGCGCGACCCGGTTGGATTCGGAGACTCCGCGGCCGACCAACTGGGAAGGGAGCGTCTCGCTCGTGCAGGAGTTGTGGCCGCGCGTCTCGTTTACGGGCTCGTACTACCGCCGCCAGTTCTACGACAGCGCGCTGACCAGGAACCTCCTCGTGGATCCCGACCTCGACTACACGGCGTTTACGATCGTTGCGCCGTCGGACCCGCGCCTGCCCGATGGCGGGGGCGAAGTGATCACGAGGTACAACCTGAACCCGCCGAAGCTTGGGGCGGTCGAGAACGTGAGCACCTTCTCAAGCGCGAATACTCGCGTATACAACGGTTTCGAAGCGAGCGTCAATGCGCGGCTGCCCGGTGGCGCGTTCGTGTTCGGCGGAGTGACGACGGAACGGACGGCTACCAACGACTGCGACGTCGCGAACTCGAACCCGAACAATCGCCGCTTCTGCGTCCAGGTGCCGCCCTACCGCACGTTGTTCAAGATGTCGGCGGCATCTCCGCTGCCGTACGGCGTGCAGATCAGCGGCTCGTTCCAGTCGCGGCCTGGCAGCGAGGTTGCGGCGAACTACACGTTCAACAGCGCGATCGCGGGAGTACCGCTCACGGGCGGAGGCAACCTGACCGTGAACCTCGTCGATCCGACGACGATGTACCTCGATCACGTGAACACGACCGACATGCGGGTCGCACGGACGTTCAGGGTCGGCCGCCATCGGATTCAGGGGTTCGTCGAGATCTTCAACGTCGTGAATGCCTCGACGATTCTGTCGGTCAACGAGACCTACGGACAGCAGTGGCTGCGGCCGCTCCTCATCATGCAGGGACGGCGGTTTCAGTTCGGCGGACAGCTTGATTTCTAGCGACGCTACGGCTCGGACCGCCGAGCCTACGCCTCGCCGACGTACGTGGCTCCGCGCGGCAGCGGGCCGCGGGTCATCAGGAGGAGCAGGTATGAGCCATCGGATCGTTACGGCAGCGATTCTGGCGGCCGCGATTTCAGCCGCGTGGCCGATGCCAGGGCTTGTTGCCGATCGACGTCCACAGGGTCGTTCCCAGGCCGCCGACGGACGGGCGAGCGGGTCGACGCTGCCGCGGACACCAGACGGGCGTCCCGATTTCCAGGGCAACTGGAGCATCGCGACGCTGACACCACTGCAGCGTCCCGCCGGTCAGGAAGCCAAAGCCACGCTGACGGACGCCGAAGCCGCGGCCATCGAAGAGCGCACCGCCCAGCGCACTACTCAGCGGAATCGGCCGGCGGCGCCGACGTCCCAACCTCCGCCCGCTGGTGGAAACGTCGGCGGCTACAACAACTTCTGGCTGGACGGCGGAACCACCGTCGCGACAGTCAATGGCAAGAGGCCGACCGCGCTCATCGTCGATCCGCCGGATGGACGGATCCCGTTCACACCGGAAGCGCAGAAGGCGCAGGCGCGGGCACGCGCGCGTTACGGCGTCGGACCGTACGACTCGTATGCCGATCTCGATACGGGCGAACGGTGTCTCACGGACGGCATTCCGTGGACGCCGTTCGCTTACAACAACAATTTCCAGATCGTGCAGACTCCAGGACATGTCGTTATCCTCCGCGAACAGTTCGCCGAGCGGCGGATCGTTCCCACCGACGGCCGCCGGCATCCCGGACCCGGCATCCGACAGTGGTCGGGGGATTCGCGCGGACGCTGGGACGCCGACACGTTCGTGGTCGACACGACCAACTTCGCCGACAAGACCAGCTACGAATGGGCGGATACCTGGCGCGCCGCGCGTCCGAGCCTGCACGTCGTCGAGCGCTTCACGCTGGTTGACGCGCGCACGATCCACTACGAGTTCACGGTCGAGGATCCGGCGACTTTTACGAAGCCGTGGACGGCGCTGGTTCCGATGACAAGGACCGACGATCGCATCTACGAATACGCGTGCCACGAAGGAAACATTGCCATGGGCAACATTCTGAGGGGCGCGCGCGCGGAGGAAGCCGGCAAGGGGAAGTGATCGAAGCGCGCCCGAACGCACACTCATAGAGGAGGAGAGGACGTGGCCCTGCGAGCCCTCATCATCGTCGCTGCCGTCGTATTCTGGACTGCCCCCCTGGGTCTTGCCCAGCAGCCTGCGACCAACGTCACGAACTATTCGGGGTACGCGCACGCCGACTGCGGTCCTTCGAACACGGCCGGCGTGCGGATCGTCCTGCCCGCCGGAACGGTGCCGATCCCGGCGTCGGTGCCCCAATCACCGCCGCGTCCGGCGATCGAGCTCGTGGTACATGCGCCGCTCGACCGTGCGGTCGGGCAGAAGTTGACGGTGGCGCGCGACGCGGCGGCCGGCGGGTTGACGGCGATGGGCTTGTCCTGCCCGATCGTGGGGGAGTGCTCACGGGCGCAATCGGGATCCCTGTCGCTCCAGCGCCGCGCAGACGATGGCGCCATCACGGGAGAGTTCGGCATCCTGTGGCCCGACGAGGCCGTGCGCCAGACCGTCGTCCGCGGCAAATTTGTCGCGGTGTGGCGGGAAGCGTCGACTAAATGCGGCTGAGCGGCAGCGGTGCGCGGTTGGTCCATCGAATCCGAAACGACCACCGTGACTTCATCATCCGCTGCACCGCTCGAAGTCACACCTCACCGTTTCATTTTCAGCCTGCAAAGCGCGCGCCTCGCGTTCACTCGGTGAATCGAGGCGCCTCGCGTGCGCATCCGGCGTAATTTCCCAACTATTTTGCAATGTCCACGGTCGAACGGCGGCGGTCGCCTGATTTGCTGACGTGTGGCGGATTCGGCTGCTTGGATCGTCGCCGCTTTCGGGTATTCCGGTGCCGATACACGTTGACATTGGATTTGGGGAGGCAGAATATCGCGGCATCGCTGGACAGCCAGTCGTAAGAGTCGCGTCGGCCTTCGATCGTGGTGGGATAAGGAGGACGTTAATGCGTCGACCCCTGATCGTGATTGTAGCGGTGTGCTTGTGTCAGCTGCTGAGACCGTCAATCGCCGGCGCGCAGGAAAGCGCGAGCATCGTTGGCGTGGTGCAGGATCCGTCGGGCGCGGTGTTGCCGGGTGTCACGGTTGAAGCGGCGAGCGACGTTCTGATCGAGCGTCTGCGCAGCGCGGTGACGGACGGAGCGGGACGTTACGCCATCGTCAGCCTCCGGCCGGGCGAATACGTCGTGACGTTCACGCTGCCCGGGTTCAAGACGGTCCGACGCGAAGGCGTCAGACTCGAGGGCGCGTTTGCCGCGACGGTGAACGCCGACCTCGAAGTCGGCGCGCTCGAGGAGACCATTACCGTGACCGGGGCGTCACCGGTGGTGGACCTGCACAGCACCCAGAACCAGTTCGTGCTCGGACAGGAAGTGCTCGACGTGCTGCCTGCGACCCGGTCCCACAACTCCGGCGCCGCGTTGGTGCCAGGCGTGAACTTCTACAGTCAGGGGTTCGTGAGCACGATGTCGGTGCACGGTTCCTCGACCGCCGACCAGCGCCGGTACTTCGACGGCATGCGCGTCTCGCAGAACCTGACTGGATCGGGAAGCCAGGGCAATGGGACCGGCATGAACGATCTGGGTCAGGCCGAGCTGGTGTATGACGCCGGATCGCAATCCGCGGAGACGGCGCTCGGCGGCGTCCGGATGGACTCGATTCCCAAAGAAGGCGGCAACCGGTTTTCCGGGACCTACCGGTTTCTCTATTCGAGCGGCGCGCTGCAGAACGATAACGTTCCCGACGACCTGCGGCAGTTCATCGGTGCGGGCAATGAGCTGGACTTCGACTGGGAGAGCAACGCCGCGGTGGGCGGGCCGATTTTCCAAGATCGCCTCTGGTTCTTCACCGCGTTCAGAATGACCGCGAGCGACACGTTCGTGTCGTTCCCCGACGGCAGCCGCGTGAACCGGGTGGGCGGACGCATTGCGCCGCATGGGACGTTCCGGTTGACCGGGCAGCTGAATCAGAACAACAAGCTCCGCGGCGCGTATTACAACTCGCGGGGCGCCGGGACGCAGCGCTTCGACGTCGGCTGCACGGCGACGAGCGGCAATCGGGTCTCCTGCGTGGCGCCGGAAGCCTCGTACGCGCTGCCCACGCCGATGAACCAGTCGGCCGACGCCAAGTGGACGTCCACGATGACAAACCGGCTGCTCGTCGAGCTCCGCGGGTCGATGGCGGCGGCGACCTATCGGTTCGACTATCAACCCGAGGTCGGACCGTTTGACGTGATGAACCTCGACAACACGACGGGCTGGCGCCGGGTCGCGTCGGCAACCGCGAAATCGGACTACCTGAGCACCGTGTGGAACGTTCTCGGGAGCGTCTCCTACGTCACGGGAACGCACACGCTGAAGGCCGGCTTCAACCACGAGTGGGGTGATTCTCGAAACCACCAGAGCAAGCGCGCGAACATGTCGACGCTGACGCTCAACAACGGCGTCCCGGTATCGGTGAGCGTGCACAACGGGCCGGTCACGTCGCGCAACACGCTCGACTACGATTCGGGCTTGTACGTCCAGGACCGGTGGACGGCGAAGCGGCTCACCCTGTTCGGAGGCGTGCGGTTCGACTACTTTGCCTCTTCATATCCGGATGCGACGGCTGACGCGAATCCGTTCGTTCCCGCCCGTCAGGTCACGGGCCAGTCGTGCGTGCCGTGCTGGAACGATTGGGCTATCCGGACCGGCGCGTCGTACGATCTGTTCGGGAATGGCAAGACTGCGTTGAAGACGTCGATCGGCAAGTTCGTCGGAGCCGAGGCGTTGGGTCTCGTGGGTTCGGTCAACCCGATGCGCAGCCAGACCAATACGCGTACCTGGCGCGATCTCGACGGCAACGGCCGGGCGACCGACGCGTCTGGGAATCCACAGTTCAACGAGATCGGCGCGTCGACGAACGTCAACTTCGGGCTGCCGGCGTCCGCGTTCATCGATCCGGACCTGGAGCGCGGCCACAACTGGGAAGAGACGATTTCGGTGCAGCACGAGCTGTTCCCGAACATTTCCGTGACGGCCGGGTACTACCGCCGTCAGTTCTACAATCAGGAGTGGACGCGCAACCTGGCGGTCGATCCGGATCGCGACTTCACGCCGTTCACGGTCGTGGGTCCGAGCCACCCGAACCTTCCGGGGGGCGGCGGGGAAATCATCACGCTCTACAACCTGAACAACGACAAGCGCGGCGCGGTCGAGGAAATCACCACGTATTCCACGAACAACACGCGCGTGTACAACGGATTCGAAATGAGCGTCAACGCGCGGCTCGGAAACGGCTTCGCGTTCGGGGGCATCACCCACGAGCGAACCGCCGTCGACAACTGTACCGATCTCGACGACTCAAATCCGAACAACCGGAGGTTCTGCAAGCGGGTGCCGCCCTTCCGCACCCTCTACAAGGGGTCGGTCGGATACCGTCTGCCATATGACGTGCAGCTTGCCGGCTCCTTCCAGGCGCGGCCGGGAATTGCGATCGGCGCGGATTACGCCGTCAGCAGCGCTGTTTCGACCGCCACCGGAGGCGTGCCGCTGACCGGCGGCATCAGCAGCATCACGGTGAACCTCATCGATCCAACGACGACCTATTACGACTATGTCTACACGAACGACCTCACGATCTCGCGCGTCTTCCGCTTCGGCCGGACGCGCATTCGCGGGTTCATGGAGATGTTCAACTTCCTGAACAACGCGACGATCTTCACGCGGAACGAGACGTTCGGAGCAGAGTTCTACAATCCGGTGGATCTGGTCGCCGGCCGGCGGCTGCAGTTCGGCGCGCAGCTCGAATTCTAGCGAGCTGGGACGGTCGAGAGCTCGACGAGGGCCGCCGAGAAGCCGGACGCTTCTCGGTGGCCTCGGCTCATGAGCCGGCTCCTCGTGAAGCTGGTTCCCCTTGCTGCCCGACCCTCACTCGTGTCCGCTAACCAGCACGGCGTCCACCGCCCCCAACCTCGGCTGCAACTCCTTTTCTGACCTCCCCTCCATTCCTGCCGCCCGAGGCGGTTATCGATTGCCCTGCACCGCTTCGCCGACGTCGCGCAGTGGCGCGGTTCGACGACAATCGGCCCGCATCCGCGACAGTATTCGGCGGCTTGGATCGCGGCAATCTCGCGCATTACTCACTCACAAAACACGATTGACATTCGGAAAAAGGCGGCGGAGTATCACCGGCATCGCAGACAGTCGCAGGAGTCGTCTCGGCCTTCGAGGATAGCGGAAATAAGGAGGACGTCATGCGTCGACTCGTGTTCTGGACGACGGTCCTATGCGTTGGCGGCGGGTTTCTCGCAGCCACGCCGGCGGGCGCTCAGGAGGGCGCCAGTATCGTTGGCCTGGTGCGGGACACCACGGGGGCGGTGATGCCCGGTGTAACCGTGGAGGTGGAAAGCCCCGTGCTGATCGAGCGCGTTCGCACCGCGACGACCGACGATTCGGGGCGGTTTGCCATCGTGTCGTTGCGGCCAGGTTCGTACGTGGTCACCTTCACGCTGCCGGGGTTCAAGACGGTGAAGCGCGAGGGCGTGGTGCTGGAGGGCGCGTTTGCGGCGAGCGTCAACGCCGAACTCGAAGTCGGGGCGCTCGAAGAAACGATTACCGTGACGGGCGCGTCACCCGTAGTGGACCTGCAGAGCACCCAGAACCAGTTCGTGCTCAACCAGGAGGTCCTGGACGTGCTGCCGGCGACGCGCTCTCACAACCAGGGCGCCGCCCTCGTGCCCGGCGTGAGCTATTACAGCCAGGGCTTCGTGAGCACCATGTCAGTGCACGGGTCGAGCACCGCCGACCAGCGCCGGTACTTCGACGGCATGCGCATCTCACAGAACCTCACCGGATCGGGCAGCCAGGGCAATGGCACCGGGATGAACGACCTCGGCCAGGCCGAACTGGTGTACGACGCCGGGTCGCAGTCGGCGGAAACGGCGATCGGCGGTGTACGCATGGACTCGATTCCAAAGGAAGGCGGCAACAGGTTCTCCGGCACGTGGCGCGGCCTCTACTCGAGCGGCGGGCTCCAGAGCGACAACGTGCCCGACGACCTGCGGCAGTTCATTGCGGAAGGCGATCAGCTCGACTTCGAGTGGGAAAGCAACGCCGCGCTGGGCGGACCGATTTTCAGGGATCGGCTCTGGTTCTTCACCGCGTTTAGAATGAACGCGAGCGACACGTTCGTGGCGAACATGTTCTTCCCCGACGGCAGGCGGGTGAATCGCGTCGGAGGCCGCATTGCGCCGCACGGAACGCTGCGGCTCACGGGACAACTGTCCCAGAACAACAAGATCCGCGCGGCGTACTACAATTCCCGCGGCGCCGGCACCCAGCGCTACGACGTGGGTTGCACGGCGACGAGCGGGAACCGCGTGTCGTGTGTGGCGCCCGAGGCGTCTTACGCCCTGCCCACCCCCATGAACCAGTCGGCGGATGCGAAGTGGACGTCGACGGTGACGAACCGGTTGCTCGTCGAGCTCCGTGGTTCGATGGCGTCGGCCACCTACCGGTTCGACTACCAGCCGGAAGTCGGGCCTTTCGACGTCATGAACCTCGATCAGGCGACGGGCTTGCGGACGGTGGCGTCGTCGGTGGCGAAGTCGGATTATCTGAGCACGGTGTGGAACCTGATCGGAAGCGTCTCGTACGTGACCGGCAGCAATACGTTCAAGAGCGGCTTCAACCACGAGTGGGGCGATTCTCGAAACCACCTGAGCAAGCGTGCGAACATGGGGACGCTCACGTTCAATGACGGCGTCCCGGTCTCGGTCGCCGTGTACAACGGTCCCGTGACCCGGCGCGACTCGCTGGACGCAGACTCGGGCCTGTACGCGCAGAACCGGTGGACGAAAGATCGGCTGACCCTGTTCGGCGGCGTCCGATTTGACTTTTTCAGGGCGTCGTATCCGGACGCGTCCGCGCCCGCGAACCCGTTCGTTCCCGAGCGCCACGTCGTGGGGCGCGACTGCGTGCCCTGCTGGAACGACTGGGCGATCCGGGCAGGCGCGTCGTACGATCTATTCGGCAACGGCAAGACCGCGCTCAAGACCTCGATCGGCAAGTTCCTGGCGGCCGAGGCGCTCGGGCTGGCGGCGTCGGTGAACCCGATGCGCGGGCAGTCGAACACTCGCGCGTGGCGCGATCTGGACGGCAACCGGAGGGCGGTCGACGAGTTCGGGAACCCGCAGTTCGACGAGATAGGGCCTACGACGAACGTCAACTTCGGGCTGCCGGCGTCAGCGGTCATCGACGAAGACCTTCATCGCGGCAAGAACTGGGAGGAGTCTATTTCGGTGCAGCACGAGCTGTTCCCGAACGTCTCGATCACCGGCGGGTACTATCGGCGACAGTTCTACGACCAGGAATGGACGCGGAATCTCGCGGTGGATCCCGACCGCGACTACACGCCGTTCACCATCGTCGGGCCGACGCATCCGAACCTGCCGGGCGGCGGCGGCGAGATCATCACGCTGTACAACCTGAACAACGACAAGCGCGGCGCGGTCGAGGAGATCACCACCTACTCGACGAACAACACGCGCGTGTACAACGGTTTCGAGATGAGCATCAACGCACGGCTGGGCAACGGCTTCGCCTTCGGCGCCGTCACCCACGAGCGGACGGCGGTCGACAACTGCACCGATCTCGAGGATTCGAACCCGAACAACCGCCGGTTCTGCAAACGGGTGCCGCCCTTCCGCACGCTCTACAAGGGGTCAGTGGGGTACCGCCTGCCGTACGACGTGCAGCTCGCCGGGTCGTTTCAGGCGCGGCCGGGGATCGCGATCGGCTCCGATTACGCCGTCACGAGCGCCATCTCGGTGGCCAATGGCGGCCGTCCGTTGACCGGCGGCATCAGCAGCATCACGGTCAACCTGATCGATCCCACGACCACGTTCTACGACTACGTCTACACAAACGACATCACCGTGTCGCGCATCTTCAGGTTCGGACGGACGCGGATCCGCGGATTCATGGAAGTCTTCAACTTCCTCAACAACTCGACGATCTACACCCGAAACGAGACCTTCGGGTCGCAGTTCTTCAATCCGGTCGATCTCGTGGAATCGCGCCGCCTGCAGTTCGGCGCGCAGCTCGATTTCTAGTTAAAGCGCTCTAGCTCCGCTCAGCCGTCACAAGGACACGAAGGACACGAAGGCTCGTGTCCTTTGTGTTCCCGCCCGTGTCAACACGTATTCCGTTTGTTCCTTGGTCTCCTTTGTGCCCTTTGTGTGTTACGGCAGCCCGAAGACGATCACGTTGCCGGCGGCCGGCGGCGTCGGCCAGAGCGACGATGTGTCGCCCGACACGAGCGCGACGTACTGCTTGCCGTCAATTGCGTAGGTCGCGACGCCGCCGTTGTTTGGCGCGCCCGTGCGGAAGCGGTGCAGGATCGATCCATCACGGGCATCGAACACGAGGAAGTCGCCCGTGAGCTCGCCGGTGAACAGCAATCCCGCCGACGTGGTCGTGACCGCCGCAAGCATCGGATGTTTCGACTCGTACTTCCATTTCACGAGCCCCGTGGACGCATCGACTGCGGTGAGCCATCCGCGCGCCTTCGCGAACGGATCTCCCGCGTAAGTGCCGCCCATGAAGCGGCGGCCTCCCGCGAATTCCGCCGCGCGGCGGAACGTGCCGCACCAGTCGACCGCCGGCGTGTACAGCATGTTCAGCGGCGGATTGTAGGCAGGGCCGTTCCACTGCACGCCGCCGAGAACACCGGGACACGCGCGAACGCCTTCCACCGTTACCGGAGCGTCGATGTTCTCGCGCGTCGTCACCGGAACGTCCCAGAGCCGCTGGCGACTCTCGCGATCGATCAGTGTGAGGAGCCCTTCCTTGCCGGCAGCGGCAATCACCTCGCGGCGTTGGCCGTTGACGGTGGTCGTAAACCATGGGCTCGCATGGGTGAGGTCCCAGTCGTGCAGGTCGTGCGGCGTCACCTGGTAATGCCACTGCCGTTTGCCGGTGCGCGCATCGAGCGCGACAACCGAGTTGGTGTAGAGATTCGCGCCCGTCCGGCCCTCGCCGAAGAAGTCTGGCGCCGGGTTGGAAATGGCGGCGAAGACAGTGCCGCGGGCGGGGTCGAGCGTGAAGGGAGTCCACGTCGCGCCGCCGCCGACGAGCGGGCTGCCCGGCTCGGACCAGGTTTCGGCGCCCTCCTCGCCGCGGTGCGGGATGGTGTAGAACTTCCAGAGCGGCGCGCCGTCCGCAAGCCGGAATGCGCCAATCCATCCCCGAATTCCGCGTTCGGCCCCGGCGGGTCCGACGATGACGAGCTCCTCGAAAAGGAGCGGGGGCATGGGGAAACTCTCGCCGCGCTCCGAATCACCGGCTTTGACCTCCCAGAGGACCTTGCCGGTTGCGGCGTCGAGCGCGATCAAGCGTCCGTCCGGCGCCCCGCGAACCAGCCGTCCGTCCTTGATCGCGACGCCTCGATTCGTCCCGCCACCGGCGGCAGCCGGCTTCGCGTCGTGGCGCCAGCGGAGCTCGCATGTGGCGGCGTCGATCGCCATCGTCGACGGACCGGCCGTCACGTAGAGAACGCCGTCGTACACGATCGGGTGGCTCTGGAACGATCCCACGTGCGCGGTCTGATGGATGCAGACCGGCCGCAGCGCCCCGACGTTCTTCCGGTTGATCAACTCGAGATCCACGAACCGGTGCCCCGCGTAGTCGTGGTTCGGCAGGAGCCAGTCGCGCGTGTTGCCGCCGGCTCCGTTCAGCTCGGTCTGGGTCGGGCCGGTGGCAGAGGGATGCAAGCCGACGGTTGAGAGGAGGACGATTCCGCAGAAAGCGCCGACAGAGAGGCGGTTCATGGCGTCTCCGGGGGGAGTTGTTACGTAGTGTCCACCTTCAGGTGGACGAAGGAGACGTCGTGTCCACCTTTCGGTGGACCAAGGAGACGTGGACTGAGGAGCGTACAAAACGCAGGGTCCACCCCAACGTGGACCCTGCGTTTTGACGATAGACGAGGGCCGCCGACTACGACGATTACCGGGGCGGCTCGGTCGGATCGCGGCCATCCCGCGGCGCGCCGGTTCCCGACGAGCCCATGAACAGCTTGCGGCCGTCGGGGAACGTCACGTCGCGCCCGTTGGCGCGGTTCGAACGATCCTTGCTCTGGTACCCGTCGACCACAATCTCTGTGCCGACAGTCAGCGTATCCCGTGTGACGCCGCGTCGGAGCAGGGTGTTCGGCGTGCCGCCTTCGACCATCCAGTCCTCCCCGGTGCCGTCGGGCTTGGTGATCCGCAGATGGATCCAGGCGTGCGGATTCACCCATTCGACCTTCGTGACTTTGCCCTTCAAGAGGACCGGCCTGTTCGCGTCGAACTCCGCGCCGAACGCGTGATGGGCCACCAGCGGCACAGCGGCGGCCAGCATCAGACACAGACCCGCGAGCAGAACTGCCACCTTCGTTCGCATCGGATTACCCCCTACTTCTTCAGATTGGCTTTTTCGGTATCGAGCAACCGCTCGCCCTTGAGAATGCCCTGCATCGAATAGTTGCCCTCATGGCAAGCATACTCGAACAGCTGTTCGTCTGACGCGTTCCAGGGATACTCTGCCGTCCACGGCCGCGTCCACGTGGTCGGATCCTCCACCGTGAACTGGTACA
>WUUC01042307.1_pt1 | contig 16723 bp, 16 predicted proteins | sample 6278441 | NCBI WGS metagenome assembly WUUC01 (sample SAMN13675441, study PRJNA597444) | soil metagenome | isolation source: soil | place: USA: Washington | collected 2017-10
GAGCAGCTCCTTCTCGACGCGCCACTCGAGCACACGGCGGGGTACGCCTGCCAGACAAACATCGCCGTCATCTTGACTGCAGCTGTCGCGTTGACCGACACACTCGCCCTGATTGTCATGCCCGGTGACTGCTCCAGCAATGGGCGCGTCAATCGTCTGACGCCGAGGGCGACGACGCCGCGGGTCATCGAGCTGCTAGCCGCTGGACAAGGTCAGAACTGGCATGACGCCTAGGATCTATGGCCCTCGCCTAGAGGACGCCGGGCGCGATGATGCGCGCGATGGCGACGCTTCCGAGACGATGATGACTTCGCATCCGCCGGCGCCAACGGTCGTGGTCGTTGACGATGACGCGACCGTGCGTTCAGCGACGAAGCGAATGCTGGAATCCCTGGGCTACGACGTCGTCGAGGCGGCCGATGGCATCGATGCCATTGGTGCGATGCGCGAACGGTCCGGTAGAGTCGCGCTCGTGCTCACCGACGTCGTCATGTGGCGCATGGGCGGCGGTGAACTGTCCGCCTGCCTCTCAGCCCTATATCCGGGGACGCGACTCCTCTTCATGTCCGGGTACCAGGACGACATGCTGCGCAAGCAAGGGCTCATGCCGGCCGGCGCGGCATTCGTGGCGAAGCCGTTCGAGACGGATGTGCTCGCGCGGCAGCTTCGCAAACTCCTCGGCGACGCGTAACTTCTGGGCGGGCAAGTCGCCCGGGGCTCGTTGTCCGCGACTAGGGCAGGCTGATGTCTACCGGACTCGTACGGGTCCAGCGCATAGTGATGGCAGCCGTATCCCGAGGATCTATGCCAATTTCGGTTTCCGTTAGCTCAATCGACTGGGTCCGCCACTTCGTCTTCACCGGGATCGTCAGCGACGCTGACATCCTTGCGGCCTACAATGTTGTCGCGCAGTGCCTGCTCGATCCGTCGATGGACCTGGTGATCGACACGACGGGCGTCGAGCGCGTTGCGATCACCGACAACGGGCTTCGGACTCTAGCTGTGCGGCGTGCGCGGGATGCATACGGTGACGGAGTCGCGCTGCCGCGCATGGTAGTCGTAGCTCCCGACGCGAGGGTCTTCGCGGTCGCGCAGAAGTACGAATCGGCGCTCCAGTCTGAAGCTCATCGCGGCCGCTGCTTGGTCTGCCGCACGATGGAAGAAGCTCGATCCTTTCTCGGGCTCGCCCAGGTGGCGAACCCGTTGTCCCTCGCCATTCGCGCGTAGCCAGCAGAGATCGCGCGGTCCACAGTGATGCCACAGAACGCGAGCTATACCGACGACGTCGGCCACGAATGGCGCGTGCGTGAGATCGTCAGCTACAGCGAGAAGACGCCACCCCCGGGCGAATTCCCGAAGGTGGTTCGCGCCGCGGTGATTTTCGAGTTGGGTGGAGCGCGGTTGATCGCCGACGACGCGCCGCTGGACTGGCGTGCACAGCCCAATGTGCTTGGGGAGCTGTTCGCGCGGGCACGGCGGCCGAGCACGGAATACTAGACGCGCTGGGCCGTCGCTCGGCGTTGCCCAAGCATGGAGCGCGATGCCGCTGGCGGTCGTACGCCGCGCTTCATCTGTGGCTCGACGGGAGGAACGGGGATCGCGCTTCGCCGTAGACCCGCGTTCTGCTGCATACTGGACTGTATACAATTCGGGTGCTAGAATGGCGGCATGACCGACGTCGCCACGATTCCTCAGCCACAATCCGCTCGACCCCGCAGCGCCGACCCCGCGGCGACCGGCACCGTCGCGCGAGTCCCATCCGTCGACGTCGTCCGCGGCGGCGTCATGGTGCTCATGGCGCTCGACCACGTTCGCGACTTCGTCACCAACCTCCGCTTCCAGCCGGAGAATCTCGAGCGCGGAAGCGCAGCGCTCTTCGCGACGCGCTGGGTCACGCACTTCTGCGCGCCGGCATTCTTCCTCCTCGCCGGGATCGGCGTAGGAATCGCGCAGGCGCGCGGCGCCAGCAAGGCAGACCTCACGCGGTTCCTCCTGACGCGAGGTCTCTGGCTCATCGTCGCCGAGCTTACGTTTACCTCCGTCGGGTGGCGGTTCGACTTCGATCTCATGCCGCTCTTCGGGATCGTGCTCTGGGCGCTCGGCTGGTCGATGATCGTCATGGCCGCGCTCATCTGGCTGCCGCGAGCGCTCCTTGCCGGTCTCTCACTCGCGACGATCGCACTGCACAATCTCGCCGACGGAGTGCGCCCGGCCGACTTCGGGGAGCTCGCTCCGCTCTGGCATTTCCTCCACGTGCCAGGGTTCGCCATCCCGGGCACGTTGCTCATTGCGTATCCCCTCGTCCCCTGGGTGGCAGTGATGGCGCTCGGCTTCGTCCTCGCCGACATCTATCGGTGGGATGCAGAGCGCCGACGCAAGTTGCTGGTGTGGGCCGGCGTCGCGGCAACGCTGCTGTTCGTCGTGATGCGCGCGCTCAACGGCTATGGCAACCCGCAGCCCTGGTCGGCGCAGCGAACGCCCGGGCTGACCGTCGCGTCGTTCCTCAACGTGACCAAGTATCCGCCCTCACTCCAGTTTCTGCTCATGACGCTCGGTCCGACGCTCGTCGTACTCGCTCTCGCGGAACGGATGCGCGGGCGGGTGAGCGAGTGGCTCAAGGTGTACGGGAGCGTCCCGTTCTTCTTCTACGTCGTCCACATCTTCGTCGCGCACGCGGTCGGTGTCGCGCTCGCGCTCATCCAGGGTGGAGAGCTGCGACGGATTCCGGTCGTGCTCGACCCCTCGTCGCTTCCGGACTGGTACGGCGTCTCCCTCCCCGGCGTCTACGTCGCGTGGGCGCTCGTTGTCGTCCTGATGTACTTCCCCTGCCGGTGGTTCGCGCGCATGAAGAGAACGCGCGGCGATTGGTGGCTGAGGTATCTCTAGCGCGGCCAACCTTCTGCCGTCTCCTCCGCGCCCGTTTTCAGGGCCGCCGCACGTCGACGGTGGCTGCCGGCACGCGTCGTACAGTCGCGCGGCGGGTCGTCGTCGTACGGCGGGTCGCCGCTGGCACGCGGCGGCGAGTCGGCACTGTCCTGACAACCTGGCCACGCCGCGACGTGGCTGTGACAGGACGGCGGACACTCGCGCGGCGCTTTTGCACAGCAGTAACGCGAGGGCGACGGGAGGCGGCGGTGGTCGCGGTCGGCACGCGGCGCACAGTCACGCGCTGCGTTGTCGCCTGACTGCCGGCCGTCTGCGGCGCGCCGGTGACGCAAACTGCGCAGAAGGCGATGGCGAGCGCGAGATTACTGTACTGTCGCATCCTAACAGTTCCCATCAGAGTGATATCGAACAATACGCGTGTGGGGGATGGGTGGTAGAGGGAATTAAGCGGGCTCCGGCATGATAAACCGCACTCGCACTGTCGCTGTCCTCCTCTTCGACGACGTCGAGGTGCTCGACTTCGCCGGGCCGTTCGAGGTGTTCGGTGTCACCGGGAAGCGCGACAACGCGACACCATTCGACGTCGTCACCGTCGCCGAGCGGCCGGGTGAGGTTCGCGCCCGCAACGGGCTGACCATAATACCGCGCTACTCGTTCGCCGATTGTCCGGCACCAGACGTCCTTGTCATTCCGGGTGGCTATGGCACGCGGCGGGAGATGAACAACGAGGGCGTGATCGACTGGATCCACGCTCAGGCGCCGAAGGCTGAGGTGATTTTCTCGGTCTGCACCGGCGCCCTCTTGCTCGCTCGAGCTGGATTGCTCAGCGGTCTCGAGGTGACGACGCACCATGGTGCGCTCGACCTGCTCGCCAAGACGGCGCCGGACAGTGTCGTCCGCGGCGGTCAGCGCTTCGTCGACAATGGGCGTATCGTAACGTCGGCAGGCATCTCGGCCGGGATCGACGCCTCACTGCACGTCGTCGCGCGTCTCCTCGGCGACGCGCAAGCGCGCGAGACGGCGGCGTACATGGAGTACGACTGGCCCCGATCGTCAGCCTGATCCCTACTGCCCTCGCATCACCCTCACCGGATCGACCCCAGCCGCCCGGTGTGCGGGCGCCCAACATGCGAGCGCCGCCGTCCCGATGAGGACCAACGCCGCCACGCCGAACGAGGCGACGTCGAACGGGCTCGTCTCGTACAACAGCGCGGCGACGACGCGCCCGAGCGCCATCGCGAGCAGCGTCCCAATCACTGCGCCGGCTCCGACGAGCCGCATCCCTTCCCCGAGCACGAGTCGAATCACGTCACGTCGCTCAGCGCCGACAGCCATTCGCACGCCCATTTCATGCGCACGCTGACTCACCGAGAAGGCAAGCAGCCCGTACAGTCCGACAGCGGCGAGCAGCAACGCGATCACCGCGAACAGTCCGAGCAGTGCCGCCGGCGTCCGACGCGCCCGCGCCGACTCGGCCACGACCTCGTCGAGCCACTTGATGGCGAAAACGGGAATCGAAGCGTCGATCGCGCGGACGTCGTTCCGCACCGCGACTGTCAGCGTCGACGTCGGCAGGGTCGACCGAACGACGAGCGTCATTCCTTCCGACGGAAACTGCGCGAATGGGACGTAAGTCTCGAGTCCGACGCCACGGTCGAGCGCCTGGTGCCTCACGTCGGCAACGATGCCGACGATCTCCTGCCAATCGGTGCTGTCGCCAAGAATCCGCATTCGCTCTCCGATCGGATCGGCATTGGGCCAGAACCGCCGCGCCATCGACTCGTTGATGATCGCCACCTGTCGTGAGCCCTCGCGATCCTGCGCGGTGAACAGCCGGCCGCGAACGAGGCGAATGCGCATCGCACGGAAGTAATCGGGCGTCACGAGGTGCTTCTCGGCCGTCGGCGCGTCACCGGGACGAAACTCTGGACGTCCCTCGATCCCGAAGTCGCCGTTCATACTCCCGCCGTTGAGGGGAAGGTTGAGCACCGCGCCGGCCGCGGTCACCCCGGGATGCGACCCGACGCGCTCCAGCAGCGCGTCGAAGAACGCGCGCTGCTTCGCATCCTCTTCGTATCGTGTGGCCGGCAAGGCCACCCTGAGGGTGAGCACTGACTCCGGATCGAAGCCAACGTTCGTCTGAAGCAGACGGTCGAGGCTCCGCATCGTCAGCCCGGCGCCAACAAGGAGGACCATCGTTAGTGCAACCTCGCCAGCAACGAGGATGCTTCGCACGCCGCGACGTCCACCCGCGCTCGACGCACTCCGCTCGCCGAGTGTGGCGCGCGTACCGGGCAGCCCCGGCGCGATTGCCGCGACGATCGCGGCGAGGGCGGAGACGCCGATCACGAACGCGAGCACGCGGAGATCGACGCCGACACCGGTGAGCTGTGGAGCGTCGGTCGGCCACTGTGCAACGAGGAACCGTGTGCCGAGAACGGCGATCCCGATACCGGCGGTCCCGCCGAGCGCAGCGAGCAACACGGCCTCCGTCAGCGACTGGCGAAAGAGTCGCCCGCGGCCGGCGCCGAGCGCGCGGCGAACGGCGATCTCGTGGGCGCGTGCCGCGGCACGGGCTTGCAGAAGGCCCGCGACGTTCGCCATCGCGATTAGTAGCACGAAACCGACCGCGGCCAGCAGCACGAGCAGTGGCTGACGCCCGCCGCCGACCACCTCCTCGCGCAACGACGATGCAGTGGCGCCGTGACCGGAGCGGTGAGTCTCGTCGAGCCGCTTGGCGAGAGCCGCGAGGTCGCTCCGCACAGCCGCGAGCGTCATCGGCTCACGGAGACGGCCAACCACGGTGAGGTAATGCGTTCCGCGATTTCGCCAGATCGTGTTTCGCTCGAGCGGGACCCAGATCGCCGTTCGCTGGGCGCCCATCTCGAGCGCCCCCGCGATGACGCCGACGAGCGTATAGGCGCGCTCGTCGAACGTGATCGTCTGCCCAAGTGCGTCGCGCCGCCCGCCGAGCTGCTGCTCCCAGAAGCCGCGGCTGACGACGGCGACGGGAGGGGCACCCTCGGCGTGCTCCGCCGGCAGGAAGACCCGCCCAACGATCGGTTTGACGCCGAGCAGATCGAAATAGTCTGCGGAGATCAAAGCCGCGCGAACGCGCTCGGCGTCCGTCGTGCCGCGGATCGTCACCGCCCGCTGGAAGAACGCCGCCATCGGCGCAACGGTGCGACTCCCCAGACGCCAATCGTCGAACTCCGGCAAGGATGCAGGAGCTGACGTCTCGCCCTGGGTGTCCCAGAGGACGACGAGTCGTTCGGACTGCGGGAATGGGAGCGGTCGCAGGAGATAGGCGTCGACAGCGCTGAAGATCGCTGTCGTCGCGCCAATACCGATCGCCAGTGTCAGCACGGTGACCGTTCCAAAGACCGGGTTCCGCCGCAGCGACCGCGCGGCATGTCGCAGATCTTTCACGAAGTCTTCGAGCGGCCGGCTGCGATACTCGTCGCGAGCGGCTTCCGTCCAGCGGTCACGTCCACCGAAGCTCCGCAGCGCGGCGGCGCGCGCTTCATCTGGTGCCATCCCGGCGCGGAGGTTCTTCCCGGTTTGCATGTCGACGTGGAAGCGGATCTCGTCGTCGAGCCGCTGCTCCATGTCGCGCCGGCGGAAGAGTCGAGGGAGGCGCATCACGGGGTCTCCATGCGGAGGACCAGGTTGACCGCACGGGAGAGGCGCTCCCAGTGCTCCTGCTCGGCGGCGAGCGCGCGCCGGCCGGCCGCAGTCAAGGCGTAGTATCGCGCGCGGCGTCCATTCTCAGTCGTGCGCCACTCCGAGCTGAGAAAGCCCTGTCGTTCGAGCCGGTAGAGGGCGGGATAGAGCGAGCCCTGGTTCAGCTGGAGCACCTGCCGTGATCCGCTCTCTATGCGCTCGGTGATTCCCCACCCGTGGAGGGGGCCCAGCTGAAGGGCCTTGAGCACGAGCATGTCGAGCGTGCCTTGCAGGAGATCGCTTTGCACCGAGAACTCTCCTTTCGACGGTCGAAAGAAGATGCGGCGGCTCCTTTAGACGGTCAAGAGGAGCGGCGAGCGGGCGGGGCGGAGGGCGGGCGACGACGATCTGTGAAGAACTAGGGGGGAGGGGGAGGGGGAGGGGGAGCGAGCGTTTGAAGGAACTGCCTCGGCATTAGCTGTCTCCCCCTCCCCCTCCCCCTCCTAGTTTTCAATTGTGCTTTTCCGTACCACCGACCATGGCCTCTACTGCGAGGCCGGCGGATTTCATGTCGACCCGTGGCTGCCCGTCGATCGCGCGCTCATCACTCACGCGCATGGCGATCACGCGCGGTGGGGGTCGCGTAGCTACCTCGCGGCGCGCGCGGGAGAGCGGGTGCTGCGGACGCGGCTCGGTCCGGACGCGAACATCTCGACGGTGGAGTACGGTGAGCCGATCGCCATCAACGGCGTCCGCGTCTCATTCCACCCGGCCGGACACATTCTCGGCTCGGCGCAGATCCGCGTCGAGCATCGCGGTGAAGTGTGGGTCGCCTCGGGCGACTACAAGACCGAGCCTGACCCCACCTGCACGCCGTTCGAGCCGGTGCGGTGTCACACGTTCATTACGGAGTCGACCTTCGGGCTCCCTATCTACCGATGGACGCCACAGGCCGAAGCGTTCCACGAGATTCGCACATGGTGGCGCGCCAATCGTGAGGCCGGGCGGGCGTCGATCATTTTCGCCTACGCGCTCGGCAAGGCGCAGCGCGTATTGGCCGGATTGGTCGACGCCGACGGCCCGATTTACACTCACGGCGCTGTCGAGCGGCTCAATCAGGATTACCGTGCGAGCGGAATCGCCCTACCGCCAACGACGAGCGCGACCTCGCAGCCGCGCGGCCACGATTGGTCCGGCGCGCTCGTCGTCGCTCCGCCGTCGGCCGGCGGCTCGCCTTGGGTGCGGCGATTCGGCATGCTGTCGACGGCATTCGCGTCCGGATGGATGCGCATTCGGGGAACGAGACGCCGGCGCTCGGTCGATCGCGGCTTCGTCCTCTCCGACCACGTCGACTGGCCGGCGCTGCTCGGCACCATTGCCGCGACGGGAGCCGAGCGCGTGTTCGTCACGCACGGCTATCGCGAGCCGCTCGCGCGTTGGCTGACCGAACACGGGATCGACGCGCGTGCCGTCGCCAGCGGCTGGAAGGGGGATTTCGACGAGGGCGACGATGACGCGCTGGAACTAGGAACTGGGAACTCCGAACCTGCCCGCGATGGTGGTGCGGAGGTTTCGGAGTGAAGCAGTTCGCGCGTCTCTTCGCCGAGCTCGATGAGACAACGAAGACCAACGCGAAAGTCGCGGCGATGGTGCGCTACTTCTCCACCGCCGATCCCGCCGACGCGGCGTGGGCGGTCTACTTCCTGAGCGGAAATCGGCCGAAGCGACTCATCGGCGCGCGGCGTCTCGCGACGTGGGCGATGGAGCAGTCCGACGTCGCAGCCTGGCTCTTCGAGGAGTGCTATCACGCAGTCGGCGATCTCGCCGAGACGATCTCGCTCTTGCTTCCGCCGGCAACGGATCCGCGTGATCTCCCACTACACACCTGGCTCGGGGAACGCATTCTCCCATTGGCCGGCGTTGCCGAGGAGACTCAGCGCGAAGCGGTGCTGCGTGCATGGCGTGAGGTCGACGGCGTCGAGCGCTTCGTGCTCAACAAGATGATCACCGGTGAGTTCAGGGTCGGCGTGTCGCACAACCTCGTCGTGCGCGCCCTCGCTCAGGCTAGTGGTGTCGACGAGCCGACGGTCGCGCACCGGTTGACTGGCACGTGGCTGCCACGACGCGACGCCTATGCACGGCTTGTCTCGCGCGACACGGGGGATGCCGACATCTCACAGCCATATCCGTTCTTTCTCGCGTACCCGCTCGAAGGCGGGCCGGAAACGCTCGGTGAGCCATCGGAGTGGCAAGCGGAGTGGAAGTGGGACGGTATTCGCGCGCAGATGATCCGTCGCGGCGGGCAGTCGTTCCTCTGGAGTCGCGGCGAGGAGCTCGTCACGGAACGATTCCCCGAGCTCGCCGAGGCCGCGGCGTTGCTTCCGGATGGTACGGTGCTCGACGGCGAGATTCTGCCGTGGCAGAATGGACGGCCGCTTGGTTTCGCGCAGCTTCAGCGGCGAATCGGACGCAAGAAGCTCGGGCCGAAGATCTTCGCCGAGGTGCCGGTCGTGCTCGTGGTGTATGATCTGCTGGAGCTCGACGCGGTCGACGTTCGTGATAGGCCGTTGGAATGGCGGCGCGCGAAGCTGGAGGAGCTGTTGGCGGGCGGCGGGCGGCGGGCGGCGGGCGGCGACACGCGCGGCGAGGCGCTCGCGCTGGGCGACGACACGCGAGACGCAGCGGCACGGCTCACCATTTCTCCAACCGTTGCCGCGACTGATTGGAGCGCGGTTCGGGATGCCTATGCGCGGGCGCGTGATGAGTGTGCGGAAGGGCTGATGCTGAAGCGGCGCGACGCGTCGTATGGCGTCGGGCGGCGACGCGGACCGTGGTGGAAGTGGAAGGTGGAGCCGTACTCGGTCGATGCCGTGATGATCTATGCGCAGCCCGGGCACGGCCGTCGGGCCTCGCTGCACACTGATTACACGTTCGCCGTCTGGGACGAGAACGGGCAGCTCGTTCCGTTCGCGAAGGCGTACACCGGGCTCACCGACGCCGAGATCCGACAGCTCGACTCGTGGATTCGCCGCAACACAGTGGAGAAGTTCGGCCCCGTGCGCTCGGTGAAGCCGGAACAAGTCTTCGAGCTCGGCTTCGAGGGGATCCAGGCATCACCCCGCCACAAGTCCGGCGTTGCCGTCCGATTCCCACGCATGCTCCGCTGGCGAACCGACAAGCGACCCGAGGAAGCAGACACGCTAGCGACCTTGAAGTCATTGATGGAACCAGCCGGATGACTATCGACCTGGTCTCACGTGTCGACGCGTGGTTCGCTTCACGTGGCTGGACGCCGTTCGCGTTTCAGCGCGAGGTATGGGACGCTTACCTCGCCGGCGAGAGCGGGCTCCTTCACGCCGCAACCGGAACGGGCAAGACACTCGCGGCGTGGCTGGGACCGCTGATCGAGAGCGGGCGGGGGGCAGCGGTTGGGGCGCGGAGGGAGACTGCTCCGGCTCTCCGTGTCCTCTGGATCACGCCACTGCGAGCACTCGCCGCCGACACGGCAGCGGCGCTGCGTGAGCCGCTCGCGGATTTGGCCCCTGAGTGGACGCTCGAGACGCGCACGAGCGACACGTCGGCCGCGTCCCGTGCGCGGCAGAGCCGGCGCTTGCCGACAGCGCTGCTCACGACACCGGAGAGTCTCTCGATCCTGCTCTCCCGTCCCGAGTCGCCCGCGCTGTTCAGCGAGCTACGACTCGTCGTCGTCGACGAGTGGCACGAGCTCATGGGGACGAAGCGCGGCGTACAAACCGAGCTTGCGCTCGCGCGGTTGCGTCGCCTGCGCCCGGGCGTTCGCACATGGGGACTCTCGGCCACGATCGGAAACCTGGAGGAGGCGCGGGATACGTTGCTTGGGATAGGGCGAGGGACAAGGGGCGAGGGCGAGAAGGCGTTCGAAGTACCGGTTGTCCGCCCAACCCCAGTTCCCGACAACGTTCGCTCGCCCCTCGCCCTCTCCCCTCGCCCTGCTGTATCGTCCCCCCTCGCCTCTCGCCCTGCTCCTCGAATCATCCGGGGAATTGAACCCAAGAAGGTCGTCATCGACGCGCTCATTCCACCGGTCGTCGAGCGCTTTCCATGGGCTGGACATCTCGGCACGACGATGCTGCCGCAGGTCGTGCACGCCATCGACGCGGCGACGAGCGCGATCGTCTTCACCAATACGCGCTCGCAGACGGAGATCTGGTACCAGGCGATTCTCGACGCGCGGGCAGACTGGGCTGGTGTGATCGCGCTCCATCACGGCTCGCTCGACCGCGCGACGCGCGAGTGGGTGGAGAACGGACTTCGCGAAGGCCGGCTCCGCTGCGTCGTCGCGACGTCCAGTCTCGACCTCGGCGTCGACTTTTCGCCGGTCGATCGCGTGCTACAGATCGGAAGTCCCAAGGGCGTCGCGCGACTCGTGCAGCGTGCTGGCCGCAGCGGACACAGACCTGGGGCGGTGAGCCGAGTGACATGCGTGCCGACGAACGTGCTCGAGCTCATCGAAGTTGCCGCCGCTCGCGACGGCGTTGAAGCGGGCGCGATCGAGTCGCGGGTACCGGTCGAGCGTCCGCTGGATGTGCTGGTGCAGCACGTCGTGACGATCGCGTTGGGCGGCGGCTTTCGGCCGACCGAGCTGCTCGAGGAGGTCCGTACGACGCGGGCCTATGCCGAGTTGGGCGATGACGAATGGACCTGGGTGATCGACTTCGTCACGCGTGGCGGAGCGGCGCTGACCGCATATCCCGAGTATGCGCGGGTCGTCGATCGCGGCGATGGCGTCTACGTTGTCGAGAACGAGGCGATCGCACGCCGGCACCGGATGGCGATCGGGACGATCGTCGGTGACGGTCAGATTGCCGTGCAGTACCTGCGCGGTCAGGCACTTGGAACGCTCGAGGAATCGTTCGTCGCGAGGCTGAGGCCCGGGGATCGCTTCACGTTCGCGGGCAAGGCGCTCGAGTTCGTGCGCGTTCGCGACATGCGCGCCTGGGTGCGGCGCGCGGCGACGACCGTCGGCAGCGTGACGCCGCGCTGGATGGGGAGCCGCCTGCCGCTTTCCGGCGAGCTCGCGAAAATGGTACGCGCACGGCTCGAGGAGGCCGGGCGCGGCGTCTTTCGCGGCGACGAGATGGAGGCGATGCGCCCCGTGCTCGCCGTGCAGGCCCGCTGGTCGCGCGTGCCGGCCGCCGACGAATTGCTCATCGAGCGAGTGAAGACGCGCGAAGGACACCACCTGTTCGTCTTTCCGTTCGAAGGTCGCCTCGTTCACGAGGGGCTCGCTGCTCTCTTCGCCTACCGCATCTCGCGCTTGGCGCCAATCTCGTTCTCACTTGCCGCGAACGATCATGGGCTCGAGATCCTCTCGCCCGACCGCGCACCGCTCGATGAGGCCCTCGCCGCCGGACTGCTCAGCCGACGGGGACTCTTCGACGATTTACACGCTGCCCTCAATGCGACCGAGATGGCGCGGCGCCAGTTCCGAGAGATTGCACGCGTCTCCGGTCTCGTCTTTCCAGGCACGCCGCGCGCGGGGAAGACGGCTCGCCAGCTCCAGGCATCGAGCGGTTTGTTCTTCGACGTCTTCAAGCGGCACGACCCGGGCAACCTGCTGATCGCGCAAGCGCATCGCGAGGTGCTCGAGCGTCAGCTCGAGAGCAGCCGGCTCGGCCGAACACTGGAACGGCTGTCCAATGCGAGCGTCGTCGTCACCGAGCCCCGTCGAACGCCGCCGCTCGCGTTCCCGCTGCTCGTCGATCGCGCACGCGATCGGGTATCCTCGGAGTCGCTCGCGGATCGAGTTCGCCGCATGCAGCTCGTCCTCGAGCGGGCGGCGGGATGAGCGCGCAGCCGTCGCTGGAAGCGATCCGCGTCGAGATTCGCGGTGAGACGCTGCACCTCTTCCCTGAGCGCGCAGCGTATTGGAGCAGCGCGCGGACGTTGCTTGTCGCCGACCCGCATTTTGGAAAGGCCGCGACCTTTCGTGCCGCCGGGATCCCCGTGCCCCGCGGAACGACGGCCGACGGGCTGGCGCGCCTCGACGCACTGCTCGCACGAGCGGACGTCCAACGCATCATCTTTCTCGGCGACTTCCTGCACGCGCGCGAGGGGCGGGCGCCGGCGACGCTCGACGCGCTGCGTCACTGGCGGGAACGTCGGCGCGACGTCGAGATGCTCGTGGTACGTGGAAACCACGATCGCAGCGCCGGCGATCCGCCCGCCGAAATTGGAATCGCGAGCGTGAACGCGCCGGTTCTCGAGCCTCCGTTCGTCTTCACACACCACCCCGCCGCTTCCGACGCTGGCTACGTCGTCGCCGGACACTTACACCCGGGCGCGGACCTGAGCGGTCCTGGTCGTCAGCGCGCCCGATTCCCCTGCTTCTGGATTGGAGCTACCGGCGCCGTGCTTCCCGCGTTCGGCGATTTCACGGGACTCTGGGCCGTGACACCGGAGTCGGGTGATCGGGTGTTCGTTATCGCGGATAGTGAGGTGATAGAGCGCTAGTTCGGCTCACGTAGCTCGCCCCCATCACTGAGGCCGACAGCACGAGACTCGCCACTGCCTGTGGCGTGAATGGATTCACGATCACGACGTCAGGAGATGCGGCGCTGTCGAGCATGCCGAGGTAGGCCGCGCCTGTGGACAGCACGAGGAGTGAGATGTTGGCAACGCTCTCACCAAAGCCAACTGCTGCCGTCCAACGCGGACGCGCGGTGATCGCGATCGCGCAGCCAAGATCGAGGGCATAATACATCGCCTTGACACCCGGCAATGCGTCGAGAAACGGGATGCGCAGGCTCACGCCGTAGATGTAGTCGAGTGCGACGAACAGCGGCGTCGACCAGTAAATCAGACGGACGAAGTCGGCGGACGGCGGGCGGCGGGCGGAGGGCGGCGGGATCGTCACAGCTACTAGACGAGCGCCGTTGCCTCCGGTCCCACGCTGGTGCTGCCCGCTGCCCGCCGCCGCCGTCCGTTACTCCGGCTCGAGCCCAAGCCACGCTCGCGCTTCGGCAATGTCGCGAAAGACGCGGTGCTCGGCTGGAGCGTTCTGTCCGGCGCGGATAGCCTCGTACATGCGAGCCGCGTTGTACGCGATGTCGTCACCGGTGACGACGGCGATCTTGGTTGGGAGCGAGAGTCGGTCGATCTGCTGAACGAGCTCGGCGAGACGTCGGACGCCGACTGGTGTGACGTCCACGCGTCGAACTGCGCGCGCATCAACGAGGTCGTTCAGCGTCGGATCGAAGTTCGGATCGGCGAGGACGGCAGAGTAGGCATCGACGAGCTCGTCGTCGTCGACAGTGCCTCCCATGATGGTGTGCCTAAGGCGCACCGTCGGATCCGTCCGTATTTGTATCGGCATGACGGCCTGGAGAGAGGTCTACCGGCCGCAAGCGTTACGCCCTCAGGGACAGTCCGCCGCGATGGACCGCATGAGCTTGGCCCGTCGAGCGCTATTCTCGACGGGCCGTCAGGCGAAATCAGCTCACACGCGTGCCGGCACGGCGGTGTCTCGCGCTGTAAACCCGAAGTAGGTGAGCGGCACACCGAGCACCAAGTGAAGCCACGGGTCGGTGCCGCCGAGCGGGACGAGGCCGAATCCCGTTGGGGCGACGAAGCCTACGACGAAGAGCACGAGATAAATCACACCCGCGATTTGACAGTAGGACTTCGCCGCGCCGAACGTCCGATATGCGACGACTCCCCAGATACCGAACACCAGGTGCACGACGTTGTGCAGCACATTGACCGGAAAGATGCCGAGCGCCCTCGGGGCGGTATCGGGGTTGGGATCCATGTTCGACATGCCGGTCACGAGAAACCCGGCGATCGCAGCGGCGAGGAATCCGATGCCGAAGACCAATGCAACCTTCTGGACGGTGGCGCTGGCGGGGGTCGGCGACAGCTCGATGCTCTTCATGGATGGCTCCGTAGCAGGTCGATACAAGAACGCTGCGGGCTCAGGGGTTCAAGTGCAATAGTCGAGACTCTTTCTTGTCGCGGAACGCGGATTGCGCTCGGCAACGGGCGGGACGCGCATCTTCCGAGCAGGACATGTCGACATGAGGAGCAACATGACCGAGAAGAGGGCTCAGGTGGCGAAGGCGGATCTGCTCGCGGGACTCAACGAGGACCTCGCGCACGAGTACGCGGCTGTCATCCTCTACCGTACTTACGCGAGCGCCGTGACTGGCCCGTTCCGCCAGGAATTGCGGGCCTTCTTCGCGAACGAGATTCCCGACGAGCTAGGGCACGCGCAGCTACTCGCCGACAAGATCGTCGCGCTCGGCGGCACGCCGACCGTGCAACCTGCCGACGTGAAGAATACCGACGACCCGAAGCAGATGTTACAGAACGCGCTCGACGACGAGGTTGCGACAATCGCCCGTTATGTCGAACGCCGTCGCCAAGCCGAGGCGGCGGACGAGCCAGGCCTCGCGGTCGATCTCGACGACGTGATCGCCGACGAGAGTAAGCATCGCGACGAGCTGCGATTGATGTTGCAGCGCTGGCGGTAAAACAGGGCGAGAAACAGGGCGAGGGGCAAGAAGCAGGGCGAGGGCTCGCCCCTCGCCCTCGCCCCGCAGTTAGTTCCCCAGCCTCACGTTCGCCGGATCGAGTTCGCCTGTGTAGTACGACATCAGCGACTGCTGGAACACGAGATTGTAGCGCGCGTTTACGAGCGCGCTCGCGGCCTGGATCTGCGCGGCCTGCGATTGCGTCAATTCGACGAGCGTGGCCGCCCCAACGCGGTACCGCTCGCGCGTCGCCGCGAGCGCCTGGTCGGCCGCACGCTGCTGCGCCTGCGCCGCGGCGAGCCGCTCCTGAGCCGACCGATGGTCTAAATACGCTCGGCGAACCTCGACCGCGACTTCCTGGCGCTGCTGCTCGAGCGACAGACGGGCGTTCTCCGCCTGAATCTGCGCTCTCTGCGTCGCGAGATCGGTGCTGCCACGATCGAATAGCGGGATTGAAACCCCGATACCAAGGGAGCCACCGCGCCGCTGGTTGAGCTGATTGGCGACCGACAAGTCAGACGCACTGCTGAGCGCCGTGTTGTAGCCCGCGCTCAGCGAGATCGTCGGCCACCTGCTCGCCCTCGCCGCCCTTACGTCCTGCTCGGCCGCGCCGACGCGCGCTTCCTCGGCGTCGATGTCGGCTCGCTCGGCGTAGGCACGCGCAACGAGGCTATCCAGGTTGTACTGGCGGCTCACGTCGGCCTGGCTGACCGCTGGAGCGACGAACTCGTAGTTTCCCGCCGCGTCGAGCTGCAAGGTCTGGATGAGATTGACCTTCGCCAGCTCGAGCGCGCGCTGCGTCTCGACGACCGACACCCGGGCGGCGGCGACGCTCGCCTGCTGCTGGTACAGGTCGGAGATCGGACGGCTGCCGACGTCGACGAACCGCTTGATCTGCTCCTCCTGCGCCTGAAGTGCTTCCAGGTTCTCCCGCTGTACGCGGAGCTGCTCCTGCTGCGCCACGAGCTCTAGGTAGTTCGCCGCCACGGTGAAGACCACGGTTTGCCTGGTACGCTCCAAATCCTGCGTGCTTGCCTGCTCGCTGAGCCGAGCGGCACGAAGGTTGGCGACATTCTGTCCGCCATTGAAGAGCGTGACACTCGAGGAGATCCCAGTGCTCATCGACCCGGTGGTCTGATCGACGATCGCCCCCTCAGTCTGATTGAAGTTGCGTCCGAGGTTACCCGATCCGTTCACGTTGAAGCGGAGGTCCGGGAGGAATTGAAGCTGCTGCTGACGCACGGCGGCATCGTCGAGCTCCGTGGCATTCTGTGCCTGTCGAATCGTGACGTTCTGTCGCAACGCGATGACGACTGCGTCGTTGAACGTGATCGTCCGCGGCGCCGACTGAGCAGCGAGCGGCGCGGCCACGACGGCGAGCGCGAAGGCGGTAATGAAAGAACGGAACATCGTAGTCTCCTTATTCATATCGAAGCGCCTGAATCGGATTCAGCGCTGCTGCCTTCCTCGCCGGGTAGTAGCCGAAGAACACTCCGACTGCCGCGGAAAAACCAACCGCAATCAGTACTGCCGACGCCGGCGTTGCCGTCGTCCATCCCGTCAGGTGGCCGAGCAGTGCTGCCCCACCGAATCCGGCTGCGAGGCCGATGAGCCCACCGAGCAGGCTCATGACGACGCTCTCGACAAGGAACTGCGTCAGCACA
>WUUC01025115.1_pt1 | contig 16719 bp, 13 predicted proteins | sample 6278441 | NCBI WGS metagenome assembly WUUC01 (sample SAMN13675441, study PRJNA597444) | soil metagenome | isolation source: soil | place: USA: Washington | collected 2017-10
GCCGGTAGTCCATCGGGACGTCGAGGGTGGCGCACTCCTGCCGCGGGTCGAGCACCACCCCGGGCGCGGGCGGGCACGGATCCCACGCGAGCCGGGGCGCGGCGGACGCGGGCATGGACGATGGCAGCAACGACCCGGCGATCACCGCGGCGATGGCCGGCAGCAGCACAGTTTTTCGCACCCCGCAAGCGTTCTCGGCTCGCCGGCCGGCGGCCATCCGGCCACCCCTACCTGTCGTGGTGGGGCCAGCCCTACCCTCAGCGCAGCCCGAGCAGCGCGTTCAGCTCGCGGTTCTGGAGCATCTGGATGCCGCGGACGGGCGGGCTGTCGGCGCCCGGGTTGGCGGTGATCCGGACGAAGGGATCGGGGAAGCCGGTCACCTCGACCTTGGCGTTGGGGAGCAGCTCGGACCAGGGGCGGTTGGCTCGGGGGGACTTGCCGTTGGCGAGCTCGCCGGTGGCGTGGTCGCGGATCGACGCCGGGTCCCGGGGGCCGGGCGCCACGCAGATCACCTCGGTGACGTCGGTGGTCGACGGGGCCCGGACGCCGACGGCGAGCGTCTCGGTGCTGTTCTCGGCCCTGCTGATGATGGCCGCGATGACGTCGCCGAGGCACTGCGCGAGGGTCTTCATCGTCGGGTCCTCGGCCAGGGTGTCGCCGCCGGGATCGGTGACCCAGAACAGGGTGTCCCGCTTGGGTGAGTACGCGAACGAGCCCGGCGCGGTGCGCACGTTGTTGAGGGTGCTGGGTCCGGCGACCCTGGCGAGCGGGTTGTTGAGCCGGATTTTGCCGTCGGCGCTCGCGGTCCACGTGGTCGAGATGCCTTGGTTGGACCGCTCGACGCCCATCTCGGCGAACCGGTTGTTGACGGCCTTGACGTCGTAGTCGCCCCAGATGATCGCCGACCAGTCCGGTGGGCTGCCCGCCGCGATGGCCTGCCGGAACGTCAGCGGGTCGAACCCGAGATCCTCGGAGACCACCTTGGCGTAGCTGCGGAGGTTGCCCAGGCCGAACCCGGTCACCGTCACGAACCGCTTGCGGTCCGCCTCGAGCAGCGCCCGGGCGGCGGCCACGTTGCCGTACTCGACGTAACCGCGCGTGCTGTCGGTGGCCCGTACCTTGCCGAGCGCGGCGAGCAGGCTGGACCCACCCTCGTCGTCCGAGCAGCCGACGACGCCGGCGAGCGTGATCGCGGCCAGCGCGATCGCGAGGAGTCTCGAGCGAACCATCGCGTGATCGTAGGTGCGTGGCACCCCCGGTGTCGGAGGAATCGCTCGGTTCGGTTCAGGGTGTCTCGACGATGCTCCAGCGGCCGACCTCACGGTATTCCGAGTCGGAGATGTCGGCGCCATCGCCGGGTTTCAGCTCGTAATGGCGGAGGTTCCCGGCCCAGTACCGGAGGATGCGTCCCAGCTCAGCTACCGCGTTCCCGTCGAACGCGTTGTCTCCCATGTCGACTTCGAGAACGAATTTCATCGGGTGATCCCCTTGCACCTGTCGATCTGGGCGATGCCCGTTCGTAGCTAGGTTAGCGGCGGGAACGGCCCGCCCGGTGAGGAGAAGAATCGTCATGACGCACTACCTGCTGTCGGTGCACAGCGTCGAAGGCGAGGTCCGCGAGCCGATGACCGAGGAGCAGATGCGGCAGATGCACCAGCAGCTCGGTGCCATCGAGGAGGACCTGAAGTCGACCGGCGCCTGGGTGTTCAGCGGCCGGATGCACGAGCCGGACACCGCCACGGTGGTGCGCGAATCCGGCGGCGAGGTGCTGACCACCGACGGGCCGTTCGCCGAGTCGAAGGAGCATCTCGGCGGCTTCTACATCATCCAGGCCAAGGATCTCGACGACGCGCTCGCCTGGGCGGGCAGGGTCACCGCCGCCATCAAGGCGCCGATCGAGGTTTGGCCGTTCGCCGATGCGCGAGAAGCCTGACGAGGCGACCGTCGGCCGGATCTTCCGCGAGGAGTCCGGCCGCACGGTGGCGACCCTGATCCGCGTCTTCGGGGACATCGATGTCGCCGAGGACGCGGTTCAGGACGCGTTCGCCACCGCCCTGCGCAAGTGGCCGGCAGACGGTCTGCCGCCCAACCCTGGCGGCTGGATCACCACCACCGCTCGCAAATCAGCCATCGACCGGCTGCGCCGTGAGGCGCGCGGCCGGGAACTGCTCGGCGAGATGGCGATGCTCTCCGCCTGCGAGATCGACCCAGCCGACCCCGAGGAGGTGGGACCCGTGCCGGACGACCGGCTTCGGCTGATCTTCACCTGCTGCCACCCGGCATTGTCCACCGACGCGCAGGTGGCCCTCACGCTGCGGCTGCTCGGCGGGTTGTCGACCACCGAGGTCGCGCGGTCCTTCCTGGTGGCCGAGCCGACGATGGCGCAACGTCTGGTGCGGGCCAAGCGCAAGATCAAGGCCGCCCGGATTCCCTACCGGGTGCCGGAGGATCACGAGCTGCCCGACCGGCTGCGCCCGGTGCTGGCCGTCGTCTACCTCCTCTACAACGCCGGGCTGACCAACTCCGCCGAACCGAGCCTGTGCGCCGAGGCGATCCGGCTGGCCCGGATCCTGGCGACGCTCATGCCCGACGAGCCGGAGGTCGCCGGGCTGCTGGCGCTGTTGCTTCTGACCGAGTCCCGGCGCGCGTCGCGAACTCGACCAGACGGTTCCCTCGTGCTGCTCGGCGAGCAGGACCGAGGGCGATGGGACCGGGCGTTGATCGCGGAAGGGCAGGCGATCGTCCGCTGGTGCCTTCGGCGCGACCAGCCCGGCGCCTATCAGCTCCAGGCCGCGATCAACGCCGTGCACGCCGACGCCGCGACCGCCGAGCAGACCGACTGGTCGCAGATCGTCGCGCTGTACGACCAGTTGCTCGCCGTCGCGCCCACCCCGGTCGTCGCGCTCAACCGCGCCATCGCCATCGGCGAGGTGCACGGCCCCGCTGCCGCGCTGGCGCTGGTGGACGAACTGGATCTGGACAACTACCACCCGTTCCACGCCACCCGAGCCGACCTGCTCGCCCGGCTCGGCCGCGACACCGAGGCCGCGGCCGCCTACCAGCGTGCGGCTGCCCTGGCGCCTACGGATGCCGAACGGGACTTCCTCAGGCTCGGTGGCCGAGCCTCCCGCTGACGAGTTCCGACCCCGCGCTGGACCACGTCACCGGGCGATTCTTCAACGGCGCCAAGGAAGAGCGGGCGCACGAGCAGGCTTACGACGCCACCGCCCGGCAGCGGCTGCGGGCACTGACCGAACAACTGGTGAACGGTCGTTAATCTCCGTCGCGGTACATTATTCGGATGTCGAGGCCGTGGAATGAGAGGCTCGAGGAGCACCAGCACGGCGTGCGTGAGGCGATCTTCGACGCCATCTCGGCGATAGTGACCGAGGACGGGCTGGGCGCGGTGTCCATGGCGCGGATCGCGGAGCGAACCGGCCATGGCCGCACGACGCTGGACAGGTACTTCCCCGATTTCGACGCGCTCATGCGGGCGTGGCACGAACGGCAGGTCGCCAACCATCTCGGCTATCTCACCGATATCCGTGACCAGCCAGGCGATCCCCTGCAGCGGTTGGACGCCGTGCTGCGGGCCTACGCGGTCATCACCCAGCAAACCCACGAGCACCACGCCACCGAGGCCGCGGCGTCGCACCACGGCGAGCACGTCGCCAACGCGGAGCGGCATCTCCGCGAGCTGGTCAGGAACCTGGTCGCCGAGGGAGCCAAGGCCGGCGAGATCCGCGACGACGTGGCGCCCGATGAACTCGCCATGCATTGCCTGCACGCCGTGTCCGAGGCCGGCGTCCTGCCGTCGGCCGCCGCGGTCCGCCAGCTGGTCGAGGTCACCCTGGCGGGACTGCGGCGTCCGTAGTCCACAGGTCGCAGTTGTGTTCGGCGGCGAACCGCGCGTCGGAGATGAGCACCGAGTGGCCGCCGGCGCGCAGGGACATCACCGTCGCGGTGCGGTTGGTGCTCGGCCAGCGGGCTGGACCGGCGGCCTCTGGGTCGCCACCGCGCACGAAGTCGCCCCAGGCGCGCACCATGTCGGTCGCCAGCCGGCGCTCGGCCGCGGTGAAGGTGGGGGCGATGGGGGTGCCGTTGTTGAAGCTCGGCCACAGGTAGGCGAGTTCGGCCGCGTGGCCGGCGCCCCACACGTAGCCGGGTGGGTTCGGTGACAGGCCGGGGCCGGTGCGGTGGGCGAACTCGTAGGCGAACGTGCGGGTGTAGCCGGCGAGCACCCTGGTCAGGTCCCGGTTGGTGCAGCCGCCGATGCCGGCGATGCGCCCGGAGTCGGTGAAGATGGCGCCGACGAGGTGGGCCGGGGTGAACGTGTCGGCGTCGGCCGGCCACGGGTAGCGCGCCAGCACCGCCTCGGCGTGCGCACCGAACGTCGAGCGGACGAACCCGACGTACTGCTCCTGGGTCTGGCCGATGAAGCCCTGGGCGAAGGTGCGACCCTCGTCCTGGTTGGCGCCGATCAGCACCGGCACCCTGGCGAAGTCGCCGGCGCGCACCGCGGCGTCCGGGTCGACGGGCAGTGCCGGCACGCCGCCGACGAACCGGGCGTTCACGGTGGTGTCGACCAGCCGCCCGGCCGGCACCGCGCGCAGGCACTGGGCCGCGGTCACTGGGTCGGTGCAGCCCAGCGCCTGCGCGACCGACGCGCCGGTGGCCTCACCCTGCGCCAGGGTCTGGCTCGCGCACGAGCCGCTCTGGATCACGGCTCCGGCGAACAGACCCCGTGACCCGGGTGCGGACAGGTGTGCGCAGACCGACCAGCCGCCGGCCGACTCGCCGCCGATCGTCACCCGCCGCGGGTCTCCGCCGAACGCGGCGATGTTGTCGTGCACCCAGCGCAGCGCCGCCTGCTGATCCATCAGGCCGTAGTCGCCGGACTGCCCGGCCTCGGCGGTCAGCGCCGGGTGCGCGAGGAAGCCGAAGCCGCCGAGCCGGTAGTTGATCGTGACGACCACGACGCCGGTGCGGTTCACGATCAGGCTGCCGTCGTGCTGGTTGGAGCTGCCGTTCTGCAGCCCGCCGCCGTGGATCCAGAAGTAGACCGGCAGCCGCTGGCCCTGGTGGGCGCCGGCCGGCCGCTGCACGTTGAGGTAGAGGCAGTCCTCGGCTTCCGAGCGCGGACCGTTGGTGCTGGCCGCCGCCGCGCACCGGTTGCCGTACGCGACCGTGTCACGGACCCCGGACCAGCGCGGCGCGGGTTGCGGCGCTCGCCAGCGCAGCTCGCCCACCGGTGCCTTGGCATACGGGACGCCGAGAAAGCTGTCCACCCCACCGGTTTCCGTGCCCCGGGCCACGCCGCTGTCGGTGTGCACCAGGGGCGCGCCGTGAGCAGCGCCAGCGCTGCCGGTGAGCACGGAGGACGCCACCACAGCGGCGAGAAGTCCACGGATGAGGGTGTTCCGCATGATGACCTCCCGACCATCACGGTGGTGTGCGGGCGTTCCGAGCATCCCACCCGGGCGTCGATCCCACACGATTCCGGCCCGTTGTGTGCGAAGAAATGACCGCGGAACGCTTCTGGCGGTGGGACAGTCGTATCCGGCGTTCGCCCCTGTGGAGGTTTCGGTGGGTCAAGTCACCGCGGCAGTGGATTTCGGCACCTCGCATACGGTTGCTGTGGTGTCCGGCCCAGGACTGCCCGCGCGGGTGGTCACCGTGGACGGGCATCCGTGGTTCCCGTCGGCGGTGTTCTGGACCAGGCAGGGCGAAGCGGTGGTCGGCACCGATGCCTTGCGGCTGGCCAGAACCGAACCGGCCAGGCTGGAGCCGCGACCGAAGTCCCGCATCGCCGAGCCGGATGTGTTGCTCGGTGACGCCGTCGTCGCGACGACCACACTGGTGCGCGCGGTGCTGGCCAGGGTTGTCGCCGAGGCGTCGAGAACGGCGGATTCCCCGGTACAGCAACTGGTTCTGACCCATCCGGCGAACTGGGGCCCGGCGCGCATCGGCGCTTTACTCGCGGCGGCGCAGGGCCTGGCGCCCCGGCTGTCCACCGTGTCGGAGCCGGTCGCCGCGGCCGCGTGGTTCGCCGGGCAGCACGAGTTCCCGGTCGGCGCGTCGCTCGGCGTGCTCGACTTCGGCGGCGGTACCTGTGACGCGGCGGTGATCCGGCGGGAGCCGGCCGGCTTGACCGTGGTCGGCTGCGCCGGGCTGCCCGATCTGGGCGGGGACGATCTCGACCAGCGCATCGTCGACTGGGCCCGGGCGGGCGAGCCGGCCCTCGCCGGTCTGCTCGATGGCCAGCAACGGTTGCGGCCCAACCAGATGGCCGCGCTGCTGCGCTTCCGGGAGGACGTGCGGGCCGCCAAAGAAGTACTCTCCCGGCACCCGCAGGCCGAGATCGTGTTGCCGGAAGGGCTGCCGGACAAGCTGCTCACCCGCGCGGAGTTCGAGCGCCTGGTGCGGGCCGAGCTGTCCCGCGCGGTCGCCTTGCTCGGCGAGGTGGTGACCGGGTGCGGGCTGGCCTCACGCGACCTGCTGGCGGTGCACCTGGTCGGCGGCTCGAGCCAGGTGCCGTTGCTCGGCACTTTGCTGGTCAGCGCCACCAGCACTCAGGTCCGGCTCGATGAAGCGCCGGAATCCGTTGTGGCGCTTGGTGGTCACGCGTTGACAGTGTCCGAAGAGGACGGTCAGGCGACGGAGCCGACCGCCCAGCCCACCGGTCCGGCCAGCGCGGGAGTGGTGGCCGCCGCCGATGTCCGGCCGGCCCCCTCGTCACCGGCCCGGCACCGGCACCGGTGGGTGGCCGCCGCCGCCGCGACGATGGCGGTGCTGGCCGCGGTCACCGCGGTGAGCATCGGTGGCGACCGTGTCATCACCGGTGAGGCCCGTGCCGGTGGTGCGCCGGTCGAGCGGTTCACCCTGCCGCCGCCGGCCGATGGTCAGCCGATCGCGGTGGCCGGCACGTCGCCTGAGCAACTTCCCGCGGCCGAGAAGGGCAAGCCCGTCCAGTACAAGGATATTTCGGCAAACATGACCTGGCAGTTGGACTCCTTCGTCGACACCGCCGAGCAGAGCGCTGAACTTGCGAAGGCCGGGATCGCCACGGACGACCAGCACCGGCTGGTGCTTGTCAAGATCACCGTGGGCGCGGTGGACAAGGCAGCCAGCTACAGCGACGTGACGTCCAAGACCTACGTCGTCGACGACCGCGGGCTCATGATCACCAACGCCGGGAACGTCACGTCGCCGGGGTGCCCGAAGCGCAACCCGACGGAGAAGCTGGATCCGGGTGCCACGAAGCAGCTGTGCCTTGCCTACCGGGTGGCCCGCACAGCGCCGCTCACCGAGGTCGCGCTGGCCACCGTGAGCACCAACTGGCCGGAAGCCGGCACGCCCGCGCGGCTCGCCCTCGGTGCTCGGGTTCCGGTGACCGGCGCGCGGGTGGACGGCGCACCGCAACCGGTGCCGGCCGGCGCCCTGCGGCTCGGCATCCCACACACCTTCACCTCTACCTCGCAGTCGAACTACTCCGCCGACGTGGCGGTGGTGGATCTCGTGCAGAACCCGTCGAGCTACTTCAAGAGCGAGCCCATCAGCCTGCCCGGCACGCGCGGCGTACTGCTGCGGCTTGCCGTCCGCATCTCCGACGGCGCCGAGTACCTGCCGTCGCTGCGCATCCGGCTGCGCGACGATCGGGGCACGACGATCGACAAGGCCGGCTCCGCGAGCGTGAACACGCACGGCTGCACCCTCGAGCACGAGACGAAGGGGAAGTCCGGCATTCAGCAGGTGTGCCACCTTTTCGCGGTGCCAACCGGAACACCGGTACGGGACGTGGAGATCTCGAACATCGACGGGGACGACGCCGTCTGGCGGCTGTCATCGTGACCGGCGAGCTGACCGTCGCGGTCGACTTCGGCACCACGAACACCGTGGCGGTCGTGTGCAGGGACGGCACGGCGCCGCGGGTGTTGAGTGTGGACGGTGCGCCGTATCTACCGTCCGCCGTGCTGCTGGGCGTTGACGGCCGGCTCGTCGTCGGCAACGACGCGCTGCGGCTTGGCCGGTCGGCCGCGCACCGGCTGGAGCTTCGGCCCAAGTCCCGGCTGGACGAGGACTCCCTGCTGCTCGGCGACACCCCGGTCGACGTGCTCGACGCGGTGCGGGCCGTGCTGTGGCGGGTGTGCGCGGAGGCGGCCAGGCAGGCCGACCGCCCGGTCGGCCAGCTGGTGCTGACCCATCCGGCCGACTGGGGCGCCGCGCGGTTGGGCCGGTTGTCCCGAGCGGCCACGGGTCTCGCACCCCGGCTCAGCCTGGTACCCGAGCCGGTAGCGGCGGCGGCGCGGGCGGCACTACCGGTCGGCGAGGTCGAGGTGGTGCTCGACCTCGGCGGCGGCACCTGTGACGCCGCGGTGGTTCGGCTGGGCGGTGACGGGTTCGCGGTGCTGGCCTGCGCCGGACTCCCCGATCTCGGTGGTGACGACCTCGACCAGCGGATCGTCGATCGGGTGCGCGCGGCGCATCCCGGCATCGCCGAGCACGTCTCCGTGCGGGACAGCCTGTTGTTGCGGCAGGATGCGCGCGCTGCCAAGGAGTTGCTCAGCCGGCACCCGTCGGCGAGGCTGGCCGTTCCCGGGCTCGACGAACCCGTCGAGCTGACCAGAGGTGAGTTCGAGGCGCTCGTCGAGCCGGACCTTCAGCGGGTCATCGACCTGGCGCGCCGGGTGATCGACGAGGCCTGGGTGGACCGGTCCGCGCTGCGTGGCGTGCACCTGGTCGGCGGTACCAGCCGGATCCCGCGGCTCGCCGAGCTGGTCCGGGAGCAGTTGGGGCTGCCGGTACGCCCGGACCCCGAGCCGGAGGCCAGCGTGGCCTGGGGTGCGATCGAGCTGGTGACCGCCGCCGACTCGGCCGCGCCGACCAGGCCGGCACCGACGGTCGCATCGACCGTCCATAGTGGACCGACCAGGCCCCGCGCGGCTCGCAACTGGATCGCCGCCGGGGTGGCGCTGGTCGTGGTGATCGCGCTGGCGGTGACCGGTGTGCTGCTGTCCGGCGGTCAGCAGGTCGGCGGGAACCCGCTGGCCGTGGCCAACGTCCCGGCACGTCCGCCGGACCCGACGGGTCCGCCGAGCCAGTCGCCGGGTCCTGTTGCCGCGCCGGAGTTTCCCCCTGTGCGGCAAGGCGATGCGGTGGTGGGCGCGGGCTTACCCAGCCCGACCGTCGTGCCGCCGGGCGGCACCGGGCTGTTCAAGGCCACCGGCACCTACCAGGGGGCCACCGAGATCCAGGAGGAGGTTCGCCTCGAGCAGGGTGAGGTATCCACCCGGCAGGCGCCGGCCGGATACCGGTGGGTGGTGGCGAAGGTTCAGGTGACCCTGCGCGTCGGCGATGAGCTTCCGTACGGCGACGGGCACAACGTCTACCTGCTCGACGACCGCGGCCAGCTCATCGAGACGGCGGGCCGTGCCGGGGAGGTTACCGTCGCTCTCTGCGGCTCGAACCAGCAGAACCTGCCGAAGACCGGGCGTGGCGGGTCCCGGACCGAGTGCGCGGCGTTTCTCGTGCCGGCCGCCACCGCCGTGCGTGGGGTGATCTTCGACGACCGGAACCTCGACCCGCGCGGCGAGCACGCGCTGCTGTTCCCGATCACGCTGCCGGCGGCTGGTCCCGCTGCCCTGCCCACGACGGACGGCCAGGTCGGTGGTCCGCCCATCGAAGTGCGGGCCAGTACCGGTTACGTCAAGATCGGCATCGCCGACGTGATCGACAAGCCGTCGGCGTACCTGGTCGACCCGAAGCCGCCGCCCGGCATCCGCCTGTTCGTCTTGCGGTACACCATTTCCGCCAGCGGCGCGGGAACCGTGCAGACCCTCTACGTCATCGATGGCCTGTATGTGCTCGATGACCGGGGGCTGCTGGTCCCGGTCGACGACTTCATGGGCTACCGCCAGCAGAACTGCCCAACCCCGGCCAAGGAGCTCGCCTCGGGCAAGGCGACGCAGGGCTGCCTGGTGTTCGGGTTGGCGAAAGACGCCTCGATCAGCCGGGTGACCTACCAGCCGGTGTTCGAACGAGACGACCCAAACCGCTGGCTGAGCTGGCAACTGCCCGGCTGAGTCAGGACCTTTTGCGGGCCAGCACGAAGCCCTGCGGTGACTGCTCCGGGAAATCGCCGTCCTCGTCTGGCTCGCGCAGCAGGTGCGCGCGGACGACCAGTCCGGCCTGGCTCAACAGCTCGGCGACGCGGTGCGGCTGCCGCCGGTGGAAGTCGAGCGCGACCTCGTGACCCCCCGCCTCGGTCAGCCGCCTTGGCTCGTCGCCGACCTGGAACGCGAGCTGGACGTAGCCGCCGGGTGCCAGGACCCGATGGAACTCGGCCAACACCCCCGGCAGGAGTTCGTCCGGGATGTGGATGATCGAGTACCAGGCCACGATGCCGCCGAGCACGCCGTCCTGGAGCGGCAGGGCCATCATCGATCCCTCGTCGAAGCGCAGACCCGGGTAGGTCGTTCTGGCCACCGCCACCATCCGCGGCGAGAGGTCGATGCCGAACACGGACAGCCCGAGACCGTCGAGATGCGCCGTCACGCGACCGGGACCGCAGCCGATGTCGGCGACCGGCCCGGCGCCGGCCGCCCGCACCAACTCGGCGAAGGCGCCAAGTACCGCGCGGTCCAACGGTTTGACCGCCAGCTCGTCCCGGATCCATACCGCGTAGTCCTCGGCAACGGCGTCATAGGACCATCGGGTGCGCCGCACGAACTCCGGTTCAGTCACGAGTCCACTATCCGATCCTCGCGCCAGGCGGCGCGACGTTGAGCCATTTGGCGGCTTACAGAATCTGGTCATCCTCATAGCGTCATCGGTCAATCGCCATTGGTTCGACCTTTGGGGGTACGACGATGCGCCGCTTCGTGATCACCGCTGCCGCCTGCCTGGCCAGCGCGATGCTGGTGTCGCCGGGGGTCGCTCCGGCCGATCCGGTCGAGATCAACGAGTACCGCCCGGTTCGTGGGCCGTCGGCTCCCGCGGAGCACCGGTTCGTGCAGAAGACCATCCGGGGCGAGGAGTTGCCCCGGCACGCCTTCGACCTCGCGGCGGCCGAGGCGAGCCGGCTGCCTACGGTTGGCCAGCGCTGGTCGCTGGTCGGACCGACCAACATCGGCGGACGAATCGTCGACCTGGCCCTGGATCCCCGCCAGCGCGACGCGTTGTACGTGGCCGCGGCATCCGGAGGACTGTGGCGCTCCACCGACGCGGGCGCCACGTTCGCACCGGCCTGGCCCGACGACCTCACCCAGGCGCTCGGCTCGGTGGCGGTGGCGCCGGACGGCACCATCTACGTCGGCACCGGCGAGGCGAACCCCGGCGGGGGCAGCCTGACCTACACCGGCACCGGCGTGTACAAGTCCACCAACGGCGGCCGGAACTGGACCAACATCGGCCTGCGTGACTCCGGCGCGGTCGGCAAGATCGTCATCGACCCGGGCAACCCTCGGCGGATCTTCGTCGCCGCAACGGGATCGCTGTTCAACCAGGGCGGCGATCGCGGCGTTTACCGCTCGCTGGACGGCGGCCGAAGCTGGACCCGGGTCCTGGCCGGCAGCACGGACACCACCGGCGCCAGCGAGGTGATGTTCGACCCGGCCAACCCCCAGCGGATGTACGCGGTCATGTGGGATCACCGCAGGCAGCCCAACAAGCGCACCTACAGCGGTGTCGGCTCAGGGGTGTACCGCTCGGTCGACGGCGGAAGCACCTGGCAGCGGCTCGACGGGCTGGTCGCGGCCGCGGAGGACCTCGGCCGGATCGGCATCGGGGTGGCGCCGTCCGACCCGAACCGGCTCTACGCGATCATCGGGCGCGGTGTCGCGTCCACCAACACCTTCGGTGGCTTCCTCACCTCCGGCGACGGCGGCGACACCTGGACCAGGCTGCCGGACGACCCGGCGCTGAACGCCTCGCAGTCCACTTTTGCTTGGTGGTTCGGCAAAGTGTGGGTGAATCCCGACGACGCCAACCACGTGCACGTCGCGGGCGTGGACCTGATGACCACCCACGACGCCGGCCAGACCTGGGTCGCCACCCCGGGTGTGCACGCCGACCAGCACGCGATGGTCTGGGATCCGCGCTACCCCACCCGGGTATACCTCGGCAACGACGGCGGCACCTACCGGTCCGACAGCGACGGCGACAGCGGCTGGGTGAAGGCGACCTATGAGCCGTACACCCAGTTCTACAGCGCCGCGATCAGTCCCCAGGACCCGTCGCGGGTGTCCGGTGGCACCCAGGACAACGGGTCGCTGAGGTCCTGGGGTCCCAACGGGTTCGACGAGTACGTCGGCGGCGACGGCGAGGAGAACCTGATCAATCCGACCAATGTGGACAACGTCTTCGCGTGTTACCAGTACGGCAACTGCTTCCGGTCTGTCGACGGCGGCAACACCACCGTGTTCTTCGGTGACAGCACGACCTCCGACCGGCGCAACTGGTTCACCCCGGTCCAGTTCGACCCGAACGACCCCAATGTCATGTACTACGGCGGAAATCGCCTCAACCGCTCCACCGACAACGGCGTCACCTGGACCGCGATCAGCCCCGACCTGACCGGTGGCCCCGGCCAGGACGCCTACCCCTTCGGCACGATCACCACCGTCGCGGCGGCTCCGTCGGACCCCCGCACCCTCTACGTCGGCACCGACGACGGCCGCCTGTGGCTCACCCGCGACCTCGGGGCCAACTGGACCCTCGTGCTCTCCAACCAACCCTGGGTCACCCGCGTCGCCATCGACCCCCGCGACGCCCGCACGGTCTACGTCACCCTCTCCGGCTACCGCTCCGGCTCCTATCGCCCCCACGTGCTTGTGTCCCGCAACGCCGGCACGAGCTGGACCGACATCTCCGGCAACCTCCCGCAAGCACCGGTCAACGACATCATCCTGGCCAGGGCCGGCATCCTCTACGTGGCGACCGACCAGGGCGTCTTCGTCAGCTTCTCCGGCCTGAACCGCTGGCTGCGCCTGGGCAGAGGCATGCCCCTGGTGCCCGTCGACGACCTCGAGTACGACCCCGGCCGTCATCGCCTGGTCGCCGCCACCTTCGGCCGCGGCATCTACCAACTCCGTACCCCATGACGACGGTCACGACCCGTCCAGACCCAGCAGCGCCACCGCGTTCTCCTTGAGGATCTTGGGCCGGACCTCAGGTTTGATCTCGAGCTTGGCGAAGTCGGCGAGCCAGCGGTCCGGTGTGAGCACCGGGAAGTCGGACCCGAACAGGACCTTGTCCCGTAGCAACGAGTTGGCGTAACGCACCAGCTGCGGCGGGAAGTACTTGGGAGACCAGCCGGAGAGGTCGATGTAGACGTACGGCTTGTGGGTGGCCACCGCCAATGCCTCGTCCTGCCACGGGAACGACGGGTGGGCCAGGACGATCCGCAGCTCGGGGAAGTCCACCGCGACGTCGTCGACCAGCATCGGATTGGAGTAGCTGAGCCGAATTCCACCGCCTCCGGGCACGCCGGCGCCGATCCCCGTCTGTCCCGTGTGGAACAGCGCGGGGACGCCGAGTTCCTCGATCACCTCGTACAGCGGGTACGCCATCCGGTCGTTGGGGGCGAAGCCTTGCAAGCTGGGATGGAACTTGAACCCCCGAACACCGTGCGTCTCGACCAGCCGGCGTGCCTCGCGTGCGCCCGCCCGGCCCTTCCAGGGGTCGACGCTGCCGAACGGGATGAGGACATCCGCGTGCTCCGCGCAGCTCTCCGCGACTTCCTCGTTGGCTATCCGCGGGTGCCCGGTGGCGTGCTCGGCGTCCACAGTGAACACAACCGCGGCCATCCGGCGGGTGCGGTAGTAGTCGGCCATCTCCGGGATCGTGGGCTGCCGGTGACCCTCCGCCTTGAAGTACTCCGCCGACGCTCCCAGCAGCCGCGGGCTGAGCGAGCCGTGGCCCTCCTTCGAGATCTCGGCGTGGGTATGGACATCGATCGCCACCAGGTTCTCGACGTCCAGCCTTCCTGGCATATCCATGACGGCAACGTACGGCACGCCGGGCCGAGGCGGTGGTTCTGTCGGTGCCACCGCCTAGCCTGCGGGTGATGCCTGATGTCGAGCTGACCCGTGCACGGGTGCTGAGCTATCGGGTCGCGGTGCACCATCTCGAGCGCCCGGCGGACGACCCGCTGCGCGACGGGGTGTTGTCGGCCGGCGTGCAGGACTATCCGCCCGGCCGCACCGCGAGTGTGGCGCTGCGGGTCCGCGGCGCGAGCGTCGACCCGGAGCGCCTGGCGCTGGTGCATTCGCTGCGCGCCGCCCCGCATCTGCACCGGTCCGAGGACCTGGCGTGGCTGGCCGCCGCGCTGCGTGTGAACGAGGCCGGCGATCTGGCCAAGGAGCACGTCGGTCCGTTCGGCCAGGGCATCGACTTTCCCGCCGCCGTGGACCAGGTCGCCGAAGCCATGCGGGCGGTGATCGCCGGCGGCCCGCTCACCAAGGGCGAGCTGAGCACCGCGTTGATCGACTTGGTCGATGCGCGGCTACGCCCATGGTGTCCGGGCTGCGCCGCGCACCATGTGCAGGACGCGCTGTTCCGCTACGCCACGCTGCAGGCAGGGCTGTGCATCTCGGTGCGCGCCGCGGGGCCGTTCCACTACCTGCCGTGGCCGGCGGATCGGTCCCGACCCGATCCGCGGCGAAACCGAGGCGAACTCGTGCGGAGGTTCTTGCGGTTGTGCGGCCCGGCCCGGCCCGAGCACCTGGCGAAGTGGCTGGCGCTCACGCCCGCCGCCGCCCGGCGGCTCTGGCACCCGCTCTCCGACCAGCTCAGCGCGGTCACCGTGGACGGCAGGCGCGGGTGGATGCACCACGAGGATCTCGACGCGCTCCGTGTCGCACCCGCCGCCACCGAGGTACGGCTGCTACCGCCCTACGACCCGCTGACCGAACTGGCTGACCGCGAACTCCTGCTGCCCGACCGCACTCACCGCGCCGCCGTGTGGCGCGCCGCGGCCAATCCCGGCGTCCTGGTCGTCCGAGGGGAGATCGCCGGCAGCTGGCGCCACCGCGCCACCGCGCGTCGCCTGACCATCACGATCCACCCCTTCCACCGGCTCACCTCCGCCGACCGCCGCGCCGCCCACCACCAAGCCGAAGTACTTCACGGGCCCGCCGGACTCCCCGTCGAAACTGATGTTGACAGTGTAATTTGACAGTGTCAGTATTGGCGCGTGGCTGGTGAGGAGTTGTGGACCCTGGGGGAGCTGTCGGACCGGGTCGCTGACGCGTTGGCCATCGACTATGACGGCCAGCCGAGCGGGCGGGTGCGGGAGCTGCCCAACGGCCGCACCATCCGGTGGTACACCACGATCGGGCTGGTCGACCGGCCGGCCGGGATGCACGGCCGGACCGCCATGTATACCCGGCGGCACCTGCTGCAACTGGTGGCGGTGAAGCGGTTGCAGGCGGCCGGGCAGGCCCTGGCCGACATTCAGGGGGAACTCCTCGGCGCCACCGAGGAGACCCTTGAACGGATCGCCATGGTGCCCGGGCGGCCGGCGTCACGGTCCGGCCGGTTCTGGACGGCGGCGCCGGTCACCGCCACCAAGGACGATGTTGACACTGTCACAAAGCCTGCCGCCACCCAGGTTCACGGGATCCGGCTCAACGACACTGTCACGGTCCTGTTCGACGCGAGCCGGGCCATGACCGACGACGAGGTCGCCGCCGTCGAAACCGCCGCCGCGCCGCTGCTGGACGTACTCCACCGGCTGGGCCTGAACGAAGGGGAACGCGATGATCATGGACGTTGACCGGCTTGACGAGCGCCCGCAAGCGGCGGAGGACGCCGGGCTCGGCTGTCTGCGTACCAAGCGCGGGAACCTGCCGCTCACCGGGCTCGACGTCCAGGCCACGGTGACCGGTCTGGCCAGCAGGACCCAGCTCACCCAGGGCTTTCACAACCCGTTCCCGGAGCCGCTGGAGGCCACCTACATCTTCCCGCTGCCCTCACGCGCGGCCGTCACGGCGATGCGGATGGAGGCCGACGGTCGAACGGTCGAGGGCGTGCTGAAGGAGCGCGGGCAGGCCAGGGCCGACTACGACCAGGCGATCACCGAAGGCAAGCGGGCCTCGATCGCCGAGGAGGAACGGCCGGGCGTGTTCACCATGCGGGTGGGCAACGTGATGCCGGGGGAGCGGGTCACCGTGCACCTCGAGCTCGCCGGCAGCCTGCCCTACGAGGACGGTGCCGCCACCTTCCGGTTCCCGCTGGTCGTCGGCCCGCGCTACATCCCGGGCCGCACGTTGGAAGGTGAGCAGGTCGGCGACGGCGTGGTGCCGGACACCGACGCGGTGCCGGACGCCTCCCGCATCACCCCGCCGGTGCTGCTACCCGGGTTCCCCAACTCCGTGCGGCTCTCGCTCGCGGTCGACGTGGACCCGGCCGGGCTGCCGCTCACCGGGGTCGCGTCCAGCCTGCACGTCATCGCGACGGAGGAGATCGAAAGCGGGCTGCGGGTCCGGCTCAACCCGGGTGAGCGGGCCGACCGTGACTTCATCCTCCGCCTGCGCTTCGGCGCCGAGGACGCGGTCGGCACCTCCCTCGCGGTGCTGCCCGACGCCGAGGGCACGGGCGGGACGTTCGCGCTCACCGTGCTGCCTCCGGCCACGGCCGCGGCCCCACAGCCGAGGGACGTCGTGCTGGTGCTCGACCGGTCCGGCTCGATGGGCGGCTGGAAGATGGTCGCCGCCCGCC
>WUUC01117945.1_pt1 | contig 16718 bp, 39 predicted proteins | sample 6278441 | NCBI WGS metagenome assembly WUUC01 (sample SAMN13675441, study PRJNA597444) | soil metagenome | isolation source: soil | place: USA: Washington | collected 2017-10
GCCGCCGGATCGACCACCGGCCGGTACGCATCGCCGCATAGCTATACCCACGCCGGCCGATGTGACGTCGGTCGATATTCGTGAGCGTGATGGTGCTCGCCGGGCCTCGGTCCGGCGGGTCGCCACCGGCGCACGGACGTGTGACGGAGAGAGGCAATCATGGGTATCGCTGGAACGCCGAGTCTGCACTGGGTCTGCGTCGACTGCTACTTCACTCACCACGGAGTGTTCGAGGTCGATGCGCACGGTACGCCGGACCGCAAGCCGTTGAGCCTGATCGATGAGAGCGCCGAGGTGACCGCAGGGATGCTGGCCGAGGAGCACGAGTGCGGCCGGGAGAACGGCGAGGAGATCGAGGAGTGTGACTGCGAGCGCCGCGAGTTCTCCTCGTCGTCGTGCGACGGGTGCGGCTCTCACCTGGCCGGGTCGCGTGAGGCCCTGACCGTGTGGACGCTGGCAGCGTGAGCGTGATGGTGCTCGCCCGGTTCGCCGGGCGGGTCGCCACCGGCGCACGGTGCGACGGAGATTGAGGGATTGACATGATCCACTACCTCGCTTTCATCAACATCCCCGGATACCTGCCGGAGGGTGACACGCTGGTCTTCGACACCCCCGGCGAGGCCTGGGCGTGGCTGGCCGATGAGCGCAAGGAGGCCGAGGAGGCCATGTACGAGCCGGGCGACGACGAGGATTACAGCGAGACCGTCGGCGCGCTGATCGAACGGGCCAACGCGGCCGAGGGGTCGGAGCTGTACGGGCCGGGCACCGTGCTGGGCGACACCCCTGGGTGCACTGCCCAGCAGTCGATCTACGACCTGGGCCGGGTGTACGGCGTCGGCCCGATCAGCGAGTCCGACGCGGCCGAGATCCTGGCCCTCCAGGACTGACACACCCCCTGTGCATGATGGTGCCGCCTGGCCGTTTCTGGCCGGGCGGACGCCACCGGCACACGGACGTTGTGACCGGAGATTGAGAGATTGACATGAGCATCGACACCTACGCCGCGCAGCTGCCCGCCGACATGGACAGCGACGCCGCGCCGCTGACCGCCGAGGAGCGCGACAACGCCGGTGAGCTGTCCCTGTCAGAGCTGACCTCGCTCGACTGGGACGGCAACGGCGCGATGACCGACGCGGGCGACCCGGAGAGCGTTTCGCACGACAACACCCGGCGCGCCGGGTTCGCGGTGAGCGCTCTGGAGGCCTACGCCGACCGGGTCGGCGGCCTGGCCAGCGAGCCCGTCGAGCAGCACATGCGCGACCTGCTGGGCGACCTGCACCACCTGGCCAACGCGCTCGGCGTGGACTTCCGGGCCATGCTGGACCGGGCCGAGGACACGTACCAGGAGGAGGCCAACGGCCAGCTCTGATCAGGGCCGTACGCGGATGGTGAGACCCCGGCCGGCCAGATCGGTCGGGGTCTATGCCACCTTCGCACGGACGTTGCGACGGAGATTGAGAGATCGACATGAACGACATGCGCCTGTACCGCGAGCTGGACGAACTGCCGACCCTCGCACAGGGTCAGGCCGACGACCTGAAGATCGACACCCGCGACCTGGAGACGGGCGTGGACTTCGAGCACGGTGGATCGGTGCGGGTCTGGGTCTCCCGGGTGGAGCGGGGCGAGATCGAGGCCGAACGCTGCATCAATGGCCGGTACGTGCCGGGCGACGACGACGACATCATGGAAGCGGTCGCCGCTGCCCGGTTCGACGGTGTCCTCTGATGGCCACCGCGCCGAAGCCGCTGTGCGCCGAAATCGGCCACGATGACGCGGAGGAGACGCCCGAGGCCGTGGCCCTGGCTCCGATGTACAGCGGCCCGGACAGCATTCCGTGGGATCACGCGGCGTTCTGCGCGTCATGCTTGCGCGACTGGCGGGCCAACAACGAGCGTCACGGCCTGCCGACCACGGTCCTGATGCTGGTACCGAGTGACGACTACTGATCCGTACGGATGATGGTGCTCGCCCGGCATGCCGGGCGAGTCGCCACCGGCGCACGGTGCGACGGAGATTGAGAGATGGACATGAGCGAGCCGCGGATCATCAAGATGCTCGATGCCACCACCGGCCACCTGCCGGAGCAGATCTGCCAGGACCTCAACGGCTACGACGGGGTCATCGCCACCGACCGCGAGTACGGCTGGCTGCTCTGGGTGCCGGAGGATCCGGCCGAGCACGCCGAGGGGTACGGCGACATCCCCGCCGAGGTGGTGACGCTCCAGGTGTTCGCCCGGGGGCTGGGCTGCGACTACGTCCTGCTGGACGCCGACGCCGCCCGGGTGGAGGGGTTGCCGCACTGGGACTGGTGACGGAGCCGTGAGCGTGATGGTGCGAGCCTGGCCGGCAGTTGACCGGGCTCGATGCCACCGGCGCACGGAGCGACGGAGGAATGGAGATCGACATGGGTTACGTGCACCTGGACGACCGGGCCATGCCCGCCGTGCTGGCCGCCCGCGAGGCGGGCGAGGTCATCGACCACCTGACCGCGGCGATGATCGTCGATGCCTTCACGCACGGCTGGGCGACCTGCTGGTTCGCCGAGACGGGCAACTTCGCGGTGGCGACCGAGTGCCTGCCGTCGACCTGCGAGGGCGAGGTCTACGGCGGCAAGGATCGATCCCGTCGAGGAGATGGACCAGGCGCTGTGGTGGTGGACGGCCGACCACGACGACCCGTGGGACGACAAGGGCCACGTCCCGCTGCTGCGCGAGGAGATGCGCCGCTACATGGAGTCGCGCTGGCGGGGCGGTAAGGGCGAGTGCGGCGCGGTCGAGGGCTGGCAGTCCAAGCCGTTCGCGGGTGCCCGCTGATGCGCGCCGAGCTGACCGTGGTCTTCAACGTGGGGACCGTCCAGCTCTTCGACGACCAGGACGAGCCGTACGGCGACGCCTGGAACGTCCGCAAGGAGGACGGGCCGGGGCCGATCCCGGCGGCCGACGCGGTGCTGCGGCGCATGAGCTGGGAGCCGCCCGTCGAGTGGCGCCAGACCGCCGGGGGGATCTCCGGCGGCGTCTGGGAGGGCGAGGTCGAGCGGATGCCGTGAGCGTGATGGTGGGGACGGCGGTCGATGGCCGGCGTCCCGCGCCACCGGCGCACGGAGCGACGGAGAGAGCGAGAGATCATGGGCGAGCACGAGATCGGCGACGTGAGGATGAGCTACCTGATCCAGCCGTGCGGGCTGGACGGCCGAGAGATCAACGGCGGGATGTCCTACTGCAACTCCGACACGGCGGAGGAGGCCCGCAAGATTGCCGAGCAGTGGATGGGGCCAGGCTCGACGCTGGGCAGCGTCGAGGTGTACGGCCGGGAGATGCGGCTGGGATACCAGGCGTGGCAGCCGGTACTGGGCGGGCGCACGGATTCGTTCGCCGTGACCCGGGCGGACATGGGTCTGCCGCCGCTGTTCCTGACCAGCGAGACGCGGTGCTGGAACACCACCGTGATGGACTACTTCGAGACGGTGCACGCGATGATGACCGACGGAAGCTGCCAGTGCGGCGACCCGACGCGCAACGCGCGCCGCTGACCGTGAGCGTGATGGTGGTGGCCGGGGTGACCCGGCCGCTGGCCACCGGCGCACGGTGCGACGGAGAGATGAGGATCGAGATCATGAGCGAGGACATCCGCATCCGCGAGGTCGACGGCCGCACGTTCGAGCTGAAGACCACCTGGCGCGGTAGCGGCTTCGAGGTGCGTGAGACCACCGGTGGCAAGTCGATGCCGCTGACCCGGGAGGTCGACCTGCCGGACGAGGACCTGCTCACCGACGAGGTGCTGCTGGCCATGACGGAGCCGCGCCGGGTCGGGCTGGCCGCCATGATGCAGCAGTACAACATCGTGTCCGGGCCGGACTACCAGTACGAGGAGACCTACGAGCTGCTGTACTCGACCACGCCGGTGGGCCGGTACGTGCAGGTCGCCGGTGACGAGACCTACCACTGGCTGTCAGTGTGCGAAACCCGCGAGGAGGCCGCTGAGGCGGTGCGCTACAACATCGTGGGTCAGTACGGCGACGAGTACCCGCACCACCCGGTCGAGATCCGCGACCTGGACACGGGGCGCTCGATCGGGTTCAAGTACGAGGTCGTGGTGGAGCTGACCGACTGACCGTGAGCGTGATGGTGCGACCCTGGCCCGGCAAACGGCCGGGGTCGATGCCACCGGCGCACGGTGCGACGGAGAGAGTGAGACATGGACATGAGCGACATCAAGATCGAGGCCCTGCCGCTGCTGGTCATCGCGCTGCCCGTCGAGGACGGCGACCCGGGCGAGGTCGAGCACACCACGGAGTGCCCGCACTGCCACGTGCAGGGCCTGGATATCGTGCGGGAGATCGACGAGGCGGTGCGCTGGAACCACGGCGAGCTGGTGATCGAGGACGGCCAGATCGTCGCGGCCAGCTGGGGCACCGGCGACAGCGACTTCTGCCACGCCCGGTACGAGTGTGACGACTGCGGCAAGCCGGTCGAGCTGCCCGACGACATCGACGAGGACTACAACTGACCGTACGGATGATGGTCGCGGCCGGGGTGACCCGGCCGCTGGCCACCGGCGCACGGAGCGACGGAGAGACGAGGATCGACATGAGCGGCGAGCTGAAGACCTGGACGTTCGTGGGTCACTGGGACAACGACGAGATCGTCATCGAGTACGAGGTCCTGGGCGAGGCCGACGACCCGCGTGAGGACACCGGCCGCTGGGAGCAGGGCCTGTTCGCGGCGTCGGCCAGCGGGTACACCATCGAGGAGGCCGAGGCGGCCATGCGGGCCGAGTACGAGGGCGAGGACGAGGAGTACGAGGAGCCCCAGCCCTGGCACAGCGGGGCGCAGGAGGCGGCCGCGGAGCGGATCTCTCGTGGGTTGCCGTACCTCAACAGCTGACCGTGAGCGTGATGGTGGGGACGGCGGTCGATGGCCGGCGTCCCACGCCACCGGCGCACGGTGCGACGGAGGAACGGAGTTCGACATGGGCAAGGCAGTAGCACCCCTGAGCGGTCCGCTGGGCGAAGAGATGGCTCAGGTGATGGGATCGGAGGGCAGCCTGGCCGACGTGGTCGTCAGCGACGTCCTGGAGCTGCCCTGGCCGCCGCGCCGGGTGCTCGGTGCCGACGTGTCGACGGCGCGTGCCGGGGTGGCGATCCGGACGTTGCACGACCATCTGCGGCAGAGTCACGGCATCGGGATCGGGCTGGAGACCGGCTCGGCCATCATCGACCTGGTCTCGGACCTGCGGCACCTGGCCGACGCGCTGGGCATGGACTGGTCGTACGTGACGGAGATGGCCGACGAGAACCACGACGCCGAGGTGGGCGGGTAACCGTACGGACGATGGTGCGCGCCGGGACTTACCGGCGCGACGCCACCGGCGCACGGTGCGACGGAGGGATGGAGATCGACATGGCACAGGTTCGCAACGTCCACGGGCAGAGCCGCTATGTGGACGGGGTCTCGACCGGCGAGGTGTTCGTCGACTTCGGCGAGATCGACCACAACCGGTACGTCCGGGTCCGGGTACAGCCCGACGAGGACGGCATGATCGTGCTGGAGATCGACGGCGAGATGTGCGCCGGGTTCAACGACGCGCCGTCGATGCGAATCGTGGTCAACGGCATGGAGATCATGGACACCTCCCGGATGGGCGGCACCGCGCCGCAGCCCGAAGACCCGTGGATGCCTCCGCGCGACTGACGGTGACGGCCGGGTCTCCCCGGCCGTACGCCGCCGCCGCGTGGCGGAACGTCAAGTTCACCTTGACGGTGTCATACCCTGCTGCTACGTTCCGTCGAGCAGCGCAACAACCCCAAGGAGCACCCATGAACAGCATCAGCGCCGGCGACTACGTGAGCCATGACCAGCACGAGATCTTCGCGGGCGACATCAACGACCGGATCGAGCAGTTGAGGAAGACGACCCGCGAGGCCCGCCAGGACGGCGATGAGCCGTTCGACGAGGACGTGGCCGAGCTGGACGCCCTGGTCGAGTTCCGCGACCAGGTCCAGGTCGAGACCGGCAACCACTTCGACGAGGCCACGATCGTGCCGGCCGACCAGTTCGAGGAGCACGCCCGCGACTTCGCGCACGGCATCGCGGACATCGAGTTCCTGGACACGTACGTGGACTGGCCGAAGTTCGGCGACGACCTCAAGAGCGACCGGTACATCGAGCTGGAGCTGGGCGACAGCACGGTGTACGTCCGATGAGGCGGCTGGCGATCCTGATCGCGGCGGCCAGCCCGCGCGCCGTCGAGGAGGCCCTGGACGACGTCGTCGCGGCCGTGGCCACCGGCCAGCAGAGCGGCCAGATCGACGAGGGCGACACGCGGATCCGGTTCAGCTGGGACGGCGACGGCACCGAGGCCGCGCTGACCGAGGAGATCGCGGAGCTGCTGCGCCTGGCCTGGGAGGCGGGCCTGGACATGGACACCATCTACGAGGACGGTTTCCGCCTGGCTCTGCGCAAGATCCGAGGCAGCGTCCCGCAGTCGTGAGCGTGATGGTCGTGGCCGGGGTGACCCGGCCGCGTGCCACCGGCGCACGGCGCGTACGGAGAACGGAGAACGGATCATGCTGATCGACCTGGTCGACGACTACACCGACTACGTCAACGACAACGGGATGGTCGACGCGGACGGACTGGAGGCTCGGATCGACGAGCTGAAGGAGGCCCGGGAGGACTACGAGGCCGAGGGCGAGCAGATGGGCGGCGACGCGGCCGAGGAGCTGCGGCTGCTGGTCAACTTCCGGGGCGAGGTCGAGCGGGCCACCGGCGGCAGTTTCCTGGAGGCGACGATCGTCACGGAGCACGAGTTCGACAAGCACGTGCGCTACTACGCCGAGCAGGAGTACGGCGTCGGCCCCGACGACATGGGCGACTACGTGGACTGGACGCGCTACGCCGACGATCAGCGCAAGCAGTTCACCTCGCTGGTGCTCGACGGCCAGCAGGTGTGGGTGAAGTAGCTCTCCGCTCCGGCGCGAGCCGTGAACGTGATGGTGGGGACGGCGGTCGATGGCCGGCGTCCCACGCCACCGGCGCATGGTGCGACCGGAGATCGGAGGGATGATGCCCAAGCGCAGGATCTTGGATGCGGCCTTCGCCCTGGCGGCAGCCGCGGCGCGCGGCAGGCGTCGAGGGCGACAGCAGCGGGTCGGCCGTGCGACATCGGCCGAGCGGGTGCTGTACGCCGCTCAGCGGCAGCGTGAACTGCCGCCAGGCCACCCGTACGCGTGATGGTGCCACCCGGGTCTTGCCCGGGTGGTCGCCACCGGCGCACGGTGCGACGGAGAGATGGAGACGGACATGAGAGACCAGCCCCTGCTGATGGTGATCGACTTCGGCGACGGCGTCGTGATGGACGCGGCGAGCGTCGAGCGGTTCGCCGGGATTCTCCAGGAGATCCAGTACGGGCACGCCGACTGCCAGCTGTTCGGCGTCTACGCGGTCGGCCGGGACAACCAGCCGGTGCCGGTGGAGTACCAGGTCGAGGGCGCGCATGACTTCGACGAGGAGTCGTGGGCGCACCCGAAGGTCACGGTGCTCATGCCCGACGGCTCGGTCCTGAAGGCCAGCTATCTGGTCGACGGGCGGGCCTGAGCGTGGAGCACTTCCGAGGCGACGAGTGCAAGGCGTACCACCCGGAGGCCGAGCTGAACGTGGTCGGCTACCGCAACCCGGTGATCGCCGACGACATCGAGGTCGGCGACTTCGTCAACGACCCGGAGCGCGACGCGCCCGGCACCTGGTTCGAGGTGGGCGACGTGCACGTCGAGGAGGGCGGGCGGGTGCACATCTTCGTGGTGGAAGCGACCGCGGCCGAGGTGGCGCAGGCGCGCCGTGACGCGTGCGAGGGGCACGAGACGACGCGCGGCGCGATCGGCGACACGTACTACTGCGACGGGTCCTGCGTGTGACGGTGCCGGCCGGGGCGACCCGGCCGGTGGCCGCCGGCGCACGGCGCGTCCGGAGGGAGAGGGAGAAGACCATGAGCATGACCAAGGTGCGGGAGCTGCGCGACGGCGACGTCATCGACCTGCAAGACCTGCCGTACGAGATCGACCTGGAGGAGAATCCGCTGGTCGAGTACCAGCTGGCCGTGGTCGACGAGGTGGCCGAGGAGGACGGCGTCTGGTGGATTGCCACCGCCGAGCACGGCGTCTGGCGCGCTCCCAGCCCGGACTTCGAGTTCCAGGTCCAGCAGCGGGTGCGACGCTGACCGTGAGCGTGATGGTGCGTGCCGGGTTCTGCCCGGCACGATGCCACCGGCGCACGGTGCGTACGGAGAGATGGGGATCGACATGGTCAAGCTGGTCAGTTTCGGCGCGGACGCCGGGCGCCTGATGGAGGAGCTGCTGGAGCACGCCGGAATCGGCGAGGTCGGCCCCGGGACGGTGAAGGTTCAGCCGGAGGCCGACGGCGCGGTGATGGAGCTGCTGCGCAAGGCCGACGACGGTGGGTGGATCATCCGGGTGCTGGACAAGCCGGGCGCGGTGGACGGTCCGGGTGACGACATCCGGATCACCCAGCTCGACGCGGACTGGCTGCGGGGCGTCGAGGTCGACAAGAACGGCAGGACCACCGGGACCTTGGTGGGCTGGGTCTGGCGCACGATCGGGCAGCTGCACATCTACTGAGCCGTGGGCGTGATGGTCGTGGCCGGGTTCGCCCGGCCGCTGGCCACCGGCGCATGGTGCGTACGGAGAGCGGAGAGACATGATCGGCGAGCGGATCGGATCGGGCGTCAACGGGATCATCGTGGGCGCGCTTCAGAGCAAGGACAACCCACGGCGGTACGCGGCGATCATCGAGGAGGAGCCGGGGCGCTACATCGTCGGTTACGTGCGCCTGGGGTTCGACGGCACGCTGTCGGACGAGTGGGACGCAGGCCGATATGGCCTGAGCTTCGAGGACGCGGTACGAGACGCGGCCGACCGGGTGCTTGCCGGCCAGCCGTGAGCGTGATGGTGGCGGCCGGGGTCACCCCGGCCGCTGGCCACCGGCGCATGGTGCGTACGGAGAGAGCGAGACGAACATGGGCACCTGGTTGATCACTGACCCGAAGGCGACCCGGATCTACGGCACGGTCGAGGCGGCCAACGAGGTCGAGGCAGCCGGGCGCACCGACCTGGGCCAGGCGGTCTGGTTCTGGCAGTCCGAGCCGAGTCCGAACGACCAGCTCGGCCTGCGCGACATGGTGTCCGTCCTCGGCGACGGCCAGTGGCGTGAGCTGGGCACGAGCATGCCGCTGCCCGGTGGTGACGTCGGCGGCGACGCGCAGGATTCGGAGGCGTACACCCGCCGCTTCGGCCTGGTCCGGCGCGACGGCAACTGGGCGGTCGTGACGGTCTACTTCTACGTGATGGACATGATCTCGGCGCACCTGGGCACCGAGATCTTCCTGGAGCGCCAGGTCAAGCTGATGGTGGCCAAGGACGTGCACGACCTGGGCGGTACGGAGATCATCGCCGACTACAAGCACGACCGGGTGCTCGACCACCCGATCACCGAGCAGGGCGCGCTGCTCGCGGCGGCCGCGTTCGACTCCCGGACGATCGAATGGGACGGCCGGGTCGACCCGCGCAACGCCTGATAGCGACACTCTCGAGTATCGAGAGACGCTGATGCGACGGGCGGCGGCCAACCGGGTCGCCGCCCGCGCACCCCGAAGGAAGGAGGCCGCGGTGAAGCGCACGATCGTCATCGAGATCGACGACACCGCCAGCCCGAAGGACCTGCTGAAGAAGCCCGAGAAGGGCATGAAGCGGATCCTTCACCTGATTGCCGACCAGGTGGCCTGGGGCGACAAGTCCCGGCCGATCGTCGACAAGCAGGGCAACACCCTCGGTCAGTGGACGCTGACCGAGGAGTAACCGCTCCGTGTGGTGATGAGGGGAAAGGCCGGTCACGCAAAATGACCGGCCTTTTGCGTGACAAACCGAATAAAACGGTCTATTGGTACACAATCAACCCATGCCACCGTGGAAACATCGAATTGCCGACCTTGACGTTGGATTGCTGACGGCGACCTGCGCGTCCTGCGGCCCCGTCGCCGTTCGGCGCAGCGCCACTTCCAACCCTGAGATCTTCCGATATCGCTGCGTTAGACCTGGCGAGAATCGCAGCAGTCTGCCAGCTAAGAGATCCGTCCGGGTGCGAGAGACCAGGTTCAATCTGGCGGCCGGACAGTACGAACAGATGCTGCGCAAGCAAAATGGACGGTGCGCTATCTGCGGAGGCCCGCCGACCGAGGGCGTCAGCCTTGCGATTGATCACGACCACCGATGCTGCCCTCAGAAGGGCAGGTCGTGCGGCGGCTGCATCCGCGGCCTCCTGTGCACGCGTTGCAACAACGGCCTCGGGGCGTTCCGCGATGAGCCAGAGCTGCTTCTTAAGGCGATCGCCTACGTGCAGGGGGTGTCTACCACGAATTGATGTCACATCTAGCTGTTACGCTGCTCGCGTGCAGCTCGTCGAGAGGAGCACACAACCCCATGAAGACCTACGAGATCAACTTTGCTGGCCGCGACCCGCGCAGCGCGCTGAACGAGCACGCGGAGGGCACGGTGACAGTGGTGGCGCTGAGCCGCCGGCACGCGGTCGGCCCACCGCTGGCCGCCGCGCTGCACCACCAGCACCCGGTGGTCGGCGGCGTCGAGCTGCACGACTGGCGGGTGACCGGCGTACGCCGGGCAGCATGATCCGTGCGTGGATGGTGGCGGCCGGGCGACCGGCCGCTCGCCACCTGCCGCGCGGCAGGAGAGAGCGAGAAGCAGATGATCGACGAGAGCGACCTGATCGGTGAGGTGCGCCAGCAGGCGCACGCGGAGCCGGCCCGGGTCTACAAGAAGGGCGGGGTGGTCGGCGCGTGCCTGTACCGGCCCGGCCCCACCAACCCGCAGTGCGGCTGCATCGTGGGCGAGGCTCTGACCCAGCTGGGCGTGCCGGCCGAGGCGCTGGCCCGGATGGACGGCGCGGACCCCGACTGGGTGCCGACGTTCGGCTCGGCGACGGGCTGGGCCGACGACGAGGCACTCGTGATCCTCGGCGGGCACCTGACCGCCGAGGCTATCCAATCGCCGTGGGTGTCCGAGGTCCAGGCCGGGCAGGACCGGGGCATGACCTGGGAGCAGGCCGTCGCGACGGCCGACGGCGAGGCACGCGAGCACGGCTGGGTGATGGCGTGACCACCTACCGGGAGCCCGAGGTCGTCAACCCGCGCGAGCTGGAGCCGGGCGACCAGGTCGGCTGCACCGACGCCGGCCCGACGCTGTACCCGATCGTCGGCGAGCACCACAACGAGGACCCGCTCTGGTTCACGCTGGTCAACGAGCCCGGCAAGACCGTCGAGATCCCCGAGTACGGCTGGATGCGGCCGCTGCGCCATGGCAACACCGCGCTGGACCTGGCCGACCACGGCTGGATCTGGGGCGTGCTGCCGCAGGTGCTGGCCCGGCGGGTGGCCAAGTGAGCTTCTACGTGCGCCGGTGCGCCGGTGAGGACTACCTGTGGACGGTCGGGTTCGACCACCCGCGCGACGGCTGGCAGCCGGAGAGCGACCACGACAGCGAGCGCGACGCCAAGCGGTGGGCGCGGGAGCTGAACGGGGTCAAGGGCCGGTACGTCTACCTGCGCAGCGAGCCGGGCCTGTGGGCGGTCGGGACCTGTGAAAACGGGTTCTGGGACCCGGTCAGTGACCACGACAGCGCGGCCGGGGCCGCCGAGACGGTGATGGAGATGAACGCATGATCAACATGCTGGGTTTCGAGACGCGCCAGAAGCTGGACACGAGCACGCTGGTGTTCGACGGCGACGGCCTGGCCCGGATTGTCGGGCAGGGCAGCAGCTACGGCGGCGGGTTCTGGGAGGCGACCTTCTACGCCTTCACGCCGGAGATGAAGCCGGTGAACATGGACGTCATCATCGGCGGCTGCGGGAGCGAGCGGGCGGGCAACTCGCAGCAGGGCTACTTCACGATGTACGCCTGGCTGGAGGACCAGCTGGAGCAGGTGCCGGGCATGCGCCTGGCCGGCGGGGACGATCGTAACCACGAGCGTCCGGCCGACGAGCGGCCGTTCTTCCTGGCGGGGCTGTTCATCGTCGACCGGCGGGGCTGAGGGATGAGTCGCTGGCCGAGGCCGGTGCGTGAGCCGCTGCCGGTGGGGCTGCTCAGCGAGGCTGACATTGAGGAGGCCGTCGAGCTGACGACCCGGTTCCTGCGCGACCCGGAGGACCCGAAGTTCGATCCGATGGTCTTCGGGCTGCTCTGCGCGGCACGCTCGGCTCTGTTCGAGTCCCTGGACGCGCTGGTCATGGCTCGCATCGGCCGCGAGATGGCCGAGGAGGACGACGAACCGGAGCCCGACTACCGGAAGTGGGAGCGGATCGGGCAGGAGTACGTAGCCCGGAAGGTGGCCCGGCGGGTCATCGACGAGCTGCGGCAGTGGCTGCCGGAGCGCTGAGCGTGTGAGTGACGGTGCCGGCCGGGCCTGCGGGTCCGGCCGGTCGCCGCCGGCGCACGCCGGAGAGACGAGGAGATCATGGACACCAGGGATCTGATCCGCGAGACGATGCAGACGCTGAGCAGAATGAACGGCAACCGGCGGGTGGTGCTGCGCGTCGACGACTCGATGATCCACACTACGGACGAGGGCGATCAGCGCTACCTGCCGGTGATGAACGTCGAGGGCGACACCGGCTTCTACCGGATCCCGGAGACCATCCGCGACGAGGTGTCGGGCTACTTCGGCGCGCTGATCGCCCCCGCCCGGCAGATCGTCGAGGAGATCAACGTCGAAAACGGCATCGACCCGCGCGAGGCGCGGCAGATCGTGCTCGACACCATCGTGCGCGGGCGTCGCGAGTGAACCGCTAGGCTGCTCGGCACCGTGGAGAGGAGACACTGTGGACGCGATCCTGGTGCTGATGCAGGTGGGCCAGAACAACGACTGGACCGACCGCGGGCTGCCGGAGGTGGTGACCGACTTCGGCCGGGCCAGCACCCCGGCGGACGGCGGCATCGAATGGCTGATCGACAAGCGCCCCGACGCCGAGTCGCACTGGCGGCTACTGGTGTGGGAGCTGACCGACCAGCCGTACAAGCGCGACAAGCCGGACGCGATCGTGACGCCGGAGGAGTTCCGGGTGGCGGCTGGCAAGCGCCGCTCGAACCGGAGCCAGGTCCGGCGCCGGGCCGCACGGCTGGCGGTCCCGACCGGCCGGGTGGTGCGCAAGTCGCCGGCCGGCGACGACCTGCTAGGTCAGACGATCCTGATCACGCAGGACCGGTCGAACAACTCCGCGCCGCAGGCGACGGGGCCGTGGTACGTGGCGGCCGCGCCGGGCCGTGACGCGGTGGCCGCCCGGGTCTACCGGGTCGCGACCGTTGAGCGCGGCGACACCGTGAACGTCCAGCTCATCACGAAGGTCGGCGCGGTCGGCCCGTTGCCGATGGGCCACGGGGTGATCCCGCTGGAGGAAGCCTGATCGGTCCCGCTCCCATCCGGGGGCGGGACCTGCCACACTGAAACCGAGCCCGCGCCGCTGCGTGGGTGGCGAGACACCGAGGAGCACATCGTGAGCACCGTCAAGGACAAGCAGGACCGTGCCGCTCAGCTGCGCGAGGAGATGCTGCAGGTCATCGCTGGACTGGACCTGGAGACACTGGCCACCGCGGCCAAGCACGAGTACGACGACGAGGCCGTGGTGCCGCCGGAGGGCTCGCCCGGTGCGATCCTCCTGCGCGACGGCCGTGACCAGCTGGTCGACTTCGTCCGCCAGACCGGCCGGTTCCCGGAGTCCGGGATCGACATGGCCGACGCCGGTGCGACCTGGCACCACGCCGACTCGCTGCCGAGCCAGCGCGCGCAGGCGTTCGTCGACCTGGGCCTGTTCTTCAGCTACCACGCCGTGCACACCGGCACTGCGGAGCTGCCCGGGCTGTACAAGGCCCTGGACAGCGCGGCCGAGCAGTTGACCTTCACTCTCGTGAGTGACTACGGACCTATCGTCTGACCGATCGGCAACTTGCGCGAAATCCTGTCGTTCAACCGTCGAGCCCGATGTTCGCCAGCACCGGGCTCGTGCGGTGGCCGACCGGCCAAGCAAGGGCAACTGAACACACCCCAGGAGCCAGCCATGTTCGGAAGGAACCGCCAGAGCGAGACCTCCGCCGAGATGCGCGCGATCCGCGACACCTCCCAGCGCGAAGCCCACCCGTACACCGACCCGCGAGCGAACTACCCGACGGCCGAGCGGTTCCGCACCGTCCGCGCCGAGGGCGAGGCCCTGGCGCAGCAGTCCGCGGCCGCCTGAGCACTTCCCTGCCGCATCGGCTCCCCCGGGTCGGTGCGGCGTGGTGGCGTTCAGGTCGGACGTCAGGAAAGGCGACATGGACGAGGACGAGAAGCGGTACCAGGTGTACGGCTACGGCGATGACGACGACGCGCTGGCCGGCGGTCAGCACGACCGGGGAATGCACGACGAGCGGCTGCACGCCGAGGCGGTCGCGCGGGACACGGTGCGCCGCGACGGCCTGCGCTCGGCGCAGGTCATGCGCTGCCGCGACGGCAAGGTCGTCTACTACTTCGACCGCGAGGAGGGCTGATGGGCTGGGGAAGTGCTGGGCAGATCTTCGACGAGGTGGCGCACGGCCTGATCGAGGCCGGTGCCAGCGACGAGATCCTGGGCAAGGTCTGCTACCGGCTGGCCAAGTCGCTGGCCGACCAGGACTGGGACACCGTCGGCGAGTCGGTCGACGAGTTCCGCGGGCACCCGGTGGTGCAGAACGCGCTGCGTCAGGCCAACGGCTGGACCGACTTCGGACCGAACGACGACGCGACGATCGAGTACGACCAGGGCACTCACGAGTGGGTGCTGCTGGTCGACCGGGCGGAGGTCGCCCGGCGGACCGGCAGCGTGGACGGGCACAACATCCTGGTCAAGATGTGGTTCGCCACCGCGCCGGACGACCAGGACCACCGCGAGGCGCGCGAGAGAATGCTGCTCCGCTGACCCACCGCCCGCCGGTTCGCCGGCGGGCGGTGTCGTCTTTCGGCCCAACACGCCAACTGTCTAGTTCAACTTGACGCGTCGCATCGACCCTTATACGCTGCTGCGGTACTCGATGAGAGGAACAACCCCACCCATGCCCACTGAAGCCCAACAGCGCCTTGCCGCGTTCTACGACGAGATCGTGCGCCGGGCCTACTCCGGCGCCTGCAACCACTGGTGCCGCTCGGCGCCGAACCTGGAGGGTACCGGCGGCGTGACGCTGCTGCCGCCGGTCGGCGGCTACGTCCGTCAGGAGTTCCTGGACGCCTGGCCACAGCTCAGCGCCGCGGTCGGACCCGGTTTCGTGCTGGACCGCTACGCCGTCGAGCAGGCGTTCACCCGCATCCTGAAGCGCGACACCGACATCGTGCTGCCCGACGAGACCCGCCGGCAGCTGCAGCTGGCCGAGCAAGAGGCCAGCACCGTGTCGCTGCTCAGCGGGCACGTCAACCTGGTCGTGCAGGTCGCGGTGTTCGGCGACCTCGTCTTCAGCTGACGCCCACCGTCGCGCCCGGACTTGAGCCGGGCGCGCGCGGCGGGCGCCAGATCGGCGTACCGAGAAAGGACGAGGATGAGGATCGACGACATCCAGATCACCGAGTTCGAGCTGACCGCCCTGGAGGGCGGCGCGTCGATGGTCAAGACCACCGACAAGGGCGAGCGGATCTGGCTACACGCGTCGGGCGTCACCACCGGTCAGCCCAACGGCAGCTGGTCGGTGCCGGTCGGCGACTTCATGGCCGGCCAGCTGCGTACCGGTGGCCGGAGCGGCTACGCGGGCAGCGGCTACCCGTTCGTGCTGAGCATCCACCTCACCCACTGACCCGAGGGGGCAGCCATCAACTCCTGGAATCACGCCCAGTCCGCTGCCCGAAAATGGGGCGGCCGGCCGGAAGATTACATCGAGGTCGAAGAGTTTCTGGACAGCTCGAAACAGGTCATCGCGGACCCGCGGCACCGCTCGGTCTACCACCACACGCTCGGGGTGTGGCTGTGCCAGCGGATCTTCGGCCGGGTCATCCAGGTGCCGAAGAAGACGGTCGAGGGCTTCGTGGAGGTGCCGGTCCGGCTGATCGCCGAGCGCCACGTCCTGGAGGACCTGGGATGGCTGCCCTCCCCCGCTGACTACCTGGACGGCATGCCGATCAGGCCGTGGATGTCCGGGTCTCAGCGCAAGGAACTGCCCCTGTCCCACCTGCTGCAAGGAGATCTGAAGTGACCCAGACCCGTACGAACTTCCTCGGGATTCCCGTCGAGGGCGACATCACCCGGGGCTCGGCCCGGGTCGAGCAGAAGCCGCTGAGCGAGCTGGAGCCGCTGCTGCGTGCGGTGCTCGGCGACCCGCGGATCCACACGATCGGCTGGCGGCAGTACACGCCGTACTTCTGCGACGGCGACCCGTGTGAGTTCTCCGTGGGCCAGCCCTGGTTCACCACCACCGGACTGCCGACCCTCCAGCTCGACGGCGAGGAACCGGAGGACGACGACGAGGACGACGAGGAGGAGCCGGAGGACGAGGGCGGCTACAGCCACGAGATCAATCGCTCCAGTCCGCACCCGACGCTGGGCGGGCCGACGAGCCGTTACAACAGCTCCGGCTGGGACGAGACCCCGTACCAGGGGCCGGACGAGCAGCTGTGGAAGGCGTGCAAGGAGCTGAGCGACGCG
>WUUC01034352.1_pt1 | contig 16715 bp, 11 predicted proteins | sample 6278441 | NCBI WGS metagenome assembly WUUC01 (sample SAMN13675441, study PRJNA597444) | soil metagenome | isolation source: soil | place: USA: Washington | collected 2017-10
AAGCGATGCAGACCGACGGGCGCTACGAGAAGCTGACGAAGAAGGAGCGCATCAAGCTCGACCGCGAGCGGGAGATTCTGGACAAGAACCTCTCGGGCATCAAGAACATGGCGCGCTTGCCCGATGCCCTCTTCATCATCGATGTGCGCAAAGAAGAGATAGCGGTGGCGGAGGCCAATCGCCTCGGCATACCCGTCATCGCCGTCGTGGACACCAACTGCTCGCCTGAAGGGATTGACTACATCATCCCCGGCAACGACGACGCGCTCAGGGCCGTGCGGCTCTTCGCCTCGCGCATCGCTGACGCCTGCATCGAGGGCCAGCAGGTGCACATGAAGGATGCTGAAGAGGATGCTGCGGCAGCCGACGAAGGTGCGAACGCCCCGGTCGCGCCCGCCCCGAACGCGGTCAGGCCGGAGCGTCGCGTCACGACCTCTTCCATCACGACGCAGCGAGACCCCGGCGCGCAGTCGCAGAACTTCACGGACATGACGGCGGCAGCGCCTTCGACCGAGACGCAGGTCTCAGTCCCCGGCAACATCGGCTTTGGCAAGACGGGCCAGCAGCCCGACAGCGTCGGCGATCACGAGCAAGTAGGGACGGGCGCTCCCGTGCGCGGCGCGAGCGGTGCGCCGGACGCGGAAGGCACGCAGCCGCAGTCTTCGCCCGAGCAGGAGAAGGGCGCTGAGTCGGTCGGCGTCGCCAGCTAAGGGCGGACTCGGAAACCAATCACGGGTCAACAGTTTTGGATCATCGGCGAGCGCAGCCCGTTAGTGCGGAAGAACCGCCGGGCTGCGCTTTATTTTAGTAAATCGTGAATCGTAAATCGTAATTAGATAAACCGCTTTCTTTCTATTCACGATTTACGATTTACTATTCACGGATTTCTGAGGAGATTTTAAGACATGGCGGAGATTACATCAGCCGCGGTGAAGGCGTTGCGCGAGAAGACGGGCGCGGGGATGATGGAATGCAAGAAGGCTTTGACGGAGGCCGAGGGCAGCGAGGAGCAGGCCATCGAAATCCTGCGTAAGCGCGGCATGGCTTCGGCCAGTAAGAAGTCGGGCCGGGTCGCCGCAGAGGGCGTCGTCGGCTCCTACATCCACATGGGCGGCAAGGTCGGCGTGCTCGTCGAGGTCAACTGCGAGACAGACTTTGTGGCGCGCACCGAAGAGTTCCAGTCGCTAGTCAAGGACATCGCGATGCACGTCGCTGCCGCCGAGCCGCGCTTCGTTACGCGCGAGGAAGTACCCTCTGACGTAATCGAGAAGGAGCGCGAGATAGTGCGCGCGCAGGCGCAGAACGACCCGAAGAACGCCAACAAGCCCGAGCAGGTCATCGAGAAGATTGTCGAGGGCCGCCTCAACAAGTTCTACGAAGAGGCCGTGCTGCTCGACCAACCCTTCGTCAAGGCTCCCGAGAAGACCATCAACGAGCTTTTGACGGAGAAGATTGCGGCCACGGGCGAGCGCATCACCGTTCGACGCTTCTCGCGCTACAAGATGGGCGAGGGGCTCCAGAAGCGCGCCGAAGACTTCGGCGGCGAAGTGGCCGCGCTGGCCGGCGGGAATCAGTAACCTCAATAATCAAGATGACAAATAGCGACAACACCGGGGCGGCAGCGAGTTCGGCGCGAACGCCGGCCTTCCGCCGCGTGCTCTTGAAGGCGTCGGGCGAGGCACTGATGGGCGCGCAGAACTACGGCGTGGACGTGGGTGTCGCGCGCGCCATCGCCGAGGAGATTAAGGCCATCAGCAACCTCGGCGTCGAGGTCGCGGTCGTGGTCGGGGGCGGCAACATCTTCCGCGGCGTCTCGGAGAGCGCGGGCGATATGGATCGCTCGTCCGCAGACTACATCGGCATGCTCGCAACCGTGATGAACTCGGTCGTGTTGCAGGATGCGCTGGAGAAGACGGGCGTGCACACGCGCGTGCTCTCGGCCATTAACATCCCGCAGGTGGCCGAGCCCTTCATACGCCGCCGCGCCATTCGTCATCTTGAGAAGGGCCGCGTCGTCATCTTCGCGGGCGGGACTGGAAACCCTTACTTCACGACGGACTCGGCGGCGGCATTGCGCGCTCTCGAAATCAAGGCCGATGCGATTCTCAAGGCGACGAAGGTCGAGGGCGTCTACAACGCCGACCCGGTCAAAGACCCTTCGGCCACGCGGTACGACTGCATCACATATCAGGAAGTCCTCGAACAGCAGTTGAAGGTGATGGACGCATCGGCCATCTCTCTGTGCATGGACAACGACCTGCCAATCATCGTCTTCAACATGCGCACGAACGGCAATATCATGCGCGTAGTCATGGGCGACGAGGGCGTCGGCACGCGCGTATGCAGAGACAGACCGGAAAAGACGTAAATCGTGAATCGTGATGAGAAGAACCGCCTCTTTCTCTCATCACGATTCACGTCTTTAACGATTCACGGAGAAGAGCTATGAGCGAGAAGGATGTCATCAAAGAGACGCGCCCGAGGATGGAGGGGGCGGTTGAAGACTTAAGGAGACGGATGGCGACCATCCGTACGGGGCGCGCGGCGGTGAGCCTGCTCGACTCTGTGACGGTCGAGTATTACGGGACGCCGACACCTCTGAGCCAGCTGGCTTCGGTGCACGCGCCGGAGCCGAACATGCTGACGGTGCAGCCTTGGGATCAGACGCAGCTCGGCGCAATCGAGAAGGCCATCCGCTCCGCAGACCTCGGGCTCAACCCCTCGAACGACGGCAAGCTCGTGCGCGTGCCCGTCCCGCCTCTCACGGAAGAGCGCCGCAAGCAGCTTGCCAAGCAGGTGCACGAGACGGCGGAGGAGCACCGCACGGCAATTCGCAACGTCCGGCGCGACGCTAACGACCGTCTCAAGAAGATGCTCAAGGACAAGATAATCTCGGAGGATGCCGAACGCGACGCGCTCGAAGAAGTGCAGAAGCTGACCAATACATACATCGGCAGAGTCGATGAGCTGGCGAAGACGAAGGAGCAGGAAATCCTGAGCGTCTGACGAAGACGCTTCTGAAAGGCGCGGCGGGCGTTGGGCGGATGCCGAACGTTTTCAGTCGCTAAAGATTATGAGGCCCACGGATTGCGCCGTGGGCCTCATTTTTTTATAACGTTGACGGCGGCTATCGTGAGACTCATCTCACGATAGCCGCCGTCAGTTTGTTTAGAAGTTGAAGCGGGCCGAGAGTTGAACCTTGCGGTTGCCGCCCGCGACGCGCCCGCCGCCGAAGGGGCCGACGATGCTGGTGGACTCGCCGAAGAAGGGCGAGCTGAGGTTGCCGTTGGGGTTCGACAGGTTGGTGCGGTTTAGGAGGTTCTGGAAGTTGACCGAGAAGGTCAGGCTGTAACGCTTCTCGCCTCCTCCGGGGCCACCCGGCCCGCCCGGCCCACCGGGGCCCGCGACTCTCACCGCGCCACCGCCGCCGGCAGGAGCAGCACCGCCAGCGGGGCGCGGCCCGCCGCCTTGAGGCGCGGCGGCGCGAGCGGCGGCAGCACCCGGCATGTCGCCGAAAGCGAACGTGCGGCTGATGCCGAGATTGAGGGAGAAGAAGCCGGGGCCTTCGCCGTAGTTGCGCGGGATGATGGTCTGGCCGGGTTTCGGGTTCCGGTCGAAGTCGCCCCACTGCGTGCGCACCAAGTCGGCGGACTGCGTCTGGCCGTCGGCGAACGCCGGGCGGTCGTTGAAGATGCTGTCGCCGTTGCGGTCAACGCCCGTGATGATGTTGAAGAACTGGCCCGTCCTCGCGATGATGAAGGGGTTGAGCGAGAGCTTGAGCTTCGGGATGGCGATGTTGCCGCCGATGAAGACCTGATGACGGGCGAAGAAGGCGACGCGCCCATCCTCGTTGCTCAGGTCGTAGGAGTCGGCGGGGAAGCAGCCGCCGATGCCGCCGAAGACGCAGTCGGTGTCGCTCGTCGCCTTGCCCGTGTTGTAGTTGGCGAAGATGGAGACGCCCGGCCTCAACTGGTTGCGGACGCCGACTTGCAAACGGTAGTCGTTGAAGCGGCCCGTTGACTCGTACTGGTAGATGTCGCCAGTCGTCGGGTCGGGCCGCACGCCCGTCAGGAGTGGGTCGCCGAGGGCGAATGTGCCCGGCAGAAACGCGTTGATGTTGCGCTGGCGGAAGACGCGCTGCTGGCGGTAGTTGAAGAAGACGCCGAAGATAGTCCAGTTGCCGGGGAGCTGTCGCTCGGCCTGAACCGCCGTCATGATGGTGCGCGGCGCTTGCAGGTCGTCGGAGACGCGCGTCACGGACTGCCGCTGAAGGAAGCCGTCCAACTCCTCGACGGTCGGTACGGTGCTGGCTACCACGCCGGTCGGAGTGAAGACCACGCCGCTCAATATCGAAGGGTCGGTGACGAAGAAGCGCTGCTGGCCGTCGCCGACGAAGCGGTTCGCCTGAAGCGTCCCCTGCTCGTTGAAGCGGTCGTAGAAGATGCCGAAGCCGCCGCGTATGACGAACTTCGGCTGGCCCGCGTTGCTGCCGCCGAAAGGATTAATCGAGCCCGTCGAAGTGCCGCCCGGAGCCCACGCGAAGAAGATGCGCGGGGCGAAATTGAGATTGCTGCTGATGTTCGACTGCGCCTCGTAGCGGAGGCCCATCGTCAACGAGAGGTTCGGGCGAACGCGCCACTCATCCTGTATGAACGCGCCGAGGTCGTACTGGCTGACATCCGCGAGCGGGTTGCCGCCCGCGATGCTGAACTGCGAGGGGATGGCCCCGCCGCCCTCAATCGCCGAGCGGTACTGGTCGAGCGAAGTGAAGGTGAACGTCCCGTTGAAATTGCTGTCCGACGAGTCCGACAGCTTCACGCCGCGCAAGCGCATGCCGTATCTGAGCGTGTGCGCGCCGCGCGTCTGCGTCGTGTAGTTCTGCAACTCCCAGCGGTTCTCGTTGTTGAAGGCGAGTCCGAGCGAAGCGCCGCCGCCGAAGAAGGAGTCGAGCACCTGTATGGTCGGCGTCGAGTTGTCGCCGGTCTGCTCGCGGCGCGCGTGGTTGAACTGGAAGCGCGTCTCGTTGATGGTGGTCGCGTTGAGCACGTCGGTCAGGGTCAGTTGGACGTTGTGCTCACGGCTCGAAAAATCGACGGCGCGCGAAAGGAGGTTGAAACCGCCGATGCCGCCGAGGTTGCTCGACTGCGTGTAGGAGTAGCGCGCGATGAGCGTGTGGTTCTGGTTGAAGGCGTAGTCGAAGCGCGGGCTGAAGGTCGTGAAACGACGCGGCGTCAGCACGGCCTCGTTGACGCCCGTCGGGGCCAGCGTCAGCGGGTCGAGCACGGTCGCCGTGATGATGTCGTTGTCGTCCTCGCTGCGGCGCTGGAAGTCCACAAAGAAGGAGGACTTCTTCGAGATGATGGGGCCGCTCAGGTTGAAGCCATAGAGGCGCGACTGGTAGTCGGTGCGTCTGGGCGCGAAAGGATTGCGCGCGTTGAGCGCCTCGTCGCCGAATGAAGTGTTAGCGCCGCCGCGGAACCTGTCCATGCCGGGGCGCGTCAGGATGTCTATGCGCCCGAAGCCCGGTCGGTCGTTCTCGGCGTTGTAAGGGTTCTGGTTGATGCGGACTTCGCGGATAGACTCTTTCGGAGGCATCCGCCCGCCCGTGAAGCCGTCGATATAAATCTGCCCGCCGTTGGGCCCCGCAGAGGGGCCGGCGAGCGCCGTCAACGCCGCCGAGAGGTCTTCAGGGTCGTCGGGCAGCGCTTCGAGGTCTTTGCCGCGCAGGACAAGCGCGTCGGCGTTGCTCTCGGGCGCGGTGCTGATGCCCGAGTCTGCGGCCACGGTCACTTCCTCTTTTTCAAGCGCGACGCTCAGCTTGATGTCGAGCGTGGTGTTGCGATTACCCGCCGCTACCTCGACGCCCGCGTCCTCGAACAGGGCGAAGCCGCCCGCCGTGGCGCGCACGGTGTACGTGCCGGGCGCGAGGCCGCTGATGGAGAAGACGCCGTCGCCGTTGGTGGTGGCGGTCTTTTCGACGCCACCCGCGTTCGTGGCCGTGACGGTCGCGCCGACGATAGTGCCGCCGAACTCGTCCGTCACCTGCCCGCGCAGCGTGCCGTTCTGTGTCTGCTGCGCGAAGGTGGTGGTGGCCCCCAACGCGAGCGCGAGGACGGCGAGCAGACCGGCCCTCAAAAATCTTTGCATGGCTTTCATGGTGATTCCCTTTTCAAATGTCCGCGAGTTTGTCGAGGCTTCACCGAGCGGGGCAAAGGCGCTGACAGTTTCATCGATCGAATTAAGCAGTAAGTGCACTTGGTGGAGTAAAGGTTTCAAGTCGTTTGCGGCGTCGGCCAGCCCTTATGGCTGACCGATGCCGAGGTTGAAGGAGCCGAGGTTGACGGGGCGGCCCTGCGCGGCGGCCCTCGCCTGCATCATCTGGATGATGGGGTCAATGCCCGCGACGAGTTGGATGGCCGTCGCGCGCGCGGGGTCAGCGCCGGTCGTGCTGAAGACAATCATCGACCCCGGCTTGATGTCTTCGAAGGTCGCTGCGGGCAGGCGCTCAAGCATCTCCTGCATGCCACCTCCGCCGCCCATCATGCGACGCTCGCCGCCGGGGCCGCCGCCTTGCCTGCCGCCCCCTGCGCCGGGGCCGCCACCAGCAGCTTGACCTGCCGGGGGGCCGCCACCGCCGGGGCCACCCGGCCCGCCGCCGCCCATCATCCCCGCCGGAACCTGTTTCACGTCGGAGTCCTTGCTGACGACGACGGTCATCGGCTGGTCGCCGGGCATCGTCTTAATCTGTAGCTCGCGCGTCGCGGGGTTGACGCCCGTGATTGTGCCGAGCACGGTGCGGAAGGCTCCTGTGACAACCTCTTCGGGCGTGAAGCGCGCGCCGTCCTCGCTGCGGCTGCCGATGGCGCGGAGCTGGTCGCCGATTTTCAGCTCCTCGAAGGAGCTTGTCTTGGCGTCGCTGAATTTCACGGAGTCAGGCGCGTAGCGGCGGAATTTCACGCCGGGCGCGCTCGTCGCCACGATGACGGGCGAGGGTGGAGGCGGGGGGCCTCCGGCTTGCGGGCCAGCAGCGGCGGGCTGCGCGGCGGCTCCGGGCTGTGCACCCGCCGGAGCGCCCTGCGGCGTCGTCGTAGGCCTGCCGCCGAGCGGCTGGATGGTAATCTCTTTGGCGGCGGGGTTGAGCGCCGTGACCGTGCCGACGATGCCACGCTGTTTCCACTCGGCGCGGTCGCGCTCGTGCTTCTGCGCGAGGTCGGCCTTCGTCATGACGACTATCATGCGAGCCCCGGCTAAGGTCTTGCCGTCGTCCGAAGGCTTGCCGCGAGCGAGCACGCGGTCGCCCGCCGCCACATCGGTCAACTGAATGTCGGCGGCCTTAGCCAGACTGGTCTCGCCGGGGGCGACCTTCTTGTAGAGAGTGTTGTCGGCGAGCGCGACGACAACCACGGAGCCCGCGTCGGTCTTCACGAATAACTGTTTCGCCTTGGCGTCAACGGCCACCACGTCTCCGAGCACGCCGTTCGGAGTAATTCCCGGGTCGCTGGTCTGCCCGAAGGCGCTGGCGGCCCCGGTCAGGGCGATGAAGGCGAGAAGAAAAAGAGCCTGAAGTTTTTTCATTAATGATCCCCTGTGCGAAGAACTTTGGAAATACCGCTTGCAGCAGCTTGGGTGAATGAGTTTCGGCGTGCGATTGAGTATTACCTGACCGAACAACAGTTCTTTTACGTACCCGGCGCGCCGATTGTTCCAAAACGTATGCCGAACTTTGAGTCGCGGCTGAGAGAGCTTTGCCGCCTCGCCCCGAACGTGGGATGACAGAAGAAATCGAACGGGACGAAGGGCACACGAATGCCCCGCTACGTCTATTATTCTGTCGAGATGCGGGGAAAGTTCCACACTTACGGGGGGTTTGCGGCGACCGGGAATTAGACGCGCGGGGGGGCCGGATAGTTGGCGCAAGCGCGTGGACGAAAATCCACTTTTCTGGACGCGGGATAGAAAGCAAAGGGTCAAAGGTAAAAGGCAAAAGTGAAGAGGCGATGTGCCTTCTCACTTTTGCCTTTTACCTTTGGCCGTCTTGCGAGACTGACTACTTCTTCGAGGGGTTCCTGAGGGCGTCCTCGATGGCAGCCTTGAGGGCTTCGTATGTGCGGTCGGACATGCGCTTGCCGTTGACGTAGATGGTGGGCGTCGCGTTGACGCCGAGCTTCTGGCCGTCGAGGAGGTCGCGCCGGACGCTGTCGGCGAACTTGCCGCCGTCGAGCGCCGCGTCAAACTTCGCGCGGTCGAGGCCGAGCGCCGTCGCGTACTCCTTGAGCTTGGGCGTTTCGAGCGCCGACTGGTTGCGGAAGAGTATGGCGACGAAGTCCCAGTACTTGCCCTGCTCGCGCGCGGCCTCTGCGGCCTCTGCGGCCTTGAAGGCGTTGGCGTGCTGCGTGAGCGGGAAGTCGCGCACGACGAACCTGACGCGGTCTCCCATCTCGCTCATCAAGCGTTCGAGGACGGGGTGCGTCTGCGCGCAGCTCGGGCACTGGAAGTCCGTGAACTCGACGACCGTCACCGAGGCATTCGGGTTGCCTTTGGTGGGCTGGTCGTCGGTGGCGATGTTGAAGGTAGGGGCCACGGGCGCGGTCAGGAAGGTCTGGACGTTGGCGGCCTTGCGCAGGCGCGCGGCGAAGTCGGTCTCGGCCTTGCGCCCTTCCTCCTCTTTGAGGTACTGGACGAGCTGGTCTTTAACCTGCGTGAACTCGCCGTTGATGCGATCCTTGTTCTGGTTGTAGAACTCCTGCGCCTGCGCCTCGGTAATCACCGGAACCTTGCTGTTGACTTCGGTGTCGAGCAGTGCGCGCGTGGTGACGCTACGCTTCTGCGCTTCGCTCGTGAGCAGAATATCGTTGACCCTCAGGTCGATGTCCTGCCGGCGGAGGTTGTAGACCTGCTCCTGCACGCTGTAGATGAGCGGGCGCAGGGAGTCTTCGATGTCGCCCGAAGTGATGCGCTGGCCGTTGACCGTCGCCAGAAGGCGCGCGCGTTCCGAAGGGTTGGCGGGCGGCGTCACATTCGGCACGAGGACTTCGACCTTCGCGGCGGCGCGCAGGCGCTCGGCCAGCTTCGCGGCCTCATCCTGCTGGCGCTGCTCGCTCAGGTATTTGAGGATGTTTTCCTTCACGTCCTTGAGTTCAACCGCGCGTCCGGCCTGCGCCTCTATGCGGGCCTTGTTCTGGTCGAAGAAGGTCTGCGCGTCGGCGTCGGTCGGGTGGATAAACTTGGCGACGACTTCGTCTTCGAGCAGCTTCGTCGCGCTCACGCCTCGCTTCTTCGCTTCGGCGTCGAGCAGGATGGAGTTGATTTGCAAACCAAGCTCGCGCTTGCGAGCCTCTACGACTTCCCTCTGAAGCTCGGCCACGCGCCGCTGCGTCTGCTCGCTCAAGTCCTGCCGGGTTATCTTCACGCCGTTGACGAGCGCGAGCACTTCCGGGAGCGGCTTGTCTTCGCAGCCGCAGGATTCGGGCAGAGGGGTTTGAGCGGCTGCGGGCGTGCTGCCCGTCGCGGGCGTGTCGGACGCGGGAGCCTGAGTCGGCGCGGGCGTCGGTTTGGGGGCGGGCGGAGTCCGACCCGCGCCTGTGCGCTGCGCGTGCGCGGCGGGCGCGCAGGCGAGCAATACGAGTAATAGAAAATATGAGAGCCTCTTCATCAAATGCCTCCGATTCATCTTAGATTCATCTTGAAAATCAAAACGCCTTGACCCAGTTGCCGACGGGCACGAACTCTTTCCTTTCGGGGTCAACCGTCACGACGTACGCTCCGGCTGCGCCCACGCGGCGGTTCGGCCCGAAGGTGATGAGCGACGTGACGCCCGTGTCGTACTCGTAGAACCCTTCGAGCGCCACGACGAACTTCTCGCGCGTCAGGTCGCGGCCCGCCTGCTTTAGCGCCTCGACGAAAATCTTGGCGGCGGCGAAGGCCGCGAGCTGCGAGGCGGTGTGACGCGGCGCGAACTTGTACTTCTCGTGAAGCGCGCGGAACTCGGCCATGCCTGCGGGGGTTATGTCCGAGGGGACGGTCGGGAAGGCCAGAAAGATTTTTTCCTTGAAGCCCTCGGTGACTGCGCCCGTCAACTCTCTGCCGGTGAACATGCCGAGCAGAAAAACGTTCGGCGTCCAGCTCGCGTTGGCCGCCTCTTTGATGAGCGCTACGTCGTCGCCGTTGGAGCCGAGGAAAAAAAGCGCTTCCACTCCATCCTGCTTCAGCCGGCGTGCGAGCGCTGCGGCGTCGAACTCGCCGCGCGCGTACGGGACGCGCGTCAGGGCCGTCCAGCCGGACTTCTTCGCCTGCTCTTCGATTGCCGACGCAGCCGCCCGCGCAATCTCCGTCTCCGGGTAGACGACGGCGAGCTTTGATTTCAAGAGCGATGGCCTCGTCGCGGCGAAGTTGACGAGCGCGCGCGACTGCTCCGCGACGCCCGGCAGGAGATAGAAGACCTGCCGGTTAAGCGGCGTCCCGGTCTGCGTCATGAGCGTCGAGGGGCCGAGGTAAGGCAGCTCATGCTCGGCGACCAGCGCGGCCAGCTCCCTGTCCGCCCCGGCGCTCACGCCCCCCACGAGCGCGAATACCTGCTCGCGCTCTGCGAAGCCCTTGACGTTGGCGACGGTCGCGGCGGCGTCCGCGCCCATCTCTGCGACGCGCAGCTCAATCTTGCGGTTGTAGATGCCGCCGCGGCTGTTCACGTCGTTGAAGTAGGCCGTGAGCACATCGCGCATGGCCGCGCCCGTCTCGGCGAGCGCCCCCGTAGAGGGCAGAATCGTCCCGACCGTAATCGAGTCGTCCGAGAGCCCCGGGTCGCGGTCGGTCTCGATGCGCTTGAGGTACGCGATGAGGTCGGCCATATCCTGCGCGGACATCTGGTAGCGCGGCATGGCGACGGCGAGCGCGTTTCCGGCAGGGTCAACCCCGCCCGTCACGGCGCGTGTAAACGCTGCCTCTGTGAAGGGGCCGTGCTTGCGACCGGAGGGGTGCGTGTGGCCGTAGGGCTTGAGCAGGTTATCCCACGTCAGGTTTCCAGCCGTGACGCCGCCCTCGGTCTTGCCCTCCCCTTTGAGGCCGTGGCATCCGGCGCAGTTCAAGGTCGAGCCGGGCACGTCCACTTCCCCGACCATCGCGACTATCTCTCGCCCCGAAAGGCTCTCGCCGCGCATGTAAATGTCCTTGCCGCGCCGCTCCTGCGGGGTCAGCGCGCGCGACTGTCCCGCCGCCGAGGGGGTTGCCGCCGCTTGCGCCCCCGGCGCGGAAGAGACCTGCGCCGACGAGTCGCCCGCGAGGTAAAAGCTTGCGACGAAAAACGCGGCGGCGAGCGCGGCGATGAAGAGCTTGAGATTTTTAAACATGCCCATGAAGAAACGTTGAGCGCCGAGTGATGAATGATGAATTGAAAGGCGGACGAACTGTTGCCCTTCGTTCGGACTCCATCATTTCAGCATTCATCAACCGTCTCTTACTCCATCCGTCTTTCACTTCGTGGCGGCGGCGGCCTTGTCGTTGACCACCTCTTCGACCAGCCGAATCAGCTCGTCGAGCTTGGCGAGCCCGAACGCTTTCTTCCAAAGGCCGGTCGCTTCGTTGCCGATGATGATGATGGTCTTGTGGTCGTCTTTGGACTCGACGTATTGGCCGAGCTTGTAGAGCGCCCAGTCCACGTTCTCTTTCTTCCCCGTAAGGAAAAGCCAGCCGGGCTTGGCGTTGAACTTCTGCGCGTACTCTTTGAGGCGCGGCGGCGTGTCGGTCGTCGGGTCAACCGAGATGGAGACCAGATAAACGTCCCGGCCAAGGCGGTCGCCGAGAGCTTCCTGCATCTTCTCGAAGTTGCGATTCATCGGCGGGCACACGCTCGTGCAGGTCGTGAAGAAGGCGTTGACGACAACGGTCTTGCCCTTCAACACGTCGCTGTAGAAGTGCAGCTTCCTGCCGTCCTGATCGAGCAGCTCCACGTCCGTGAAATACTTGGCCGCCGCCGTAGGCTCTTCCGCCTTCGGCTGCTGGTGCGCGCCGTGGCCCGCGTGCGGGTCTGCGGGCTTCGCGGGCGGCTGCTGCGGCTTCGGCGAAGCGGCGGGCGCGGCCTGCGCGAGGGCCGAGACGGAGGCGCAGAGGCAGATGAGTGCGATGAGAAAGGCTCTCTTCATGATTTACTCCTTTGAAGATGTGACCGCCGTCGCGGGTTCGAGTTTGCCTGAGGCGGCGTCGTTTATTATTTGCACAATCTGGCTCGGCTTCGCGAGGCCGTACGTGCGCGTCCACTGCCCCGTCGCGTCGTTGCCGATAAGGAGCGTCGGCGAATGATCCTCGCGTCGCGCCGAGGACGCGGCGAGGGCGGCGAGCAGAGTGTCCACCGTCGGCTTATCGCCCGTGACGAACGTCCAGCCTGCCCCGGCCTTGAACTTCGCGCCCCAAGCCTTGAGCCGCTCGGGCGTGTCGGTCGCAGGATCGACGCTCACGGAGATGAAATGCACGTCGCGCCCCGCGCGCTCGCCCAAGTCCCTCTGCACGCGTGCAAACGTCGCGCCGAGCGGCGGGCAGATGGTCGTGCAGGTGGTGAAGATGAAGTTGATGGCGACCACCTTGCCCTTGATGAGGTCGCTGTAGAAGCGAACCTTCCGCCCGTCCTGATCGAGCACCTCAAGGTCTGGAATCGACATCTTCGACGCGCCGCCTTGAGCGCCGCCGCCGCCCGCAGCGTGCGCGCCCTCGTTTGGATGCGCGTCAACGTGCGCGCCCTTCTCTTCTTCGACGAGCCGCAGGGCCATGCCGCACTTCGGGCAACTGCCGGGCGTCTTCGAGACGACCGAAGGGTGCATCGGGCAGGAATATTCGCCGACGGCGGCGGTCTTCTGCGCGGCGGCTTTCCGTTGCGCGGCAGCCTTCGGCGCTTTCGCGCCCGCGCGCTTTTGCGCGAGCGCGGAGTAACCGGGGCCGTCGAGCGCCGACAGCCGCAGCAGCGCCGCCGCGACGAGAGCAAAGGATTTGATGAAAGATGAGTATCTACCGTTCATAACTTAACTCCTTTCGGCCTCCGCGCTTCAATTGGTCTTGGAGGCGGGCGCAGCAGCGGGCGCGGTGGCGGAGGGCGTCGCGGCGGGCGCGGCGGCGGGCGACGCCTGCAACGTCAGGTAAGGCAGTTGCCTGAAGGTCGTGCCCTGCGACATGCTCTCGACGAAGACCATGTAGACGCCCTCTTCGGGGGCCGTGAGCGTCAGTTCGTAGACGCCGCCGCCGACCGACTTCGCGTAGTCGCGTTTCTGCCAAGTGCCGGGCGAGAGGAAGAAGAGCACGCGCACGTCTTTGAGGTCGGCCTTCGGCTGTCCGGTCGCAGTGTCCGTCAGCTTGAAGCGGAGCTTGTAAGGCTGGTTGATGCGCAAGTCCCGCTCCGTGTTCAGGTAGTCGATGCGGAGCGCGAGCTTCCGCTGCTGCTTGATGGCCGGGTTCGGCTTCGCTTGGGCCTCGAAGCAGTGGACGATGCGCGGCGAGTCGAGCAGGAAGGAGACATCATAGACCCCGCCCCTCGGCATCCTGACGTTCGTCGTGTAGACGCCGCGCGACTCTTCGCGCAGGGAGCGGTCAACGACCATCACGGCCCTCGGCTCGCGCTTGTAGTTCTGGAAGTTGCCCATCGGCGCGGCCATGCCTTCCGAGTAGTAATAAATCATCTTATCGCCGGGGTTCGCCAAAAGCATTGTGTTGCCTTCGGGCGCGGGGACGAAGGCGTCTGCGAGGCTCGCGGCGTTGGCCGACGCGCCGGGGGCCGCCTGCCCGCCGGGGAACTTGGTGATGTCGAGTTCCTTGCCGACTGTGCTCAAGCGAATCATCGAGACTTCCTCGGTTCCGGTCGAGCGGACGTAAGCGAAGGCGTCGGTGAAGGCGACCTGATCCGGCCCCTTGCCGACGGGCGCGCTGTGGATGAGGCGGTTGGTCGAGGCGTCGAAGACGTGGACGATTGACTGCACGGCGTTGGGCGCGAAGCCGTAGCGACCGTCGGGCGAGAAGCGGATGGTCTTCGCGCCGGGCTGCACCGCGATGCGTGCGGAGACCTGCTGTGCGCGTGCGTCCACGACGGCGATGCTCCCTTCCGCCTCGCTGAGCACGTAGACTGCCCTGCCGAGCGGCGAGAAGGCGAGCGCCGAAGCCTGTGCGCCGGTCTTTACGTCCTTGACCTTCGAGAGCGTGGGCACGTCTATGACCGAGAGCGTGCCCGCGTCGCGGTTGGCGACGAAGGCGAACTTGTTGTCGCCGCCGAAGGCAATCTCTTTATGGCCCGCGCCGGTCTTGATGGAGGCGGCGACCTTCAACGCGCTGAGGTCGATGGCCGTCACGCCGCCTTGCGCGCTCGCGTCGTCGTTCCCGACCCAGAGATATTTCTCGTCGGGCTGCATGACGAGGCGCGTCGGCTTCTCGCCCGCGTCGATGTTGGCGACGACCTTCCACGTAGAGGTGTCCACGACGGCCACCTGATTGACGAGCGGCATGCTCACGAAGAGCTTGGTGCGGTCGGCGGTCAGCGACCAGTCCGCGCCCGGGCTCTTCAGCATCACGAGCGTGAGCAGTTTGCTGCCGCCGAAGCCGAGCAGAGGGTCTATGACCGAGAGGTTCGGCTCCTCGTTGAGCGCGAGGATGAAGTAGGTGTTGAGGTCAACGTCGGGGCGCGCGCGCAGGCTCCCTTGTAGGAAAGACTGTACCTTCTCGCGGCAAGCTTGAGCGTCGGTCGGGGCCGCGCCCAGACGCTGGGTCATCCATGCCGAGGGGCGCACTCCGGAGAGCGGCGTCTTCGTCGCCGTGTCGCGGACGCGGAAGCGAACCGTGGCCTCCTGCGCTTCCATGAGCCCCGCGTTCTGGCCGTCGGCGGAGGCGAGCGGCTCGATGGTGAACTCGACCTCGACGCCTTCCTTAACAATCGTCTGCGGGCCGGTTTTCACTTCGACCTGTGCGTTGGCGGCTGCCGCCGCCGGAGTCGGCGAGGGCTTGGGATTGATGTCCTGCGCGGCGCTCGCGTTTCCGGCGAAGCCCGCTACGAGAAGAGATAAAAGGAGCGTGATGAGTGGCAGAATCTGTTTTGTATTCTTCATAAATTTCTCCGGCGAAGCCCTCGGCTTAAAAGTCGCGGGGCTTCCGGGCTCGGGTGTCCGCGCCGCCTGCGCGCTGTGGGCGCTGGCGGACTCGCTTAACGTGTGATGGCTTTCAGGTCTCGCATCGTGCTGCAAAACGAGCGCACGGAGACTTCCGCGTCGTTGGCGTAGTCGAGGACGGCCTGTCGCAGTTGCGTCGTATCGTCGAAGACGAAGACCGTCCTGCCGTTCTGTCGCTTGAAGTTTTCGATGTGGAGGCCGCGGCAGCGGAGAAAGCTCGCGAGGGTAAGGTCTGTGGTTTCGTATGTCCGGCGGACGTTATCCGAGGGGTTCATCATGATCTTCATCCTCGCCGCTCGAAAGAGGCGGCCTTCATTCATCTGTGTTTCATCAGCGTGGACACGATATTCCCGTGTCCACTCTTTTTTTGTCGGCTCGCGCAAGGGCAGTTGGCCGTTCCCGCCTCGCCCCCCACCGCCGGGCCGGAATATTTTTTTCCGACACCGGCGAGTTTAACGCGGGGACGGCCAACCGCTCAATGCGGCCCCTGCCCAGGGTCAAAGAACTTCCCTTCAGAGCGCGCGGCCCGTCGAAATGGGCCGCGCGCTCTGAAGGAATGGTTAAGGGTTTATTGCACTTCTTCAGCCATCGGGCAGAGGCGCTGTATCTCTTGGTCAGTGCAGTACGTTCCCTTCGGGCACGTCCCACAAGTAGTGGGGGGCGGCTCGTAGGTGAACTTCTGTCTGACACGGAAGAGACCCCAGATTCCTCCATCGAACTGGAAGGCATTGAAGGTACGGTAGAGGTAATCACCCGGCACGGCGAACGCGCCGCCCGCCCCGTTCTTGAGCAGGAAGTCGAAGTGGCTGCCCGGCCCTATGCCGTACTGCGCACCCTTCCACTCCGAGAGCGGGTTGGAGCCAAGCTGTGTGGAAGAGTTGACGTACGGCTCTTCCTCCCAGATGTGGCCGTGGAGCATGTAGACGTTGTTGCGCGCGTGTCCGCCCGGATGGACGAGACGCATGCGCACCTGCTCGCCGACGAAGGCCGTGAAGACCGGAGTGACGGGGTCGCCGCCGACCTGCGTGTTCGACAAAGCGTTGGTGAAGTCCACTTCGCGCGTCTGCTCAAGCGGAGTGTCAGGCGCAAAGTTCATGCGCTTCCAGAGCGGCTCGGTGCGGTAGTTAATCGCCTTCTGGCCCGAGTCCTCTGCGTCCTCAGCTTCGGCTGTGTTCGGGACGGCGACGCCGTTGGTCGTCGAAACCGTTGCGCCGAAGCCGTCGAAGCGAAGGTTGATGTCGTTCTGGAAGACCATCACGAACTCGCGGAAGCTCCCCGCGCTGGTGCTGACCAAAGCCTGCGCGCGTGAAATGGTGCTTTCCGTCCAAGTCGCGCCCGCCGGTTCGATGATGAGCGCGCCGACGGCTCCCTTGTTCGAGTGCTTGATGGGGTCGGACGAAGTGAGCCCGGTCGTACCGAACTCGATGGGCGTGCCGACCAGCGCGTTGGTCGCCGATGTCGTGACATCGCCGACGTACCACTGGAACTTCTTGCTCAGGCCCGGCTTGACGGTCTGAAGCGGGTTGAAGCCGACGTTGACGCCGTTGTCGCGCGTCACGTCGAAGAAGACGCCCTGCGCGTGCAGGC
>WUUC01187454.1_pt1 | contig 16709 bp, 17 predicted proteins | sample 6278441 | NCBI WGS metagenome assembly WUUC01 (sample SAMN13675441, study PRJNA597444) | soil metagenome | isolation source: soil | place: USA: Washington | collected 2017-10
GGTCGAAGGCGGCCGGGTCGCTGAAGGTGCGACCGCGGAACGGTGTGCCCCACCGGTCCAGGTCCACCTCGGGCAGCGTGGCGATGTCGTACCGGGCGGCCAGCCGGCGCAGCTCGGCGCGCGGATCGCTCGCCTCGGCAGCGCAGCCGGCCTCGGTCCGGAACCGGTCCGCCACGTCCGCGCCGAATCGGCGGCGGACCTCGGTGGCCAGGTACACCAGGTCGATCTCGGCGAGCAGCCACGGCAGCACCTGGACCCGGAAGTCCAGCGGGCCGCCACGGCGCAGGGCCGCGATCCGCGCGGCGGTGAACAGCCGCGGACGGTACCGGTGATCGGCGGCCTTCTGGTTGCGCCCGCGGGCCTGCAGCGGCACGCCGGTCCGGGAGCCGGCCACGATCAGCGGCTCCCGGCCGCTCGGCCGGTAGCGCAGTCCGCCGCGGTCCTCGGTGAACCGGCCGCCACGGCCCACGGTGAGTCCGGCGACGACGTCGTAGAAGGACAGCCCGAGGCCGATGATGCCGACCGTGGCGTCCGGCTCGATCGCGGCCAGCGGCATATCCGCCGCCGAGTCGCCACGGATGTACCGGGCCGCTGGATGCCGGGCCGCGAACTCGGCGAGTGGCCGCTGCGCCGGGGTGAGCGCGGGCAGCGTGTGGCCGACGGTCAGCACCACCCGGTCCGCGGTCAGCGTCTGCCCGTCGTCCAGGGTGAGCCGATAGCGTCCGCCGGCCGGTGCCAGGTCGTCGACCCGGGCGTAGCTGCGGACCACGGTGGCGACGCCGGCCAGCGCCTGCTCCACCCGGATCAGCACGTACCGCAGGTACTGGCCGTAGATCGACCGCGGAGCGTACGCGTCGGCGGCCGCCGCCGGATCGAACTCCTGCCACCATTGCAGCAGCGACGGTCCGTTGCCCGGCCGACCCGGACCGCCGTCCGGTGGGCCGGAGAACATGGTGACCTCACCGGCCGGCGTGTTCATCAACATCCAGGGTGGCTGGTTCGGCCGCCAGATCCGGCCCGGGCCGACCTGTACGGCGTCGACCACCACGACCTCCACCGGGCGCTCCGGCGGGGCCTCGAGCAGCCGCGCGCCGAGCCGTTCCAGCACGGAGAGCCCGCGCGGCCCGGTGCCGACGATCACCACCCGGTAGGGCTCCGTCCCAGCCGTGCCGACCGGCGCCGGCTCGACGGCGACCGGGGTGGCGGCGACCGGGGTGGCGGCGAGCCGGTCGAATCGCTCGGCCGTCTGCCGCAGCTGGCCCAGCAGCCGGTACGCGGTCATCGGCGCCGCACCGGCCACGGTTCCCGGCGGCAGCGGCAACCGGCCCAGCCGCGACCAGCGCAACCACCCGCGCTCGTCGATGACCGCCCGGGTCAGCCCCTGGTTGTCCCGGTGGATGCAGAACGGAATGTCCAGCAGCCCCAGCCGGAACGCGATGCGCAACGCCGCACCGATGTCGTCGTGCAGCCCGAGCACCGCGGCGCAGATGGCGCGCGCCTCGCGATAGACCTCTCCCCCGTCGCCCGCAACCGGAACGATCCCCGCGGCCCGGGTGGCGGCCGCCACCGCCGCGGCCCGCCGCAGCGCCGTCACGTTCTCGGCGATGGTGGGCACCCGGTACGCCTCCACCGAAGTCTTCACGATGAGCCGCTCGGCGCCGCCGGCCACGGCCAGTTCGGCGCTGCGGTCCAGCAGCAGGCCGGCGCCCGCGACGGTGGACGGGAACAGGCCCATGTAGGTGTAGACCACCACGTGCCGGTCCACGTCGGCCGCGATCAGCTCCGCCGACAGCCGGCGCAGCGCGGCCAGGGCCTCGATGTCCTGCTCGTGGCTGGTCTGCTGGGCATAGCTGAGCGAGATGCTGCGGATGCCGTGCGCGGCGAAGAACCGTCCCTCCAGGACGCTGAGCGCGACCAGCAGAGACGGCGGGCACATCTGACCCAGCATGCATCCGCCGAACGTCTCCAGGTGCGCCCGGCGCCCCGCCGCGGCACACCGGGCGGCCAGCTCCACGGTGGCGGCGCGCCAGTGCGCCACGGCCTCGGACAAGGGGGTCCGCCCGTACGGCAGGCAGTACGACACCGGCCCGCCCTCGCTCGCGGACAGCCCGCCGGCCGCCAGTGTCCGGAAGATCGCCCGCGGGTCGGCCGAGCCGTGCCGCACCTGGATCGGCCGGTCCGGGCAGTGGCCGCGCAGCTCGGCCAGCACCTCCGGGCCGTGCGCCACGATCGGGAAACCGTTGACATCCTGGCCCAGCCGGGCCGCGGCGTACGCCCGCTCGTGGTCGCCCACCCGGGTGTAGCTGTCCACCGTGATGGTGCCGACCGTGCGGCCGGGCAGCCCGGCCACCGCGCGTAGCCCGGCCGCCATGTCCCGGGGCCGGGACATCCCCATCCGGGGCTGCACCACCAGCTCACCCCGATCCGCCGCGGCCCGCACGTACGCGCCGAGATCGGCCGGCCCCGGCCCGGTCATCGCCGCGCCTCCGGGCCGGGCAGCGCCACGGTCAGCCGCCGGTCCAGGAAGGACGGCAGATCGCGCGGGTTGGACGCGTCGCTGAACACCGCGTCGAAGCCCGATGCGGCGAGCTCCCGGGCGTGGCCGGCACTCTCCTCCGGGGCGATGCCGAGCTTGCCGCCGATCACCGCCGGCACCGCGTGCCCGCCGGCCCGCACGGCCCGGATGAGGTCGGCGCCGTCGCGATGCCCGTGCCCGTTCACCGAGCTGACCACGAGAGCGCCGGCTCCGGCCGTGCGCAGGGTGTCCACGACGAGCGGCACCGGCGTACACGGCCCGAGGTTCAGCACCTCGAAGCCGGCCTCCTCCAGCAGGAGCTGCAGGAAAACCAGATTCCAGGTGTGCGCGTCGGACGACACCGTGCACAGCACCACCCGGCGGGTCGGCCTGGTGACCTCGTCCACCCGTTCCCCTCCTCCCGAGATCTCTTTCCGGACCGCGATCAGCGGACGGTGACGAGCGACCACATGCCCTCGAACGCCCGCTTGACGGACGTCCGGCGGTTGGAGATGAAGGACGTGACGATGTAGTCGCCGGGCGGCAGCGTCAGATGGCTGATCCCGGAGGCGCCGGGCGAAAGCGGGGTCGCCCCGTACGGGCCGGAGCTGAACGGCCACGGCGGCGGTGGGGTGCCATTGCGGGCCGCGTCGAAGAACACCTGCACGTCGGCCGCCGTCTTGCCCGGCTGCAGTCCCCAGAACACCGCCTCGTTGAGCTGACCGGTCTGGTTCCACACGGTCAGGGCGGCCGAGCCGGGGAGTTCCGGTGCCACCAGATAGCGTCCCTGGTAACCCTCGTCGTAGGCGGCGACGATCCCGTCGGTCGGCGGCAGCGCCGCGGGCGCGGTCACCGGAGCGGTCACGGTCAGCTTGCGTACGCCGTCCCGGAACCCGCCGGTGGCGGCGGCCGACCAGTTCAGCAGGTGATAGTCGCCGGGGGCCAGCACGGTGGTCCAGGACACCCGCGCGCTGCCGCCGGTGGACCCGCCGCCGAAGTAGAACGCCTCGCTGTCGATCAGTTGCACCGCCCGCCGGCGGGTGACCGGGTCCGGGTCGGTGGCCAGCAGGTAGTGGGTCAGGTAGGTCTCGACGGAGACGCCGGCCCGGAGCCGGATCACGCCGACCGACGGCGTGGCGCCGGCCGCGGCGGTGATGTCGAAACGGACCACGCCGGCCGGCACCCGGTTGCGCCGAAGATCGATCCCGTCGGCCCTGCCCACCACGTCGACGATTTCGGCGGCCGACCGCCCGGATCGGGCCGGGGCGGCCGCCGCGGGAGCCGCCGTTCCCAGCAGCGCGGCGCCCGCGCCGGCGCCGGCCAGCAGTCCCCGCCGGGAGACCCGGGCCGCCGGGGTCCGAGTTGCTCGATCGTTGTGCTGCATCCTGTTCACTCCCTCGTCCGCGCGCCGGGCGGCTCCCAGCCGACCATCCCGATCACCCCTCGAGCGTCGCCGGTGCGGATCGAGGCTCACTCCAGCAGCGCTGGAAGGGCGCCCTCGGCCTCGCGGCGCGCGTTGTCCAGGAACGAGGTGGTGTGCTCACCGGCGCGGAACACCTTGTGCGCCAGCACATCCCGCAGCAGATCGCGGGTGGTGTGCACGCCGGGGCCGTCGATGGCGAACTCGTGCAGCGCCCGGGTCATCCGGTCGATCGCCTGCTCTCGGTCCGGCGCCCAGACGATCACCTTGGCCAGCAACGAGTCGTAGTCCGGAGGCACCCGCCAGCCCGGATAACCGTGCGTGTCGACCCGGACGAACGGCCCGCTCGGTGGCTGGAACACGTCCAGCCGGCCCGGGCTGGGCGCGAAGTCGCGCTCCGGGTCCTCGGCGTTGATCCGGCACTCCACCGACACGCCACGCGGCTCGACGTCCTCCTGGCGGAATCCCAGAGGCAGCCCGGCGGCGATGCGCAGTTGCTCCCGCACCAGGTCGATGCCGGTCACCATCTCGGTCACCGGGTGCTCCACCTGGATGCGGCAGTTGACCTCGATGAACGCGAAGTCGTCGCCGTTGACGATGAACTCGAAGGTGCCCGCGCCGGTGTACCCGACCGCCCGGGCCCCCTCGACGGCGTGCCGGGCCAGCCGCTCGGCCACCTCGGGCGACAGCCCGGGCACCGGACTCTCCTCGATCAGTTTCTGATGCCGCCGCTGCACCGAGCAGTCGCGCAGGCCGAGCGAGAGCACGTTGCCGTGATCGTCCGCGAGCACCTGCACCTCGACGTGCCGGGCTCGCTCCCAGAACCGTTCCAGATAGACGCTTTCGTCGCCGAAGACCGCCCGGGCCGCAGCCCGGGTGGTCCGGAACGCCGACAGCAGCTCGGCCCGCTCCCGCACCACGGCCATGCCCCGGCCGCCGCCGCCCGCCGAGGCCTTGATGATCAGCGGGAATCCGATCCGGTCGGCGACCTCGGTCACCTCGGCCGGGCCGGTCACCGGGTCGCGGGTACCCGCCAGGATCGGCAGCCCGGCATCGGCCATCAGCCGTCGTGCGGTCGCCTTGTCGCCGAGTTCGGCCATCACCCGCGGCGCAGGGCCGATGAAGACCAGGCCGTTACGGGCACAGATCTCGGCGAAGTCCGGGTTCTCGGACAGGAATCCGTACCCCGGGTGAATCGCCTCGGCGCCGGTGCGCAGCGCCGCCTCGATGATCGACGGCACGTACAGATAGCTGTGCCTGGCCGGGCCTTGTCCGATATGGACGGTCTCGTCGGCCGCCCGGACCGCCGCCGATTCGCGGTCCGCGGTGGAGTAGACCACCACGCTGCGGATCCCCATCTCCCGGCAGGTCCGCACCACCCGCAGCGCGATCTCGCCCCGGTTGGCGATCAGCACGGTGGCGAACGGCGGCCGGGCCGCCCCGGCGCCGGTCATCCGCGTCCGTCCGGCTCGATCACCAGCAGCGCCTGATCGAACTCGACCGGCTCGGCGTCGTCGACCAGGATCTCGACGATGCGCCCGGGCTGCTCTGCGATGATCGGATTCATCAGCTTCATCGCCTCGATGATGCCGATCTGGTCGCCGGTCTGGACCACGTCACCGACCTCGACGAACGCCGCCGCTCCGGGTTCTGGCGCTCGGTAGAACGAGCCGACCAGCGGGGCCCGGAGCACGTTCCGGGTCTCGGCCGGGGCGACCGCCGGTGCTGCCGGATGACCCGCTACGGGCACCGCCGGCGCGATCACCTCACCGACCGGCCATTCCGCCTCCAGCCGCACCGAGCCGACCGAAACGCTGACCCGCGACGGCTGGCTCGCGGTTATCGCGACGACGTCCGCCACGCTGCCGCACAATGCACTCAGCGCGCCGGTCAGGTCGAAGTCGCGCGGGATGGACTCCTCCGGTTCGGATCCGGTGGATGGCAGGGTCGCGGTCATACCGCCGACTCCTCTCGCTGAGGCAGCACACCGAAACGCCGGAAGCGGGCCCGGCGGCTGCGAACGATCTCGTTGCCCGGCGTGGAACGCAGGTCGCGCAGCGCGCAGACCACCGCGTCCCGCAGGGTGCGGCTGGCCGCCACCGGATCGCGGTGCGCGCCGCCGTCCGGCTCCGGCACCACCGCGTCGACGACGCCGAGCCGCAGCAGCGACCGTGCGTCCAGGCCGAGCGCCTGCGCCGCGACCGGTGCCGCCTCCGGCGTCTTCCACAGGATGGCCGCGCAGCCCTCCGGGCTGATCACCGAGTACGAAGCGTTCTGGCTGATCAGCACCCGGTCGGCCACGCCCAGCGCGAGCGCACCGCCGCTGCCGCCCTCGCCGGTGACCACCGCGACCACCGGCACCGGCAGTCCGCCCATGATGCGCTGGCAGTCGGCGATGGCGGCCGCCTGGCCGCGCTCCTCGGCGCTCAGCCCCGGGTGTGCGCCGGGAGTGTCGATCAAGGTCAGCACCGGCAGCCGGAGCTTGCCGGCCAGGCGCATGAGCCGCTGCGCCTTGCGATACCCGGCCGGCGACGGCATGCCGAAGTTGCGCCGGACCAGCTCGGCGGTGGTGTGGCCCTTCTGGTGCCCGATCACCATCACCGGCAGCCCGTCGAACAGCGCGACCCCGCCCACGATGGCGGCGTTGTCCTCGCCGGTCCGGTCGCCGTGCAGTTCCAGGAACGAGTCGGTCCACTCGTTGAGGTGGTCGAGGGTGGTGTGCCGGCCGAGGTGCCGGGACAGTTTCACCACCTCGACCGCGCTGCGCTGCGGCAGCGTCTCCGGGTCACGCCAGGCCGGATCGGTGACACCGGCGCCCCAGTCCGGTTCGCCCGGAACGGTCGCGGCGATCAGTGTGCCGACCGTCGGCACTATCTCGGAGCGGCCGCAGACCCGGTCGATGAGGCCGTGCTTGAGCAGGAACTCGGCGGTCTGGAAGCCCTTCGGCAGCTGCTCGCCGATGGTCTGCTCGATCACTCGCGGACCGGCGAAACCCATCCGGGCGCCCGGCTCGGCCACCACCACGTCGGAGAGGGTGGCGAACGAGGCCGCCACCCCGCCGTACGTGGGGTCGGTCACCAGCGTCATGGTGAGCAGTCCGGCCTCGTCCAGCTCGGCCATCGCGTTGCTGGTCTTGGCCATCTGCATCAGCGACAGGGCGCCCTCCTGCATCCGGGCGCCGCCGGAGGCGGTGACGAGCAGCAGCGGCAGACCCTCGGCGAGCGCGTGCTCCCCGGCGGTGGTGATCGCCTCGCCCGCGGCGACGCCCATGCTGCCGCCCATGAACCGGAAGTCCATGGCGGCGACCACCACCGCGTTGCCCCGCACCCGGCCGCGCGCCACCCGGACCACGTCGTCGAGACCGGTGCCGCGGCGGGCATGCCCCAGCCGGTCGGCGTATGCCACCGTATCCACAAAGGACAGCGGATCGTCGACCGTCGGGCCGACCGCGATCGGTTCGGGCCGGTTGGCGATCTGCGCGATCCGGTCGATCGCGGAGAGCGGGCTGTGCCAGTCGCAGTCCGGGCAGACACCGAACAGACGGTTGAAGCGCTTGATGTAGATCAGGGTCCGGCAGCGCCGGCAGGAGAGCCATTCGGGCGCCGACTCCTCGGCGGCCGAGCCGGCGTCCGTTGGTGCCGGCCGATGGGCAACGGCGGTCATGTACCTTCCTCCTCCAGTCTTGCGGCCCGGCGCCGCGGCCGGCGCCGGTGATGAGCCGGCGCCGGCCCGCGGACGGGCTCAGTAGGACGCGGACACGGCGTACACGGCGTACGGGACGGCCATCCGGGTGTCTCGATACGCCCGCAGAGGTGCGGTGTCCGCGCGGTGCTGCGGGCCCTTCTCCCAGTCGAGGAATGCCTGCAGGTCCTTCCACCGGCTGGCCACCACGAAGCCCAGCGGATCGTTGACCGACCGCAGCAGTTCGTTGCCGAGCATCCCCGGCACACTCGCCATCCGGTTGCTGACCCGGTGGTAGGCCTCCTCCACGCCGGCCCGGTCGTCGGCCGCGTGATAGACCAGAACTCGCGCCTCGCTCATCAGTTCGCCTCCACGACCTCGCCGGTGAGGTGGTGGACCACCTGCATGGTGGTCATCGATCCGCCGGACCGGTACGGGTGCAGCTTCTGCCGGTGCTCCAGGTGCCCGTCGCTGAGCTCGAACTCGCGGAACCGCGGCTCGTCCACCCAGTCACTGACGATGTAGTAGACGCCCGGCTCGTCGATGCCCTTGGCCAGCCACTGCCCCAGGTTGGCCGGGTGACCGGTCACCGAGTCGCCCACCTCCAGCCAGACCCGCTCGAAGTCCGCCTCGGCGCCCGCCTTGATCTCCATCCGCAGCATCACCCGGAAGGCGCTCATCAGGAGATCCCCCCGTCGACGTACAGGGTCGAGCCGGTGACGTAGCGGGCCATGTCGCCGGCCAGGAACAGCACCGCATCGCCGACCTCGTCCGGCTTGCCCAGCCGGCCCAGCGCGGTCTTCTCGCTGTACCGCTTACGCATCAGCGCGCTCTGCTCGGCCGGCATGGCATCCATCGCCTCGGTCTCGATGACGCCGAGGGCCACCACGTTGAACCGGATGCCCCGGCCACCGAACTCCTTCGCCAGCGACTTGGTCAGGCCGACCAGCGCCGCCTTGGTGGCGGTGTAGTGCGACCGAAGCGGCAGCCCCACCTCGGCCACCTTGGAGCCGACGCTGATCACCGAGGAGCCCTCGCCGAGCAGCGGCAGAGCCCGCTGGATCAGCAGCGCCGGCGCGGTCAGGTTGGTGTCGAGCACCCGCCGCCACTCCTCCTCCGGCAGGTCGGCGAAGGGGATGTGGCTGATCGCGCCGGCATTGTTGACGATCACGTCGAGCCGGCCGAAGCGGGTCTCCGCCTCGGCGACCAACCGGTTGATCTCCTCGAGCCGGGCCAGGTCGGCACGGACGAGATGGTGGTCGCCGGGCAGTTCCTTGAGTTCACGTTCCAGATCGGCGACCGCTTCGCTCTCCTGCCGGTAGCAGGTGAGCACGTCGGCCCCGGCTCGGGCGAGCGACCGGACGATGCCCCGGCCAACGCCCCGCGTACCGCCGGTGACCAGCGCTTTCCGGCCGGTGAGGTCGAATGGCATGTGTGTTCTCCTTCGGTGGGCGGCACTCAGATGAGCACGCCGAGAGCGATGCAATTGACGAGGAACGCCGCGACGGCGACGTAACTGCGGGTCCGGTTCCACCGGCCCCACCCGGCCCGCCGCTCGACGTAGTCGAAGTCGGCGGGCAGGGCGTCCGGGTCGAGTGTCTGCACCCACCGGTTGGTGGGCACGTTCTTGGTCACCGAGATCGCCATGGTGAACAGGGTCAGCAGCGTGCCGAGCAGGAACAGCACGGCGGCGGCCGGCTCCGGCGCCAGGAACACCAGTAACAGGTCGACGAACGCGGTCGTCACGAAACAGCCGGGCATGAACGGGTCGTACCGGGTGGCGAAGAACGCGTGCGCGTGCACGTACCGGTCCGCCGGCAACGCGGCCAGCAGTGGGAACCCACCCAGCTGGGTGCCGACGAGCACCCCGGCGGCGAGTCCGCTGGACAGCAGGACCACCGGTAGCAGCAGGCTGAGCACCATGGCGACGGTCAGGAGGCGAGGACGGCGTGCGCCGTCTCGACCGTCTGCTTGATCCGATCCATCTGCACCAGGGTGTTGCGGTTCAGATGAGCGGTCATCTGCTCGTCGGTGGCCGGGGCGCCGGGCTTCATCTCGAAGTCCTGAACCCAGCGCATCCGCGTGCCGCCGCCCTCCGGGGTGTACTCCCAGAACAGCGACATGTACTTGAACGGCCCGGTCTCCACCCGGTGCGCCCGCACGGTGTGCGTGCTCGGGTCCGGGGTTCGTTCGGACACCCAGCTCCACACCCGGTTCTCGTCGTCCGGGTGCATGGTGAGCCGGAACCGGACGGTGTCACCGCGCTGCTCCAGCACCTCCGCGGCGGCGTACTCGCTGAACAGCTCCGGCCAGTTCGGCACCTCGTTGGTGCTCCGCCAGACCACGTCCAGCGGCGCGTCGATGAGGATCGAGTTGTCGGTGTGCCCGGACATCAGGACACCCCGTGGCGAAGCAACTGCTGGTTGATGAAGACGACCGCGCGGCCGGGCGTGACCATCTCGGACACCGCCTCGTCCGGGATCGGGACCTGATAACGGCGCTGCACCTGGCTGGCCAGTTCGAGCAGGGCCAGCGAGTCGTACCCCAGCTCGGTGAACTCGACCTCGGCGATGTCGCCGGCCAGGTCGACGTCCTCGTCCACACCGGCGCACTCGCTCATCAGCTCGCGCAGGTCATCGAGATTGATCGGATTCATCGGCGGTTCCTTCCTTCCATGTCGCGCAGAACGATTGCGGCGGTGAAGCCGCCGTACCCGCGGGCCAGCACCAGGGCGGTGCCGGGGCGGATCTCTCTTGGTGCTCCGAGGACCAGGTCCAGGTCGCAGCCGGGGGCGAGCCGAGTGGGTCCCTCGGTGTGTGGGATGACTCCCTCGCTCAGTGAGAGCAGGGCGGTGGCCACGTCCAGTGCGGCGCCACCCCCGTACAGGCGCCCGGTCAAGGTCTTGGGCGCTGTGACCGGGACACCGCGAGGGCCGAAGATCTCGGTGATCGCCGCGGCCTCGGCCCGGTCCAGCTCGGGGTCGCCGGCCGCGTCGGCGAAGACCACCCCGATGTCGGCGGGTTCCACCCGGGCGTCGGCGAGCGCCCGGCGGATGGTGGCGGCCAGCACCGACGGCCGGCCGCGCCGGCCCTGTTCGAAGCCGGCGGCATATCCGGCCACCTCGCCGTAGCCGCCTTCGCCGCCACGTGCCGCGTACGACTCCGCGCGCTCGGCGACCAGCAGGGCACCGCCCTCGCCGGGCACATAGCCGGCGGCGTCGACGTCGAACGGAAGGTAGGCCCGTGCCGGATCTTCCACTGTGGACAGCAGACCGGTGGACAGTTGCGCCACCAGACCGTACGGGCAGAGCGAGCCGTCCGTGCCTCCGGTGACCACCAGGGCCGACTGCTGGCGCAGTAACCGCCGAGCCTGCCCGATGGCGTCCAGGCCGCCTGCCTGCTCGGTGCAGAGCACGCCACACGGTCCCCGCATCCCATGCCGGATCGAGATCTGACCCGTGGTGGCCGCATAGAACCAGGCGATCGACTGGTACGCGCCCACCCAGGACGGCCCCTTGCGGTACAGCCGTTCCATCTCGCCCTGGCCGAACTCGGTGCCGCCGGACGAACTGGAGGTCACCACCGCCATCTCGTACTCGGGCAGATCCTCGGGGCTGACCTTCGCGTCGGCCAGGGCGGCCTCGGCGGCGAACAGCGCGAGGTGGGTCCACCGGTCGGTCTGCGGGATCAGCCGGCCGGGCACGCTGCCCTTCGCGGTGAACCCGCTGACCTCCCCGGCCAGCCGGACCGGATAACCGGACGGGTCGAACCGGGTGATGCGCGCGATGCCGCTCTTGCCGGCCAGCACCGCCGACCAGTGGTCGGTGATGCTCAGGCCGGTCGGCGCGGTCACGCCGATCCCTGTCACGATCGCCATCAGGCACCCGCCCGGGCCAGGACCATCGCGCTCTGGAAGCCGCCGAAGCCGCTGCCGACGCTGAGCACCACATCCATCCGGTGCTCACGCGCCTCCAGCGGCACGTAGTCGAGGTCGCACTCCGGGTCCGGCTCATGCAGGTTGGCGGTGGGCGGCACCACCTGCCGGTCCAGAGCCAGCGCGCAGGCCGCGACCTCGATCGATCCGATCGCCCCGAGCGAGTGCCCGATCATCGACTTGATCGAGCTGACCGGGATTTCGTACGCCCGTTGTCCGAGGCTGCGCTTGAACGCCGCGGTCTCGTGCCGGTCGTTCTGTTTGGTGCCGGAACCGTGCGCGTTGATGTAGTCCACGTCGGCCGCGTCGAGCCGGGCGTTCGCCATCGCCACCCGGATGGCCTCGGCCATCTCGCGCCCGTCCGGCTTCAGACCCGTCATGTGGAACGCGTTGCTGCGGTTGGCGTAGCCGGCGATCCGGGCATAGATCCGTGCGCCGCGGGCGCGGGCGGCCGTCTCCTCCTCCAGCACCATGACGGCGGCGCCCTCGCCGAGCACGAACCCGTCCCGGCGGGCGTCGAACGGCCGGGAGGCGTGCTCCGGGTCGCCGTTGTTGGACGACGTCGCCATGATCGCGTCGAAGCAGGCCGAGGTGATCGGCGACAACGGGGCATCGGTGGCCCCGGTGACCACCACGTCGGCGGCGCCCTCCTCGATCAGTTGGGCGGCGTGCGCCACCGCGTCCAGCCCGGAGGTGCAGCCGGTGGAGATCAACGCCACCGGCCCCTCGGCGCCGACCTCGCGCGCCACCTCCACGGCGAGCGTGCTGGGCACCATGTAGCCGTACAGGTGCGGCACGCCGTACGTGTGATCGACCAGCCAGTTGCGCCCGTTGTCGGAGAGCACGGCGTACTCCTGTTCCAGCCCCATCGTGCAGCCGACCGCACTGCCGATGCTGACCGCGACCCGGCCGGGGTCGACGGAGTCCAGGCTGACACCGCTGTCGGCGACGGCCTCCCGCGTGCTGACCACCGCGAACTGCCCGGCCCGGTCCATCCGCCGGATCTCCTGTGCGGACAGACCCGCCTCTCGGGCGTCGAAGTCCACCTCGGCCGCGATCCGCGACCGGAACTCGCCGGCGTCGAAGAGGCTGATCGACCGGGTGGCCGTGCGACCGGCGGTGAGCAGGTCCCAGAACGGTTCCCGGCCCGCGCCGCCGGGAGCCACCACGCCGACGCCGGTGATGACGACGCTGCGGCTCACCGGCCGCCCCCGACGTCGAGGTTCGGCTGGTCGGGAGCGGCCAGTGTCTCCGTGTCGACGTGCCCGAGCTCCGGCCGCGGCGCGAGCGGCGAAAGATGGAAGACCACCTGTGCCGATCCGGCGCCCACGTTGACCAGGCGGTGCCGTGCGTTGATCGGCACCAGAACCGAGTCGCCGGCCCCGAGCGCGATCGCGACGCCGTCCAGGGTGAGCTCCAGCGATCCGGCGACCACGTGCAGGAATTCTTCGGAGTGCGGGTGATAGTGCTCGGTCACGTACTCCCCGGCGGCCAGCCGCAGCACCCCGCCGAAGCCGGAGGTGCAGCCGACCGTCTTCGGGCTCAGCGTGACCCTGATGTCGCCGCCACGGCGGGTGTTCGCCGCCACGTCGTCGATCGACACCTTGAGTTCGCGGGTCGTCGTCACATCGATCGCCCTTCGTCGGGCGTCCACACGTAGAACGGCGTCGCCATGGCGTCCTTGGGTTCTTTCCACTGCGGATCGAACGGCGAGATGTACGCGCCGAGCTTCGTGTTGATGTCCGAGTACAGGGGTGTGTTCCGGGCCTTGTACAGGTTCTGGGTGATGTCCTCGTCCGCCTCGACCAGGTGGAAGTAGAGGTCGTGGAAGGAGAAGAGCATCCGCCGGGACACGCCGATCTCGTGCGGCAGGCCGGTGCGGTCCGACTCCGCGAACACATCGGCGATGGCTGGGGCGTCGCTCGGTTTCATCCGCGCGACGATGAGGGTCCGGTGCACCGTCGTCCTCCCGATGGTCTGATGTGGATGCGAAGCAGCCTCGCAGCGCGTACTAGCGGGTCCCTCGAAAGCGCGTCGAGGGCCGTCCCCCGCCCCGCCGCCGCACGGCACGGCGAACGGCCCCCGCCGGAACACCGGACGGGGGCCGAACGTCGAGCGGGAGCTAACGCACGATCTCCATGGTGGCCATCATCGACATCGAGCCGTGGTCGAGCAGGTGGCAGTGGTAGAGATATCTGCCGGTGTAACCCGCGAACGTGGCCACCACGCGTACTGTCGAGCCGGGCATCACCGTGACCGTGTCCTTCCAGCCCCGCTCCGCCGCGGTGGGCGGCTGACCGTCACGGTCCAGAACGCGGAACTGCACCAGGTGCAGATGCAGGTTGTGCGGGATGGTGAAGGCCGTGTCGGTGTTGGTGATCCGCCAGACCTCGGTGCTGCCCTCCTTGATGGTGAAGTCGACCCGATCCGGATCGAACGGCTTGCCGTTGATCAGGAAGTGACCGGAGGCCAGGTCGAGGTTCAGGACGACGTCGCGTACCACCGCGCCGGCCGGCTCGGTCACCGGCGGGATCTCGGAGAGCACGACCGGCACCCGGCTGTCATCGATCCGGCGCCGCCCCACGTCGAAACGCATCACCTCGCGGGTGGACGGGGTTTCACCGAACGCGTTCTCCAGCACCACCCCGGTTCCGGCCTCGTACTCGGCGAAGTCCACCACCACCTCGGCCCGCTCGCCCGGCCACAGATCGACGAACGGCGCGACCACCGGCTCGGCGAGCAGACCGCCGTCCGAGGCGATCTGCACCAGGTCGCCACCGCCCCTCAACTGCAGCCGGAAGGCGCGGTCGTTGGCACCGTTCACCAGGCGCAGCCGGTACTTGCGACCGGCCACCTTCAGGTGGGGCTGGACCCGCCCGTTGACCAGCAACGTGGTGCGCCCCGCGAAGTCGTTCGGCTGGTACACGAAAGCACCGTTCTCGTCGAACCGGGCGTCGCGCAGGATCAGCGGCACGTCGTACCGGGCGGACGGCAGTCGCAGCCGCCGCTCGGCCGGATCGTCCAGCAGATAGAGGCCGGACAGGCCGCGGAAGACGTGCTCACCCTCCATGTGGTGGGTGTGGTCGTGATACCAGAGGGTGGCACCACGTTGCTCGTTCGGATAGTCATACGCGCGCTTGCCACCCGGCACGATCTCCTCGCTCGGATGGCCGTCGCTGCCGGCCGGTACGTGCCCGCCGTGCAGGTGCACGGTGACCGGCATGCCGAGCGCGTTGCGATGGGTGACCACCGCGCGGCGGTTCCTGCGCACTCTGATGGTCGGGCCCGGGAATGATCCGCCGTACGTCAAGACCGGCGTCCGCAGGCCCGGGAAGATCTCCGCCGTGGTTTCCCGGATCCCGATCGAGTAGTAGTCGGCCGACGGCGTGGATGCCGTCGGCGTCAGCACCGGAGGTATCCGCAGCCGGGCGGCGAACGGCACCGGAGCGGCCGGGGTGCTGTCCGGCGACAGCGCCGTTTTAGCCGGTAACACGATACCGGCGCCCGCCAGCCCGCTCAGTTGGAGAAGACGTCTGCGTTCCATAAGGCCACCTCTCGCCGTCGTCCCGCGCCTCGGGACCTCAGCTCGGCGCGGCCTGCGTCCAGCGCCATTGCCGGACGCGGCCGGAACCGCCGTGCTGTGCGATCGACAGCTTGCGAGCATGGGCTCGCGGATGACTCGAGGCCGCGTGGGCCGCCACTAAACGGCCGCGCGCCACAGGTTCAGGTCGGGCAGCACTGCGTCGGCCGGAACGTCCTGGCTGAGCAGGGCACGGTGCACCTGCTGCATTCGCGGGCCCGGCTCCAGGGCGAACTCGTCGATCATCAGCCGGCGCAGCCGCCGGTACTCGGCAAGAGCCTCGCTGCGCCGCTCCGAGCGGTAGAGCGCGATCATGAGCTGCCGGCAGAAACCTTCGTGCACGAGCTGGGTGCGGGTCAGTTCCATCAGCTCGCCGATCACCATCCGATGGCGGCCGAGCAGCAGGTCGGCGCCGATCCGCGTTTCGAGCGTGCGCAGCCGCTCCTCCTCCAGCCGCACGGCGTGCGCGTGCAACTGCCGGCCACCCATCACGGCCGCCAGCGCCGGGCCTCGCCAAAGAGCGAGCGCCTGGCCACAGATGTCGGCCGCGGTCGCCGGGTCACCGCGACCCAGAGCGGCGCGGCCGTCGGCCGCCAGCCGTTCGAACCGGCAGAAGTCGATCTGGTCTGCCGGGATGGCGGCCAGATAGCCGTGCGTACGGGTCTGCAGCACCTCGGTGTCGCCGGAAAGCTGCCCGAGCAGCCGGCGCAGCTTGTAGATGTAGGTCTGCAGGGTGGAGTGGGCGCTACGCGGCGGCGCGCCGTCCCACAACTCGTCGACCAACTCCCAGGTCTGCACCAGGCGGTCGTGCCGCAGCGTGAACAGGGCCAGAACGGCCCGGATCTTGGGAGCGGTCGGAGTCAATGGATTGTTTTCACTGCCTACTTCGAGTGGGCCGAGTATTCGATAGATCAGCGGGCCCGGCAGCCCGGTTTCCGTGGCTGCCGACCGCCCCGCGAGTTGAACGTCGAGCGAATCGCGATCAGCCACAGATTTCCCCCGCAACAACTGGCCCACGGCTCCCCCCGGAGATGTTGCACATACACAAAGAGGCATTCACCAAAGGTGACCGTCCCAAAATCTCAGACACTCGCAACTTAAGCAAGTCTTGAGTTGGAAGGCACGGCATTTGTACGTTTATTCCGCTCTGCTATTGTCGCCAAAGGGACTATAACCCTAAACATGCGAGGTGCCTGAACCTTTCACACCAGGCCATCACGATGGGACAGCTTTAATGCGGGCTGACCTGGTATATCCCGTTCATCCCCCTGCCCGGCCACACCGATCGGCAGGCCATCAGGTGTTCCCCTGAGTAATACTCAAACCGACAACCATAAATGTCGATCATGGACTGCGGAGTTCTCGGGTGTCGCATTCCTGACGGGCCGAATGGCCCATTCGAACTTCCGGGATAACACGACGGGAACTCGTCCGGCGACATCGTGTCGACAGGCCCTCGGCGGCAGTGCCCTGCCCGTCACCGCCGCTCCGAGGTATCGGCCCTCCTTGACGGCAACCTCGATCAACACGGGTCGGGCGCTTCGTCGGTGCTGATCATGGGCGTACTCCAGCGGTGATCT